>Ga0209425_10000025_pt1 | contig 167960 bp, 163 predicted proteins | sample COG_05_FD_184749 | JGI IMG/M metagenome (GOLD analysis project Ga0209425, IMG submission 184749) | Pelagic Microbial community sample from North Sea - COGITO 998_met_05 (SPAdes) (version 2) | ecosystem: Environmental > Aquatic > Marine > Neritic zone/Coastal water | place: Helgoland, sampling...
GTTTTGAAAGATCAAATTATTATTTCCCTTGGGAGTAATTTAGGAGACCGTATGGAGTTCCTTCACAAAGCACTTGCTTTGCTGGAAGCCTATCCCATTTCGGTAAAGCAATTGTCTCAAGTTTACGAGACGCCTGCATGGGGATTTGAGAGCACTCCTTTTTACAACGCCTGTGCAAGCCTCGATACAACCCTGGACCCTCAGGCTCTTTTGGAGGTTTTTTTGGAAATCGAACAACAACTGGGCCGTTATAGAGAACCTGATTCAGGTTATGCTGCAAGAACCATTGACTTAGACCTTTTGTTTTATAAAAATGAAATTATTTGTACCAGTGATCTTAAGGTTCCCCATCCCAAATTGCACCAGCGAAATTTTGTTTTAAAGCCTTTGAGCGAGATTGCTCCAAGCCTTACCCACCCTATTTTATTTCAAACGGTAGAACAATTAGTAGCGCAAAGTCCAGACCCTGCTGAAGTTATTCCTCTGAAATACAATTTGGGTCTTCCCCCCATTCTTAAAGTATTTCCTTATATCGCAATCGAGGGGAATATTGGTGTAGGTAAGACAACTTTAGCTAGTCTGATTGCAAAGTACTATCAGGTTGTATTACATACAGAAGCGTTTGCTGAAAATCCACATTTGGAAGATTTTTATCAAAATCCGGAGGCCCATGCCTTGCAAGTAGAGACCTATTTTTTGAACGATCGATTTGAAAAAGACACACTTTTTTGGGAAAAAGAGCCCGAGGCTGTAATTGCAGATTTTTGTTTGCATAAGTGTTTGGTCTTTGCAGCAGAAAATTTGAGCTCAGACGAGTTTGAAACGTATAGAGAAAAGTTTGATTTAGAAATTGAACAGAAAAAAAAGCCGAGTTTATTACTCTTTCTAAAGGCATCGGTAGTTCATTTAAAAAAGCAAATTCAGACCAGAGGGCGCTCTTTTGAACAAGGTATTGAGGAGTCCTACCTAGAACAGATCGAAGCGGGATACCGCAGACTGTTGAATAGCAACCTTCCTTTTCCCGTTCTAGAAATCGATGTGGATCGGATTGATTTTGAAAAAAACGAATACGCTTTTCAAAAAATTTTAAGAGCGGTATTTAGAGCTTCTTTTTCGTAAAAAAATCCCAGACAATAATTCCTGTAGCCACACTGATGTTTAAAGAATGTTTCGTTCCGAATTGCGGAATTTCAAGCGCTTGCCCACACCTGGTGACTACTTCTTGCGCGACCCCATGAACTTCATTGCCCAATACAAACGCATGGGCTTGATTTGGGTTGGGTTGAAATTGGTCAAGTGGTGTTGCGGCTTCTGTTTGTTCGATCGCCCATACCGAGGTTCCCTCCTTTTGTAGCTTTTTTACAACGTTAAGTGCAGATTCAGCATATTCCCAATGGACATTTTCTGTAGCTCCAAGGGCTGTTTTATGAATGTCCTTATGTGGCGGACAAGCGGTAATACCACAGAGGTATATTTTTTTGACTAAAAACGCATCTGAAGTACGGAAAACCGAACCGATATTATTTAAACTTCGGATATTATCCAAGATTAATATCAAGGGCAGTTTTTCAGCAGCTTTAAATTCCGCCACCGATTTTCGGATCAATTCTTCGTTTTTGAGTTTGCGCATAACTTGTTAGAAAAAACAAAAATACACAGTCTGATTTTTATGAAGGGATTTGCATCTTTGTTTTTGGGGAAACCTTCAAATTTTAAATACATTCGTAAAAACCAATTTTCGTGCCCAAAGCCGCTAAGGAGACACCTCTAATGAAACAATACAACCGCATCAAGGCGAAATACCCTGATGCGCTCTTGCTGTTTCGTGTGGGGGACTTTTACGAAACCTTTGGTCAAGATGCGGTAAAGGCCGCAGGAATCTTGGGTATTATCCTGACCAAACGCGGCGCTGGGAGTACAAGTGAAACCGAATTGGCTGGGTTTCCACATCATTCGATTAACACCTATTTGCCCAAACTAGTAAAGGCAGGGTGTCGGGTGGCAATTTGCGATCAATTGGAAGATCCCAAGTTGACAAAAAAAATTGTAAAGCGAGGAGTTACCGAGTTGATCACCCCCGGAGTATCGCTCCACGATGATGTTTTGGACCAAAAGAAAAACAACTATCTCGCTGCTGTATTTTTTGAAAAACATTGGGGAATTTCTTTTTTGGATATTTCTACAGGCGACTTTTGGGTAGCGGAGGGAAATGGAGAACAAATCGAGCAGTTGTTGCAAAGCTACGGACCCAGTGAAGTGTTGGTTCCCAAGCCAAAAAAACAATTTTTTAAGGAACAGTTTGGAGAGCAATACCCCTGTTTTTATATTGAGGATTGGGCCTTTGAGAAGAGCACAGCGGAACAAAAACTAGTATCTCATTTTCAAACCCATTCATTGGAAGGCTTTGGAATTCAAAATTATACGGCTGGAATCAGTGCGGCAGGTGCGGTGATGCATTATCTTTCGGATACGCAACACGACAAGCTGCAACACATTACCCATATTACACCTATCCGTCAGGAGGGCTTTGTTTGGTTGGATCGATTTACCCAACGAAACTTAGAACTCTTCTACCCCAACCATCCGGAAGGGGTGCCTTTGATTCAGATTATTGATCAGACACAAACCGCTATGGGCGCCCGTTTGTTGAGACAATGGATGGCTTTTCCGCTTAAAGAATTGAAGCTTATTGAAGAACGTCAAGAGCGCGTTCAGGATTTTTTGGAAGAAACAACACTCTTGGAACATACGGAAGAAGCGCTTTCAAAAATTATTGATATTGAACGGGTCATGGCAAAGGTTGCCACAGAAAAAATTAGTCCTCGTGCCTTAAATCAATTGGCAGATTCTCTGGAGGTTTTAGAAAATTTTAAAAAGGTTTTGATGGAGGGATCGGCGAAACATTTAAAAGTTGAGCTTGAAAAAATTCCCTCCCCCCAGGAAGTACTTTCTTTATTAAAAAAGACCTTGCACCCTGAAGCCCCTGTAGTAGTTTCAAAAGGTAATGTGATCGCAGCAGGGTTTTCGGAACGGTTGGATGAACTCAGAAGTCTAAGAGATACATCGCAATCTCATTTGGACGCCATGCTGGAACGGGAAACAGAACGCACCCAAATTCCGTCCCTTAAAATTGCATTCAACAATGTTTTTGGCTATTACATAGAAGTTCGAAATACCCATAAGAACAAAGTCCCTGAGGAGTGGGTACGAAAACAAACTTTGGTCAATGCCGAGCGTTATATCACGGAAGAATTAAAAACTTTTGAAACAGAAATTCTTCAAGCGGGAGAACGTATTCTCGCATTAGAACAAGAGTTGTTCGCCGCTTTGATCAAAAATTTGCAAAAGAATTTGGAAGTACTAAAGCAAAATGCAGCTGCCGTAGCACGTTGGGATGTAATTTGTGGCTTTGCGAAAATGGCGCAAAAGAATAACTACTGCTGTCCAACGATGACCGCTACTACCCGTTTAGACATTCAAGGAGCACGGCATCCCGTAATTGAAAAACAACTGCCTTTAGGGGTTCCCTACATTGCCAATGACCTCCAGTTGGATCGGGAGAAACAGCAAATCATGATGATCACGGGGCCCAATATGTCGGGTAAATCGGCCTTGCTTCGTCAAACCGCATTAATCTCGTTATTGGCTCAGATGGGAAGTTTTGTTCCTGCTACCAAAGCCACTTTAGGAATTGTGGACAAAATCTTTACTCGAGTAGGGGCTAGTGATAACATATCAATGGGAGCTTCTACCTTTATGGTGGAGATGAATGAAACCGCTTCTATCCTCAATAACATATCCGAAGCAAGTCTGGTGTTATTGGACGAAATTGGGAGAGGGACTAGTACCTATGACGGAATTTCCATCGCTTGGGCGATTGCTGAATATCTTCACGAGCATCCCTTTAGACCTCGTGTCTTATTTGCAACGCATTACCACGAATTGAATGAGATGACCAACGCCCATGAGCGAATCAAAAACTTTAATGTTTCCATTAAAGAAACGCAGGAAGACGTTCTGTTTTTAAGAAAATTAGTTCCGGGAGGGAGTGCCCACAGCTTTGGAATCCACGTAGCTAAAATGGCGGGTATGCCTCAGCATGTTTTAGCAACAGCAAAAGAAAAACTCAAAGTGTTGGAGGCCTCGCACGGATTGAAAAAGAGCCCTTCTAAAAAAGATACAGATACAGAGCTGCAGCTAAGTTTTTTTAATCTAGACGACCCTTTGTTGGAAGCCATTCGTGAGGAAATCACCGCTTTGGACATCGATACCCTAACACCTGTAGAGGCTTTGATGCAGTTGAATCAAATCAAGCGTAGGCTCTCTCAAAAGAAAAATTGAATTACTTTACCCCTCGATCTTTTAATTGATCTGGACCCGGGACCATATTCTTTTTGTGCTCAGTTACAAGACTCTCAATGTTCTTTAACACTTCGGGATGAGTTTCCGCTATATTGAACTGTTCTGAAGGGTCGTGATTCAAGTTGTACAGTAAGGGCGGGTCGTGTGTTTTTTTGTCACCAAACTGACCGTATTCTCCCTGTGTTATAAAGTGGGCTTTGTAGGCTCCTAAGCGCGCAGCATAGAGTTGAGTTCCCCGATAATATAAAAAATGGTCTCTTGAAGCTTTTTGTTTTTCGAACAGGAGCGGACCTAAATCGTGACTGTCCAGAGTACGATCTTTAGGAAGGGGAACCCCAGCGATCGTACTAAAGGTATGGAACAAATCTAGGGTGGAACCGATTTGATTCACAATACCGGGTGCAATTTTTCCCGGTGCCCAGAACACGGTGGGAACTCGCATGCCTCCTTCCCAAGTGGTTCCTTTTCCAGCAAAGAGCGGTCCTGCGCTTCCGCCTTGTTCTTTAAAGACGGTCCAGGGACCATTGTCCGAAGTAAATACGACGAGGGTATTTTTATCCAGACCTTCTTCTTTTAACGCTTTTAAAATAGTACCAATACCCTGGTCAATTTCTTCTACCACATCACCATACAGCCCACGTGCACTTTTACCCAAAGCTTCTTTGGAAGCAAAGAGTGGAACATGAGGCAGGTTGTGTGCCAAATAAATAAAGAAAGGCTGATCCTTATTGTTTTTGATAAACCGAATGGTTTCTTCTGAATAACGGCGTGTAATCGTATGTTGATTTGCGGGCCGTTCGATGACGGTGTTGTTATGAATTAAGGGAACTTGAAAATTTTCAATTTGATTGTTTTTAGGATCGGTAATCAATCCCCAATAACCTCCCTTTTCTTCTAATACAGATTGGGGAGCATCCATATCATTGGAATAGGGAATACCAAAATAATAATCAAAACCATGTTGCAAGGGGAGGTATTCTTTTTGATGTCCCAAATGCCATTTTCCGATACAGGCAGTAGTATAATTTGCTTTTTTAAGTTGTTCGGCTAGGGTAATTTCATTGCTGGGAAGCCCGTGATGTGAATCTGGGAAGAGAACGCGATAGTTGTCGCTGCTCATTCCACTTCGCACAGGGAGACGCCCCGTCAATAATGCGGCTCTACTAGGGGTACATACACTGGCTCCAACATAAAATTGTGTCCATTTTTGTCCTTCTACCACCATTTGATCTAGGTTTGGGGTCTGGATGGTGGGATGCCCAAAGGAACTCAAGTCTCCATAGCCCAAGTCGTCCGCAAAAATGACAATAATATTTAGGGGTTGTTCATCATTTTGAGCTGTGAGACTTTTGGAAATTGAAAAAAAAAGAAAGAGAAAGAAAAATCTTAAGGTGTGCATGTTTTTGATTTTTAAACGGTTCCACCAATTTAAAAAGAATTTTTACTTTTTTTAATTTAAAACAGAGTTCAATATTTAGTAGAAAATAAATTTATTTTACATTTGCATTCCATTATGTAGAAGCAGCTCAAGGTAGCGCATCATCCACCAGAGGCGGATGAGGGTCACTTCAGAGTTTTGAAATAGAATGCGAAAGTAGCTCAGGGGTAGAGCATCACCTTGCCAAGGTGAGGGTCGCGGGTTCAAATCCCGTCTTTCGCTCTGTCGTTTGCTCGGATGGTGGAATTGGTAGACACGTTGGACTTAAAATCCAATGACCATTGCGGTCGTGCGGGTTCAAGTCCCGCTCCGAGTACTTTAAGAATCCGTAACAGATTGTTTTACATGACGTTGCGGGTTTTTTATTTAGGGGATCCTCTTTTCATTTACTTCAGGAACCTTTTTTATTTTCACTTTTAGTAACATTTTCCTAGTACTCAGTTTACATAAAATAACGTTGTATCATTTAATTTTAGAGTATGATTAAATTAAAAGAAGTAATCAATTTCTCACCAAAAAAAAATTCTTTTTGGATCATCACGTTGTTACTAATCCTACCATTTTCAATTGTAACAATTCCACTCTTCACAAAAATATTTAGACGCTTTAAGGAAATATGAGTAAAATTAAAACTCGATTTTATAAACCTCATTTCACTCCAAAAACAATTATCTTTTTTCAGTATAATCTGAGACAATGCAATGGGTTAACAAATAAATTCAATCTAAAGACTTCTCCCTAAACATACGCCTAGTTAGATTACAAAACAGTTTTAAAATACTGGAGAGTTTTTTATCTTTATATTTTATTAACCATAAACCAATTAAAATGAAAAAACTCTTATTATTATTTGTATTTCTATTCACTGCAAATTTGGCGACTGCCCAAAATATTGCTTTTGAACAGGTAGGGATTAAAGTTCAACCAGGTAAAGCCGCTTTTGTTCTAGACCTTTTAGACGATTTTTACGGGAACATTGAAAAGCCTGAAAATGTAAGTATCTCTTTAAACCGAATTTATTTCAAACCTGAAGGAACTGAGGCGACTCACTACTTGTCTTTTGCCGGGTCAGTCGATGCCTTAGCTGCTTTGAGAAAAATTAGAGGGGGAGATACGTATTCAATTTTTAATTCAAATATTTTGCAATTCGCTGAAGTTGTTTCTGTTTCTGGTGGATCCACTTTGATGCGAACGAATATAGAAAAATCAGGAGAGAGAACGTATCAAGTTTGGAAGTGGAATGTGGAAGATGCTCCAGGTTTTGCAGCTGCCTTTATGGATTTAATGAAGGCTTATCCGCAGGAGGGATATCTTTCACTGGGTCAGTTTACACACGGCGTAAGCACAGATGGAGAATCACACTATGTTTATACCACTCATAAAGACTACGCAGCTGCTTTAAATTGGGGCCCTAAAACGCAAGCACAACAAGAAGCCTTTGTCAAGTTTCAAAAGACAACAAATAAGATCTCTAATTATTTGGGTACTATGACACTCTATAGAATGAAATCTTGGTAAAACGAGTCTGCCTAATTTTAAACCCTTCCACCTGGAAGGGTTTTTCTTTTATACCAAGGGATACATTTTATATCCCCTTTAATTTATGGATGTTGTAGAAATTCAGGTCTAAATGGATCTTTAAAATTAGAGTCAAAAAATTATATTAAGTTTATATTTGGACACACTATTATATATATCATCATGAAAAACGCATTACTTGTATCCTTTCTTTTCGTTAATTTTTTGCAAGCCCAATTAGTTCCCATTAAAATTGAGGATTTTATAAATCAACATAACTCATTTGAGCAAAATGATGCAGGAGAGGTTAATGCAATAAATGATAAAGAGATCAATAAACTAATTCGATTTTTTATCCAGAGAAAATATTATGGTTTTGTAGAGCTGACGAGAAGTATAGTTTGGGATTCGTATGAAACCCTTATTAGCCCTACAAATCGAAATCACAACAGTAAATTTATTGTTCAAGTTAAAGTCAAAGGCATAGAAAGGCTAAAATACCTTGAAGTGTTTTACGATCCACATAAAAAAAATGTCAATAGTTATTTTGAATGGGACCCTAGAGACGAGGAATTTAATTTAGTAGATGAGCAAATTATAAATAAAGAAAAGTCATCTAACCTTAAAAAACTTGAAATTGCAAATCAAGAGAACATTCCAGACATAAATGATTTTATTTTACAGCACCAAGGATTTATTGACGAAAGAGAAAGATTAAATCTTAGTGAAAAAGAAATAGTACCCATAAATGCTGCTAAAATAAACGAGCTCATACGTACGTTCAACAAGTCAGAATTTCCAAACGTGGAATATACCCGAAACGTCATCTGGAATTCATACAATACTTTTGTAAGTCCTTTTGACAGGTTTCATTTTCATACCTTTATTGCTCAAGTTAAAGTAGAAGGAATAGATAAGTTGAAATATCTTGAAGTTTTTTATAATCCAGTTAGTGATAAAATAATTACAGATTTTAAATGGATTCCTGAGGAAAATCAATTTAATCGAGTAATTGGTGAAGATCAAAGTTAAATAACCCAATTTTTTTCTCACCAGAGCATACGGTTTAATTCTCCTCTAATCCGCTGATATTATTACCCACACCTATGACCGCCTAGAAGTTGTTTTTGGAACTTTTATTTTGAGTTTTTCGGGGTCTGTGATGCCTATTTCTCTTGAGTAAAGAAGAGCAATATTGATCAATAAAGTTTTATTTTCAGCTTTTTTGATCAAAATAGTAGTTGCGATGTTTGACAACCATGACAAGTCTCTATATATTTAAGCAAAAGACAATCATGAAAAAAACATTTTTAGCAATTGCAGTACTCCTTTTAGGATGTCAAACTTCAACCTCTCCTGAGGTTGTTACCTACGATATCAAGGACTTTTTTGATAACATCAGTATCTATGGCGGATATTTTTCTTCCGATGAAGAAAAATTGATTTACAGCAGTAACGAAAGTGGTATCTATAATGTTTACGAAGTGGCACTAAGCAGTAAGTCAGTTACAAAATTGTCTTCTTCTGAACAGGAGTCCTTTTTTGTTCGGTCTTATGTGCCCAATAGTACTGATTTTATTTATTCCGCAGACCAGGGAGGTAATGAAATCAATCACCTGTATCTTCAAAAAAGAGACGGAATAACAATTGATCTGACCCCTGGCGAAAAAGAAAAAAGTATTTTTTACAAATGGTCTCAAGACAATGCATTTCTTTATTATCTATCCAACAAAAGAGACTCTAGGTATTTTGATCTTTACAAAATGGAGGTGGATGAGTGGGAGCCCATTTTAGTGTATGAAAACAAAGATAATTTTTCACTCTCTGAAATTTCTAATAACGAACAATATCTCTTACTCTCCAAGGCGGTTACCACTAGTGAAAACAATTTTTATCTTTTTGATGTAACCCAAGGACAAAGTATCGAAATAGCCACCCTACCCGGAAGCTATTCGAGTGCTGGATTTTCAAATGACAACAAAAGTTTTTACTATATCACCGATATTGAAAAGGAATTTTCTTATCTCAGAAAATATGATATTCAAACAGGGGAATCTTCCGTTGTATTTGAAACGAACTGGGACGTGATGTACAGCTACGCGAGCAAAAACGAAAAATTCAGAATTATAGGAATCAATGAAGATGGAAAAAACTCCCTTCAAGTCATCGATATGGTTTCGAACAAACCCGTAACCTTTCCTTCTTTTGATGACGCAGATATTACCGGAATAACGATTTCTGAAAGCGAGCAAAAGATCAGGTTGAGCGTGGGCTCCTCTAAAATGCCCAATGATTTATTTGTTTATGATTTGAATGAGACGTCTTTGGTTCAACTGACCACTAGTTTGAATCCTGTAATTGATTCCAAAAATTTGGTTAAAGCAGAAGTGGTTCGTTATGTTTCTTTTGACGGTCTGGAAATTCCAGGCATCTATTACAAACCCTTAAATGCTACAAGTCAAAATAAAGTTCCTGCATTGGTTTGGGTACACGGAGGACCAGGAGGGCAATCGCGAATGAATTTCAATCCACTTATTCAGTATTTAACCAATAACGGCTATGCGATCTTAGCGGTAAATAACAGAGGAAGTAGTGGTTATGGAAAAAGCTTTTACAAAATGGACGATAAAAATCATGGTGAAAAAGACTTACAAGACTGTATTTGGGGTAAAAAGTGGCTACAAGAATTAGAGTATATCGATACAGAGCGTATTGGCATTATTGGTGGGAGCTATGGTGGCTACATGACCATGGCTGCCATGACGTTTACACCTGAGGAGTTTAGCGTGGGGGTCAATATTTTTGGAGTTACCAATTGGATCAGAACGTTGAAGTCAATCCCCTCCTTTTGGGAAGCCAGTAGAAAAGCACTGTATGACGAACTAGGAGACCCATACTCTCAGGACTCCATTCGATTGAAAAAAATATCTCCTTTATTTCATGCAGAACGAGTAAAAAATCCTGTTATGGTTCTTCAGGGAGCCAACGATCCTCGTGTACTTCAGGTAGAATCTGATGAAATTGTAGCTGAATTAGAAAAAAATGAAATCCCCGTAGAGTATGTAGTTTTTGAAGATGAGGGACATGGTTTTCGCAAAAAGGAAAACCAAATAGAAGGGTATCGACAAATCAAAGATTTTTTGGATTACTACTTAAAGTCCCCACCTACGATACCCGCCAATAAAAAAAGAATTGATTAAATATGCGCCCCCAGGAAGTTTTTTATTTTTAAAGTGATACAGAATCAATTCTTTGTAATTAATTCTTTTTAAATTTAGATTAGAAAACACTCTATTTTATGAAACGTTTAAACACCCTTTTGCTCATATTTTTTGTTTTAGTTGGCTCTACTTCACTTCAGGCGCAAAATGACATAAAAGAAAAAATCCTTGAAATAGCCATTCTTGAAGAAAAAGTGATGATGCCTATGCGCGACGGGGTTCGTTTGGCGACAGATATTTATCGTCCTAAAACGGATGAAAAAGTGCCTATTATTTTTTCGAGAACTCCTTATAATTTCAACTCTTGGGGCGATGGGAAAGAGCGTACGCGAACCATGGAACGCGCCTATGAAGCTCTTAAACACGGCTATGCTTATGTGGTTCAAAACGAACGAGGACGTTATTTTTCTGAGGGGGAATGGGATATTTTAGGCGTACCCCTTACAGATGGTTACGATGCGTTTAGTTGGATGGCAGAACAGGAGTGGTCCAATGGAAAAATTGGAACTTTAGGTTGCTCCTCCACCGCGGAATGGCAAATGGCGGTTGCCGCACTAGATCATCCTTCTCATGCTGCGATGGTCCCTCAGGGATATGGAGCTGGAGTAGGGGTGGTAGGTTCTTATTTTGAACAAGGAAATTGGTACAGGGGTGGTGCCGAACAACTGCTTTTCCACGCATGGTTATACGGTGTGGAACAAGATAAGTTCAAACCGAGAATCCCTGCTGGGGCAACACAAGAAGATCTTATTCGCATTTCGAGATTTTACGATCTGGCACCAGAAAATCCACCTGTAAATTGGAAAGAGGCTTTTAGCGACCTCCCACTAAAAGATGTTTTAAAAAACGTAAAGGGTAAAAAAGAAATCTTTGATAAAATGATTATTCGTAAACCCAACGATCCGGAATGGTTTGAAGGTGGCTTGTACCACGACACCATGGATTTTGGGATACCTAGCTTTTGGTTCGTCTCTTGGTACGATGTTTCAGTAGCTCCAAATTTAGAGCTGTTCAACTATGTAAGAGAAAACGGAGCAGATGCGTTTACAAAGGAAAATCAGTATTTGGTCATTGCTCCCACACTGCATTGTGGCTACACTCGAGCCACAGAAAATACGATTGTTGGGGAACGTTCTGTAGGAGATGCCCGACTGAACTATGACGAACAAATTTATTCCTGGTTTGATTTGCATTTAAAAAGGGAAGCAAATGATTTTATAGAAAAAACACCTCGAGTACAGTACTATACAATGGGTAAAAACATATGGCAAGCATCGGATTCGTGGCCCCCAAAAAGCGCAATTCTCAAAACCTTTTACCTGAACAGTGAGGGCAATGCCAATACCAGATTTGGAGACGGTAAATTGACTCCTTACCCAGATCAAAGGGGAAAACGCTCGGATTCCTTTGACTATGATCCTATGAATCCCGTTACTTCTTATGGCGGAGGGGTTTGTTGCACGGGAAATGCCGTGCAAGGAGGAGCCTTTGACCAACGCGAAATGGAGGAACGCGAAGATATTTTGGTCTATACCTCAGATCCCTTAGAAGAGGGTATTGAATTGAGTGGTTTTATTGAAAGCGTACTTTATTTGTCCTCTGATGTAAAAGATACCGATTTGACCATCAAAATTATCGATGTGTTGCCTGATGGTACTGCATACAATCTGGATGAAACCATCCAAAGAATACGTTATCGAGAAGGGTATGACAAGGAGGTATTTATGGGAAAAGATCAGGTGTATAAAGTGGAACTTACCCCAATGGCAACAAGTAACTACTTTAAAAAAGGACACCGCATCCGAGTGGAAGTGTCCAGCAGCAATTTTCCTAGGTTTTCAAGGAATTTGAATACGGGAGGTGACAACTATGATGAGTCGGAAAGTGTTGTGGCACGCAATACCATTCATCACTCTAAGCGCTATCCTTCTCACATCAAACTCCCTTTTATTTCCCGATAAGGAAAATCTGTTTTTTATTGAGAGGCTTTATTTGATATAAAAATTTAGAAACTTTGATAAGAGGAGCCCCCATCCCACGATTAAAAGAAATCCGCCGACGGGAGTCACGGGTCCAAGTACTTTTAAATTGCGTTTAAAAAGAGTTTGAAGTGAAAGAAGGAAAATACTAAAGGAAAAGAGAACAGTTCCCAGAATAAAAAAGCGCTCAATCCATTCGGTTTTAGCTAAAGAAAAAAGGGGTAGTGTTAGCAAGGCAAGACCGTGATACATCATGTACCTTACCCCAACTTCAAAAGACTGTACTGCGGGTTCGGGTATCCGTTTTTTAAGAAAGTGTGCCCCAAAAGCGCCCAAAATTACAGACAATAAGGCGAAAAAGGTTCCAAAAATTTCAGGGATATACAACATAAGTCTAAGGTGTGTTTTTAAAAAATGATTTTAGATTTTTTATACGGAGGGACTTGAAGTCCGTGACAATCCGATCGGCTTGGCTGTACTCTTGACCGCGGGAATGCCCACCATTATAAGCAACACAAAAAAGCCCAGCTGCCTTGGCAGCTAGAATCCCATTGGTAGCATCTTCGATTACAAAACACTCCGTTTTTGAAACCCCTGAAAGGACAACGGCCTTTTCAAAAATTTCGGGATGTGGCTTGGAGGCTTTTAGATCAGCGCCACTTATTTTTGCTTTAAAATAACGGTTTAAATCAAATTTTTCAAAAATCAGGTTGATGTTTACCATAGAAGCCGAAGAAGCTAGAACTAACACAAGGTTCGACTGGTGATAATGTTGGATCAGTTCCAAAACGCCATCTATTAAGTTCAGTTCCTCACTCTTTTCAAACAACTGTTTAAAATACTTTCGTTTTGAAGCCATTAGAATTTGAGGGGTAGTATCCAAATTAAAAACCTCACACAATTTTTGGCAGATAGGCAATGTCGCCATTCCAGTAAAGGAGGCATAGAGCTCCTCAGAAACACTGAGATTAAATTCATCAAACATCATTCGATACGCTTTTTGGTGCATCGGTTCACTGTTGATGATTACCCCGTCCATATCAAAAATTACGGCTTTGATCATTTTATTCTCCTTTTAAAGAAATCTCTATTGAGATTCTTATGGTTTAGGTCAATTTTATACATCATAAAAATTCAGAAGGCGCTCATCCTTTAATTTCACGCAGTACCTTTTCTATGAGTGTTTTGGTTTGAAATGTCCCTTGATTTCTCGAGATATCGTTTCCAAAAAACTCTACCCCTGCGTATACAAATTGAGGTGCTTTTTTGAGTATCGAAAACATTTTTTTATAATCTATGGTAGTTTCCTCACCCTTAGAGTCAAAGTGTTCTGACTTTGCACTGACCGCTCGAATATAAGGGGCGAGCAATTCGATCCCTTTGTACGGATCGGGATAAAAGGTGTCGGGATTGCGTTCCAAAGTCCAGTTGGTGAAATCGCCTAAAATCCCTACGTTTTCTAAATTGACTCCTTCCATTAAGGCAATCATCCATTCAGGGTCTGAGGAATAGCCGTTGTGATTTTCAATGAGCAAGTCCAAGTCTTTTGATGCAGCATAATCCCCTAATTCACCTACTCCTTCAATGGCATAATTTAGTTTTTCTTTATGCGGAACGGTAATGTATTCTCCACACACATTTCGTAAAGCCTTACAATTCAGCGATGCGGCGACATCAATCCAATACCGATAGGTAGCAAAGGCTTCTTTTCGTTTCTTCGGATCTGGGTCTCCAAGGTCTCCTTTTCCACCAGAAAGCATGACTGCGCTTTGTACTCCAGCGGTTTCCATCGCTTCATTCATTTTATCGAGATAGGATTCATTTAAATCTGGTGGGAAATGAAATATTTCGTGATCGATATACTCGAAACCTAGGGATTTGGCGACTCGAGGGTAGTCCAAAAGATCGATATTTAAGGGATCAGAACCGCCATATCCAGTTCGTATTAACGACCACGGAGTCAGGGTAATTTTAATCTGTGAATTATGTATTTCAGGCTTTTTAAAAGAAGAAAGACTGGCAACTCCAAGACCCGCTAGGGCAGTTGTATTGATAAAGTTTCTACGCTTCATTTTCGATTGTTTTATTTTATTGATGAAACCGTTCAGAAATAAAGGCCAAAACGGTGGGTAAGGCGGTACGCCAATAGGTCCAAGTATGTCCTCCATCGCGAATACGAAATTCGTGATCGACTCCTTTTTTTCGCAATTTGATGTGCATCAAACTGTTGGCCTCGTATAGAAAATCGTCGTCTCCACAGTCGATGTACCAACGAACGGAGTTGAGGGTTTCTTTACTCAATTGATCTACAATTCTCAACTGATTATTTCGATTTGAATAAATTTCAAAATCTTTCTTATTATGATTGGCACTTGTGTATCCTAAATAGGCAAACTCATTCATTTCATCCAAACGTTGTGGTCCCAGCGAGGCACTTAAAGGGGCTGCTGAAGAAAAGAGATCGGGCCGATGTAGGGCATACAAAAAACTACCTCCTCCACCCATGGAGAGACCCGCAACAGCACGGAACTGCTTCTTTTTTTTGATACGAAAGCGGTCTTCTACATGAGGCATGAACTCTTCAAAGAAGAAGTCTTCATAGTTCCAATTGCCAGAGAGGGCATTTGTATATCCTGGAAGCCCTGTATCTGCATCGGGCATGATGATAATCATGGGAGTCGCAGTACCTTCATTTATGGCTTTATCCGCAATATGTCGAACCTCTCCAAATTGAACCCAACCCGTTTGGTCATCAGTGTACCCGTGTAATAAATACAAGACGGGATAACTTCGGCTGGAAGTCTCATAATCCGGGGGCAGGTATACGGCAAACTTACGCTCGCCTTTAAGGATTTTACTGTTCAGTTTCAGTTCGTCCATCACTTTTCCAGTTTGAGCAAAACTGGAACACAACGTTCCTAGAACCACAAAGAATAGATAAAGAGGTTTCATACAATAATTTTAATGTTTTATAAAAGCATTCTTGAGCTTCTAGCCCTAGCGGGTTTGTTTTTTGATTTTGAAGAGGAAAAATACAAAAAAAATACTCCCCAAATCCAATTTGATCGATTCAGCAAGCTACATTTTTCTCTATCTTGGGGATTCAAAAATTTAGTATATGTCAACTCGTTTTCTATTGAAGTCCCCTTTTATTCTCCTGTGTATTTGTTTTTTAGGGATGCAGTCCAGTTTGGCTCAGAACAACCTCAGAGTTAATAGTGACCGCCTTGAAGCCAACCTTAAAAAATTGTCCACTTTTGGGATGAACGAAAAGGGTGGGAACGATCGAGTTGCTTTTAGTGATTATGATATTGCAGCCCGTGCGCATTTAACCAGATACTTAAAAAATTTAGGGTTAAAAGTTCATACGGATGCGGCGGGAAACCTCATAGCGCTTCGACAAGGGACTAAAAAAGGAGCCAAACCGATTGCTTTTGGTTCTCATATAGATGCAGTTCCCAATGGCGGACATTTTGATGGGGATGTCGGAGTTATGGGAGCAATAGAGGCTTTGGAAACTTTAATTGAAAATGATATTGAAACCAAACACCCCTTGGAATTTATCATTTTTTCAAATGAAGAAGGTGCTGTTTTCGGATCGAGAGCCCTCGCAGGGAAAATTAAGAAAGAAACCTTAGATGTAGTCACAGCTTCTGGGTATACCAATGGAGAAGGGGTTGCCAGGATAGGGGGAGATCCCAGTAAAATTATGGAAGTGAAACGGACTTCGGAGGAGGTACATGCTTTTTTAGAATTGCACATTGAGCAGGGAAATATTTTATACAAGAATGGACTAGATATTGGCGTGGTAGAAGGGATTGTAGGATTAAAGTGGTGGGATGTAGAGATCACAGGATTTACCAACCATGCCGGAACCACCCCAATGAACGACCGAAAAGATGCCTTGATTGCTGCTTCGAAATTTGTTCTGGCGGTAAATGAGATTGTGACGGGTATCGAAGGGGCTCAAGTAGGGACAGTAGGTAGGATCCAAGCCTTTCCAGGGGCACCCAATGTAATTCCGGGTAAAGTAGTTACCAGTCTCGAAATCCGTGATTTAGATGTAGAAAAGATTCAAAGGATTTATAGTTTAATCGAGCAAAGAGCCAATGAAATTGGTGACGAAACCCAAACAAATTTTAAGTTTTTGCCCATCGATGCAACGGCAGAACCCGCATTGACCAACCCGCGGATTCAAAACGTGATTCGTAAAAATGCTTCAGCCTTGGGCTATTCTCATCAAACCATGCCCAGCGGTGCTGGACACGATGCTCAGGACATGGCTGTGTTCACCCCTACCGGAATGATTTTTGTGCCCAGCGTCAATGGAATCAGTCATGCACCAGATGAATATTCTACTCCCGAAGCAATTGCAAAAGGAGCAAATGTGCTCCTCTTGAGTATTTTGGAATTAGATCAACTCCGTTTTTAATCTGACTCTTGTGCAACTAATTTTTGTTTTCCTCTGTTTTTTAAGTTCGTACCCTCCTACTGAACAAACACCGGACTTGGAGATTCTCTCTTATAATATCCGGTATGACAATCCCGAAGATGGAAAAAACCAATGGAAGTTTCGGAAAGAAACGCTGATGGATTATTTTCTCCAAAATACCCCAGATGTAGTGGGGATGCAAGAAGTGTTGCACAATCAATTGAATGACCTTACTTCAACTTTAGAAGACTATGCTTATGTAGGAGTAGGTCGTGAAGATGGTAAAACAAAAGGAGAATACAGTCCTATTTTTTATCGCAAGTCAGCTTTGAATTTGTTGGAATCCGATACGTTTTGGCTTTCAGAAACTCCAGAACAAATTTCTGTAGGATGGGATGCGGCACTGGAACGTATTTGTACCTATGCCCGTTTTGAGCACCGCCAGACAAAAAAACAACTTTGGGTATTCAATACCCATTTTGACCATGTGGGAGTTAAAGCTAGAGCGGAAGCCGCAAACCTGATCCTCAAAAAAATAAAACAGCTCAACCCACGCGGCTTGCCTACTGTCATTACAGGAGATTTCAATCTGACTCCGGAGACCCTACCCATTCAAATTTTTCAAGCGGCGTTTGAAGATGTACTCCTTGAACTTCCCAAAAGTGATTTCACCTATGGAACCTTTACGGGGTTTGATACAGAAAACAATGAGGAACGCAGAATTGATTACATTTTTCAAAAGGGATTTACGGTTAAAAAAGCAGCACAGCTGTGGATCAAAACACCAGAAGGACGTTGGGCATCAGACCATCACCCCGTTTACCTAGCCTGTTCATTTTAACAGAACTTTTTGTCACTTTCTCTAAACTTATTTTATCTTCGTTTCGAAAAAAAACAACAATATCATGAAAAAATTAATTACACTTTCACTAGTACTACTTGTAGGGGGTATGCTCCAAGCACAAAGCTTTAGAGGATTGGATAAAAGCCCTTTAGATATGATTGAGTACCCGGCGAGCAACAAAGAAACCAACAAGTTGGCTCGTGTTTTGTACAGCAGACCACAACTTAAAGGGAGAGATATCACGACTTTAGTTCCCGAAGGAAAAATTTGGAGAATGGGTGCCAATGAGTCCACAGAACTTACTTTATACACTCCTATGAAAGTAGGAAGTACAAAATTAGCTGCGGGTTCCTATACACTTTACGCAATTCCTAATGGAGAACAGATGACAATTATCATCAACAAAGCGACTCATGTTTGGGGTGCTTACAGTTACAATCAGAATATGGATGTAGCACGGGTCAATGTCCCATTAACCGAAGGAAATGAATCTTTAGAAGCCTTTTCTATGGCTTTTGAAAAAGGAACTTCAGGGGTAGATCTTCATTTGGGTTGGGGGTATTACCGAGCGAAAGTTTCCTTTACAAAATAAGACTTCCTGTTTTCACTCCTAGAGGATTGCTTTCGGAGTGAAAACTTGATAAACCAATTGCTTAAACTCTTTTTCGTAAAAAAGTCCCACTTGTTCTTCATCCACTTGAACCAAGTCGGAATAAGCAGCGCCACCCGCATACACTTCTTTCTCTTTTACCCAGCTTTTTCCGCCATCTAGGCTAAATTTTAAGGTCATTTTTTCTCTTTTATCTGGACTGTTAGGACCTGAATAAATTAATAGGGATTGACTTTTTTGTTCAAATAAAAGAATACTGGATTGACATACAGGGGTGATTAAGGAAGGATCAAAATAGGTTTCTTTCCACGAAGCTCCTCCATCGGAGCTAAGAGCTACTAAGCGCTGTTTGGTTTTTCCATTTTGCTCTCTGATGTTGAGCATCAAATCCCCGTTGGGAAGTTCCATACCAATGGCCTCGTTAGACGAGGGTACGTCTATATCTGGACTTACAGACCAGGTTTTTCCATGATCATCGGAATAAAATCCATAAGCGCGATATTCGTTAAATCCATCTTGCGGTTCCCCTGTGGAATGATTGGCAGGGATATAAATACGTCCTTGATACGTCCCTCTTTTAAATTGCAATGCATGACCAGGCGAACTGGCATGTGTTCGCCAGTCAAGATGCCCCTGGGTGGTAGTTTTATTAAAATGGACTTCTTCGGTAATGTTAGTAGGTTTGGACCAGGTTTTTCCTTGATCCACACTGGTAATATAATGTACTTCCCGTGTTCCTTTTCCCAAACGCATGTCTTGTTCAGAAACATCACCAGTGTTGTAAAATAAAAAGATTCTGCCTTGAGGATAGTCCGGATCAAAATAGTCTACAACAGGTGCAGGATTGCCCGCCTGTAACACTCCAAAATCAGCAACAACTTCCATTTTTGACCAATTTTTTCCTCCGTCTTCACTGCGCCTAAGGAGAATATCAACATTTCCAAAATCACCACAGTTTTCAAGACGTCCCTCTGCAAAGGCGAGAAGACTCCCGTCTGGAGCTTTGACGATTGCAGGAATGCGGTAACAATTGTAGTTCCATGTTCCGTTTTCAAATAAAACTACAGAAGCTTGTTCTTTGGGGGCTTGGCAAGCAAAAAATAGGCATACTCCAGAAAGTAGGAAAAGAATCGAGTGTTTCATTTAATTTAAAACTTTTTGTAGTGCATTTTCAACTAAGGGTTCCATGACCTGATATCCTTCCAGAGTCAAATGAACACCATCAGTAGTGTATTCTTTGATCATGCCGTTGTTTCCATCTTCTAAAGCAGTAAAATAATCTAGGTAATAGGCGCCACTTTCTTCTGCGTACCGTTTGATCATTTTGTTAAGTTTCGGAATTTTGACATTTGGGGCCAACCCAGGACGCCAAGGGTAGTCGAAAGCGGGAAGTACAGAGCACAAAATGACCTTTATATCGTTTGTTTGCGCAATTTCAGTCATCGATTTAATATTGTCTAAAATCATTTCCAAAGTCACGGGGCCTGTATTTCCAGCAATGTCATTGGTCCCTGCAAGTAAGACCACTGCTGCAGCGTCCAAATCCACTACATCTGCACGGAAGCGAACCAACATTTGCGGGGTTGTCTGTCCGCTGATCCCCCGATTTACGTAAGGTTTATTTTTAAAAAAATTAGGATGGGTTTGAAGCCAGCCAATGGTTATCGAGTTTCCCATAAAAACGACTCGCTTCTCGTTTTGCTTTACTTGTAGTAAACGGGCATTGGCTTCTTGAAATTCTTTAAAATTTGGCCAGTCTTGCGCATTCAGGCTATTCATCATAAAAATTACAGTAAGTAAAAGAAAGGGTTTGAGTAGAGTAGACATCGGTTTGATTTTGTTTAAAATTAGGTTTTTTTACTATCTTAACGGAGAATAAAACAATTAATTTAAACAATCAAGTAAATTAATAATTCCCATGAATTTAAGATCTTCCGCTCTTTTTGTGGCAACTTTTTGTTGCTTATTCACAGCCAAAATGAGGGCTCAAAACTACCAGCCCAGCCCAGAAAATATAGAGGCACGTTCCTGGTTTCAAGACGCCCGTTTTGGGCTTTTTGTTCATTGGGGGGTCTACAGCATTCTCGGTGATGGAGAATGGGTGATGAACAACCAAAACATAAGTGTGGAAGAGTACGAAAAATTACCGACTTTCTTCAATCCCATAGATTTTGATCCGGTGGAGTGGGTAACAATGGTCAAAGAGGCAGGGATGAAATACATTACCATTACCAGTCGCCATCACGATGGTTTTTCCATGTTTGATTCGCAAATGACCGACTATGATATTGTGGACAGTACCCCTTATGGTAAAGATGTTTTAAAAGCGCTTGCTGAAGAATGTCGCAAACAGGGAATCAAATTGTTTTTCTATTATTCCCTTCTAGATTGGAATCGAGACGATTACTACCCTAGGGGAAGAACAGGAACTGGTATTCAAGGTCGTGGTGAGGGACAATGGGAAGACTATATCGCCTTTATGAAAGGCCAGCTTAAAGAATTGCTCACTAATTACGGAGAGATTGGAGGGATTTGGTTTGACGGACATTGGGATCAAAAAGAATGGGATGGAAAAACCTTTGGAAAAGTCAAAGTAGATTGGCATTACGATGAAATCTATGGGATGATTCACGAAATACAACCCCAAGCACTGATCGGAAACAACCACCACATCGGAGTTATTGATGGGGAGGATTTTCAGATGTTTGAAAAAGATTTACCGGGAAAGAATACGACGGGTTGGGGAACGCCAGCAGATCAAATTGGCGCTGTACCCCTAGAAGTTTGTGAGACCATCAATGGATCATGGGGTTTCAATCTTCAAGACCGCAAGCACAAAACAGACAAAGAACTCATTCATTATTTAATCAAAGCCGCAGGCTATGGAAGCAACTTGCTTTTAAATGTAGGTCCCATGCCCAACGGAAAAATTCAACCTAAACATCAAACCTCCTTGAAAGCTATGGGAGCCTGGTTAAAGGAGTATGGGAACACTATATATGGAACACGTAAGGGGCCCATCCCAGCAAACGATGATTTTGTTTCTACACAAAAAGGGAAATCCGTTTTTGTACACTTGTTAAACCCCAGTGTTGAGATCATCCATGCCGATGAGGTTCCCGTTCGAATTAAAGGGATTTACGATATGAAAACCAACACAAAACTTCCCTATAGGAACGATTCTTTCGGATTGGCAATTGATGTTTCTAAACTCGCCAAAGATGACATTGATACTGTAATTAAAATTGTACTACGATGAGTTCAGCGAAATTAAATCACCGGTTGGCTTCTTTAGATTTTTTTAGAGGTTTTGTTATGTTTTTACTAATTGCAGAATTTTCACATCTTTTTGAAGTCTTAATGGATTCTGGAAATGAGCAGTTTACTGCAGTAATGGATTTTCTTTTTCATCATGCGAAATGGGAAGGCTTACATTTTTGGGATCTGGTACAACCCTTTTTTATGTTCATAGTTGGGGTCTCCATTCCATTGTCCTATGCCAACAGGAAAAAGAGAGGAGACAGCGAAATCAAAATTCGTCAGCACGCATTTCGAAGGGCTTTTTTACTCTTGCTTTTTGGTTGGGGACTCTATTGTATCGGGCCAGAGAAAATTGTGTTTCAGTTTGATAATGTACTGGCCCAATTATCGTTTACTTATTTGATTTCATTTCTTTTGCTAAAACAAGACTCTTGGGTTCAAATCAGTGCTGGTTTTGGCATTATTTTAATCTCCGATTCACTCTACCGCTTTTTTCCTGTTGTAGGGTTTGATCAAGCTTTTGTGGCAGGCGAGAATTTTGGAGCGTGGTTTAATATTTTGATTAGTGGTTACGAATACGGGGGGCATTGGGCTGCTTTTAATGCTGTTCCAACCACTGCTCACACGCTTTGGGGAGTCGTTGCCGGAAAATGGTTGATGAACAATTCTACGCAGGTAGAAAAACTAAAAAAGTTAATTCTCGCAGGAATTATAACCTTAATTCTTGGTTACCTCTCTACTTTTTTTACTCCAGTTATCAAGCGTATTTCCACAACTTCTTTTGTCTTACTTTCTGCAGGATGGACGTTTCTCGCTTTGGCCTTTTGCTTTTGGTTGATTGATATCAAAGCACTTGTAAAAAAGATTTTAGTATTCCGAGTGGTTGGAGTCAATCCACTCTTTATCTACCTCTTTGCTTCTTTGGGAGGAGGGACCTTGTTTTTAAAAATAATAACCCCTTTTTCCAACAGTTTAATTGGAGGTTTTTCTCCTTGGTTTGCGTCTCTTACCTCAGGATTTTTTGTGTTGTTAGGGCTTTGGTATTTATGCTATTGGCTATATAAAAAACAGATTTTTATAAAAATTTAACTGTGAAAAAAAGTGTACTCATCCTTTTGGGAATTTGTTTTTTTGGATGCAAGAATCCCCAAGCAGTAAAGGCACCAGCCCCAAACATCATTTATATTTTTGCAGATGATTTGGGCTATGGAGAACTCGGGGCCTATGGTCAAGAAAAAATTAAAACGCCCCACTTAGATCGTTTAGCAGCAGGGGGAATGCGGTTTACCCAACATTATACCGGTGCACCTGTTTGCGCGCCGTCTCGTTATATGTTGCTCACAGGAACCCATGCGGGGCATGCTTACATTCGTGGGAATTACGAATTGGGTCAGTTTGCAGATGATAAAGAAGGCGGTCAAATGCCCATTCCTGAAACTACTCCTACTTTAGCGAAAATGCTGAAAAAAGCAGGCTACCAAACGGCTATGGTTGGTAAGTGGGGGTTGGGGATGAACGGAACCACTGGGAGCCCTTTGCTGCAAGGATTTGATTATTACTACGGCTATCTTGATCAAAAACAAGCTCATAACTACTATCCCACCCACCTATGGGAAAATGACAAAGTTGCCTCTTTAGACAACGACTATTTTTTGGTGCACAACCAAATTAAGGAAGGAAGTGATCAAGCGGCTTTTGATCAATTTAAAGGAAACGACTTTGCCCCCGATCGAATGATTGAAAAAGCACTTCACTTTTTGGATACCACCGCTGTGGAAAAGCCTTTTTTCTTGTATTACCCTTCTCCCATACCGCACGTTTCACTTCAAGTTCCAGACAGTTTAGTGTTGCAATACCAAGGACAGTTTGAGGAACAACCCTACTACGGAAACCAAGGCTACACCGCCCACCAATATCCGTTTTCTGCCTATGCTGCGATGATTACCCACTTGGATAGTGAGGTGGGTAAAATTTGGGAAGCCGTCATAGCGCGGGGACAAGAGGAAAACACCTTGATTCTGTTCTCAAGCGACAACGGACCCACCTTTGCGGGAGGTATCGATGCAGACTATTTTAACAGTGCTGCTGGGTTTCGAGGTTTAAAAATGGATGTGTATGAAGGAGGTATTCGAGTGCCTTTTATTGCCTATTGGAAAAATAAAATCAAGCCAGGTCAAACTTCCGATTTGGTTTCCGGACATTGGGACATGTACAATACCTTCGCAGAACTTTCGGGGCAAGAGCCCACTTCACCTGATGGGATTTCCTTACTCCCCGAATTATTAGGAAAAGAAGGACAAAAAAACCATCCGTATCTGTATTTCGAATATCCTGAAAAAAGAGGACAAATTGCAGTGCGAATGGGAGATTGGAAAGGGGTGAAAATTGACATGAAAACCAATCCTATGGCGGCTTGGGAACTTTACAATTTAAAAAACGACCCTCGTGAAACCGAAAATCTTGCCGCAAGACAACCAGAAGTCATTCAAAAAATAGATTCCTTACAGCGGCTTGCCCACCGCCATCCGCATATCCGTGATTGGGAATTTATCGATCCAAAATTTAAAAAATAGAAACGTGAAAATAGTTACCCGTAATAAGTTAGTTGTCACCCTTCTTTTTGTAGGGTTTTTAATGAGTTGTACCAAAAAACGAAGTACCATTGCAGCTGTTGAACCTGTGCCCAACGCCTATCAAATGGCTTGGCAAGAGTTGGAGTACTACGCCTTTATTCATTTTAATATGAATACGTTTACCAACAAGGAATGGGGTTTTGGAGATGAACAGCCCCAGCAATTTAACCCTACTGAATTGGATACTCGTCAATGGGCACGAGTAGCTAAAGAGGCAGGGATGAAGGGCATCATCATTACAGCAAAACACCACGACGGATTTTGTTTGTGGCCGAGTAACTATACAGAACATTCTGTAAAAAATTCTCCTTGGAGGAAGGGGAAGGGAGATTTGATTCGAGAACTCTCAGAGGCGTGTAAAGAATACGGACTCAAGTTTGGAATCTACCTTTCCCCTTGGGATCGAAATCATCCAGATTATGGAAAGCAAGAATACATTACGTATTTCAGAAATCAATTGACCGAGCTCTTAACTGAATACGGTGAAATTTTTGAAGTATGGTTTGACGGAGCTAATGGGGGAGATGGATATTACGGAGGAGCGAATGAAGAGCGACGCGTGGACAAACGCACCTATTATGACTGGCCCAATACCATTGGTTTGGTAAGAGAACTGCAGCCTCAGGCCGTTATTTTTAGCGATGCAGGACCCGACATCCGTTGGGTAGGAAATGAAAAAGGGTATGCCAATGAGACCACGTGGTCTCCCATTTTCCGAGATAGTGTTTACGGGGGAATGCCTGATTTCCAGCGTTTTGCATCCGGTCAAGAAAACGGAACCCACTGGGTGCCCACAGAAACCGATGTGTCCATACGCCCCGGATGGTACTATCATCCTGAACAAGATGACCAAGTAAAGTCGTTATCTAAATTAGTAGATATCTATTATAATTCAGTGGGCTTAAACAGTTCGCTCCTGTTGAATTTACCCGTAGATACACGAGGGTTGGTTCACGAAAATGAAGTTGCTAGTTTAAATGCTATGGCTACTTTTTTAAAAGAAACTTTTTCAAAAAATTACCTGTTAAATCAAAAGGTAACTACTTCTTCTGAAGTAAATGGTTTTCCAAAGAAACAGTTGCTGGATGAGGATTTAAATTCCTATTGGGCAGCAACTTCTGCGGATTCACAACCCACCATAAGCGTTACTCTTGAAAAGCCAATAGCGGCCAATACGTTTATGATACAGGAGTACATTCCCTTAGGACAGCGTATCAAAGCGTTTACTTTTGAGGTAATGACCGAAGGAACTTGGAAGAAAATTTATGAAGGATCTACCGTTGGAAACAAACGCTTGATTCGATTTGAAACCCAAAGTATCGAAGCCGTACGTTTTAAGGTAACCGATACCAAAGCTCAAGTAGTGATCAATACTATAGGACTTTTTAAAGCACCAGAAATCAATGAATAGGATGCGACAAATTCCCACGCTTTTCGTTTTACTCTCTTTATTTTTAATAGGCTGTCAGCTTGAAAAAAAACAAACGTCGCCCCCCAATATTGTTTTGTTTTTTGTGGACGATATGGGTTGGCAAGACACCTCGGTGCCTTTTTGGGATCAGCCTACGAATTTTAACAAGACATACAAAACTCCCAATATGGAACGCTTGGCTAAAAAGGGGGTAAAATTTACCAATGCTTATGCCACTCCGGTTTGCTCTCCTACACGGGTGAGTTTGATGACGGGAATGAATGCAGCCCGCCATCGGGTGACCAACTGGACCTTACAACCGGATAAACTGCAACCAATGGAGTTGAACCACCCTACGTTAGCTTTTCCCGATTGGAATTACAATGGTATTGGCCTGGAGGCAGCGACTCCAAATACTGCTTATGCCAAGCCCCTTCCACAACTGCTATCAGAGAAAGGCTATTTTACCCTTCTCGCTGGGAAAGCACATTTTGGTGCCATCGACTATCCTTCCTCAAACCCCATAAATCTTGGATTTCAGGTCAATATTGCAGGGCATGCTGCGGGAGCTCCAGAAAGTTATTTGGGACGTGAAAACTTTGGAAATGGAAAAGAAGGGAAAGAAGTTTGGGCGGTTCCGGGTTTGGAAAAATACCATGGAGAGGATCTCTTTTTAACGGAAGTACTCTCAAAGGAAGTACGCACAGCATTGGACGAACCTGTAGCTAAAAAACAACCCTTTTTCTTGTATTTTGCGCTGTACGGAATTCATACCCCTTTGATGGCAAATGACCGGTATATAAAACCTTACAGAGTAAAGGGCATGGAAGAGCCTGAAGCCCGATACGCTTCTATGATCGAAAGTATGGACACCGCGCTAGGAGAGGTGTTGGATTATTTAAAAGAGAACCAACTTGAAGACAATACCATTATCTTGTTTATGTCAGACAATGGCGGCTTGAGTGCAGTGGCTCGAGGAGGTGAAAAACACACGCATAATCTCCCCTTAAAAAGCGGGAAGGGATCCATTTATGAAGGAGGAATACGAGTGCCTATGTTGGCGTATTGGCCGGGTAAGACTGCTCCGGCTAGTGAAAACTCGACCCCTTTAATTATTGAAGATTTTTTTCCTTCGATCTTGGAAATGGCAGATGTAGATTCAGCAGAACTACCTCAAACCCTGGATGGAATGAGTTTTGTTTCTTTGTTGGAAGACCATAATAATAAAGTTGAAGAACGTCCCTTGTACTGGCATTACCCAAATGCATGGGGCCCTTCCGGACCAGGAATAGGGAGTTACAGTGCCGTGCGTGAAGGTCCTTGGAAACTGATTTATTTTCATGAGGACCAACGCCTCGAATTGTACCATTTGCCCTCCGATATTCGAGAGGAGAACAATTTGGCTAAAGAAAATAGGGAACAAACCTTTAAATTAGCCCAAACACTTACTGAACATTTGATCAAAGTGGATGCTCAAATGCCAAAATTTAAAGCGACCGGTGAACAAGTTCCTTGGCCAGTTGCAGTTCTACAATAAACCAATATGAGTAAAAAATTACCCTTTATAACTCCTTTGATTATTGCGCTAACTCTTGGTCTGGCCCCTTTTACTCCTGAACCCCACCTCTTGGGAAAAATTCGTTGGATTGCCGGAGGAGGTATTGGTATGGGAGGTATGGATTATTTTGACCTGTTGCTGCACGGTGCTCCGTGGCTTTGGTTATTGATTCGTTTGTTTCAATGGGGATTGACTTTGACAAAAAAAGAGTAACTTTAATACACTAAAAAAAATTATGGCTACATATGAATGTGCATCTTGCGGAATGGCGGTCAACGCCAGCTGTGCCAAATGCGACCAACCGTTAGAAAATGACCACCTGACTTTGGATGATGGAACAGAGGTTCAAATCTCTATTTGCAGAAGTTGCGAAGGAAAAATTAAATCTCCTCAGTGCTGTGGTGCTGATATGAGTTGTTCAGTTTAGGCGCGTACTTGTTCAAGATTTAAAAGCGATTTAATATAATCCAAGAGAATGCGATCTACAACTTCGTAGTTTCTTTGTTCCAGTTCTGCGGGAATTACTTTCGGATTTTCAATCCACTTTTGAATTTGTTTTCTTTGTTTGACAGTAAAACGCTTGAGCACCTTTCCTCCCATTTCGCTTATCATCGCGGCATTGTAAGCTTGTTCAATTTGAGAGGATATAGGTATTGTTAAAAGAGGTTTTTTCAAATACAAAGCCTCGGATAAAGTAGAAAATCCAGCAGCTGTAACCACCCCCTTACAGCTTGCGATACTTTTCAAAAAAGTATTTTCATTTATCGGTTCCCATTGAATGTTGTTTTCTAGCTGTGAGGTTTTAACTTCTGGAGAAAAAACAACCCAATTGGTTTTAGGAAAAGTAACTAAAACGTTTTGGATTGCCTCCTTGCCATAACTGGGAAGATAGACTAAAAAATACCCCAAGTCATTTACGTTCAGTTTTCTAATTTTTTTTCGAATGATAGGAAGAAATATAGTGTCGTCAAACCTTTTAAAGTGCAAACCATAGCCATGGGAAACCGGTGCAAAGTAGCGAAGCATTTTTAGGGTTGTATGAAATCGCTTTTTTAATTTCGGACCTTTGTCGGAAAATAAGGCGTACTGATTGCTTAAGGCAACACATTTTTTGTTTTTCAAATAACAAGACCAGGCTGTTACGGGTTCGAAATCATTTATAATCAAGTCATAAGAGGCCACAGGACAATGGAAAATATCAATGAGAAGTTTAAAAAAATTATTTTTAAAAAGGGTCTTGATCCAGTGAATCTTCCCTTTTTTGGTGTAAAAAAAAGTAAGACCTTGATAGTGTTTCTTTACGGGGTGGTTTAGAGAGATTTTGTTGTCATCAGGGCCACTCAGAACAACATCTACTTCAGCTCTTTTTTTTAAAATGGAAATGACCTCTTTGGCACGGGTTAAATGCCCGTTGCCCGTAGTTTGAATGCCGTATAGGATTTTCATCAGTTTTCCATTATTTTAAATTCATTCATCATTTGTTGAAAAAGTTCTTTAGGCGATAAATCTGTATTGTCTTGAACTAGTTCTTCTTCTACCTGATTTAGATCATGTTGATAGATCTTCCATTCTTTGTTGTGGTATTCCAGTGCCGTAAGATTTTCAATCCAATCTCCAGAGTTGAGATAAAGAATGTTTTTATTTTTGTGAGCGTATTTTTTTATTGCCGGCTGGTGAATATGACCACAAACCACATAGTTGTAGTTTCTTTCACGGGCTATTTCCACCGCAATTTCTTCAAACTTATTGATAAATTTTACTGCTCCTTTGACATTGTTTTTCACCTTTTTGGAAAGGGAATATCGTGGGCGTCCTAATTTTGATAAAATAAAATTTAATGCGCTATTGATCAAAATCAAAGCATCGTAACCGATAGCTCCTAGTCGAGCTAACCATTTCGAATACTGCATAGTGACATCGAAAACATCACCGTGAAAAAACCACGCTTTTTTCCCATCCAAATCAAGCACTTTTTTATTCAAAATTTTAAAATTATTGATTTGAAAACCAGCAAATTTTCGAAACATTTCATCGTGGTTTCCTGTCAAATAGTAAATTTCTTTACCCTGTTGGATTTGAGTAAGGATATACTTGACAACTCTCATATGAGATTTTGGCCAGTAGCGTTTGTTGAACTGCCAAATGTCTATAATATCACCGTTGAGAATAATTTTTTTAGGGTCTATGGATTTAAGATACTTGAGGAGAGGTTTTGCTTGACATCCATAAGTGCCCAAGTGAACATCTGAAAGGACTAAAAGATCTATTTTGCGAGTTGTATCCAAATCGTTTTTACACAAATTTAGACCGTAAATTCTTGAATTAGATTAAGTTAATGGTATCTAATTGTTTAAGAAGTGTTACCAACTTTACCTTAAGGTTACACAATAAAGAGAGAGAAGGGTTTACCCCATCAGCGATTGGACTTTCATCGCCAATCCCATGTCTCCACTAATTTTAATTTGTCCGCCCATAACAGCCATCATTGGATTGATGTCCCCGTCGCGAAGTTTTTCTAATACTTCCGCAGTCAGGCTAATTTTACAATCTGCCTCTGAATCGGAAGCTTGAACAGTATTGGTGTCACCAGTACCGTCTATCAAAATACCTACTCCATCCACTTCAAACTTTAACGTTCCTCCTATTGGTTCCGAAGTCGCTGCTCTTTTTTCGAACTGGGAGATCATGTTTTCTAAACTCATTTTTATCGGTTTTTTTCAAAAGTAGAAAAAAAAATGACACCGTGTCATTTTTTTAATTAGTTTCGTAAAGTTAAATAAAATTATATAGGATGAAGTATCGACTTAAAAAAGTAGCTGTCCTTGGGTCTGGCGTAATGGGATCTGGTATTGCTTGTCATTTGGCTAATGTAGGCATGGAAGTTCTCATGTTGGACATTGTTCCCAAAGAGGCGGGAAATGACAAAACCTCCCGAAATCTTATGGTCAATACGGCCCTACAAACTGCCATTAAATCCAAACCCGCTCCTTTGTATGACAAGACATTTGCCTCTCGTATAAAGACCGGAAACTTTGAAGATGATTTTGAAAAAATTGGAGATGCAGATTGGATCATCGAAGTAGTTGTAGAACGACTGGACATCAAAAAGCTTATTTTAGAAAAAGTCGATCAGTTTCGTAAAAAAGGCAGCTTGGTGAGTTCAAATACTTCTAGTATTCCCATCAAACTTTTAGCAGAGGGTCGCTCTGAGGCATTTAAATCTCATTTCTGTGGAACACATTTTTTTAATCCTGCTCGTTATCTACGTTTGCTGGAGGTCATACCTACGGCAGATACCGCTCCAGAAATAACAGACTTCTTTATGGAGTTTGGAACGGTGACTTTAGGAAAGCAAACCGTCTTATGTAAAGATACTCCTGCCTTTATCGGAAATCGAATTGGAGTGCTTTCTGGAACAGAAATCACTCTTTTAACCGAAAAATATAAATTTAAAATTGAAGAGGTGGATGCCATGACCGGCTCCTTAATTGGAAGACCTAACACGGCAAGTTTCCGATTGCAAGACCTGGTCGGTTTAGATACTGGAGACAATGTAAGTCGTTTTGTGATGGAAAATGTGGAAGGTGACGTGTACATCGATGCATTAAAAGAAAAACCAGAACCCAAATTCATGCGTTTCCTTTTAGACAATAAATTTTTGGGTAATAAAACGGGAAAAGGATTCTATGAAAAAACCAAGAAAAAAGATGCGAATGGCAAAACCATAATCAACGCACTAAACCTAGAGACGTTACAATATGAACCTGCGATTCGTCCAAAAATAGAACTGGTCAAAACCGCCAAAGGAATGGGCTTGATGAGCAAGCGCTTGCAGTATTTGGTATCGGGGGATTCCAAAGAGCAAAACTTTTTCAAAGACTATTTTGGAACCCTTTTGGGCTATGCTGCGGCACGAGTTCCTGAAATTTCAGATCAGTACTATCCCCTAGATGACGCCATGCGTACGGGCTATGTCTGGGATTTCGGTCCCTTTGAGTATTGGGATTTAATTGGACTGGAGCGCGGAATGGAATTAATCAAAGCCCAAGAGGGTCAAATTCCTCAATGGATTTTGGATCTGCAAGCGGCTGGCGGGACGTCTTTTTACAAATTTGAAAACGGACAAAAAAAATACTTTAACATTCAATCCAAAACATACGAACCTCTTCCAGGAACAGAATCCTTTATTATTTTAGATAGCTATCGAGAGCAGGCTCCAGTTCTAAAAAACAGCGAATGTACCGTACACGATATTGGAGACGGAGTACTTTGCCTAGAATTTACGAGTAAGAGTAACTCCATTGGAGAAGGAATTGGAAAAGGACTTCACGAAGCTATTGAACTAGCTGAGGAGGGCGATTGGAAAGGACTAGTAATTGGAAATAATGCCAAGCAATTTTCTGTAGGCGCCAATTTGATGAACATCGGAATGTTTGCCATGCAAAAGCAGTTTGATGTACTGGAGCGCTTTGTGGACGACTTCCAAAAAATCAACATGAAAATTAGAACTTCAAAAATTCCCGTAGTGGTATCCACACAGGGGTATGTCTTTGGAGGAGGTTGTGAAATTTCCATGCACTGTGATGCAGGGATTTATGCTGCAGAGTCCTATATCGGTTTGGTAGAGGTCGGCGTCGGTTTATTACCTGGAGGGGGAGGAACCAAGGAATTCGCCTTACGTGCCTCCGACGACTTTTTTGAAGGAGACGTTCAAAACCCTACTTTGATCAATTATTTTAAATCCATTGCTACGGCTGCTGTTTCCACTTCGGCTTATGAAGCATACGATTTGGGATACCTGAAAAAAGAGCGAGATTTTGTTTGTGTCAATACCCCTATGAATATCGGTAGGGCGAAAGATAAAGTTTTAGAATTGGCTAAAAACTATATGCCTCCGAGTAGTAGAACAGATGTCCATGTTCTGGGTAGAGGCGGGATGAGCGTACTTTACTCCGCGATTAATGAATTCCGTTTGGGTGAGTATATGTCCGACTACGATGTAGAAATTGCTCGTAAAGTAGCCCACGTCATTTGTGGTGGCGATTTAACAGCACCTCAAAAAGTAAGTGAACAGTATTTATTGGACATTGAACGCGAAGGATTTATGAGCCTGTTGGGCAATCAGAAAACACTCGATCGAATCCAATATTTGTTAATGAACAACAAGCCTTTAAGAAACTAAACGATGGAAGCATATATCATTCAAGGCTACAGATCAGCTGTAGGAAAAGCAAAAAAAGGAGGGTTTAAAAATTACCGTTCTGACGATCTCGCTGTCCAAGTCATCCAACACTTGATGCAAGCGGTTCCACAAGTGGATCCCAAACAAGTGGATGATGTTATTGTGGGCTGCGCCAATCCAGAAGGAGAACAAGGACTTCAGGTAGGACGTTTGATTTCTGCAAGAGCTCTAGGCAAGGAGGTGGCTGGGATCACCATCAATCGCTATTGTGCTTCAGGACTAGAGGCCATTGCTCAGGCTGTAGGAAAAATCAAAGCAGGTTTTGGTCATATTTACGTTGCGGGCGGTGTGGAAAGCATGAGTATGCTCCCCATGACAGGTTATAAATTAGCCCCCAGTTATGAGGCCAATATGGAAAACATCAACTACCATGTCAGTATGGGACATACGGCAGAGGCCGTAGCGGAGAAATATGGAATTAGCCGTGAGGCTGCAGACCAATTCTCCTTTGAATCCCATAAAAAAGCGGCAGCAGCAATTGACTCTGGGGCTTTTAAAGATCAAATTTTACCAGTCACGGTAGAAGAAGTGTTTGTTGCTGATGGAAAACGAAAAACTAAATCCCATACGGTTGATACCGATGAAGGCGTTCGGCGGGATACCACCGTGGAGGGACTTTCGAAACTCCGAGCTGTATTTAAAAATGGAGGGGTAGTAACTGCGGGGAATGCTTCTCAAACTTCAGATGGAGCCGCTTTTACCCTAGTGGTTAGTGAAGCTATGGTAAAGGAGTTAAAGTTGGAACCCATTGCCCGATTGGCAGCTTGTGCTGTGGGTGGTGTAGATCCTTTGTATATGGGTATCGGTCCTTGTGTAGCCATTCCCAAAGCATTGAAACAAGCGGGGCTACAACTCAATGCAATTGAACAAACGGAGCTGAATGAAGCGTTTGCTGTTCAAGCTTTAGCAGTTATTCAAGAAGCAGGACTCAATCCAGAAACTGTCAATGTAAACGGAGGGGCTATCGCATTGGGGCATCCTTTGGGGTGTACCGGAGCAAAATTGAGCATTCAGCTTTTGAATGAAATGAAAAAACGAGAGCAACGTTACGGTATGGTCACAGCCTGTGTAGGTGGAGGTCAGGGAATTGCAGGAATTTTTGAGCGGCTCTAGGGTGAACAAAACAGTAAAGGTTTTGGGAAAACGAGCGAGCCAAAAAGAGCAGGTCCGCAACCGATTGATGCAAGAAGGATTAGGATTATTTTCCTCTGTAGGACTTGAAAAAACCACTGTTGCGCATATCGTAGAACAAAGTGAGATTGCCCGAGGGACTTTTTATAACTACTTTCCGGATACCCAGTCGCTTTTTGATGCTTTAATTGAGGAACTCAACCAAAACGTTAAAAGTGCCATTCAGCAAACCCGAAAAGAGAGTGACAATGTGTACGACTACTTGTACGGGACTTTTAAAAGTTATTTTGATCTGATCGGAACCCCAGAAATGATTCAGTTTCATATTTTGAATCAAGCACACATCCGACAAAGCTCATACCAAAGCGATATAATCAAAACCATTGTCAAGAATCTAAACCGAGATTTAAAATCAGATTTAAAAATCAAATCGTTTACAGAAAAATACGAGTTTTTATTGCTGAGCTTTATGTTGGTTGGGGCTCCCCCAGAACTTTTTATAGCCACACACACCTCCGAGATTAATTTTAGTAGTGATCAACTAGCCACCTTTTTAGCCAAACTTTTCTACAAGGTGTTGATGGAGTAACTCACTCCCTAGAATCTTTCCAGACTAATTTTTCATTGGAGCGTTCTGAAAAAAAATCAGCACATGTTCCATCTCCTTGCCCTGTGATTCCACCGTCGGGAAGGCAGAGTAAAGTACAGTTTTCGTCGTACAATTCGCTGGGAAAATCACAGCAGCGTTGTGGAAAAAAATACACGGTTCGGTTTTGATAGGTATAGCTGTAAATTTTTGCAGGTGGATTCCAAACCGCTTCTCTTTTAAGGGTTTTGATTTTTTGTTCAATGCAGTTGGGAATGGTTTCCGGCTCTTCTTTGTTACACCCTATAAAAAGTAAAAAGAAGATAAGGGAAACCCCCACATGTCTGAATCGCATCAGTCTTACACTTTTTTAACTACATAGGTCACGATTCCCCAAATGATGAGTTCATCCCCTTCACTGACTTTAATGGGCTTATAATTTTTATTTTCGGCCACCAGATAGACACAATCTACTTCTACTTTCAGTCGTTTTACGGTAAAAGCTCCGTCGATAAAGCACACTGCTATTTTATTGTCTTGGGGTTCTAAGCTGCGATCAATGACCAAAAGATCTCCGTCATCCAGTCCTGCGCCTTGCATGGATTCTCCAGAGACTCGAGCGTAAAATGTAGCTTCCTCATTGCGCACCACTTCTTGGTCAATACTGATGCGCAATTCTTTAAAGTCATCCGCAGGGGAGGGGAATCCTGCCGAAACACCTTCTTGTGCTAGGTGTAGTTGTTTGCGCGTCTCCGGGTTGGGGTGAAAAAAAATGAGCTTTTGATCTTCCATTGGGTTTATTTTATGGTAATCACTTCTTTGAGTTCTGTAGTAAAGCGTTTGGAAAGGTGTTCTTGTTTCATTTTCCAAGTGCGGTTTAAGTCCTGGTTGGCTAGTTTGATCTGATAGGGACCAAAGCGTTTGTGGATTTGATCCAAACTTTGCATCAGGGTCACATGCTTTGCATTGTTGCTGTCAAAAAGGCTCAACTGACGTTTTACCGTAGGGACTAATCCCATAATCATGACTCCCGCTTTTTTGTAGGCAATACCTTCTTTAAAAATTTTCTGCAGTCCTAAGACGGCGTATTTACTCAATGTAATACTGGAGTTGGTCGCATAGGGCAGGGGCAGTACACAGCTGTTTCTGTAGGGCAGACTTCCTTTTTTGTGAGGGTCGCTACGGACAAAAACCAAAAGCGCGTTGCAACTGCTGTGTTGCTTTCGCATTTTTTCAGCGCAGCTGCTGGCAAAGGTAGAGACGCGTTCTTCCAAATCTGAAAACGCACTGAGGGTTCCTTCAAAACTGCGAGTGGTAGCAATTCCTTTTTTTGGAGGTTGAATTTCTTCCAGTTGAATGGAGGGCAAACCTTGTAAATCTTTTTTAAGGCGGAGTCCCAAGACGCTCATATACTTTCGAACCCAATCGTCGGGGAGTAAGCTAAATTGCCAGGCATTTTCAACACCAATTGCCTCAAGGCGTTGACGGTGTTGACGTCCCACGCCCCACACGTCTCCAATGGAAGTCCATTTTAGGGCTTTAATGCGCTTGTCTTCCGTATCGATACAATAGACACCTCCCGTCTTGGAAGCAAATTTTTTAGCAATCTTATTAGCGATTTTTGCCAAGGCCTTACTGGGCGCCATTCCTACCGAGACGGGAATGCCCGTCCACTGACGCACCTGTTTGCGCATTTTCTTTCCTTCTTCCTCCAAGTCAAAGAGGTCAAAGCCTTTGAATTGTAAAAAAGCTTCGTCTATACTGTAAATCTCCACATTGGGGGTGTATTGCTCTAGAACAGACATCACTCGACTGCTCATGTCCCCATAAAGCGGATAGTTGGAGGAAAAGACTTTAATCCCTTGGTGTTTGAACTGATCTCGGTATTGAAAAGCGGGGGCACCCATCGGAATTCCCAAGGCTTTTGCTTCGTTACTACGCGCGATGACACAGCCGTCGTTATTGGAAAGAATCACCACAGGTTTTCCTTCCCACTGCGGTTGAAAAACACGCTCACAAGAGGCGTAAAAGTTGTTACAATCTACTAGTGCAAACATGGGGAAAAGGTATTAAAATGTTCGCTTTTAAAAAGTAGCTTTTTCAAAAAAGTTGTTCACGATTTTATTTTATTTTCCAAAAGTAAATTCGCCTAAAAAAGGCACTATTTTTAACAAATTGCAAGACACTTAAGGCAAAAGTTGTAATTTTGATATTTAGAATTTTGTACTGATTTGACTGCATGGATAATTATTCGTTTTTAAACGCTGCACATACAGCATATTTCGCTGAACTATACGACCAATATTTACAGCATCCAGACAATGTAGAGCCCAGTTGGAGAGCTTTTTTTCAAGGGTTTGACTTCGGTTTAGAAAGCAACGGAGTGACCGAGCTGGTGACAATCCAGGAGTCTCCCGAAGTAGAGGTGCCAGAACAATTGCAAAAAGAATTTCGCGTAGTAAAACTCATTGATGGCTATCGATCTAGAGGACACTTGTTCACCAAAACCAATCCGGTTCGCGATCGAAGAAAGTATTCCCCAACCTTAGACCTTGAAAACTTTGGTTTAAACCAAGCCGATTTAGGGACCGTTTTCAATGCAGGAGAAATTATGGGAATAGGCCCCAGTACGCTACAAGTTATCATTGAACACTTAAAACGTATTTATTGTGATTCCATCGGGGTTGAGTATATGTATATTCGAAACCCAGAGAAGGTCAATTGGATCCAAAAGCGTTTAAACGTCAATGACAACCACCCCCGTTTTTCTGAAGCACAGAAAAAACACATTCTTAAGAAACTCAATCAGGCAGTAAGTTTTGAAAACTTTCTACACACTAAATACGTAGGCCAAAAACGCTTTTCACTAGAAGGAGGAGAATCTTTGATACCCGCCTTGGATGCGGTAATTGAATCTGCCGCCAATCAGGGAGTAGAAGAGTTTGTCATGGGTATGGCACACCGAGGACGTTTAAATACCCTGGCCAATATCTTTGGGAAGTCCACACAAGACATCTTCAACGAGTTTGATGGCAAAGACTATGAAGAAGTGGTTTTTGACGGTGATGTAAAATACCATTTGGGTTGGACCTCACAACGCGTTACCGACACGGGGACACAAATCAATATGAATATCGCTCCGAATCCTTCACATTTGGAAACTGTAGGGGCGGTTGTAGAAGGAATCACCCGCGCCAAATTAGAAAACAAATTTGAAGGAAATACCAACAAGGTACTTCCCATAGTCGTTCACGGCGATGCCGCCATTGCGGGACAAGGACTCCCTTACGAAATTGTACAAATGGCCAAGTTAAAAGGGTATTCCACAGGAGGAACCATTCACATCGTAGTCAACAACCAAATTGGATTTACGACCAATTACCTCGACGCGCGCTCCAGTACCTATTGTACAGATGTAGCCAAAGTGACCCTTTCCCCAGTATTGCATGTCAATGCTGACGATGCTGAAGCGGTGGTCCATGCCACTTTATTCGCTTTAGATTTCCGTATGCGTTTTGGCCAGGATGTTTTTATAGATCTTTTGGGGTATCGAAAATATGGACATAACGAAGGAGATGAACCGCGTTTTACCCAGCCTCAATTGTACAAAGCCATAGCAAAACACAGCAATCCCTGCGATATTTATGCACAAGAACTCAAAGCCGCAGGATTGATTGACGATCAGTATGTCAAAAAATTAGAACAAGAGTATAAAGAGCGCCTAGAGGACAGTTTAGAGGGGTCGCGAAAAATCGAAAATACCGTAATTACTCCTTTTATGCAGGATGAGTGGAAGTCACTGATTCGGGTTGATGAAAAAGTCATGTTAGAGCCTGTTGAAACGGCCGTATCCAAAACCTTGTTGGATGCGACAGCAAAAGGTATTACCGCCTTACCCGAAAGTGACAATTTTCTCCGTAAAATCGAACGTCTTATAGCCGATCGTAAAGCTATGTATTACGATCGGGATCAGTTGGACTGGGCCATGGGCGAGCTCCTTGCTTACGGTACCCTTTTACAAGAGGGATTTAATGTGAGATTGTCGGGACAAGATGTAGAGCGGGGTACCTTCTCTCATCGTCATGCTGTCATCAAATCGGTTAATTCTGAAAATGAAATCATCTTACTCAATTCGTTGAATCCTTCAAAACAGGGTCACTTCAGTGTGTACAATTCACTTTTGTCAGAATACGGTGTTCTTGGCTTCGACTACGGCTTTGCAATGGCAAGTCCGAATACCCTAACCCTATGGGAAGCCCAATTTGGAGATTTTTCTAATGGAGCTCAGATCATGTTGGATCAGTATCTTTCTTCAGCGGAGGACAAATGGAAAATTCAAAACGGAATTGTCTTACTCCTCCCTCACGGATATGAAGGTCAAGGAGCAGAACATTCTTCGGCACGAATGGAACGCTATTTACAACTTTGTGCAAAAGACAATATGTTTGTTGCCAATTGTACCACCCCCGCCAATATGTTCCATCTGCTACGCAGACAAATGAAAACGAATTACCGCAAGCCTTTAGTCGTCTTTACCCCAAAAAGTTTGTTGCGACATCCTTTGGCTGTTTCTTTAAAATCAGAATTTATAAAAGGAGGTTTTCAGCCTGTTATTCAGGATGTGCAAGCGGATAGAAAAAAGGTAAAGACAGTCGTTTTTTGTTCGGGAAAATTTTATTACGACCTGCTCAAAGCACGAGAAGAAAAAAAGAGAACGGACGTCGCCTTGATTCGACTGGAGCAACTATTCCCTTTGCCCGTTAAAGAGATCGACTCTGTAATAGAATCCTACCCAAATGCAAACGATTTAGTTTGGGCACAAGAAGAACCTAGAAATATGGGTGCTTGGAGTTTTTTACTATTGCAGTTACCTCATGCCACAAAGTTTAGGCCAGCTACCAGAAGGTATTATGGAGCTCCAGCTGCTGGAAGCGCAGTGCGTTTCCAAAGACGCCATCAGCAGGTTATTGAGTATGTGTTTGACTCCTTGCAAGACAATTTTAAACAGAAACCAAAGAAATAAATCATGATTTTAGAAATGAAAGTCCCCTCCCCGGGAGAATCCATCACCGAAGTAGAAATTGCCCAGTGGTTGGTTGCCGATGGGGATTATGTGGAAAAAGATCAAGCCATTGCAGAGGTAGATTCTGACAAGGCTACTCTAGAACTTCCTGCTGAGGTCAGTGGAACGATCACACTAAAAGCAGAAGAAGGAGATGCGGTAGCTGTAGGCGCAGTGGTTTGTGTGATAGATACGGAAGGTAAAGGGACGGCTTCTACAGAAGTAAAAGAAGAAACACCCGCTGCCGCTGCAGCACCTGTCGCTGCTCCCGTTGCTGAGGCTCCCGTTGTGGAAACTAGCTATGCTGCCCAGACCCCTTCTCCAGCAGCGAGAAAAATCATGAACGAAAAAGGAATTGATCCAAACCAAGTACAAGGCTCGGGGAGAGGTGGACGCATTACTAAAAATGACGCAGTAAAAGCGGTTCCTTCTATGGGTACCCAACCGGAATGGGGTGAGCGCAGTCAAAAACGCGCTAAACTTTCCATGCTGCGAAGACGTGTGGCCGAACGCTTAGTGGCGGCCAAAAACGAAACCGCTATGTTGACTACTTTTAATGAAGTGGATATGTCTGCTGTATTTAAAGTACGCAATGAGTACAAAGATGCCTTTTTAGAAAAGCACGGTGTGAAATTAGGCTTTATGAGCTTTTTCACCAAAGCAGTGGTACGCGCCTTGAAGCTTTATCCTGATGTCAATTCCATGATGGATGGCGATTACAAAATAGCGTATGACTATTGCGATATTAGTGTTGCTGTTTCTGGCCCTAAAGGGCTGATGGTTCCAGTGGTTCGCAATGCGGAACTTTTATCCTTTGTGGGAATTGAACAAGAAATTGGTCGTCTGGCAGTAAAAGCCAGAGATGGAAAAATCACAGTTGACGACATGACGGGTGGTACCTTTACCATTTCCAATGGTGGGGTTTTTGGTTCTATGTTATCTACCCCCATCATCAATCCTCCACAGTCTGGAATTCTAGGAATGCACAACATTATTCAGCGTCCAGTAGCCGTGGATGGAAAAGTGGAAATTCGCCCTATGATGTATCTGGCATTGTCCTATGATCACAGAATCATAGACGGTCGTGAGTCGGTTGGGTTTTTAGTCGCTATTAAAGAAGCGCTGGAAGACCCCATCGCACTTTTGATGGAAGCAGATCCTAAAAAGGCTTTTGAATTATAGAAATAATTTCCGCTGTGCATAGTCTATCACAGCTTTGTTCTTTTTGAAAAAATCAGCACCTAAAATGCCGTCAATCTCAGAAGCACCCTGACTGACAAGAGTAGTGTTGACGTGGTTCAAGTCCAGTAAGACAAAAGCTTGCTTTCCTTTAAAACTTCTTCCCAGATGAATCTCGCATTGTGCCGTCATCACTGCTTGCATCTTTCCATCACTGGCTCCCGCCGCATCAAAAGGGTCTCCTTTTACTTGCAATCCAAAATGATTTTGCATCGCGTTGTGAATACAGCTGTTGGAAGCTCCTGTATCGACTAGTAACACCGCCGATTTTCCGTTAATTCGGGCTTTGCACAAGAGGTGTTTTGTTTTGGAAAATTTAAGTCGAATGAAAGTTTGCGAATGCATTTGAGTATAAAAATAAGTCTTCCGATTGAAAAATAGAATGATTTTGGGACATTAAGTAACTTTGTATTCAAAATTGCAGCTATGGAACTTATCGATACCCACACCCATCTTTATGTAGAAGCTTTTGATTCAGATCGAGAGGAGATGGTGGAACGTGCAAAAGCTGCTGGAGTAAAGCACTTTTTTATTCCAGCAATTGACAGCACGTATACTGAGCGTATGTATGCTTTGGAAAAAAGGTATCCGAACGAAGTGCATCTTATGGCAGGTGTTCATCCTTGTCATATTAAGGATAATTTTAAGGAGGAATTGAACAAAGTTGAAATGCAATTGCAACAGCGTTCTTTTTGTGCCGTTGGAGAAATTGGAATTGATTTGTACTGGGACAAAACCTATTTAAAAGAACAGCAAGAGGCTTTTACCCGGCAGATCGAATGGGCAAAGCAATACAGCTTACCCATTGTGATTCATTGTCGGGAAGCCTTCGATGAGGTATTTGAAATTTTAGAGGCATATCGATCCGAAACACTTTATGGAATTTTTCACTGTTTTACAGGAAATTTGGACCAAGCCAAACGCGCAATTGACTTAAGTTTTAAGTTGGGAATAGGGGGAGTCGTCACTTTTAAAAAGGGTAGGATAGATCAGTTTTTACACGAGTTGCCTTTGGAAGCACTTGTTTTGGAGACCGACGCGCCTTACCTAGCTCCAGTTCCGTATCGAGGAAAACGCAATGAGAGTTCTTATTTGCCTTTGATTTTAAATAAAGTGGCTCAGTGCTATGGGAGAACAGATCTTGAAATAGCTAGCATGACAACCAAAAACGCACGGCAGCTTTTTAATATTTAAAATTTAGGAAATTAAAGGCTTCTTTTTTTTAAAAAAAGATATTTTTTCCCTTTATTTGATTTATGGATTTAGAGAGGTGGCCGAGTGGTCGAAGGCGCACGCCTGGAAAGTGTGTATTCCAATTGCATTGGAATCGAGGGTTCGAATCCCTTCCTCTCTGCAAAAAACAATATCGTGTATATTTTTTTTTATCTTTAACCGCAATTAATCAAAAAAGAACAAACATTAATTAAAATGAGAAAACTATTTATTGCCCTTACGTTGTTAGGTGTTATGGCTACTGCCAACGCAACTATCGCTACACCTAATACAGCTACTACACTAGCTACATCGATCGTTCAAGAGGAAGAAGCTCCAGCACAGTCCGCTTCATTCACTCAAGAACTTAAAAAGCGTTTTATTGAAGGAGGTCCAGGATTTATGGGAATCGTATTGATTTGTCTAATCCTAGGTCTTGCGATCGCGATAGAACGTATCATTTTCCTAAACTTAGCCACTACCAATACGAAAAAACTAACTGATGGTGTGGAAGAAGCTCTTTCTTCTGGAGGGGTAGATGCAGCCAAAGAGTATTGTAGAAATACCAAAGGACCTGTAGCTTCCATCTTTTACCAAGGTCTAGACCGAATGGATGAAGGTGTTGAAAGTGCTGAAAAAGCAGTTGTTGCTTATGGAGGTGTTCAAATGGGTCAACTTGAGAAGAATGTTTCTTGGATTTCTTTGTTTATCGCACTTGCACCCATGCTTGGGTTCATGGGAACGGTAATCGGTATGATCCAAGCATTTGATAAAATTGAAGCTGCTGGAGACATGCAACCTTCACTCGTTGCAGGAGGGATTAAAGTGGCCCTTCTTACCACAGTATTTGGTCTGATTGTTGCGATTATCCTTCAAGTATTCTACAACTATATCGTTGCAAAAATCGACAGTATTGTAAATGACATGGAAGATGCATCAATTACCTTGATCGACATCCTTGTTGCACAAAAAAAATAATTAACCTCTAACAGCAATTCACATGAATCTTCAAACAATTGTAAAAATTATCAGTGCTGTTTTTGGTTTACTAGGCGTCGTATTTCTATTTAGAATTATTGGTGTAGGAGACGAGGAAATTAAAATGGCCGCTGGTACTGGTGATTTTGGAACAGTATCCCCATTAGTTTCCTTAGCTATTGCCATACTCGTAATTACGGTAATTATAACCGTTTTATTCTCTTTGTTGAACCTAGCTTCTAGCGGACAGAAACTAAAAAAATCATTGATTTTCATCGGATGCTTTTTGGTAGTTCTCGGAATAGCATATGCAGCTTCTACAGGAGTGGAAACACCCATGAAAGATGGAGAAGTTTTATCTGCATCGGGTTCTCGTTGGGTAGGTACAGGGCTAAGAATGTTTTATATTTTAGCAGCTCTAGCCATACTTTCAATGATCCTTTCTGGAGCAAAGAAATTACTTAAACGTTAAGTTATGGCAAAAAGATCAGCACCCGAGGTCAATGCAGGTTCCATGGCGGACATTGCGTTCCTTCTACTCATTTTCTTCTTAGTTACAACTACGATTGAAACAGATAGTGGATTGAATCGTAAGTTACCTCCAATGGAAGATCAAGTAGATCCACCCATTATTAGAGAGAAAAACATCTTCACTGTCTTGGTGAGTAAAAACGATCAACTTTTAGTTGAGGAAGAGCTTGCTGATATTGCGGACTTACGTTCGTTGGCAGTTGCTTTCTTGGACAATGGTGGTGGTGTAGGTGACGAAGCTTGTGATTATTGTCAAGGCGCTCGTGACGAAGCCTCTTCTGATAATCCTGACAAGGCCATCATTTCATTAAAAAATGACCGTGAGACTTCGTACAAAGTTTACATTGCCGTACAAAATGAATTGGTCGCCGCTTATAACGATTTGCGAAATCGTGAATTCGAACGTCTTTTTCCAAATTTGGAAATGAATTTTGTAGACGCTCAGAAGCAATATGAAGACCCAAGGACAACCCCTGAAACATCTGAGGAATTGAAGCCCAAGTTGGATCAGGTAAAAGCGATGTATCCTCAGAAGCTCTCGGAAGCAGAATCGACTAAAAATTAACTAAACTTAAAGCTATGTCAAAATTTAAAAAGAAAAAAGGGGGCGATTTACCAGCAATTTCAACCGCTTCTTTACCCGATATTGTTTTTATGTTGTTGTTCTTCTTTATGGTTGCCACTGTAATGCGTGATAGTACGCTGATGGTTGTCAACAAGTTGCCCGCTGCAGACCAGATTCAGAAGTTGGATAAAAAAGATCGCGTGATGTATATTTATGCGGGAAAACCCTCTACTCGATACCAAGATAAATACGGCTCTAGTGCTAGAATTCAGCTGAATGATAAGTTTGCTACTGTAGACGAGGTAGGAGCTTTTATCCTTGCTGAGCGTGCTTCCAAACGTCAAGAATTGCAAAACGTTTTGACTACCGCACTTAAAGTAGATAGCGAGACCAAGATGGGACTTATTCAAGACATCAAACAAGAATTGCGAAAAGTAAGTGCATTAAAAATCAATTACACGACAAGAGTTGGGGACTACACTCAAAACTTGAATTAATTTTTAACCAGTTTTCTTATACAAAGTGCCTCCTAGAGGCACTTTTTTTTTACTTTCATAGTCTATGAAAGACTCTCTAAAACATCATCCTTTCCTTTCTGTACTCAAGTGTGTCTTTGTGGTTTTATTGGGACTCGTTCGTCTTCAGGCGCAAGAGGCCAGCACTACAGAGGACTCCACCTTCTATCGAGAGGATCAAATTTATTTTGGTGCTTCTTTCATGATTTTGGAGAGCAATCAGGAGCGGTTCAAACCCCAGGGTTTGTCCCGTCATATTCAATTGGGTTTTGTTCGAGACTTCCCACTATCCAAATCTGGGAGAGTTGCTACAGGTGTCGGTTTGGGAATGGGATTTGAAAGATATACTACAAATCTAATCCCCTCAGGTATGGATTTTTATACACTCCCTGAGCTAAATACGGACCCTACGGATCCTCTTTTTATTTCAGTAAAGTCCCTTGAATTGCCTTTGATATTGCGCTGGCGTAGTTCCTCTCCATCAGATTTTGCCTTTTGGCGGGTTTATGGTGGTGTGACCCTGCAATGGAATTATCGTATACGCGCAAAACAAAATTCAGAAGCAGTACCCCTTTCGGATGAAATAGATATCCTAGGAGCCACAGCCAACCTTAGCTTTGGTTTTAACACTTGGAATTTTTATGTGGCCTATCGGCTAACTCCTTTTTTTGATTCAAAGGGAGGCAGTTTACCGGCTTTGCCAATTCAAATAACACCACTAAAGATTGGATTAATTTTTTACCTCTTGTAGATTAAAGCTCTCTTCGCATTCGTGCCACAGGAATGTCCAATTGTTCACGATATTTGGCGATGGTTCTGCGGGCTACAATATACCCTTTTTCTTTCATCATTTCCGAAAGGGTTTGATCTGTCAAAGGTTTTTTCTTGCTTTCTCCAGCAATAAATTGTTCGAGAATTTTTTTGATTTCTATGGTAGAGACGTCTTCCCCTTCGTCATTTTTGAGTCCTTCAGAAAAGAAGGTTTTCAATAATTTCACACCGTAGGGAGTATCAATGTATTTACTATTTGCTACTCGAGAGATGGTGGAAATATCCATATCTACTTTTTCAGCAATGTCTTTTAAAATCATAGGGCGTAGTTTGCGTTCATCCCCTGTGAGAAAAAATTCAAGTTGATGATCTAAAATTGCATTGATGGTGAGTGTAAGGGTTTGATGACGCTGTTTGATCGCATCGATAAACCATTTTGCGGCATCCAATTTTTGTTTGATAAACTGCACGGCTTCCTGTTGCGATTTAGATTTTGAAGGAGCTTCAGAATAGCCTGAGAGCATGTCTTTATAGGCATTGGAAACACGAAGCTGGGGTGCATTTCTTTGGTTTAAGGCTACGTGAAGTTCCCCATCCTCTATCGTCAGAATAAAGTCCGGTACGATGTGGGTATTTTGATTGATGGAAGAAAGGGCTCCTCCGGGTTTTGGATTCAGCTTACTAATCAAATCCAAAGCGGTTTTTAACTCTTCTTTACTTATCCCAATTCGTTCCTGAAGCTGAGTGTAATGCTTGTGGCTAAAGTGATCAAAGTGATTTTTGATGATTTCTAGAGCCAGTTCTACTTCAGGGCGATCTTTCTTTTTCTTTTCCAGTTGAAGCTGCAGGCATTCTTTCAGTGATCGGGCTCCTACACCGGGAGGATCTAGCGTTTGTACAGATCTTAATATTTTTTCAATCTGCTCTTTGGTTACTATAATGTTTTGAGTGAATGCCAAATCGTCGATCAATTCTTCGGTATTTCTTCTCAAATAGCCACTTTCATCAATACTGCCAATAATGAATTCGGCAATTTGAAATTCATCTTCTGAAAGGATGAGATTTCCAACCTGCTGAGACAAATGTTGATGAAAACTGATACCTCCAGAGACCGGGATCGTTCGTTCTTGGTCGTCACTGCTGTAGTTGTTTGAGTATAATTTATACGAAGGAATTTCGTCGTCACTCAAATATTGATCGATGTCAATTTCGTCTGCTTCTATCTTTTCGCCTTCCTCAAAATTACTCTCTTGATTTTCGCTGCTCTGCTTTTCCATTCCACTTTCCAAAGCGGGATTTTCGCCCATTTCGGATTCGATTTTTTGTTCCAACTCAAGCGTAGAGAGTTGAATCATCTTCATCAGTTGAATTTGCTGTGGAGATAATTTTTGTGAAAGCTTTATTTGGAGCTGTTGCTTGAGCATACGGATTAAAATGGTCTAGGTAAAGATATGTAATTTAGCCGTTACTTTTCAGAATGCTGCATTTTGTGGAGTTCTAGGAAATGGGATTACATCTCGGATGTTATTCATCCCTGTAGTAAATTGAACAAGTCGCTCAAAGCCCAGTCCGAATCCACTGTGAGGGACACTTCCGAAGCGACGAAGATCCAAATACCACCACAATTCTTCAGCATCGATATCCATTTCTTGGATGCGTTTTTCTAATACGTCGAGTCGTTCTTCGCGTTGAGACCCCCCCACAATTTCTCCAATCCCTGGAAAGAGGATGTCCATCGCCCGAACGGTTTTTTCGTCGCCGTTTCTACGCATGTAAAAAGCCTTAATATCTGCGGGATAATCAAATAAAATTACGGGACAATTAAAGTGTTTTTCTACTAAAAAACGTTCGTGTTCGCTTTGAAGATCAACTCCCCATTCGTGGATGGGAAATTGAAATTTTTTCTTTTTGTTGGGTTTTGAATTTCGAAGTATTTCATAAGCTTCGGTATAGCTCACCCGTTTAAAGTCATTTTCAATGACAAATTTTATTTTTTCAATCAAACCCATAGGACTGCGTTCCGCCTGGGGTTTGCTTTGGTCTTCTTTAGCAAGTCGCTCATCGAGAAATTCTAGATCTTCTTTACAGTTTTCCAGTACCTCTTTGAGGACACTTGTTATGAATTTTTCTGCCAAATCCATATTGTCGTTCAAGTCGTAAAATGCCATTTCAGGTTCAATCATCCAAAACTCGGCAAGGTGTCGCGTGGTGTTTGAATTTTCTGCGCGAAACGTAGGTCCAAAGGTATACACCTCTCCAAGTCCTAAAGCATAGGATTCGGCTTCCAATTGACCCGAAACGGTAAGATTAGTTTCTTTGCCAAAAAAATCCTTTTTAAAATCCAGCGCACCTTCTTTTGTTCGGGGTGGATTGTTGAGGTCCAATGTGCTCACTCGAAACATTTCCCCTGCTCCTTCTGCATCACTTCCTGTGATGATGGGAGTATTGACGTAGTAAAAGCCTTGTTGTTGAAAAAACCGATGTACTGCAAAAGAGAGTGCCGAACGCACACGCATAACGGCAGCAAATGTTGTGGTTCGCACTCTTAAGTGTGCTTTTTCTCTTAAAAATTCAAGGCTGTGTTTTTTGGGCTGTATTGGATATTTATCAGGATCGGAGTCTCCCAAAATGTGAATTGTTTCTACTTGGAGCTCTACTTTTTGACCCCCTCCTTGGCTTTCTACTAAAACCCCTTCTAGGTGCAAGGCGGCTCCTGTAGTGATTCGTTTCAACAAGACGTCATCTAGCTTTTCAAAATCCACGACACATTGAAGATTTTTTAGGGAAGACCCGTCATTCAATGCGATAAATCGGTTGGCTCGAAACGTTTTAACCCATCCGTGTACCGCACAGTTTTGGTTTACTTCCGATGTTTCTAAAAGGGTTTTGATTTTCGCTGCTCTCATTCCTGTAATTTAAATTTTTACGGCGCCACAAAGATAAGTTTATTTCAGAAAGTTTTAGGTCTGACTTGATTTCAAGTTTAACTCGGATTTGGTAGTTGGATTCGTTACGAAGTTGAAAAATACAAGCACGGCGACTTATTTTGAGTAGTTTTCTACTGGAGTAGAATTTCTATTGCCTAATTTGATTTAATCCAAAATCTCTAGCTTGGGCTCTTTCAGCACCTTGTCATTACTTATGGAGTCTTCCAACGATATGAGTAAGGAGGGTAGTAAAACGAGGTTGGCAAGCATGGCCATCATCAGGGTGACTGCAACAAGTCCCCCTAGGGCTTGGGTCCCTCCAAAATTGGAAGACATAAAGATGGAAAAACCAAAGAATAACACTACCGAAGTATAAAACATACTGATTCCAGTTTCTCTCAATGCAGCAAAAACAGCTTTGTTAATTTTCCATCCGTTAGCAATGAGTTCTTGACGGTATTTGGCTAAAAAATGAATGGTATCGTCTACTGAAATTCCAAAAGCAATACTGAATACCAGTATGGTAGAGGGTTTCAACGGGATTCCAGTAAAACCCATCACCCCCGCAGTGATAATCAGAGGTAGTAGGTTGGGGATTAGTGATATTAAAATCATTTTAAAGGATCGGAAAAGGAACGCCATAAATAAGGCGATCAGTAAAATGGCTAAACTCAAAGAGAGTATCAGGTTGTTGATTAAATATTTTGTTCCCTTTAAAAAAAGTAACGATTTTCCGGTGATATTGACCCCATAGCGGTCCTTTGGAAAAATTTTAGCAATGCTTTCTTTTAGATCGGCTTCAATTTCTTCCATACGTGAAGTTTTGATGTCTTTCATGTAGGTAGTGATCCTGCCAAATTGCCCCGTACTGTCCACATATCCATTGAGTAACTGACTATTGCTATTGGAACTATTCAAAAAAGGATAGATAAAACTATTTTCTTGTGATGTAGGGAGAGCAAAATAGTTAGGGTTGCCATTGTAATACGCCTGTTTTGCATATTTTACTGCGTTTACTACGGAGAGGGAGGGTGCCAGTTCGGGAATTTCGTCTATGGTTTCCTGTAGTTGATTCATTCTCCTAAGCGTTGCAGGTCTAACAATGCCCTCTTCTCGTTTGCTGTCAATCCATATTTCCAGAGGTACAATTCCGTTGAATGTAGCATCAAAAAAAAGAATGTCTTTAAAAAAAGGAGCGCTCTTGGGCATGTCTTCAATTAAACTCCCAGAAATTTTAATCTGATAAATTCCTGTAATTCCAATAATTAAACCCAGAAGAGAAATTAAATAGACATTGACTCTTTTCTTTCGCACTGTTTTTTCCATCCACATAACAAAAAAGTCAACGGTTTTATTTTTTAAATGCCTTAGGTGCTTTTTGTTAGGGCGCTCCATAAAGCTGTACGTGATTGGAATAATGAGCAACGAAAGCAAAAATATAGCGATGATGTTTATTGAAGCTACTACACCAAATTCTTTAAGAATCTTACTGTTGGTCAAGATAAAAGTGGCAAACCCGGAGGCTGTGGTCAAATTGGTCATCAAGGTTGCATTTCCAATCTTCGCAATTACGCGTTGTAAAGATTTGGCCTGGTTTCGGTGTTTGGCGATTTCTTGCTGGTACTTGTTGATTAAGAAAATACAGTTTGGAACTCCAATAACGATTATTAAAGGGGGTATTAAAGCAGTAAGTACTGTAATTTCGTACCCTAACCATCCCAGTATTCCAAAAGCCCACATCACCCCAATAGCCACCACAATAAGGGAGATGAATGTGGCTCGGAAAGATCGAAAAAACAAGAAAAAAATCAGGGTAGTAATCAGAGCTGCACCCAATACAAAAAGTCCAATTTCATCTACGATATTTTGCGCATTGAGCGTCCGGATATAGGGCATTCCAGAAACCCGAATGTCGGAGTCATAAGTTTCTTCATAGTTTTTAATCAAAGGAATAAAAACGTCAAAAATAAAATCTTTTCGCTGTGCTGTATTGACAATTTCGGGATCCATATAAATAATGGATCGAATGGTGTTGGAGTTTTTTTCAAAAAGTAAATTTTCGAAGAAAGGGAGCTCCAAATAGAGTTTTTCTTTAAACTTTCCTGGGAATTTACCTTCAGGAGGCAGTTCCTCGGATACTTCTTTTAAGACAAAACTTTTATTCTTGTTGTCTTTTACGAGCTCCTGTATGTTCTCAGTAGAAAGCACAAAATTGATTTCCTGATAACATTCAATTTTTTCGTTGAGTGCTTTCCAAGCCAACCTCTGGGACGGGGTGTAAAAGCTACTGTCCTGAACTGCGATAACAATCACATTGCCCTCTTCGCCAAAAGTTTGAATAAACGACTGGTACAATATGTTTTCAGGGTGATTATCTGGAAGAAGGTTTGCCTCGGTAAAGGTGAACTGCATATTTTTCCACTGGGTGGACCAGTAGCCTGTAAGAAGCAAAATTCCCAATAGAATAAGAAACCGATTTCTAAGAATCAGTCGCGCCACGAGGCCCCAGATATTCAATTTTTTATTTTTCCGCATGTGAGCCTCTTCCTAAGGGATAAAACGCCTTGTATATTTATACCGTTAAAATTTCTTTTTCCTTGAGACTGAATATTTGTTCGGCTCTAGTTATATATTGGTCGGTAAGATTTTGAATATCGATTTCATAATTTTTTTGAACATCCTCCGAAGCTTCTGAATTTTTAATCTCCGTATTGGCGTCTTTTCGTGCTGTACGAATAGAGATTTTAGCATTTTCAGATTCCGCTTTGGCAAGCTTTGCCAATTCTTTTCTTCGCTCTTCGGTCAAGGCAGGAATATTGATGATGATGGATTCTCCGTTATTCATAGGATTGAAACCTAGATTGGCAATCAAAATAGCCTTTTCAATATCTGCAAGCATACTTTTTTCCCAGGGTTGAACGGTAAGTGTTCTCCCATCTGGTGAATTGATATTGGCCACTTGAGATAGGGGGGTAGGACTACCGTAATAATCCACCTTTACACCAGAGAGCATGATGGGATTTGCTTTCCCTGCACGGATGTTTAACATTTCTTTTTCCAAATGCTGGATTGCGGATTCCATACTTTCTTTTGCAGCATCTACGATAAATTTCATTTCTTCTTCCATAGCTAATAAACTTATAAATCTACTCGAGTTCCAATATTTTCTCCTTTGACCACATTGTATAAATTTCCCGGGGTATTCATGTCAAATACGATGATGGGTAAGTTGTTTTCTTGGCTTAAGGTAAAGGCTGTGGTATCCATTACTTTGATTCCTTTTTTGAGAACGTCATCAAAGGAAAGAGTATCGAATTTGGTCGCTTTTGTATTTTTTTCGGGATCTTCCGTGTAAATTCCATCTACTCGGGTACCTTTTAAAATAACATCTGCATTGATTTCAATTGCTCTCAGGACAGCGGCAGAATCTGTAGTGAAATACGGATTTCCTGTTCCCGATCCAAAAATGACAACTCTGCCTTTTTCTAGATGTCGTGTTGCTTTCCTTTTGATAAAAGGTTCTGCAATGGCTTCAATTTTAATGGCGGTTTGTAGGCGTGTTGGGACTTTATTGTTTTCCAATGCCCCCTGCAAAGCCAGTCCGTTGATAACCGTCGCGAGCATACCCATATAATCAGCTTGTACGCGGTCCATTCCTTTACTAGCACCTGAGATCCCGCGAAAAATATTTCCCCCACCGATCACGATTGCAATTTCAGTTTTTTCGTCAAAAACTTTTTTTATTTCTTTGGCATAACTGTCAATACGTTCGGGATCAATACCATGGCTTTTATTTCCCATCAGGGCTTCACCACTTAATTTTAACAGGATTCTTTGGTATTTCATTTAGAATAAGGTGTATGAGCAAATATAAAAATTAAAGCACAATTTTTCTGGTAGAAGTACACATTCTTTATTTCGCAATGAAAAGCTTTTAAAGAGATTTTCTAAAGGGCTTTAAGACTCAAATCCAAACTTTTTGCCTCGTAGGTCAACGCGCCCATTGAGATAAAATCCACTCCCGTTTCGGCAAACTCCACAAGGTTTTTTTCAGTGATAGTACCGGACGCTTCGGTGGGTTTTTTTCCATCGATTAGAGCGATTGCTCTCACAAGTTCCTCTGGACTTTGATTGTCCAGGAGAATTCTCGTAACACATGCAAAGGGGAGTGCTGCTTTAATTTCCTCTTGATTTCTGCATTCCACTACAACTTCCAATGGGGTTACTAAATCCGTTAGATATTGTGTTGTTTTTTGAAGGGCTTGAGATACTCCACCACAAAAATCAATGTGGTTGTCTTTAATCATCAAGGCATCAAACAAACCCATACGATGATTACTTCCTCCGCCAATAAGCACAGCCCATTTTTCAGGAAATCTGAAATTTGGACTCGTTTTTCGGGTGTCCAAAAGGGTGCAGGGGGTATGCCGTATTTTCTGATTCAACCGATCTGTAAGGGTAGTGATCCCGCTCATGCGCTGCATTGTGTTTAAAACTAAACGCTCCGTGGCGAGTAACGACTGAGTAGGTCCATGTACCCGAAAAGCAAGGTCTCCTTTTTTGACCACCTCGCCTTCTTCTAACAAAAGATCTACCTGTAGTCGTGAATCATATCGAGAAAAAATAAGTTGTGCAAGGGCAAGTCCAGCAATACGTCCGTTCTCCTTAACTAGGAGTTGGGCACTACTTTGACTTTCAGGTTCAATACAGGATAAACTGCTGTGATCTCCTTCACCTAGATCTTCGGCTAGGGCTTGATCAACAAATAAATCAAGCTGTTCTCTGTACTGGTCTAGAAACTTTTCAGGCATAGTCGTGATTGTAAAAAACACCTTTATTTTCGTTAAGTTCTTGCGCTTGTTTTATGATTAAATAAGCAATACTGACCATATTTCTCAATTCACAAAGGTCATTTGTCAATTTATTTTGATTGTAGAACTGATGAACTTCCAGATAAATATCGTTTATTTTTTCTTCGGCTTGTTGTAGACTTTGGGTTGATTTAAAGATCCCAACAGAACGCGTCATAATTTCTTGTAATTTTTTTCTCAATACGGGTACTTCGTCCAGCGTATTCTTTTTGGAATACCCTTCACCGTCCCATTGGGGTAGTGCTTTGTAAAAAGCGTCACTGGGCAGCGGTTTTTGAAGTGCTTTCAAACAGTCTAAGGCTGCTCTATGAGCAAATACGAGAGCTTCCAATAGGGAGTTGGAGGCAAGGCGATTTGCTCCATGTAGGCCGGTAGCACTGCATTCTCCAATGGCATAAAGGCCTTTCAATTGCGATTCGCTGTGATGGTTCACTTTGATTCCACCACAAAAATAGTGTGCAGCAGGTACCACAGGAATAGGATCTTCGGGTAGCTGTATCCCGATCGACAAACAGGTTTTATAAATGTTTGGAAATTCGGATTTCCACTGTTTTTTGGGAATCGAGGAGCCGTCCAACCAAACAAATTTTTCTTTTTGTTTGTTGATCTGTTTTTGAATACCACGTGCTACGATGTCTCTTGGCGCTAAGGCACCTCTAGGATCTTCACTTAACATGAACTCTTCTTGTTCGGCAGTGCATAATTTTCCTCCTACACCTCGAACCGCCTCAGTAATTAAAAAGACATTTCCTTTTACTTTGTCCCGTAAAGCGGTGGGATGAAATTGCACAAAAGGGAGTCTCTCCATTTGTACTTTAGCTCGGTATGCGGCACCTAAGCCGTCCCCTGTGGCGATACTGGGATTGGTAGAATAAGCATAGAGGCTACCTGCTCCTCCCGTGGAAAGCACGGTAATTTTAGAACTTATTTTAACAATTTCCTCCTGTTCTTGAGAAATCACATAGGCGCCGTAACAACGGTTTTTTTTCACAGGAGCGTGATGGTCTGTGATTAAATCTACAAGGGTATGGTTTTCTAAGAGGGTGATGTTTGGAAATGTTTTGACTTTGGCGTTGAGCGCCTGTTGAATTTGTTTCCCTGTCTGGTCTTTGTAGTGAACGATTCTTTTTTCAGAATGTCCACCTTCAATCCCCAAATGTAATTTTTCTTTGTTTTTGTCAAACTCCATACCCCAATGGATGAGTTCATTCAAACGTTGATTTGCCTCTTCTACAACAAATTTCACAACCTCAGGGTCACAGGCTCCATCACCCGCTTGGAGGGTATCTTCGATATGTTTTTCAGTAGAATCTTTTTTTAGGTTGCGAACCACGGCAATTCCCCCTTGTGCATAGCGCGTATTTCCCTCGTTGATATCGCTTTTTGAAATGAGGGTGATGGAGTAGTTGGGATTTTGCTCCGCCACTTTGATCGCAAAGGTCAAGCCAGAGATTCCTGTACCGATAACAAGGAGGTCCTGTACCATATCAGCTCAATTTAAACATGCGTTCTATCGGGAGTCTGGCCGCATCCATCAGCTGCGAATCCATCTGGACTTCAGGGGTTTCTTCCACCAAACAGCGATGTAGCTTTTCAAGGGTGTTGAGCTTCATAAAGGCACATTCACTACAGGCACAGGTGTCGTCTTCTACAGGGGCGGGAATAAAAGTTTTTTCTGGGCAACGTTTTTGCATTTCGTGTAGAATACCAGCTTCGGTTGCCACTATATATTCTTGAGCGTTATCTTTTTGTACAAAGGCTAAAAGTCCAGAAGTACTTCCAATGTAATGGGCTATTTCTAGCACTGGAGATTCACTCTCTGGATGCGCAATAAACTTAGCCTTGGGGTAGGACTTGGTCAGCGATACAATCTTTTCAAATGAAAAGGCTTCGTGTACAATACAAGAGCCTTCCCATAAGATCATATTACGCCCCGTTTCCTTATTGAGGTAGGCGCCTAAATTCTTGTCAGGAGCAAAGATAATCTCCTGATCTTCAGGAATACTTTCAATGATTTTTTTGGCATTACTCGAAGTACAAACTAGGTCGCTCAGGGTTTTTACTTCCGCGGAACAATTGATGTAAGAAACTATAATCGCGTTTGGGTGCTTTGCTTTAAATACTGCAAAATCCTCTGGCGGGCATGAATCGGCTAGCGAACAACCTGCTTTCAAGTCGGGAAGTAGGACTTTTTTGGTCGGGTTGATGATTTTAGCGGTCTCTGCCATAAAATGAACCCCAGCAAAAACGATGATGTCCTGATCTACTTTTGCGGCTTGTTGGGCCAAATAAAGACTGTCTCCCAGATAATCCGCTACTTCTTGGATGGCCTCTTCTTGGTAATAATGTGCCAGAATTACTGCGTTTTTCTCTTTTTTAAGTCTCTGAATTTCTTGAGAGAGATTCAGCTTGTTTTTTTCATTACTAATTTTAAAAGGAGTTGCGGTTTTCATTGCTTTTTTATTGAGATCAAGAATTTAATTTTACACTTTTAATGTTTTTATCGGAATCGACTTGCACGACACTTTCCATGGTAAAAGCGTCTTTGAGGGAATAGGATCCGCTTTCTGTACGTTTGAGTGAGGAAAGATAAGCCCCCGAGTCCAACTTTACTCCAAAATCATGGGCTAAACTTCGAATGTAGGTTCCCTTGCTGCACTCGACCAAAAAATAAATTTCTGGAAGTGCAATTTTTTTAATTTCAAATTTTGAAATATGTACGGTTCGAGCTTTTAAATCCGTAGTTTTTCCTTCTCTTGCTAATTCATAAAGTCGTTTGCCCTCTTTTTTTAAAGCCGAAAAGAGAGGAGGATACTGCGCGATCTCCCCAATAAACTCTTGAGCAGCCTGATGGACTAAGTCCTCCTTGATGTGGTCTGTCGGATACCGCGACTCAATCTCAGTTTCTAAGTCGTAAGAAGGTGTAGTGGCACCCAAGCTAAAGGTACCTTCGTATGTTTTTTTTCCTTGTTGAAGTTCGTTTATAGTTTTAGTTTTTTTTCCTGTACAAAGAAGTAACAAGCCTGTGGCAAGCGGGTCTAAGGTTCCCGCATGGCCCACTTTTAATTTTTTTAAACCGGTTTCATTTTTCAGATGCCATCGAATTTTGTTTACCACCTGAAAGGAGGTCCATCCCAGGGGTTTGTCAATTGCAAAGACCTGCCCGTCCAAAAGGGTTTCCGCTTTAAAATGTTGTTTAAAAAAGTCCATAGAAGAGTGTTATTCCGCCGACCAGTATACAATAATAACTGAAATATTTCAGCTGACTTTTCTTAACCAAAGCGATCATCCATTTACAGGCAATGATACCACTTAAAAAAGCTGCACCAAAACCCAAAATCAACGCTAGGGTATCTGTGTTTTCAGGCGTCCCCCCGAGGTCTACTATTTTTTTTGCCATGCTTCCAAAAATCAACGGTAGCACCATTAAAAAGGAAAAACGTGCTGCTTTTTCTCGATCCACTCCTAAAAGTACTGCACTGGCTATAGTAGAGCCACTTCTGGAAATTCCTGGAAGAATCGCAACAGCTTGGACTAGCCCTAAAATCATGGCGTTGGAATAGGAAACTTTTTTTTGGGTGTCTTTGGCTCGATCTGCTAAAAAAAGGAGCACTGCAGTAACTAGCAATAGACCTCCTACCAAAACCAAATTTTGAGAAAACAAGGCTTCGATTTGATCTTGTAAAAACAGTCCAACTCCAGCAGCGGGTAACATGGATAAAATAATTTTCAATGAAAAACGAGCGTCTTCATTCCATTTCAATTGAAAAAGACCTTTTAAAATTTGTAGGATTTCATTTTTAAATACGACCAGTGTACTCATTGCAGTTCCTAAGTGTAAAACTAGGGTTAGAAATAAACTTTCCTGTCCTATGGTTTCATTCCCAAATAGGGCTTTGCCAATTTCTAAATGACCGCTAGAAGAAATCGGTAAAAATTCTGTCAGCCCTTGGATAATTCCAAGTACAATGGCTTCTATAAAATTCATTTCTTAGGTGTCGGGTGTGTCAAAATGGAATACATCGCCACTCCAAACCCTATGAGAACCAACGTGGGAGCCAGACGAATTCTTCTAAAATTAAAGATTTCTTCATTGAAATAATTCGGGTTTTCACTACCGCCTCCGGTCATTAAAATAAACCCCGAGGCAATAAGTGCAAATGCCAAAAACAGAATGCGATAATTTCTTTTTTCAAATAAGAATCTTTTGGTGGTTGTGTTCTTTTTCATAGGTTATTTTAATAAACGGCGTCTGTTTTAAGATTTAAGTAACGTTGCGTAGCAAAGAAAGTACTCAGTCCAGTAATGCTTATACCGAGGACGAAAATACCTACAAAAACGATCATCAGTTCGAAGGTTTGATTCCATAGACCCAATTCCGGGAAGCGTTTGTTTATCTCCCAAAGCACTAAGGTCAGCGCGATTAAAGCAAGTAAAGAACTTATAATCCCTAAGCGTAAATGACTCCATATAAAAGGTTTGCGAATAAAGGATTTTGTGGCCCCTACCAGTTGCATGGTTTTAATTACGAATCGTTTGGAATAAATAGAAAGCCGGATGGAACTGTTGATTAATAAAAGTGCAATGACAACAAAAAGTACCGTGCACAAAAATAAGACAAAGGATATTTTTTGAATATTCTCATCCAAAAGGGTCACCAGCGGCTGATCGTAAATCACTTCATCTACAAAACTCTCGGATGCAATTTCTCTTTGGGTTTGCGTTAAGCTAAGCGTATTGACAAAAGCAGCATTGAAATAGATGTCAACTGAGTTTAACAGGGGGTTGTAGCCTAAAAATTCCACAAAATCCTCTCCGATATCTCTAGAATATTGGGCCGCGGCTTCCTCTTTTGGAGTAAAATTCACCTTTTTGGTTGCGGGATCCAGCTGAATTTTCTTTTGCAATTGGGTGACCTCAATGTCTTTCGCACTGTCCTTTAGATACACAGTCATGACAATCTGTTCTTTAAAATGCGTCGCTACATTTTTGGCATTGAGTAAGAAAAGTCCCAAAATACCTAAGAAAAACAAAACCACAGTGATGCTTACCACTACAGAAATATAACTGCTGCGTACTCTTCTTTTTTGATAGTTATCGTATTTTTTTTTTGCCACGGACAATGTTTTTGTAAAAATAGAAAGAAATATAAGATTAAGACTGGGATAAAATGTTCTTTTAGCTTTTTGACATTCAAGCAATAAGCGTATTTTTGTGCCTTTCAGAAGAATAACTCAAAAACCGTGGGATACGACTTTAATTCTATAGAACAAAAATGGCGAGCCTACTGGGCAAAAAATCAGACATTTAAAGCTGATAATCATTCGGAAAAGCCCAAGTATTATATTATGGATATGTTTCCCTACCCCTCAGGTGCAGGGTTACATGTAGGGCACCCTTTGGGCTACATTGCAAGTGATATTTTTGCGCGTTATAAAAGACACCAAGGCTTTAACGTGTTGCATCCCCAAGGGTATGATTCTTTTGGCTTGCCTGCGGAGCAGTATGCCATTCAAACAGGTCAGCATCCCGCAAAGACCACCCAAGAAAACATTGCTCGATATCGCGATCAGCTGGATCAAATGGGATTTTCTTTTGATTGGAGCCGAGAAGTGCGTACTTCTAATCCCGATTTTTATAAATGGACGCAGTGGATTTTCTTGCTTCTCTTCGACCATTATTACTGTAATGATGAGGACAAGGCATTGCCGATATCCCACTTAGTCCTTCGCTTTGAAAAAGAGGGAAATACCACACTAAATGCGGTCTGTAGCGCGGGCATAGAATCTTTTTCAGCAGCGGAATGGAACGCATTTATCGAAAGCAAAAAAGAAGAAATTTTATTGGGGTATCGTTTGACCTATTTGTCTGAGACAGAAGTCAACTGGTGTGCTGAATTAGGGACGGTTTTAGCCAACGATGAAATTATCAACGGGGTCTCAGAACGGGGAGGGTATCCTGTTACCAAAAAGAAAATGAAGCAATGGAGCATGCGAATAGGTGCCTATGCAGAGCGTCTGCTCAAGGGATTGGATGAAATCGATTGGCCCGAATCTTTGAAGGAAATGCAGCGCAACTGGATCGGGAAATCCATTGGGGCGAAAGTCTTTTTTCAAATTGAAGGACATGAAGAAAAAATTGAAGTTTTTACCACACGTCCTGATACGTTGTTTGGGGTAACCTTTATGACTCTAGCCCCCGAATTGGAATTGGTTCAAAAAATTACTCATCCCGATCACAAAGATGATGTAGAGGCCTACATTTCAGAAACGAAACAGCGCACCCAACGCGAACGTATGGCCGATGTTAAAAATAGTACAGGGGTCTTTACGGGAAGCTATGTAATTCACCCTTTTGACGGGAGTCGGATTCCCATTTGGATAGGGGATTATGTTTTGGCAGACTACGGAACGGGCGCTGTGATGGCGGTTCCCTGTGGCGATCAAAGAGACTACGACTTTGCCAAGCATTTCGATATTCCTATTAAAAATATTTTTAAAGGCGTTTCTATCGAAAAGGAAGCCTTTACAGACAAGGAAAACACTACGATAGACAACTCTGACTTTTTAACAGGCTTGTCCTATCAAGAGGCTACAGATAAAGTCATCGAAGCCTTGGAGGAAAAAGAATGTGGTACGGGGACGATTAATTATAGACTGCGAGATGCTATCTTTAGCAGGCAGCGTTACTGGGGGGAACCCATCCCTATGTATTATAATGAGCAAATGCCTCAACCCCTGACTTTGGAAGACTTGCCGCTTGAACTACCCGAAGTAGAAAATTATTTACCTACCTCTGAAGGTGCACCTCCACTAGGCAATGCGGAGAAATGGGCTTGGGATACCGTATCCAAAAAGGTAGTAGTAAATGAAAAAATTGACCATCAAACTGTATATCCCTTAGAATTGAATACGATGCCTGGTTGGGCTGGCAGTTCTTGGTATTTTTATCGGTATATGGACGCTCAAAATTCGGATGTGTTTGTCGGAAAACAAGCCATGGAGTATTGGCGCGAAGTAGATTTGTATTTAGGAGGAAGTGAGCACGCCACGGGACATTTGTTATATTCTCGTTTTTGGCAAAAATTTCTTTTTGACTTAGGAATAGTACCCGTAGAAGAATACGCAAAAAAGCTCATCAACCAGGGGATGATTTTAGGGACTTCTGCTTTTATCTACAGAAAACCGGGAACAAAGACCTATGTGTCCAAAGATCTTTTAGAAACTGAAGAAGGGATTGAGCCCATCCGTGTGGATGTAAACCTGGTCAATGCATCTGATGAATTGGATACAGAAGGTTTACGCAAATGGCAAAGTCAGTTTGAAACAGCTGAATTTGAAATGCACGAAGGTGTTTTCAAAGTAGGACGCGAGGTTGAGAAAATGTCCAAGTCCAAATACAATGTGGTCAACCCGGATGAAATATGCAATCAATACGGAGCGGATACACTGCGTATGTTCGAAATGTTTCTAGGTCCCGTTGAGCAAGCTAAACCTTGGAACACCGCAGGAATCTCAGGGGTACATAATTTTTTAAAAAAATACTGGCGTTTGTTTTTTAAAGACGATCAATGGATCGTTACCGAGGAAAAGCCTGGAAAAAAGGAATTGAAAGTGCTTCACGAAACCATAAAAAAAGTAACTACTGATATTGAAAACTTTTCTTTCAATACCTGTGTGAGTTCCTTTATGATCTGTGTGAATGAGTTGACAAGTTTGAATTGTCACAGCAGGGAAATCCTTTCTCCATTAACCTTATTGCTGTCTCCTTTCGCACCCCATCTAGCTGAGGAAATATGGCAAAAACTGGGCAATACGAGTACTTTGATAAATCAGCCTTATCCCGAGGTCAACGAGTCTTATTTAATAGAAGATTCAAAAAACTACCCTGTTTCATTTAATGGTAAAATGCGATTTACTATTCCACTGGCCTTGAGTCTAGAGCAGGAAGAAATCAAAAAAGCGGTTTTGGATGATGCTCGGACTGCGGAATACCTCCAAGGAAAAGCACCTAAAAAATGGATTATTGTTCCCAACAAGATTATCAATATCGTTTACTAAGCAAGTTCGTGTGACGGTGTTTTTTTTTAAGTCTTTTGTTCACGGTTAGGGGTATTTAATTTTAGTTAAAAAAATCTTAGAAGGACTACCAATTCACAGGTTTGATTTATTTTTACAAAAAGAAGTATGGGAAGTTACTATTTACTAATTATTCTGATTTCACTTGCCAGTATGTGGGTGAGCAATACCTTAAAGCGGAAGTTTAAAACCTATTCCAAGCTGCAGCTCCGCAATGGAATGTCAGGAAAAGAAATCGCAGAACAAATGTTAACAGATCATGGAATTCGAGATGTACAAGTAATCTCAGTTCGGGGGTCTTTAACCGACCACTACAACCCCCAAAAGAAAACGGTAAATCTGAGTGAATCTGTATATCATGAGCGCAATGCAGCAGCGGCAGCAGTAGCGGCTCACGAGTGTGGTCACGCTGTTCAACATGCCCAAAGCTATCAATGGCTTCAGTTGCGTTCTTCTTTAGTTCCCGTAGTTGGTGTGGCCTCTAATTTATCAATGATTGTTATTATTGCTGGCTTGGTTTTGATGCAGGTCATTCCTTTTGGTTTTGAGATTGCGGCTGCGGGAGTAGGACTGTTTGCTATGGGGACTCTTTTCAGTTTTGTGACTTTACCGGTAGAGTACGATGCCAGTAACCGAGCTTTGGAATGGCTCCAAAGAAAAAACATGATATCGCGTGAGGAACTGGCAGGTGCTGAAGATGCGTTGAAATGGGCAGCGAGAACCTATGTGGTTGCAGCTTTGTCTTCTTTGGCAACGCTAGCCTATTTTGCTTTTCAAGTTTTTGGGGGACGGCGTAACTGATTACAGTTCAATCTGTCGATTCATTTGTTCTTGTAATGAGATGAACGTTTCTGTTCGGGAGACCCCTTCCACGGATTGTATTTTTTTGTTTAGTAATTCCATCAAATGTTCGTTATCCCGACACAAGAGTTTTGCAAAAATACTCCAGTTCCCTGTTGTGTAGTGGCATTCGATGACTTCTTGAATATTTTTCAATTGTTTTACAGCCTCGGGGTTGCGCATGGCCTTATCTAAGTAAATACCTATAAAAGCCACCGTTTTATAGCCCAGTACTTTCGGATTTAAGATGATTTTTGATCCTGAAACTACTTCCGCTTTTTCAAGCTTCTTTAAGCGTTGATGGACTGCTGCGCCAGAGATACCACTGGCTTTTGCTAGGACTTGAATGGGGGTCCGAGCGTCTTCTAACAAAAGCTTCAGAATGATCTTGTCAATTCCATCCAGGCTCACCGTTTGTTTTGTGATTTTCATAAAATATTCCTATTATCAAGCTATATCTTAATTTTATTTAAAAAAGTAAATTAAAAGTACAATAATAAATTAAATTTATAGTCTTAAATAAATTATGAGTTAATGAAATTAAAAAATAAAATGAGACTTACTGGGAGTTTGTTCATGCTTATTTCCGTTTTATTGGGAGCTATAGCAAGTCATTATTTGGAGCAGCTTTTATCTTCCGAAGCCATCGCTAGTTTTTAGGTAGGAGTTCGTTATCTGACCTATCACGGTTTAGTCTTGCTATTGTTTTCGAGTATTGATGTTGGCAATAAAAAGAGAAAAAGAACTTTCTTTGTTTTGATCACTTTGGGCAGTTTACTTTTTTCAGGGAGTATATTTTTATTGAGTTTTAAGGAGGTTCTTCCTTTTTCAATAGGCTGGGTAGGACCCATCACTCCAGTGGGTGGCGGAATTTTGATTCTGGGATAGTGTTTTAGTGTGTGGTATTTTATTAAAAAAACTTAGCTTTTGTTTTGCTTCGCTACGTATTGCTCAATAGCCATAGTCATTGAAGGAGAGTCAGGAGTCGGTGCTTTAATTTGAACCTTGAGTCCGGCATCTGTTGCTGCTTTGAGGGTTGAATTTCCATAAGCAGCAATCCGGGTATTGTTTTGTTTAAAATCAGGAAAGTTTTTAAATAAAGATTCGATACCAGAAGGGCTAAAAAAGGCAAGTACATCATAGTACACATCTCGTAAGTCCGATAAATCACTAACTACGGTTTTATATAAGATAGCACGTTTCCAATTGAGCTTTTGCTTGTCGAGAAAATCGGGGACATCCGGTTTGAGTAAGTCTGAAGTTGGAAATAGAAAGGTTTCTTTTTCAAATTTCTTAAAAACACTTTCCAAATCACTAATTTTTCCCTCCCCTACATAAACTTTTCTCTTTCGATATACTACATATTTCTGAAGGTAGTAGGCTACGGCTTCCGACAAACAAAAATACTTTGTACTATCTGGAACCGTAAAGCGCATTTCTTTACATAATCTAAAATAATGATCTACAGCATTTCGGCTGGTCAGAATGACATTGTCAAAGTGATTGAAATCAATTTTTTGTTGTCGGACTTCCTTGGCAAGAACCCCTTCTACATGAATAAAAGGCCTAAAATGTACCGTTAACTTGAGCTTGTCTTGTAATCTTTTGTAAGGGGATTTCTCCGATGCAGGGTCTGGTTGAGAGACCAAAATTGTTTTCACTTTCATATTCATTCAAAATTACAATCTCGGTTCTATGGTAACTATATAGAACCAATACCACGGGATTAATTTTAAGGTGCAAAGATATATAATTATATAGAGAACATCTTGAGGCTGTCTTCGAAAAAGGGAAAATAAGATTCGGAATTGGTATAGGAACCACAGTACAGCTAGTAGACTAAAAACAGATAGAAATACGAGTTTGGAGATCGTGGTGTAATAACTCAAAAAGATAAAAAGAAATAAAAAAAGAGCAAATTGGGTATGATGTGAAAAGCTTTTGAAGAGCAGGGGCTTTAGATTCCTCAATTCGCCCATTTGTTTCATCGTAAACCAAACAAAGACATAACGAATACCAATGAATACCAAACAAACAAAAAAGAGATAGTAATACTCAAATGCAAATTCAATAATAGGAAGTTCAAATTTGGATAGTGAGAGAAAAAAAAGGCAAAGGGTGTTCACTACAACAAATACACTAAGCAAGTTGAAAGGACTCAGAAAATTCAGATTTTTTTCGTTGACATGCTTGCTCACGTATATGTCACTAGCGTAAAATCGCAGTAACCGCTTTACTCGAGTAGGGTCTAAGTTGATCATCCCAAAAACAAACAACAAATTGATGAAAAAGATCAAACTGATCCAATCCTGATCTGCGCTATTTCTATAAATCCATTCTCCCATGGGTCAAATTTACTCGATTTTAAAAAATTATTGTGGCAACAGCCTCGTTAAGTGCTTTTACATTTGCTACTTTTATACCCTGTCGATGGAAAAAACACTAGTCATCATACCGACCTACAATGAAATTGAAAACATTGAAGCTATTGTGGATGTTGTTTTTCAATCTGTGCTAAAGACGGACGTGCTTGTTGTGGATGATCAATCTCCTGACGGAACAGGAGCTGTTGTAAAAAAACTTATGCAAAACTATCCTGAAAAGCTATTTTTGGAAACACGAGCTCAAAAAGAGGGTTTAGGCGCCGCCTATGTACACGGCTTTTTTTGGGCATTGAGACGTCAGTACGACTATATTTTTGAAATGGATGCTGACTTCTCCCATAACCCAAAAGAACTGAAACCCATGCAAGAACTCCTCGAAAAGGAAGCCGATCTTGTGGTGGGTTCCCGATATGTCAAAGGGGTAAATGTGGTCAATTGGCCCTTGAGCCGAGTACTTCTTTCCTATTTTGCTTCTGTTTATGTTCGAGTGGTTACTGGAATGCCCGTAAATGACGCCACTGCTGGCTTTGTAGGCTACAAGCGTGAGGTTTTGGAAAACATCGACCTGAATTCCATCAAATTTGTAGGCTATGCTTTTCAAATTGAACTCAAATACAAGGCGTGGATAAAAAAGTACGTTATCAAAGAGCATCCCATTATTTTCGTCAATAGGGAACGTGGAAATTCCAAGATGAATGGAAGTATTATTTGGGAGGCACTTTTCGGGGTTTTATCTTTGCGTTTAAACAAAAATCGCTTTTTAAAAAAATCATGAGAGCATTAAAAATTAGCAACGCCAAAATTGTCAATGAAGGAACTATTGAACAGAAAGATATTCTAATTGAGGGGAATCGCATTGCAAAAATTGGAAGCGATATGGAGGTTTCTGAAACTACAGAAGTTTTTGATGCCAGCGGAAAGTATATCCTCCCCGGACTGATCGATGATCAAGTGCATTTTAGAGAACCTGGACTCACACACAAGGCCACAATCGAAACCGAATCCAAAGCGGCTTTGGCGGGAGGGATTACGTCCTTTCTAGAAATGCCAAATACCAGCCCACAAACCACAACCTTGGAACAATGGGAAGCAAAAAACGAAAGAGCGGCTCATACTTCGTATGCTAACTATGGGTTTATGTTTGGAGGAACCAATGACAATTTGGACCAGATTTTAGCGTTGGACAACAAACGGGTTCCTGCACTGAAATTATTTTTAGGTTCTTCAACGGGAAATATGTTGGTTGACGATCCCGAAGTTTTAAAGAAAATCTTTAGAAACACGAATTTAGTAATCGCTGTGCACTGTGAAGATGAGACGACAATCCGAGAAAATCTAAAAGCAGCACAAGCAAAATACGGCGATGCGATACCCATAGAACAACATCCCATCATTCGGAGTGAAAAGGCGTGCTATTTGTCCTCCTCCAAAGCAATTGAACTCGCAAAAGAAACGGGAGCTCGCCTGCACGTATTTCATTTATCTACCGCAAAAGAACTTTCCTTATTTCGAAATGATATTCCCTTGAGTGAGAAAAAAATTACAGCTGAGGTTTGTGTCCATCACCTTTGGTTTAATGATTCAGATTACAAGGAAAAAGGGACCCACATCAAATGGAATCCAGCTGTTAAGACAAAAAAAGATCAGGAGGCACTTTGGGAAGGTTTAAATACAGATTTACTGGACGTATTAGCCACGGATCATGCCCCCCATACCTTAGAGGAAAAAGCCAATCCTTATACGGCTGCCCCTTCGGGAGGTCCGTTGGTTCAACATGCTTTGCCAGCCTTGCTTACCGCATACCATCAGAATCGAATTGCTCTAGAGAAAATTGTTGAAAAAGCCTGTCACAATCCAGCCATCCTCTTTGATGTCAAGGATCGGGGTTATGTTAGGGAAGGGTATTTTGCGGACTTGGTTGTGGTTGATCTAGACCGGGAATACAAGGTGGAAAAAACAGATTTATTATACCAATGCGGTTGGTCTCCTTTTGAGGGTACTACGTTCAAAGGAAGTATAGAGAAAACCTTACTCAATGGACAATGGGCTTATGACCAAGGGAAAATCAATCCGAAGTCGGCGGCGATGGCATTAACCTTTGATCGTTAACAGATGCGTTTAAAATCTTTTTATTTTTCGGTTCTGATTTATTTACTGACTTCGGCATGTGGGAATTTAGGAACGGTGGAAAAACCAGAAAATTTGATTGATGAAACGATGATGGAAAACATTCTTTACGACGCTGCGATGATGGATGTTATGAATACCTATTCCGAATTAAATCCCGATTTTGAAGAAATTCTAGGGGCACCCTACCTCTACAAAAAATATAAGATAGACAGCCTCCAATTGGTTCAAAGTGAGGAGTATTACACCAAAAACCCCAGAATTTATCATCGAATTTATTCAAGAGTCTTGATCCGTATGGAAAAAGACAAAGACAGTATCAATGATGTCATTAATGAGCGTAAGAAGATAGCTCAATAATGTTCTGCAATTTTGACAATGGCTTCATTGGTGTCACTGTACTTAAAAGGAACTTGTTTCGTAATCTTGGTCCCGTCGTACTCCTGTTCTCCACACAGGCTGTCTATTAGTGACAGGCTCAAGTAATTCTTTTTTAGTCCTAAAATATCCATTGTTTTTTCAAGGATAAATAAGAAAATCAGACCGCCTTTCCAAAGTGGAAAAAACGGTTTTTTCTTTTTTAGTGCCGTGGCAATTTTATCCAAGAGTATTTTTTGTTTTATGTTTTCGGAAACCAAAATAAAACGTTCGTTTTTGATTTTGGAGTCCATCAGCAGCTCTATACTTTTTACAACATCTTCTAGGGACACCACCCCTGTCTTCCCTGTAGGATAGAAATAAAGTCCTGATTTTATTCTTTGAAAGAGAAGGCCACTACTTCTGCTCCAAAAATGTGCTCCCAAAATCACCCCTGGATTTATAATAATGACATCAAGTCCCTCCTGTGAACCTCTCCACACTTCCAATTCGGCCCCGTATTTGGAGTAGGCATAAGCGGTGTGATTTTGATTCGTAGACCACATCTGATTTTCATTGACGACCTTCACTTCTTTTTCTACGCCCAAAGCTGAAATAGAACTGACATATCCCAGTTTTTTGACTCGATGTTTCAGACATAGATTCACGATATTTGCTGTGCCTTCAATATTAGTTTTGTTCAGTTTTTCCTTGTGGTATTGAGCTAAGGAAACCTTGCCTGCACAATGGTACACCTGCGTTACGCCTTCAAAAGCTAAATTTAAGCCAAAGAGATCGTTGAGGTGGGTTTTTACCCATTCCACACGACCAAAACATTCTGGATCTTCGGGGGCTAATTTTTGAAAAAGCGCTCGTGTTTTTTCTAAACTCTCTTCCCTTCTGTAGGTGGCTCGTACGGACTGTTTTTTTTTAGCACATGCCAAAAGTACATGTGCCCCAACCATACCGGTACCTCCCGTCACTAAAATCATATAGACGAAAGTACACTTTTTTGATTTTGATTTTTGGTTTCCCTCAGAGAAATCTATCTTTACAGCAAAAATAGATGCCAACAAACTTTGTACAGGAACTCCAATGGCGCGGGCTGCTCCACGACCTGATGCCCGATACTGAAAGTTTTCTATCCAGCACCCCTACAAAAGGATATATAGGATTTGATCCTACAGCCGACTCCCTCCATATTGGAAGTTTGGTTCAAATTATCATTTTGATGCATTTTCAGAAGGCAGGCCATACTCCTATTGTTTTGGTAGGAGGAGCTACTGGGATGATCGGAGATCCTTCCGGAAAATCGAACGAACGAAATTTGTTGGATCAACAAACGTTAGAAAAAAACTGTAGGGGAATCCAAACCCAGCTGGAGCAGTTTCTCAACTTCGATTCCTCAATTCAAAACCCAGCATTAGTGGTCAATAATTACGACTGGATGAAATCGTACACCCTGATCGATTTTTCTAGAGATATAGGAAAACACCTGACAGTCAACTATATGATGGCTAAAGAATCAGTTAAAAAACGCTTGGGAGCCGATTCTAAAGTGGGAATGTCCTTCACTGAATTTACTTATCAATTGTTACAAGGATATGATTTTTTACACCTTTACAATACCCTAGAGTGTAAGATTCAGATGGGCGGTAGCGATCAGTGGGGGAACATTACTACCGGAACCGAACTGATTCGCAGAAAAGAAGGCGGAAAAGCCTACGCACTGACCTGCCCTCTCATCAAAAAAGCAGACGGCTCAAAATTTGGAAAAACAGAAGAGGGGAATGTTTGGTTGGACAAATCCAGAACTTCTCCTTATAAATTTTACCAATTTTGGTTAAATACTTCAGATGAAGACGCATTGAGTTATATCAAAATTTTTACTTTTTTACCCCGCGAAGTCATCGAAGAGAAAATCCAGGAACATCAAACCGCTCCCCACTTGCGACTCCTTCAGAAAACTATAGCCGAAGAGGTTACCACTTTGGTTCACGGAAAAGAAGCCTACTTCAAGGCGGTAGAAGCTTCTCAGATTTTATTTGGAAAAACCACTGGTGATTCATTACAAAAATTGGACTCTCAAACTTTTTTAGAATTGTTTGAAGGGGTTCCTCAAGCCGAGGTCAGTAGATCTCTAATTGACGGGGGCTTAGACCTTATCGCAGCTTTGGCCACAGAAACAGGCTTTTTAAGTTCCAACGGGGAAGCACGAAGGGCTTTGAAAGAAAATGCTATTTCTGTGAATCAAGTCAAAGTAGATGAAAACTTCACCTTAGGAGCTAAGGATTTAATCGCAGCTCAATACATATTGCTTCGAAGGGGAAAAAAGAATTACTTCATCCTTAAAATAACTTCCTAAAGCACCATCAAATTGCACCCTCGGATCTCCGCATGGTCAAATCGACCGAGCACTTCAAAACGTTTATCGGAATGCACTTTTCCTAAATCTTGAGTGGCTATAAACGCACAAGAGTCCACGTTGGCGAGGTCTATGATGTTGAGAGCTCCTGTTTTATTGTTGTGGAGCAATTCAAAGGGGTCTTCCACAGAACGTGCAAAGACTCGCATCCAAGGTGGGGTTTCAAAAATTCCTTCTGCTTTAGAATACGCCTGACTCAACAGTTCGGTCATTCCATATTCCGAATGTATTTGATTCACTTGGTAAGAGTCCCTAAGCTTTTGATGGAGTGCCGAACGTACCCATTCTTTTCGCATTCCCTTCATGCCTCCAGTTTCCATGAGTAGCGTGTTTTTTAAATCCCACTGGAAGTTTTCAGCCCCGTCCAACAGCGCAAAACTTACTCCCAGTAAAATTGTTTTTTGCCCCTTGCTTTCTAATGCATTCAATTTTGTCCTTAGGGCCTCCCAATCATTCAAATAGAAACCACTATCAGTACGTTTTGTTTTTTTAATCAAATGATCCACCATAAAGACTAAAGAAGAATCCTCTCGTTCCAGATAAGAAGGAAGCAGCGCGAGTAAAACATAATCTTCAATATTTCCGTAAAAATGAGCAAATCCTTTTTCAAAGCTTTTGATGTATAAATCAAGATCGTGGACTGGATGTTGAGAAGCGGTTTGACCTGTAGTTTTACTCGATCTAAAAATAATTGCCGGATCCGAAGTGAAAGAGTTGAGGTTGTGTGTTTTAAAAAATTGAATTGGTAAAAAAGGAATGTCTGTTACTCGCTCTACATCGCTATCATGAACATTGATCAAATCACAATACGAACGATAGGTACTATTGTTTTCATATTGATAGGCAAAGAGTTTCAATGCCTGACTTTCAAAAGCCATATCGGAATGGACCGTGTCAAAGTCCAGGAGTGCGTCCCTCATAGAAGGCAAAATTAAGTAAAAAAGAGACTTATGGGATGATCAATCTTTTCAGACCTTTTTGGTCGTCCTGTTGGAGGACAAAAATGTAAATTCCTGTTTTCAGCTCATCCAAAAGGATCCTATTATCATAAGTTTCAGATGAGAATTTCATTGCTCCTAAGACATCGTAAATCACGATGTGTTTTAGCGCTTCACTGGAACTTTCAATAAATAAGATTTTATTTTTGACTGGGTTTGGAAAAAGGGTAAACACTAAACTGTCGTTCTTTTTTGTTTTTACTTCAGACGATAATTCATTTGAAAAGGACGGGTTTGCAGGAAATCCCACAGCAAGGATAAAACAGAAAAACAGTAATAGAAAAGTTTTCATTTGGGGAAAATACTTTGCAATAGTATAAATTTAAATTGAATAATTAATACTCTGATAACATCAATACGTTTAATAAAATGTTAATTTTAGGTTTTAAAATCTTATGAAAAAAAAAGAGATAAAAATTCTTTTAGTCGATGATGAACCCGATATCATTGAGATTATTCGTTTCAATTTAGAACAAGAAGGATATCAAATCAGTAGTGCAAGTGACGGGCTGAAAGCGATTAAAGTTGCTGAAAAAGAACTCCCACATTTGATCATTATGGATGTGATGATGCCTAATTTAGACGGTATTGAGACTTGTGAGCGTTTGCGAAAAGACGAACGTTTTGCAGATACTATTATCATGTTTCTCACAGCACGTGGAGAAGATTATTCCTATGTTGCCGCCTTTGAGGCTGGGGCAGATGATTATGTGACCAAACCGATCAAACCTAAAGTTTTAATGTCCAAAGTAAAAGGCTTGCTTCGCAGATTTAAAGAAAAAGCCAACACAGAGAACCAGTTGATCTTTGAAGATCTTGTCATTGATCGAGACGCCTATATAGTTACCCTTAAGGGAAAAGAACTGACTTTGCCAAGAAAAGAATTTGAATTGATTTACCTTTTGGCCTCCAAACCCGAAAAAGTCTTCAAAAGAGAAAAAATAATGGAAAAAGTTTGGGGAGGTGATGTGGTTGTTGGAGACCGAACCATAGATGTCCACATACGGAAGCTTCGAGAAAAAATTGGCGATCATTATTTTAAAACTGTAAAGGGAATTGGTTATAAGTTTATTAAATCTGAAAAATAACCTTCCGTGCTCCAAAGAAAATTCAATAGAACCAGCTTTCTACTAGCCCTTGTCATCGCAACTTTTTGTGTGTTATTGGGTGCTGGACAGGCCTACTTTTTTTTTGATCTACCGCTAGTGAATTTATTGCAGCTCAGTGGAATTTCTTTTCTCATCATATTAATTTTCGTCTATTTTTTATTGTTCTACCGCTTTGAAAATTATATGATCAATCGGGTTAGAGATTTTTACAACAATCTTCTTCCCTCTACCACTTCAACTTCTATACTTAAATCTTTCGAGGATATCGATTTACTGACCAAGAACCTGCAAAAACTCAATTCAGATAAAAATTTAGAAATCAAAGGCCTGAAAGATCAAGAAAATTACCGCAAGGATTTTATTGGGAATATCGCACACGAATTGAAAACGCCACTTTTCACCATCCAAGGTTATATTCTAACCTTATTGGATGGTGAAATCACGGATCAAAAAATAATAAAAAAGTACCTCAAACAAACCTCAAAAGGAGTGGACCGTTTGACCTATGTGGTCAAAGACTTGGATTTGATCACAAAGTTTGAATCGGGAATTGAAACTTTAGAAATAAAGCCATTTGATGTTTTAGTAACCCTCAACAATGTATTCGAACTACTCGAAATACAGGCTAAAAAAAATAAAATCACCTTGATGCTCAATCGGAAATCCGAAGTACCGATATGGGTACAAGCAGATGAAGAGCGCATTCAGCAAGTCATTACCAATTTAATTATGAACTCCTTGAAGTATGGTGTAGAGCGAGGCATTACAGAAGTTGCTATCGAACCTCTTCAAGAAGATAAGATTTTGGTTCGGATTTCGGATAATGGCGAAGGGATTGACAAAGAACACCTACCTCGACTTTTTGAACGTTTTTATCGGGTTGAAAAAACTAGAAATCGTAAATTAGGCGGCTCGGGCCTTGGATTGTCTATAGTAAAACACATCATTGACGCTCATCAGGAGAAAATTTTTGTAGAAAGTCAAGCCAATGTGGGGTCTGAGTTTTCTTTCACCTTAACACGAGCTCCAAAAAGCGTAGTCAAGGACTTATAAATTTCTCTATTTTTACCAAAAAAAAACACGTGGGGAGTAAAAATAAACTAAAGCGATTTAGGGAAAACGAAACCTTTGATAATGTTATTCAACCTGATCGGGCTACTTTAAATGATCAAAAGTTTTCGTTGAAAGGAAAATGGAACACGCATTTTTTTAAAAACAACAATCCTATTGTTTTGGAGTTGGGCTGTGGTAAAGGAGAGTACTCCGTTCACCTAGCGACACAACATCCCGATAAAAATTACATCGGTATAGATATCAAAGGAGCCCGCTTTTGGCGCGGAGCAAAAACAGCCTTAGAGAACGAATTGACAAATGTCGCATTTCTAAGAGCTCAAATCGAGTTGATCACCTCTTGCTTTTCACAAAACGAGGTAGATGAAATTTGGATTACTTTCCCAGACCCTCAGATCAAGTACAAACGAACCAAACACCGTCTTATCCGACCCGAAATGTTATCGGATTATAAAAAAGTGATGAAACCCGAGGGGGTGCTTCACCTTAAGACAGACAGTGAGTTTTTATTTGGTTATACTTTAGGGACTGTCAGTCAGCTAGGAGAAATCTTATATGCCCATCACGACATCTACAACAATTCAGATGCACCCAAAGAAGCAACTGCCGTTCAGACTTTTTATGAAAAGCAGTTTTTAGCCGAGAGTAAAGCCATCACCTACATACAATTTCGCCCTTAAATGAAACCTCCAATTCTATTTCTGTACCCCCTACAGTATGATGATTCGGTGGTATTATTAACTCTTTTTAATTCAATAAATACCTACAGATGAAAGAAGAAAACTCTTTTTTTCAAAAAGTTTATCAAGTTGTTCGTCAAATTCCTGAAGGCAGAGTAACTTCTTATGGAGCCATAGCAAAGTATCTGGGAGCGGCGCGTAGTGCTCGTATGGTCGGTTGGGCAATGAATGCATCACACCAAGACGATACTATCCCCGCACACCGGGTGGTAAATCGTCAGGGATTACTCACGGGAAAACATCACTTTGGGGGGACAAATTTGATGCAACAACTTTTGGAAAATGAAGGCTTGGTAATTCATTCCAATCAAATTCAAAATTTTAAAGATTATTTTTGGGACCCCCAACACGAGTTGCCTCCCTTTTAGTCCAATTGCCTTTCGATATTAAAAGCTTAGCAGTATATTTGTCCCCTTAGGAGGAAACCATGAAGATTACGAAAGAAGCTGTATTTAATGCCTTAAAAACCATAACGCTTCCTGGTGAGGGAGAAAATATCATCGACAAAGGAGTGGTCTCCAACGTCATGATTTTTGGAGATCAGGTGGACGTAGATCTGCAACTTGAAAACCCGAGCCTTCAAGCTCGAAAAAAATTGGAGGTTACTCTACTGAAAACCATTCATGAACAGGTTTACGAAAAGGCTAAAATTAAAATCAATACCAAAGTCGTAACTCCTCCCAAATCCCCAGATGTCATCAAAGGAAAACCCCTTGCTGGAGTGGAGAATGTCATTGCGATTTCATCAGGTAAAGGAGGGGTAGGAAAGTCCACGGTAACGGCGAATATTGCGGTTACCCTTGCGCAAATGGGTTGTAAAGTGGGGATATTGGACGCGGACATTTATGGGCCTTCTATTCCCACTATGTTCGATATGGAAGGAGCCAGACCCCTATCTGTCCAAGTGGATGGAAAATCGAAAATGGAACCTGTAGAAAATTACGGGGTCAGAGTACTCTCCATCGGCTTTTTTACCAAACCTGAACAAGCAGTAATTTGGCGTGGACCCATGGCGGCAAAAGCTTTAAATCAAATGATATTTGATGCGGCCTGGGGAGCACTCGATTTTTTGCTCATTGACCTGCCTCCCGGAACAGGAGATATTCATCTGAGCATAGTGCAAGCTTTACCAATCAGCGGTGCTGTAGTGGTTAGTACCCCTCAAAATGTCGCTTTGGCAGATGCTAAAAAAGGAATTGCCATGTTCCAACAAGAAAATATTCAAGTTCCTGTTTTAGGAATAATTGAAAACATGAGTTATTTTACACCCGCAGAACTGCCTGACAATAAATACTACATTTTTGGTGAACGCGGAGCAGAATATCTAGCCCAAGACAAAGAAGTTCCCTTTTTAGGAGGAATTCCTCTAATCCAAAGTGTACGGGAGGCTGCAGATTTTGGTCGTCCCGCTTCCCTACAAGAAGACAGTCAAGTCGGGGAAGAGTTTGTAGGTATTACAAAAAAATTAGTTTCACAAGTAGTGTTTAGAAATAAAAACCTACCCCCCACCAAAGCCGTAGAAATCACTAATTTAGTAGGATGTGAAGCCGTAAAATCACAATTATGAATCCCAAAGAAATCGAAACCAAAGTCCTCGAAGCACTAGAGGAAATCAGACCCTTTTTAAATTCAGATGGAGGAGATATCTCACTTGTTGCTATAGAAGAAGGTAGGCATGTAAAAGTTAAACTTCACGGAGCCTGTGTGGGCTGTTCCGTAAATCAGATGACCTTGAAAACGGGAGTAGAAATGACTATAAAAAAATACCTGCCACAAATCGAATCAGTCACTAGTATAGACCCTTCATAAAATGATTCAGGACATTATCCTTTACGTGACTGATAGGGAAGGAAATTCTCATGAATTACTAGCTCCTACAGATATGCAACTGAATTTAATGGAGGTTTGCAAATCCTATGAGTTTCCGGTAGAAGGAACCTGCGGTGGAATGGCACTCTGTGCTTCCTGTCAGGTGTACACGGAAAGTGATCACCAACTTCCAGAACGAAGTGAAGCCGAAGAAGCCATGCTTTCAGAGGCATTTCACGTCAAGGAGAACAGCCGGTTGGGATGTCAAATTAATTTGACTCCAGAATTAGACGGTTTGCAAATCACCCTAGCCCCTGAGGAGTAGAGAAAAGCGATCTCAGTTTAAATCAAACGGAATACTTTATTTTTGTATTATGTATTAATAATTTACCTCGAATAAAACCAAATTTATGAAACCGTTTTTGTCCTTTCTGATAGGAGTTTTTATTTTTTCTTGTCAATCTCCAAAAGAAGAAGCCCGAAAACCAGAAGAAAAAAAGGTACAAGTAAAAACTTTAGCACCCATTTCGGAGGAGGTAGTTGCTCATTCTGTTTTATACGAAGCCAACATTCGACAGTACTCCGAGGAAGGAACCTTTAATGCGTTTGCCCAAGACCTCCCTGTTTTAAAAAAAATGGGAGTAAAAATTCTGTGGTTGATGCCCATTAATCCTATTTCGACAACCAAAAGCAAAGGGCCTTTGGGAAGTTATTACGCCGTTTCCGACTACACAAAGGTGAATCCTGAATTTGGAACCCTTGAGGACTTCAAAGCCTTGGTTCAAAAAGCACACGAATTGGGAATTTATGTGATTCTAGATTGGGTACCAGGCCATACAGGTTGGGACCATCATTGGATTCAAGAAAAAAGTGACTACTACCTCAAAAATCGAAAAGTAGAAATTATCGATCCCATCGATTTTAGAACAGGAAAATCATTTGGTTGGACGGATGTCGCCGATCTGAATTACAACAACTTAGAGATGCGCGAAGAATTGAGGCAAGCGATGGTCTATTGGGTTAAAGAAACCGATATAGACGGGTATCGAATAGATCAGGCCTATGCGGTTCCTCCTGTATTTTACGACAAAACAATTGAAGCCCTTCGCGAGATCAAGCCCGTATTTCTTTTAGGTGAAACGGATATTTACCATCCTGGTGGAATTAACCTGGTCAGTAAATTTGATGCCACCTACGATTGGCCTGGGCACCAGCTTTCTAAAGAAATTGTTCAGGGACGAAGGTCAGCGACAAACTACCACCGCCACATTCAAAGAACAAATCGGTTGTACGGAACCGAGAATATACTCGTTAACTTTATATCCAATCACGATGAAAATTCTTGGAACGGAACTGTGAAAGAAAGTTATGGAGCCGCAGACCATGTCTTTATGGCGATGAATTTTACCCTGCCGGGAATGCCCTTAATTTATTCCGGACAAGAATACGATCTTAACAAGCGTTTGCGTTTTTTTGAAAAAGACAGTTTTCCCAAAGTTGCGGGTAAAACAATAAAGCTTTTACAACAATTGGGTGCTTTGAAAAACAACCATCGTGCTCTAGCAGCAGGAACTTCTGCCGGCTCTTACAAGCGAATCAATACGACCCGAGACAATCAAATTCTCGCTTTTGAACGAGAGAAAGAGGGCGATACCTTGGTGGTAGTTGCCAATTTGAGTAAAGACTACGCCCAGTTTACCATGCCCTGTGCGGGTAGCTTTAAACGCTATCAAGATTTTAAATCCAAACTGCTTTCTCCCTCTTATCAGTATGATATGAAGCCTTGGGAATTTTGGATTTTAATCAAATAAAATTTTTAAAATTGTTTTTGCCGAATTGGTTAAATGGAAGAAAAAAATGAAACATCAAAAAGGGTATTTATTAATTTTATTTGGCGTGCTTATGACAGCTTGTGCTCCCCCAAAAAACCCACTTTTAATTGGCCACAGAGGCGCGAAAGGTCATCTTGCTGAAAACACCTTACCCTCCATAGCCAAAGCCCTTGAGTTGGAAGTTGACGGTGTAGAAATTGACGTGTTTCAATGTGCTAGCGGTGAATTGGTCGTATTTCATGACAAGACCTTGGAAAAACTCACCAATGCTACAGGCTATATTGAGGAGTTGGATTTGGATTCCATCCAGCGGATTGAAGTGCTCAATGGATTTACAATTCCTACCCTTGAGGAAGTCTTAGATTTAATTAAAGGAAAGGTATTTTTAAACATCGAACTCAAAGGGAGTCAAACAGCGCTTAAAACTCATGAGCTGTTGCAGATTTACTTCGAACGGGAGCAGTGGTCACCCGAAAAGATTTTGATTTCCAGTTTTAATTGGGAAGAGCTTAAAATTTTCCGTCAAGCAAATCAAGAAGTACCTATTGCAATTCTCACAGAAGACGATCCCCTAGACGCCATTCCTATTGGACTGGAACTAGGTGCGGTAGCGATTAATCCAGATTACAAAAGCCTCAATTCGGACAACGTTGCTAAAATGCAAAAGGCGGGGTTTAAAATTTATCCGTGGACCGTAAACGATCCTGGTGATATTAATTTGATGAACCAAATGGGCGTAGATGGGATTATTACGGATTTTCCTGAGCGTATCTCTAAACCGAACTACTAGTTTAAGTAAAGAATAGCCCCGTTTAATAATGTGGCAAAGCTTACCCAAGCCAAGTAGGGATACAACATAAAAGAAGCCTTTCGATCTATAAGTCGAAACCAAAAGAGGGTCCTTTGGATTAAAACCCAGAGAATCAGAATGACCAGCAACCCCAACAAAGGATTTTTTAATCCAAAAAAGACCAAAGACCACAATCCATTGAAAAGCAATTGTGCGATAAAATGTGAGAGAGCAGTTTTGCCCCAGCGGTGTCTTCTTCCATAAAACCAAACTCTTCCTACAGCAATTCCCATCAGGGTGTACAACAAGGTCCACACCGGGGCAAAAACCCAATTAGGAGGGGAGAAAAAAGGTTTTTCTAAAGTCACATACCAAGTGGGTATGGCCGATTGAGTCACCCTACTAGACAGCAAACCCAGCCCTAGGGAAAGAAAAACACCTAGTGTTGAAGCAAGAATCAGTTGAGAAGTGCCCTTTTTCATCTCCCTAAAGCTACTAGAAAAAAATCATTTCTAAGAAGGAAGCATCAAAACATTACAATTGAAGCCTTATCTTTGAAGACCATATGGAGGAAAACCATTTTATATCAAAAAAAGCAACTCCCATTCCCTGGACTACTCATTGGGAGGCACCGAGTAATATTGCATTGATTAAATACTGGGGAAAAACAGCGCCTCAAATTCCTAAAAACCCATCTTTGAGTTTTACACTCTCTTCTAGTGTGACCCAAACTCAAGTCGTGTTTGAACCTACGAGTCCAGGTGCATTCGATTTTAACTTTTATTTCGAAGGAGTTGCCAAACCTGATTTTAAACCGAAACTTCAAACTTTATTTAAACGCATTGGGTCTTATATCCCTTGGATTCAAGGATATCAACTGACTATAAAAAGTCACAATACCTTTCCTCACAGTAGTGGAATCGCTTCCTCTGCTTCTGCAATGGCCGCCTTAGCGATGTGTTTGATGGATTTGGAACAAAAGCTAGTTCCAGACTTGGAGCCGGAATTCTTTCATCAAAAAGCTTCTTTTCTGGCTCGTCTTGGGTCGGGAAGTGCTGCACGTAGCATTCAAGGGCCTGTGACCTTGTGGGGAGTGAATAAAATGCAGGATCGTAGCTCGAATTTATATGCAATTCCTTTTGGACCGGATCTGCATCCTGTTTTTTCTACCTACCAAGATGCCATACTGTTGGTGGATAAAGGAACTAAAGCAGTTTCCAGCTCCCAAGGCCATCAGTTAATGCACCAGCACCCGTTTGCTTCTCAGCGCTTTTTACAGGCTGCAGCAAACTTAGAAGCACTTGTACCCGTGATGAAAGCTGGAGATTTAGAAGCTTTTATTAAGATTGTGGAATTGGAGGCGTTATCCTTACACGCCATGATGATGACCTCAAATCCTTATTTTATTTTAATGAAGCCGCAGACGCTGTCCATTATTGAAAAAATTTGGGAGTTTAGAGCAAGTACGAGCATTCCCGTCTGCTTTACTCTAGATGCCGGTGCGAATGTACACATTCTCTATCCTCAAGATTTTAAAATTCAGGTAAATGCATTTATCCAAGATGAACTTGCAGTGTTTTGTCAAAAGGGTCAGTACCTTCTAGACCAAGTTGGAGAAGGCGCCAAAAAAGTGTAACTTTGTTTAATGCTTATGTATTTATTTGAAACACATTTAAAATGGTTTTAATGCGATCTAAAACTCAATGAAAGGACCCTTGTTTTTTGCGAAAATTTTACTCTTTGGAGAGTATGGAATCATCAAAGACTCCAAGGGTTTGTCTATTCCCTATAACTTCTATCGCGGGGCATTAAAAATTCCAGATGGACAGACACAAGCCAACGAAGCTTCCCATCTAAAACTTCGCGCTTTTACAACGTATTTAAAAAAACTGGATTCTGAGCTAGTCAATTTTGATTGGGAAAAATTAGATCGAGATTTAGACCAGAAGATGTATTTTGATAGTAGTATTCCCCAAGGTTATGGGGTGGGTAGTAGTGGGGCCCTTGTGGCTGCAATTTACGACCAATACGCTCTTCGTAAAATAACCGTCTTGGAAAACCTTACCAAGGAAAAATTACAATACCTCAAAAAGGTGTTTAGTTTGATGGAATCTTTTTTTCATGGGAAATCGTCTGGACTCGATCCGCTAAACAGTTATTTGAGTTTACCCATTTTGATCAATTCCAAGGAGCACATTGAGACTACGGGGATTCCCTCTCAACAAAGTTCTGGTAAAGGCGCTGTTTTTTTAATCGACAGCGGCACTAGTGGGGAAACCGCACCAATGGTCTCCATTTTTATGGAAAACATGAAGCAAGAAGCCTTCAGTAAGATGATGCGGGACCAGTTCATCAAGTATTCGGACAACTGTATTGAGGACTTTCTCCAAGGAAATCTTAAGTCGCTTTTTAAAAACATTAAATCCTTATCCGCTTTAGTGCTTCAAAATTTTGAACCGATGATACCCAACAGTTTTCGCCAACTTTGGCAAAAAGGAATTGAAACCAATGCCTACTACCTCAAACTTTGCGGATCGGGAGGTGGTGGATTTATCCTCGGGTTTACCGAAGATTACGAAAAAGCAGAAAAAGCTTTAAAAGACTATCCCATGGAAGTGGTTTATCGTTTCTAAAATGAAACTATGCTTTTTTCCCGTTCCCTTCAGCGTACGCTTTTAAAAATATTGAGCCTGTTCAGCCTGGTGCGAGGGTATAACATTGCCATTTTAGTCATTGCTCAATACCTTACGGCGCGTTATATACTGAGTCCAGAAACGGGCTGGTGGAATTTGGTTTTTGACCTTCCATTTTTTTGTATAGTAGCGGCCTCGGCCTTGACTTCTGCTGCGGGGTATATCATCAATAATTTTTACGACGCAGCTAAAGATCAAATCAATAGACCTAAAAAGTATGTTCTGGAACATCTGGTTTCGCAACAATTGCAATTGGTCCTATACTTATTGCTAAACTTACTGTGTTTGATTTTTGCCAGTGGGGTTTCCTTTCGGGCGGTACTGTTCTTTCTGTTTTATATGTTTTCCATTTGGCTCTATAGCAGTTGGATCAAACGCCTTTTTTGGTTGAGTAATCTCTTTGCAGCACTGTTGATGATCTTCCCCTTTTGGGGGATTACGCTCTACCTTGAAAATTTTGAAACGGTTGTTTTTTATCACGCAGCGTATTTGTTTTTTTTAATCCTAGCACGAGATATTGTCAAAGATTTGGAAAATTTAAAAGGAGATTGGGTACAGCGCTACAAAACCCTCCCCATCGTTTTTAATGTCTCCATTACCAAAACGATTAGCACCCTCGTCATGCTTTTTTGTTTTCTTCCAAGCTATTATTTGATCCAAGAGCCCTTAGGAGTGATGCAATATTATTTTAAAGCGGGAATTCCCTTTTTGGTTTTTGTTTTGGTTTTCTTGTGGCGTGCTCAAGATCAAAAGGCGTACCTTTGGACCCATAATTTAATTAAATTTTGGATTTTGATCGGCGTACTTAGTATTGTCTTGATTTATCAAAACCCATAAGCCAAAAGGCGATTCAATGGATATAAAAAAAACACATTCCAAACAAGAAAGTGCTCCTGTGGCCAAGACCATACGACTAAATAAGTTTTTATCCAATGCGGGAATCTGTTCCCGAAGAGAAGCAGATGAATTTATCAAAATGGGATTGGTTCATGTCAATGGTAAGACAGTCACAGAAATGGGCTATCAAGTCCAACCCACCGATGAAATCAAATACGACGGGGCACGTGTGCAGCAATTACCTCCCGTGTATCTATTGCTCAACAAACCAAAGGGTTTTGTCGCGACTTCTCAAGGAGGAAAGATTAACAAATCCGTGCAGGAACTGATTCGCACGGCTGTAAAATCTAAAGTGCCTCCGGTAGGAGATATGGGTAGACCCATGACGGGGCTTTTGCTTTTTACCAATGACGAAGCTTTGCGAAAAAAACTGAACAACTCTTCTTCAATTCCCATGATCTATCAAGTTGTTTTAGATCAAAATGTCACCAAGGAAATGATGGATACCATGAAAGCAGGACAAGTCGTTTTTGAAAAAATGCAAAAAGTCACTGCAATCAGTCACATTCAGGGGAAGTCTAAAAAAGAAGTAGGGGTTGAGGTCCATTCCATCAGCCCAGCGGTTTTAGTTAAACTTTTTGCTGCTGTAGGTGCTAAAGTAGTTCAAATGGATCGTGTGGTATATGGTGGAATGACCAAAAAAGAATTGCCCCGGGGGAATTGGCGGAAGCTAAACTCCAAAGAAATTGGGTTTTTGAAGATGATGCCCTAAACGCCCTTTTATTAGTTCGTAAAAAAAGCAACTGTAGACGAAGAAGTAGGCACTCAGTTGCCAACCCATTTGCTCTTCTACAATACTCACTCCATAGGCACTGTAACTCCAAAAAACAACAAGGCTCCATACAATGGGAAAGGCATAGCCTGTTAGGAGGCCCAAGAAAATCAGATTGATGATGTACCAAGGATGTACAGTAGTAGTCATAAAGAAATAGCAACTGAGCAGCAGGAGCATGCTTTTGAAAATTTGCTGGGGTTTGCGGTTGGAATTTAAAAGTGAAAAAAGCAGTACCAAACCGATCGTAATAAAAGGGGTGACTTTCCCTAGTTTCCGGATGATGTTGTATCCCTTCACTTCATAACCTATCGCGCGAATAATATTGTACAGACTCCCGTTAAATTCAAAGGTCGTAAACCAAAGTTGGATGGTTTGGGTGTAGTTTTCTAACATTTCTCCTTGCCAAAAAGGAAGCCAAAGCAATGCCGAAAAACCAAGAATGCTCAATCCGAATTTAAGGAAGTTTCGAAGTCCCAAATAACGAAAAAAGAAGGGAATCAAAAGTAAGGGCAATAATTTAGTCCCTACCGCCAAGGCCATAAAAAACCCGCCTACAAGAGTTTTTTTCTTCAAGCAATACAGCCAAGAAAACAGGGTAAAGGCGAACATTAGACTTTCGCCGTGGAGGTTGCCAAAACCTTCCACAATAACCAGTGGATTTAAAAAATACCAAGCGAGGTAGGAAGAAGGAAGTTCCAAACGTTCCAAAAGGGTTTTGGCACCAAAAAAAAGAAAGATTTCCCCCAAGAGATAAAACCCTCTTAGCACCGAGATGGGACCGTAGAGGTCTCCGTGATTTGCATACCCCATGGCTCGATATAAATACTGACTCAGGGGTGGGTAATTCGAATAGTGTTCATTGCTTAGGCTCCCCATTTTTTCGTAGAGCAACTGTGCATTGGGAAAGTCAACCAAATCGATCAAACCGTTTGGAGTAAAACGATAGGGATTGATTCCCAAAAGCTGAATACTTCCATCCCATAAAAACCGATAAAAGTCTTGTGAGAGCGCTGGAATGTGATTCCAAAAAAGCAAACGACAGACCAAACCAATGACAAGAACAGTCCCCAAGCTGCTGTACTTGCGAATCCAAAACCACAAGAGAAGAAACAAAGCCGTATAGGTAGTCAGTAGGGGAAGGGTATCTGTTCGTTCTAGCCCGTGACTGAGAAAATAAAAACCTAAAAAAAGCAAAAAGGGGAGGATACAAGGTAAAATAGATTTAGAAAAAAATTTCATCTGCCTTCTTTTAAACCGTGCATACTAATACTGCCAAATCCGATGCACAGAAAGAGATGGAAAACAAACAATCCAAAATCTCCTTCGGGTGCAACAAAAAAAGCAGCCCCCATTCCAAAGAGAAAGTAAAGTGCCATAAGGGACTCGATAAAGGAGTACACTGAAATCGTATTCCTAGCGTACTTGTATTTTTTTAATTGGGTTTGACTGGTATTTTGGTTGAATTTTGGGGTGCGAATAAAGGCACTTTTTTTACCTAAATGACCTTCCAAAACCGCAATTGAATTGTGAATTGAAAAACCCATGACCAAGCTGTAAAAGCTCAAAAAACGTTTGATATATTCCAAAAATGAATAAAACCCGCCACCAAAAACACGCTGGTGGATAAACCAATAACAACTGAAAAAAATCAGGGTGCTTAGAATAAACAAGGCACTCAGATTAAAAATCCAGTTCAACTCGGGGTAGGCTGCTTTGATAAAAAGCAAGGGCACACTGAGCAGAGCCACTAGGAGGACATTCAAAAACATGGTACTGTTGAGCAAGTGAAAAAAGGCATTGATTTTAGTCCAAGGGGAATGTCCAGAGGCTTGAACTAACTTAGGAATCATTTTTCTGAAATTCTCCGCTCCTCCTTTGTTCCATCGGAATTGTTGGGAGCGAATTGCGTTCATGGTGATGGGGAGTTCGGCTGGGGTGACCACCTCTTCCAAATAAGTAAATTTCCAGTGTTTTAGCTGTGCGCGATAGCTCAAATCGAGGTCTTCCGTAAGGGTATCTCCTTCCCAATTTCCTGCATCTAGGATACAGCTTTTACGCCAAATCCCCGCTGTACCGTTAAAATTGATAAAATGCTGCTGCTGATTCCTCCCAACTTGCTCCAAGAGAAAATGGGCATCCAATGCGAAAGCTTGTACTTCCGTAAGTATGGAATGACTTCGGTTTAGATGTCCCCAGCGAGTTTGAACTACACCTATTTTAGGATCGGTAAAGTGAGGAACGGTCTTTAGTAGCCAGTCGGAATTGGGTAAAAAATCAGCATCAAAAATAGCGATAAATTCCCCTGTTGCGTGAGCTAACCCGAGTTTTAGCGCTCCCGCTTTAAAGCCCGTCCGATCGGTTCGGGTACGAAGTTCAATGGGGACTCCTTTTTTTTGATAGGCTTTGATCAAGCGTTGGCTTAAGGCCAAGGACTCGTCCGTAGAATCGTCCAGCACCTGAATTTGAAGAAGTTCCCGGGGATAATCGAGAGTCGTAATACACTCCAGCAGACGTTCTACGACATAATACTCGTTGTAGAGGGGGAGTTGTACGGTCACTTTGGGAAGTTTTTTAGGAAAGGGAGGGGTCTGCTTTTTCTGTTTGAGTCGCCGTAAATAAAACCGCAACATATTGAGTTGGGTGAGGCTGTACAAAAAGATCATCGTCAAGCATAAAATATAGACTCCCAGTACACCAAGAGCCAGCCAACGCAAAACAAGAGTTCCTGTTATTTCCATTTGGAAAAATAAAATTTACCGATCCATGTTATTATTTTATAACCCGCCATTAAGGTTCCTTTTACAGTTCCGGAGACTTTAGAAACGCCAATCCGTTTTCGATAGCGGACTGGAATTTCGATATAGGGCAGTTTTCTTCTTAAGATTTTCAATTGCATTTCTACCGTCCAGCCGTAGGTTTTGTCCTGCATTTCTAAACTCTGCAAGGTCTCCCAACGTATGGCTCGGAAAGGTCCCAAATCGGTAAACCTACTTTGGTACAGCCAGCGCATCAGGAAACACGCCAAGCCGTTTCCAAAAACTTGCTGGGGGGTAAGTGCTCCACGTTCTCTTAATTTTTTATCTCGGGCTCCCAAGCTAAAGACAACCGCTCCTTTAAGGATCGGATCTACAAGGGTCTCTAAGTCTTCCGGATAGTCGGAATAATCCCCGTCTAAAAACACAACAATTTCTGGAGGGTCGTCCTCTAGAAATACCATTCCTTTCAGGCAGGCATAGCCGTACCCTTTTTTCTTTTCGTGGACCACCACAGCGCCGTGCTCCCTTGCGACTTTTGCAGTAGCATCTATGGAGGCATTATCCGCAACGATGATTTGATCCACCTTTTTGGGGAGTGCTGCCACCACTTGTCCAATAGAACGCGCCTCATTAAAAGCGGGAATAATAACAGCAATTTTAGTCATCTAGGATAAAAGTATTTAATGCAATTGGGTTTACAAAAAGAACGAGGAGAAACTATTTTTTATTGAGCAATTGAACCAGATCTACATCATTTCCCAATAAAATTTCGGTGGGGTTAATTCGCCCTTTCTCAGGACCGTTTTCCAGTTTGAGAACACCCCGAGGACAGATGGCACTACAGATTCCGCATCCTACACAGCTGGATCGAACGATGTTTTCTCCTTTTTGGGCATAGGCACGGACATCGATGCCTTGTTCGCAATACGTAGAGCAGTTCCCACAAGAAATACACTGTCCCCCATTGGTCGTAATGCGAAACCGCGACTTAAAACGCTGTACAATTCCCAAATACGCCGCTAGGGGACAGCCAAAACGACACCATACCCGATTGCCAAAAATGGGATAAAAACCCGTACCGATTACCCCCGCGAAAACCGAACCGATTAAAAAGCCATAGGTGTCCTGAAGACTTTGGGTTTTAATACCGATAACGGAGGAAGCTCCGCTAAAATAACTGTAAAGAGTAAACCCAGTTATGACCAAAGCAAAGACCAATACGCCATGTACCATCCACCGTTCCAATTTCCAAGCCCCAAGTGATTTATTCGAAAGATGACGGTAGGGATCGCCTAGGGTTTCTGCTAAACCTCCACAACCACACACCCAAGAACAATACCACCGCTTGCCAAAAAAATAGACCATTACAGGGACGACTACCAAAGTAAGTACGATGCCCCAAACTAAAATAAAAAGGCCAAACCCACCCTCAGCGATCAATTGCTTCAGGTTCCAGCTAAAAAAGAAATCGTAATCCAAGGGAAAGGCGTTTTTAAAATCGTACCAAGGACGTTCAAAACGCACCAAAATCTCAGGGATTAAAAAGGCAAAGACAATTTGAAAAAACAAAACGGAAGTCGTCCGCAGGGTTTGGTATTTGTTGTTTCGGTATTTGATGTACATCCGAACCGCCATTACTGTCATTACCACACAGTATAAAAAACCGTACAGGAACCACTGACTGGCAAGGTTTCCACTCAGCTTTAAGCTGATGGGATCGACCAAATAAACCCAGTTTACGATGTAGTTGGGATAGAAATACAAAAGAATGTAAAAGCCGACTAAAAACAAAAAAGTCATCCATCCGATCCACCCTCGGTTGGTGGCTTTACTGTGCCAAATACCGTTGTTTTTGATGCCTGGAGGACCCAATAAAACTACATTAGGTAAAATAAAAAGCAAGGCGCCTAAAATTCCCAAACCAAAGGTGAGCCACCAAAAAAGGGCTTTGTTTTTTGCTACCACACCTGCTTCGGTACTTTTAATAATGTCATAAGCAAAGCTGTTCGGTTTGCTCCAGATCACTTTACTCCATTCACGCTCTTTTTTATGGGTTGCGTTGGCCTTGTCAAGTGCTGAAATTAGAGCTGCAGAAAAAGCATGAGAATTAGAAAAGGACTTCCCAACGATCTGATTGTTGAATTCCGAAAGGAACACTTCGCTTTGGATGCCTTTACTCTGTATCACTTCCTCAAACTGCGCTGGGGTAAGTTTATAGGATCCTACAAAGAGCAGTGAGACAAAAACTGCGAGTCCTGTCAAAAAAATACCGAGTCCGATTTGTTGTAGTGTTTTCATAAGCTTTGGGAAGGAATTGAAAAGATGCGTTTCCAACTCCTCTTTTTTCGTTGGAGTTGGGCACCTTGTTCTCGATTGAATTGATTGATGATTTCTTCGTCGTGCTGTGGGTAAAATTCTGGATCAAAATTGGCATCGGCAAAGTGTTCCAAAACGTAGTCCACGGTTTCTCCTTCTTGTAGTACACGATCAAAAAAGGCGTGACGTAGGCGAATTCCGAAGGTATTAATTCCGATAAACATTCTTGATTTTGTATCAAAGTTCAGATGGATGCATTTTTTTCCACTCGTGTATTCCCAATAAAAACGGGCTTCGTTTTCTTTAGGTTTTGCCCATACCCAGCCGTAAGTTTGGTATTCGATATCAAAAAACTTAGCGGAATTAAACCAAGGGCCGGGTTGGTAAGCGGTACGATTTCCGCAAATTGTTTGCGCTACCGTTTCTCCCATCATACGACCCGTGTACCAAACGGCCTCCACAGGGCGACGCTGGCCGACGGGTTCTTGTTGTTCTGCGCAATCTCCAATCGCATAGATGTCGGGTAGGTTGGTCTCCAAATACCGATTGACCAAAATGCCTCGGTTCGTGGTGATGTCTGATCCTTTTAAATAGGAAATATTCGGGGATACTCCAGTCGTTAAACCCACTACGGTGCAGAGAATTTCCTCGCATTCTTCTTCAGTAACAATGCTTCGGACTTGGCCGTTTTCATCCGTTTTTATTTCTTTGAGATTGGTATTTAATCTGAGGTCAATTCCTTTTTCTCGTATTTCCCGATTGATCAGTTCCGATTCTCCTTCGGGCAGTACGCCATTCCAAAAACTCGTTTCACGAACCAAAAAGGTCACGGGAATATGGCGGGAATGCAGCATTTCTGCCAACTCGATCCCAATCAATCCTCCTCCTACAATAACGGCGCGTCTACAGGCCTGATTATCAGGGGCGAATTTTTCTAAAGACTCCAGATCCTGTTTGTGGTAAAGGCCCAAAACCCCTTGAGCATCTTGTCCTTTCCAGCCAAACCTATTGGGTTTACTTCCCGTTGCTAAAATCAAACTGTCGTAGCCCAACGCTTCTCCATCAGAAAATTGGAGTATTTTATTTTTTGTGTCGATCGTTTCCACACGACCCTGTTTTAAGTCGATTTTGTTTTTTTTCCAAAAATGCTTTTCGTAGGGTTGGGTATGTTCAAATTTGAGATGCCCCATGTACACATACATCAAAGCTGTTCGAGAAAAGAAATAAGGATGTTCCTCGGAAACCACTGTGATTTGGTACTCCGAATGTTTGCGAATATGGCGCGCAGCTGTAATTCCGGAAATTCCATTTCCTAAAATGACAATCGATTTTGGGGAGATTTTTTTCTGCATAAGGCTAAGTTAGAACTTTTAAAACAAAAAAATAAGTTGTACTTTAGTTTAACCAAATCTTAAGTCTTATGTTGTCCTACACCTCAGGATTTCCTTTCCGTATCGTGTTATATCAAATCCTTCTTTTATGAAGCCTTCCAGAAGCACCTTGCCCTGGGCGAAAGTGTCTGCCGAAATTGAGGCTTCTCAAGAAAGGGTATGGAAGGTCTTGACCCAACCCGAACTTACCGAAAAATGCATGTACCAGTGTCAGCTTCACGCCGAGTGGCACCCGGGAGGATCTGCCGTGTGGAAGGCGAAAAGCGAAGCGGGTCTTTGGCAAGAGCATGTGAAGGCAAAAGTTTTAGTGTATTTGCCGCATTCCCATTTGGCCTTTACCATTTTTCACAAGTCTACGAAAAACTATAGCGCTGTAATTTCAGAATTGCACTTTTATTTGGAATCTGCCCCCAAGGAAACGCAGCTTCGCATTGAGCAAGGAGATTTTAGCACTATGGAAAAAGGTGCAGAACTTCAAAAAACTTGCCAACAAGGCTGGGAATCTGTACTTCCCGATTTAATCAAAACCTGTAATACCGCCCACTGATGTTTTCTACCTCAACTCTTCAAATAATTTATAACAACCTACTCGAAATCGTATTTTACTACGGACCCAAACTCCTGTGAGCTCTATTTGTATGGATTCTAGGACTGTGGGTTATCAAGCTCATAGTACGCGCATTACAATTACTTTTTGACAGAAGTAAAACAGATGCTCCATTAAAAAGTTTTTTGCTAAGCTTGGTCTCCATTGGTTTGAAGCTACTCCTGGGGATTAGTGCGCTTGGCATTTTAGGTATCGAAATGACCTTATTTATCGCCCTACTTGGAGCCGCGGATCTCGCCTTTGGAATGGCCATGAGTGGAACCCTGCAAAACTTAGCAGGAGGTGTCATTTTATTGATTTTTAAGCCTTTTAAAGTAGGCGATTTGATCCATTCCCATGGACATACCAGGACGGTAAAAGAGATACAAATTTTTGTGACACGTATCGTTACCCCAGATAACAAAACAGTCATTCTTCCCAATGGTGCCGTAGCCAATAACGAAATCACCAATTACGCTACGGAAGGAACCATTCGCGTCGATTTGGAATTCGGGATTGCATACAACGCCTCCATAGAGCAAGCCAAAACAGTTTTATTGGAAGTGATGAAGGAACACCCACGGGTACTTCAGGAGCCTCAACCCTTTGGTGGGGTTTTGAGTTTAGGGGATTCTGCAGTAAATCTTGCCGTAAGATCCTATGTAAAACCGCAAGACTATTGGGAAGTGTACTTCGATATTTATGAACAAGGGAAAAAGATTTTGGACGCCCACCAAATCGAGATTCCTTTTCCTCAACGTGTTATTCATCAAGCAAAATAAAATCTTAATTAGTAAAACCCAATTTTTATGAAAATCCTACTTTCTATTCTTTTTACCCTTTGCTGTATTGTCGTTTTAGTTCGAGTTTTAAAAGAATTCCGAACCGGTTTCGATTGGTTTTCAGGGAGTCTTTATTTTATTATTTGGCTCGTTTCCTGTGGCTTACTGTACATTGCCATTTTTGGGTCGTACTATTTAGTTCTAGGAGAACTGGCCTAGCGTACCGCCCATCGATAATAAAGGCTTAGGGACTGTGGTCCAACACCCCACCAATGCATAAGATGGAGTACGCCAAAGTGGATCAGCAGTCGTGCTACGCCGTTTTCGTGAAATCGTCTTGAGGAGGTTTTTATTTTCTGTGGCAGCACTGTAAAAGCTCCTTGTCGGTAGAGTCTTTTGATCAATTCAAGGTCTTCACAAACCCGATAGCGGTCATTAAAACCCTGCAACGCCTCAAAGCGCTTTTTTGTAATGAAAAGGGACTGATCACCCCCACGACAAAGCAGATGATTCCAACGACTTCCTGAAGCCGCCCATTGGAGTAGCCAGTATTTGGAATCAAATTCCAATTGAAAACAGCCCGCTGAAGCTCCCGCGTGAGATGCCTGTAAAAGGGTTTGGTCAAAGTGGTAGGGAAGTGTACTGTCCACATGGATAAAGTAATACAAGTTTCCACTAGCTTGCTCCGCACCTGCATTCATTTGAACGGCCCTTCCCTGAGGACTGCGATAGGCTGTTACATCCTGTTTTTGCAACCATTCCCATGTTCCGTCGGTACTGCCTCCATCCACGAAAATGAGTTCTTGGGGTTGGCACCATTGGGTTTTTAGATGATTTATAAAAGTAGTTATACAGTCCCGCTCGTTCAGGACGGGAACAACAATAGAAAGTTTGGTTTTATTCGTTAAGACTCCAGTCATATGAAAGATAGTCAATCTTAGGACGGTCCAAGCGTACACCACTGTAGGCTTCTATAAAAGAAAGGCGCTCTGCTTTGGAACCAAAGTCTTTGCCAAACCAAAGGAAAATTTTGGAAAGCTCCAACTGATCCGAATTGATTTTATTTTTTGTGAGGTCTTTTAAAAAAGATTCGGTTACTTCTACCAACTGACTCTCCAACTGCTTTTCTTGAAAGGCACGATTCAACAAGTTGGGGCACGATGCCGAGGCGCAATTGATGGCAAAATGAATACGCGGCTCGCCTATTTTCCGTAAAATCTTGTGTTCGATATCACCCAAACTGTATTCTTTTCCTCCTGTACTAAAACAGGGAGTGTCCCAAGGAGATTTGATTTCTTTGATGCTTTTTAAGGGATAATTCTCTAGAATGAGTTGAACTGTCAAGGCATTGTAGGCATTGATCCAATAAGCCAATTTGTGGTTTTTAGAAGTCGCTTCATCTGGGGGAAATTGGGCTAAGGTCTGGAGGTAGGCGTTTAGATCTTCTTGATCCTCCTGCCAGGAGTTGTAATCTACCGCACCGGTTTCAGATACGTATTTTTGAAGTTGGGTGTTCCAACGGTGATGAATGTTTTTTTGAGCTTCAACACGTAAGCAAAACAAGAATAAAAGAAGTAGGGTACTGATTTTCATAGGAAAAGAATTAAGGGTTAACAACATCCGCCTCCGTCATAGTGAAAGGTGGCGGTAGAAAGGTAAAGGTCGTCGCGCTGGAGTTGAGCCAGTGCATTTGCAGTTTTATCACAGACCGCTAAGGGTTGATTTTGAAGTAGTACATGCCCCTTTTTGTCGTCAAAAAAATCTTCAGAACCAAAATAGATGGCATGCTTCCCAGTAAAAATACAGGGGCCGTCCTCTGGCATGGGATCTTTGATGGCACAGACTTCCACACTTTCTACATAAAGAGTTTCGGTAGTAGGATAGTGTGCTGGATCTAAAATTCGGTAGGGTCTTCTGGCGCGGACCTCGATGGTGCCAAAGCCTACTTTTGTAAGCATTTCCAAATAGGTGGCTAGGGGAAGGGAGCCCGACAGGCACAGTGCCCTGAGGCGTTCGTCGTTGCGGAGTGTTTCATTTAGGGGCTGTTCGCAAATGGGATCACTCATGACCAAGCGGCCGTGGGGTTTTAAAACCCGATACATTTCTTCCAAGGCGCGTTGTAACTCTTCGGTTTTAAAAATATTAAACAAGCAGTTTTGAGCAGCTACATCCACGCTGGCGTTTGCAACAGGCAAATCCAGGGCATCTCCTTTTTCCAATCGTACAAACTCGGGATCGAACCAGGTGTTTTCTTTTTTCGCCTCCTCAAAATTAGCTGTACAGGCAGCCAACATTTCATCGACTACATCCACTCCGATGACGCCTTCCTTTTGACGGGAAAAATAACTGAACTGAAGGAGTTCCATACCTCCACCTACTCCGACATAGAGAATCTTGGGATTTCCTACCAAGTCTCTGGGGTGCACTGTGCTCCCGCAGCCGTAGTTCATTTCCTGCATTTTTAGGGGAATGGACAAGCCGGGAAACTGCCATAGGGGAGTAGTAGTGCAACACAGCCCTACATCAGGGGTGAGGGCGGCTTCTTTGTACACATTCTTTGTTGTTTCCAGGTAGCTCATGCTTTTTTATTTTAAAAATAGCAGATTTCTAGAGACAGGGCTAATGGTTTAACAGTTTTTAGCAAATTGTTTTTGATAGCTTTCATACAGGGACCGATTCGCTTTTAAATCTTCCAGCTCATCAATGTCATTTGCAATTTCAAGGTAGTGTACGGATTTATCGAAAATGTTGAGCAGTGTTTTTTTAAATACTTGTGGCGTACTCCAGGGTACGTCCTTAAAGAGCTGGGGGTGTATTTTCTTCAATCCCAACAGGTAGTAGCCTCCGTCATACGAAGGGCCAATGACAAAATCCTTCTGCTCTAAAGCTTGTTCCGCCTCCAGCAAGGTGTTTTCCCCCAGAGACCACAAATCACTTCCTATCAAAAGTACTTTTTCATAGCCCTGACCAAAAGCCCAATGAAATGTAGCTTCCATTTTTTCGCCTAAATTTTTTCCTTTTTGGATCTGTTGGTGTAGGGCATGGGGGAAGTACGGATTTTTTTTATTTGCTATTTTATTTTGAAAAACGACCGTTTTGAGTTTGCTCATTTTTGAGACTTGAGCCGTATGCTGCAGTAGTTGTTCGTACACCCACTTTGAAGCGTCCATCCCAATCTTTTTTCCCAAGCGGGTTTTTACCTCACCGGTTACTGGCTCTTTAGTAAAAACGATAAGGATGGTTTTCATTTTGAGGGGTTTTTGGGTTGCATTTACTACCGCTTAATTATACTGCGTCATGACGGGCCAAAGGTAATTGGAGTAGAGACTCTTAAAAGTAAACTAATTTAACCATCTAATGGCAGAGGTTTAAACTTATTCTTGTCTAACGGCACTTTGAACCGTATTGATTTTAGTCAGAATCCATTTGAGTCTCCTGCGTTCTACATTTTTATTTTCCACCAAGGGGACCTCGGTTGAGGAAAGGGTAGCGGCTATGGGGTTTTGTAGCAGTTCCATTTCTATTGTTTTAAAGTTTTAATTTCTGCTTTTAACTCTTCCACTTCTGCACTTAATTCTTTAATCGCATTGACCAAAGCTGCAATAAGAGGACGGTCACTAAGCGTTAAATACCCTTTCTTATCTGTTCCTACTGCTTCTGGTAATACCGACTGTACATTTTGAGCAGAGAAACCTCTGTACGTACCTTCTTGTTCTAAACCAGAGATCTCCTTCCATTGATAGTTGATCGGTTTTAAGGCCAATACCGCCTGCAGCCCTTTGGTGAAATTCCCTTTAATGTTTTTAAGGCGCTCATCTGAAGAAATAGACAAATTCCCACTGGCATCAGTACTAAGGCTACCCGCACCATAATCGGAGAATTGTATCACCCCAGACCCTTTGATACGCATCAGTTCTTTTGAGGTAGTGGAACTATTTGCAGCATAAAAGATATGATTTGAACCTAAATTATATACCTGATACCGTAGCACCCCACTATTAATTCCCAGTCCGTAAAATTGATGGTCATTATTGGCCGTTTCATATAAAACGACCTTGCGGTTTGCTACTGCTTTGGCCAATTGTAAACGGGCATTAGGGCTGGTGGCACCTATACCTACATTTCCATTAGCTAATAGCGTCATTACATCAGCAGCTGCACCATTATCTCCACTCCCAAGTTCAAAATCTATACGCGTATTGGCATTGGTACCCGTATTGGCATAACGGCTTAAAGAAAGGTTTGCAAACGCACCGTTACCTTGCCGTTCCGATCTTTTAACGAACTGATCCCATGGAGTATTGAGTTTTCAACGATGGGCTGAACAAGCATGGGCGGGAGGGTGTATTCTTTGATGTTTTGATTTAACTGAACCTCAACATCGTATTCCATCGTGGAATCCAGACGCATTTTTTGCAATCCCAAATAGGAGTCTAAATAATCGATTTCTTCTTCCAAGGTGATGCTTTCTTTGGTGCTCATTTCCAAAGTAAATCGAAGGAGTTTGGACAGCATTCCGATGTAGCGATTGGACTCCCGTTCTCCTTTGAGAATCATCAAACTCTGGACACTGTTTAAGACGTTGTAAAATAAAATGGGGATTCATCTGTGCCCGAAGTGATCGAGCCTCCAATTCCGCAATATGACTTTTATAGGCTGTATCCGCTTTTTGTTTGTTGCTTTGAAAAAACAAGAAAAATAAAAGCACAAGAATGTTTGAGATGATCAAAGGGAAATAATCTTCAATCAATCCATAATCAAGACCAGAGACTTGGAGTAGTATCATTCTTATAACTTATAGCACGTATAATTACGTCATTTACAGTCGAATAAAAAAATTTATTTCCCAAAGAGGGATTATTTCTTGGAGTATTTTAAAAATTGAAAAGATGTTTTTATTTTTTTGTTACGCATTACGCTAAGTTTGTCGTTCTTTAAGTACCAAACTAGACGAATCGTTTTTTAGCAAACTGCCCAATGTTTCACCACACACATCCTTATCCCCCTTATATTTTAACAGATACAACACGTTTAATCGTAGGCACCTTACCTCCCCCGCGCTTTACAACAGGAGATCTAAACGATGAAGATGTGGATTTTTGCTATGGCAGTAGCAATGGTTTGTTGTGGAAAGTCTGGGATCGTATTTATAATCTAGGCTTAGTTTATGAAAACACCCACTTTGCTATTGAACAGCGCAAGACGTTTTTACAACGAGAAAAAATAGGGGTTTGTGATATTTTAGGGGCAGCCTATCGGGATAAGATAGACGCTTCAGATTTAGGAATGCAACAGCCAGAATTAAGAGATGTATTGGGGATTTTAAAAAAGCATCCTACAGTAGATACTTTGATATTTACGGGAGGCAACAGTAAGAATGGTCCTGAATACTTCTTTCGAAAATTAGCAAAAAAAGAAGGGATAAGCTTAGAAGTGCTCTACAGTAATGTCCCTAGAAAACATCAATTTCAATGGGCAGGGAGAACCATTACAACCTATAGTTTAACCGCACCTTCAGGAACTGCAAATCGCGCGATTGGTAGTATGGAGGTTTACAAAGAAAATAAAGCCAAAGATCCGAACTATACCACCTTTGACTTTAGGGTGGAGCAGTATGGAAGTGTTTTTAATCCCGAATAGTTTTTACAAACTCTTCAACCTGATCAATCCCTTTTTCTGTTAAAAACTTAATAAAGGCAGAGCCAATGATCGCTCCCCGAGAAGCTGCAGTCGCCGCATCATACGTCTCAGCATTACTGATTCCAAAACCGACTACTGTTGGGGTATTCAATCCCATGGAAGCGATGCGTTGGAAGTAATCTGTTTGCGTATTGCCAAAGGTGCTTTTTGCTCCTGTCACACTGGCACTACTCACCATATAGATAAATCCATTAGAGACTTCGTCAATGTAACGAATACGCTCTTCTGGGGTTTGTGGGGTGATTAAAAACATATTGTACAAACCCTGTTTATCAAATAAAGCCTTGTAGTCTTCATGATAGACATCTACCGGTAGATCAGGAATAATTAGACCATCGATCCCAATGGCTTCACTACGTTGACAAAATTTTTCAATCCCATATTGCATCATAGGATTAAAATAGCCCATCAATACAAGCGGAATGTCAATGTGCTCTCTGATGTTTTCCAACTGCGTAAACAGTTTTTCTGTTGTCATGCCATTGCGCAAAGCCTGAGTAGAACTTTCTTGAATGGTAGGACCATCAGCTAAGGGGTCTGAAAAAGGCAGGCCTATTTCAACCATATCCACGCCAGCAGCTTGTAAATTTTTTAAGATAGGAACAGTGTCCTCAAGGCTAGGGTATCCTGCAGAATAATAGATGGACAAGAGTTTTTTATCCTCTTGAAATTTTTGATCGATTCGATTCATTATAACTTAAAATAGTCAATATAGGTATCCAAGTCTTTGTCTCCACGACCTGAACAGTTAAATACAATTACTTCTTCTGGGCCAAACTTACGCACGTCTAGTGCGGCAAAAGCATGGGCCGTTTCAATGGCGGGAATAATCCCTTCCATTTGAGAAAGGGTCAAGCCCCAGTCCATGGCTTCTTGATCTGGGATAGAGATAAATTCTGCACGTTTAGAGCGAAATAAATGCGCGTGCATGGGACCCACACCCGGATAATCTAATCCAGCCGAAATAGAATAAGGCTCGGTGATTTGTCCGTCTGGGGTTTGCATTAACAAGGTTTTACTTCCGTGAATAATGCCTTCTTTTCCTAGGGCAGATGTGGCAGCACTTTCGCCAGAGTCAATGCCTTTTCCAGCGGCTTCAACAGCGATAATATTCACTCGATCATCGTTGAGGTAGTGGTAATAGAGTCCAGCAGCATTACTTCCTCCACCCACGCATGCGATCACATGGTCAGGATAATCACGGCCTTCTAATTCTTGTAATTGCCATTTTGTTTCTTCACTAATCACCGATTGAAAACGGGCCACCATATCCGGATAAGGATGCGGTCCTACCACAGACCCAATGATATAATGCGTATCTACAGGGTTATTGATCCAGTCGCGAATAGCTTCGTTTGTAGCATCTTTTAAGGTTTTACTACCCGATTGCGCTGGGCGAACTTCGGCGCCGAGCATTTTCATACGGGCAACATTGGGTGCTTGTCGCTCAATGTCTAATTCCCCCATATAAACAATACATTCAATTCCCATTAAGGCACAAACGGTGGCGGTAGCCACTCCGTGTTGCCCAGCACCAGTTTCTGCGATAATGCGGTTTTTCCCTAGGCGTTTTGCCAGTAAGATCTGCCCTATGGTATTGTTGACTTTATGCGCACCAGTATGGCAAAGATCTTCTCTTTTGAGATAGATTTTAGTATTGTAACGCTCAGATAAACGTTTAGCGAAGTACAAGGGAGTAGGTCGCCCTACGTATTCCTTGAGTAAATCGTCAAACTCTTTTTTAAAGTCGGGTTCTGCAGAAATCTTTAAATAACTTTGGCGTAACTCGGCTACATTGGGGTACAACATTTCAGGTATATAGGCTCCGCCAAAGTCGCCGTAATATCCTTTTTCATCTACATTATAGTTCATACAATTCGTTTTTAAATTGTGTTAATTCTTCAATTTTTTTAATCCCCGGAGCGACTTCAAATTTACTATTTACATCAATAGCATGGAGGGGTAAATCCGTATTTAATAATTCTTTAATCTCATGTGTGTTTTCTAACCCAATTCCGCCACTTAAAAAGAAGGGTTTTTGAGAAGGATATTCCTTTAATAAACTCCAGTCAAAGGTGTAGCCGTTTCCACCGGGTAAGGCGCCTTTGGTGTCAAATAAAAAGAAATCACAACTGTTTTCATAGGCTTCAAGCATACTAAAATCAAAAGCGTCTTTTACAGAAAAAGCTTTGATGACTTCTACCCCAAAACCTTGAACCAATTGACAATAACCAGGCGTTTCTTCCCCATGTAATTGAACTGCTTGCAATTGATGTGCGCTAATACTGCTTTGAATATAGTCCACTGATGCATCAACAAAAACCCCTGTTTTTTTAATGCTTTTGTCTAAAACGGGTGTCGTTTCGTTTACATAACGACTCGACAGTGCCCAGAAGATAAACCCCATATAATCTGGTTGCAAAGCGCTAAGCGCAGCAATATTATCGGGTTCTCGCATGCCGCAGACTTTTAATTTCATGCTTCTAATTGTTGGATAAAATCCTGTGCTGCTGCACCGGGATCGTTTGTTTTCATAAAGTTTTCGCCCACTAAAAAACCTTGGTAACCATAGGTCATTAAGTCTTTGATGGCGTTTACATCGCTTATACCGCTTTCAGAAACTTTGACAAATTCAGCAGGGATTTTCTCGGCTAAAGTTATACTTGTATCCAGCGAAACTTCAAAGGTTTTCAGATTGCGATTATTGACTCCAAGCATGTCTAAAGTAGGCATGATGGATTTTTCTAATTCTTCGAGATTGTGAACCTCAAGTAAAACGTCTAGTCCTAAACCTTTAGCTGCGGTAGAGAGTTGCTGTATTTCTGAACGACTCAAGACTGCTGCGATCAATAAGATCACATCTGCGCCATGGGCTTTGGCTTCAATCAATTGATATTCGTCAATGATGAACTCTTTGCGCAAAAGCGGAAAATTGGAGGAGGCTCTCGCCAAAGTTAAATCGTCTAGCGATCCTCCAAAATACTTCCCGTCTGTCAAAACCGACATTCCACAGACTCCTGCGCTTTCATAGCCACTGGCAACAGTAGCAACAGAAAGGGAGCTGTTAATGTTTTGTTTGGAAGGAGAACGGCGTTTGTGTTCTGCGATAATACCAGAGGAGCTTGTTCTAAGGCGTTCCGCCAAAGGGTTTGCTGGGCGATCGAATAGCAGAGAAGCTTCCCAGTAGGAGGTAGGGAATAGCTGCTTTCGCTGGGCAACTTCGATTCTTTTATCGGCAACAATACGGTCTAAGATGCTCATGCTTTACTTAAATTTTGAAGTTGAGTTAAGGACTCGAATGCTTTTCCAGAAAGCAAAGATTCTTTGGCTTTTTCAAAGCCTTCTATAGGGGATAAATCTAATGCAGTGGCGATGGCCATTCCAGCATTGGCGCAAACAACTTCTTGCTGCGCCTGAGTGCCTTTGTTTTGGATTACATTCATAAAAATCTTTGCCGAAGACTCCACATTATCTCCGCCCGCGATTTGGCTTGCCTCCAGGGGTAAAACCCCAAAGTCTTGCGGCGTTAAAACACCTTCGCTGTTTTTGCTAAAGGCCTTTGTAGGACCAGTGAGCGAAATTTCGTCATAGCCGTCTAAGGCATACAATATGGTGAAGTTTGTATCGGTCTTTTGAAAAAGATAGTGGTATAAACGGGCTAATTCTAGATTGAAAACCCCGGTCAATTGATTCTTTGGGAAAGCGGGATTCACCAGTGGGCCTAACATATTAAAGAAGGTTTTCACTCCTAATTCTCGTCGCACTGGGGCCACATTTTTCATCGCAGGGTGGAAGAGGGGAGCGTGTAAAATACAAATCCCAGCCTGATCTACACAGCGTTTTAAAAAGTTTGCGTTATTTGAAAATTTAACCCCTAAGTCTTCTAAAACATTACTCGATCCACAACCCGAAGAAACCCCATAGTTCCCGTGTTTGGTTACTTTTACCCCAGCTCCAGCAGTGACAAAAGAAGATAAAGTCGAGATGTTAAAAGTATCTTTTCCGTCTCCCCCTGTACCGCAAAGGTCGATGGTGTCAAATTCACTTAGATCAATCGCAATACACAATTCTAGCAATGCCGAACGGAAGCCCTCTAGTTCTTCTAAACTAATGCTGCGCATCATATAGACGGCAAGGAAAGAAGCGATTTGTGAAGTGTTGTATTGACCATCGGCGATATTGATGATCATTTGCCGCGCCTCTTCTTTGCTGAGTTGTTGGTGTTGTATGAGTCTGTTGAGTATGGCTTTCATGCTTAACTATTGATCCAGTTATCTAATATTTTTTTTCCGTGTGGGGTGAGTACAGATTCAGGATGGTATTGCACCGCGCAAACATCATAGGTCTTATGACGCAGGGACATTAACTGTCCCTCTTCGTCTACAGAAGTCGCAATAAGCGCTTCAGGTAAAGGAGTTGCTACGACCCAAGAATGATATCGTCCAATGTCAAAAACATCGGGGAGGTCTTTAAATAAAACATCCTCTTTAATGACTTTTACTGGGGTAGCAATCCCGTGATAGACCTTGTCTAAGTTGATGAGGCTAGCGCCAAAAACTTCTCCGATGGCTTGCTGTCCTAAACAGATCCCTAAGATTTTTTTAGAAGGAGCATAACGCTCAATGACCGCTTTAAGTAAACCCGATTCGTCTGGAATGCCTGGACCGGGAGAGAGGAGGAGAAGGGGGTAGTCTTCTAGCTCGTCCAACTCAAATTGATCGTTTCTTTTTACGGTTACCTCACAGTCCAGTTCTTCGAGATAGTGAACTAGATTATAGGTAAATGAATCATAATTATCGATAACAAATACTTTCTTCATAATTATACGTCTTCAGCTAATGTTAAGGCTTTGTCTAAAGCACCTAATTTGTTATATACTTCTTGCAACTCACTTTCTGGGACAGAGTCTGCCACAATTCCAGCCCCAGCTTGATAGTGTAGTTGGTGGTTTTTACTTAAGAAAGAACGAATGATGATGGCGTGATTGAAATTCCCATGGAAGTCCATATAGCCAATCGCCCCTCCGTAAAAATTACGTTGGGTGGTTTCATAGCGATCAATCAATTGTAAGGCGTTGTGTTTAGGCGCGCCACTCAATGTCCCTGCCGGGAAGGTGTCGGCGACTACCCTAAAGGTTTTAGCTGCTTTTTTCATGGTGCAGCTTACTTTTGAGACCAAGTGAATTACGTGTGAATAAAATTGAATCTCTCTGTTTTTCTCTACCACAACTTCAGAACCATTGCGGCTTAAATCATTGCGAGCGAGATCGATCAGCATCACGTGTTCGCTATTTTCTTTTGGATCTTTAGCTAATTCTCCAGCGGCGAGTGCGTCTTTTTCATCATCACCTGTCCGGCGGAACGTTCCCGCGATAGGGTGAATTTCGGCTTTGCCATTTTGAACAATGAGTTGTGCTTCGGGGGAGCTTCCAAAGATCTTAAAGTCGCCGTAATCAAAGAAGAATAAATAAGGCGAAGGGTTAATGGAACGCAGGGTGCGATAGACATTAAATTCGTCCCCTTTAAATCCTTGGGAAAAGCTACGCGAAAGCACCAATTGGAAAACATCGCCTCTAAAACAATGTTCTTTCCCTTTTTTGACGAAGTCGATAAATTGCTCATCGGTGAGGTTAGAAGTTTTCTTCCCTACTTTTTCAAAACTAAAGTGGCTGCTGTTTTTTGTGTTGAGCAGAATTTCAATTTCGTTAAGATTGTGTTCTCCTTCATAAACATGCGAAAACAAATGCGCCTCGTGATTAAAGAGGCTAATGGCAATAATATTTTGATACACGGCATAATAGATGTCTGGTATGTCGTGCCCAGGTTTGGTTTTATTGAGCTTGACGTTCTCAAAACGATCTACTGCATCATGAGCGATGTAGCCAAAGATACCATTGCTGATAAATTTAAAAGGAAAGCGCTCGCTATTAAATTGCTGAGAAAATTGGTGAATACGCTCCGGGATATCCATGCTTGGATCTGCTTGTTCAACGGTCGAACTTCCGTCAGGATATTGCGTACTTAACACCCCGTTTTTTAATTCGATGGAAGCAATGGGGTTACAGCAGATGTAGGAAAAATCATTGTTGTTTGCATGATAGTCACTACTCTCTAATAAAAGTGAATGTGGAAAAACATCGCGTATTTTAAGATAGGCACTTACGGGTGTAAGCGTATCTGCGAGTATTTTTTTATGTTCTGTTTTAAGGGCAAATGTTTTCATAAGGTGCCAAAATTAAAAAAGGCCTGTCGTGATGACAAGCCTTTTGTATTAATTGTATTCAGTTGTTTCACGCGTATCATGTTTGATTCGTGTGCCACCAGCTGAAAAAAATTATTGATCGGTTCATTAAATCAAATATAGTATAAATTTTATAACCCCAATCCCCGAACAATAATTATTTATTTAAGTGCGAACCGTCACAATATCCCACGGGATTTTGTGTGTTTCCACAACCGCATTTTGGTCTGTTTGCTTTCAAAAATGTACTGATTTTAATTAAATATTGATTTTTTTTAAAAGAGTGAAGAGCTCTTCTTGTTCAATAGGCTTTAGTGATTGTAAGATCTCGGCTTCAGCTTGATCAACAATCGGATCTACTTTTTTTAATAAGGACAATCCTTCTTCTGTAATGAACAATTCGATCTTTCTTCTGTTGTTTTTACAAATGCTGCGTTCTACATATTCTTTGTCAATCAGTTTGTCAATGATACGCGTGGTGTTGCTCATCCGATTTACCATACGCTCCTGGACGGTGGATAAATTTGCAGCAACTCCTTTTTGACCTCTCAAAATCCGAAGAACATTAAATTGCTGAAGAGAAATTTCAAAAGGCTTCAACGCGTGTCCCAAAACCTCTAGCATTTTGCTGTTTGTTTCCAAGATAGAGATGACTATTTGTTTTGGATTAATTGACATATGTACTTACAACAATTGTTTATACAAATGTAATATAATTTTTGAATTCACAATTTTTTTTTTGATTTGTTTTCAGTTTAGGACTGTTGTATTTTAGCAAAAAACAAATTATGGATTTATCACAAAAAGACTGGACGGCGAATCAACAAGCGGCCACGGGGAGTGTTATACTGGATGTTCGGACACCCGAAGAATTTGAAGCAGGACATATCCCAGATGCGGAGTTGCTTGACATACGAAATCCTCAAGGGTTTATGGATGGATTGGCTACCCTGGACTCCTCCAAAACCTATTTTGTGTATTGTCGCTCCGGCGCCCGAAGTGCACAAGCCTGTCTACTGATGAAACAGCAAGGCATTTCCGATTGCTACAACCTTTTAGGGGGAATATTGGATTGGCAAGGACCTACCACCTCATAGCTTTAGAAACCCACCCCAAATTTTACGATGCCAGAAGTTCTACTCCATTACCTGTGGCGTTATCAAAAATTTTCTCACCCGAACCTAGTTACTACCTTGGGCAAAAAGCTAGATGTAGTACATACAGGTACTCTAAATACGGGCGGCGGTCCTGATTTTTCAGGAGCTCAAATTTTTTATGACGGGTTGTTGTGGAATGGCCCTGTAGAGGTACACTTAAAATCGTCCGATTGGTACCGACATAACCACCATTGATCCCAATTATGAAAATGTAATTTTACATATGGTTTGGGAACGGGATGTGGAGGTGGCTTACCCCAATAGAAAAAACATCCCTACCCTTCGGCTTCAGGACGTTGTGGACAGGGAGACCCTCGACCGGCACGAACGCTTGTTTCGCTCCCTCCATAAAAAACTTCCTTGTGAATCGGAAATTCATCGGTTTTCAAATTTCCAGTGGCAGCATTGGTTGGAACGCCTATATGTGGAACGGGTAGAAGAGCGGGTAGCCGCTATAGATGCCCTTGTAGCCCTTTATAAAAGAGACTGGGAGCGGGTTTTGTTTGTTTTGCTTTTTAAGGCGTACGGGTTGAATGTAAACGGGACTGCGTTTTATGAAAGTGCGCAAAGCATTCCCATAGCGGTTGTGCGAAAGTTGGTTGGCAACCCCTTGGATATGGAAGCGCTATTTATGGGGCAGTCTGGCTTGTTGAAGGGGATTCTGGAGGATGCCTACCAAAAGGAGTTAAAAAAGCGTTACGAATACGTAAAAACAAAATTTAATTTGGTTCGTCCAGAAGTCTTGGGGGTTCAGTTTGCCCGCCTGCGCCCTTCGAATTTCCCCACGCTTCGTTTGGCGCAATTGGCAGCGCTTTACGCCCAACAACCCACCCTTTTTCAAGAGGTCATTCGTCATCCCAATCCAGATGTTGCGTATGCAACTTTTGCTTTGGTACTCCAGGGGTATTGGAAGACCCATTACAACTTCGGTTCGCAAAGTGCTCCTCGTATCAAAAAGCTCAGCCGTTCTTTTTTTGATCTGATTGCTATCAATACGTTACTCCCCATTCGATATGCCTATACCCGATATTTGGGCGGAACGGGAGAAGAAGACCTATTCCGTTGGGTGGAGAAAATCCCACAAGAGCACAACAGTATCACAAAATTATTTGATCAATTAAAAGTTCCAATTCAACATGAGGGAGACAGTCAAGGTATTTTGCATTTATTTAAAAATTACTGTCAAAAAAACCAATGTATCTCTTACAATGTTGGATTTCATTTGATGAAATTGTAGTCCTTTTTACTTTTACTGTATGTTTGTACTATGATAAAACCCCAACGGCTTCGAATATTTTTTGAACGAAACGGATTTGCGGTTTCTACCCGTTTGGCGGAGCTGCTGGGAATGAAAGTAAAAAGCGTCCGTCTGTTTTTTATTTATGCTTCCTTTACTACACTGATCGGAGGCTTTGTGCTTTATTTAACTTTGGCTTTTTGGCTGAAATTGAAAGATTTACTCTACACCAAACGCACTTCTGTATTTGATTTGTGAGGAGACCCATGCTCCAATATCCCGTTTTTCGCGCGTTCCTACTACTGATTTTGATCTTGCTGTTCGGAATTACAGGCTTTTATGTTAATTCTCCTGAATTCACTTTTTTTGATGCGCTTTATATGACGGTCATCACCTTAAGCACCGTGGGATATGGAGAGGTTACAGGTTTTTCAGAAGCAGGGCGCAGCTTTTCGATTGTCTTTATACTAGTGGCCTTTGTGGTGGTTGCCCTCGCCATTCGTTTTATCGTAGAGTCGCTCTTGAGTCACTGGAGTTTGAATTATTGGAAACACAAAAAAAATAAGATTATGATAACGAAGTTAAAGGACCACACGATCGTATGTGGTTATGGACGTAATGGGCGTCAAGCCGTACAACGTTTGCAGCACCACGGAGAAAAATACATTGTCATTGAACAGGAGGAATCCCTAATCGAAGCCCATGAAAAAGAAATTCTTTTTTACAAAGGCACAGCACTTTCCGATGAGGTGCTGATGGCGGCGGGAATTGCCCGTGCTAAAAACCTAATTTGTTCCTTGCCAGACGATGCGGACAATCTTTTTGTCGTTTTGTCTGCACGGCGCTTGCAACCCGATATTGTAATCGTAAGTTGAGTTTCTGAAGAACGCAATCAATCCAAATTGGAATGGGCGGGTGCCAATCATGTGATTATGCCGGATAAGATCGGTGGAGACCATATGGCGGTATTAATCACTGTCCCCGATTTAATTCATTTTTTAGGAAATCTGGATTGGTGGAAGGACGAGACCAGTCCGAATTTAGAAGAGGTAGCGTTACGTCAATTGCCCAAAAAATATCAAAACAAATCCTTGAAAGAGCTACAAGTTCGAGAGCGAACGGGATGTAACGTGATTGGCTATAAAGATGCGGAGGGGAACCAACACATCAATCCCGATGCAAACCACTCATTATCAGCCGATGGGAAATTGATTATTCTAGGCACGAGACAGAGCATAAAAAAATTAAACAAAATCTTTCAGTTAGATTAATTTGTTATTCTATTCCTTTTTAGGATATTGAACCCTTAAATCCTTACTTCTGATGATCAAGTTTTCACAAACACCAAATTATTTACTTTATACTTTTTTATTGTTGATTTTTTCAACTCCTCTAGCTGCACAAGACCGCGGGTTGGACGAGCGGATTAATGATGCGTTTACCCCAATAGCCAATTGGTGGGAAGGGTTGATATTACATAATTTTCCGGGAACTGAGATTCCTACAATTATCATCCTTCTAGTAGGTGGTGCGCTGTTTTTCACTGTTTATTTTGGTTTTGTCAACGTCCGTCATTTTTCTACGGCGATCCAAACGGTTCGCGGAAAGTTTGACAGCATAGATCACCACAGTGCCGAAAAATCAGAACTTGCCATAGACCGAGATGTCAAAGGAACAATCTCCGATGAAAGCAAGGAGGGAGAGGTCAGTCACTTTCAAGCTTTGGCAACAGCTGTTTCGGGTACAGTAGGAAATGGAAATATTGCTGGAGTGGCACTCGCCATTGCAGTGGGGGGTCCAGGCGCAACTTTTTGGATGATCCTCTGTGGACTGCTGGGAATGTCCACAAAATTTGTGGAGTGTACCTTGGGAGTAAAATACCGCGATGTGGGAGAAGACGGCACCGTATATGGAGGACCGATGTACTACCTTACCAAAGGACTTCAAGAAAAAGGGTTTGTAACCCTAGGGAAAGTACTGGCGGGAATTTTTGCGTTTCTGTGTATCGGAGCTTCTTTTGGGGGTGGCAACGCAGCCCAATCGAATCAAGCCGCAATGCAACTTGTCGACTCTTTTGGTATGACAGGAGGAAGTGCCAGAACGATAATTGGAGTTATCATGATGGTCGTCGTCGGGGTGATCATTATTGGAGGAATCAAACGGATCGCTTCGGTTACTGAAAAAGTCGTGCCTCTTATGGCATTGATGTATATTTTAGCTTGTCTCTATATTATTTTTACCAACTTTAGTTTTGTGGACGATGCTTTTGGAATGATTTTTACTCAAGCGTTCAGTCCTCAAGCGGGATTAGGAGGCTTACTCGGGGTATTAATTACCGGATTTAGGCGTGCTGCATTTTCTAACGAAGCTGGAGCAGGTTCTGCTTCTATCGCACACTCGGCTGTAAAAACAAATTATGCTGCATCAGAAGGCTTAGTTGCTTTGTTGGAACCCTTTATTGATACGGTAGTGATTTGTACCATGACGGCTTTGGTCATCATTATTTTTAATGGAGACAATACAGTCTTTGACTACGGCGGGGTAGGCGGAGTGGTGATGATTGATGGCGTTGAAGCTGAGGGTGCAGGGATTACTGCAGCAGCTTTTGCAAAATACATTGCTTTTTCAGGGCCTTTCTTAACGATTGCAGTAGTCTTGTTTGCAATCTCCACCATGATCTCTTGGTCGTATTACGGGTTGCAATCTTGGATGTACATCTTTGGAAAGAGTAAAGTGTCTGAATTGACCTACAAGTCGTTGTTTTTGATCTTTATTGTAATTGGTGCTGCGGGGGATATGTCTTCGGTTTGGGCATTTTCAGATGCGATGATCCTTGCCTTGGTATTCCCGAACATGGTCGGACTGCTTTTGTTATTCCCTCGAGTTCGAGAAGAATTAAACTCCTATCTCAACGCCATTGCCACAATAAAAAAATAGCAACTCCTACTGATGCCCCAAGCTCCTTTTCGATTTATACTGTCAAAACCACAACGTGGGTCGGTACTAATTTTGCTTGTGCTGTTGATTGCTGTCCAGTTGTACCGCCTGTTGGTAAACTTCCCAGAGCTTTCTCCTGTGGATCTCAGTCAAACCCAAAGCTATCAAACCCAATTGGATTCCCTTAGAATAAAAGAGAATGCGCAGACTCCAATCGTTTATCAATACAATCCCAATTACTTGACCGACTACAGAGCCTATACTTTGGGCCTTCCTCCGGAAGCCTTTGACAAGCTGCTTCGTTATCGACAGACCAACAGCTATGTCAACACACCAAAACAATTTCAAGAGGTTACAAAACTATCGGACTCCCTAATGGAAAACCTACTTCCTTAACTCAAATTCTCGAAACCTCTAGTCAAGTACCGATCCTATCTCTCATGCTTTTCTGTTTTAGAGCAATGCTATGAGGTGTATGGTTTGGACAGTCTCGTAGTTCAAAGGCTTTGGGAGCGTTTTGAAATTCAGTCGCTTCCTGAAATTGAGCGATTGGATCTCACTACAGTAAGCCTCCAAGAGCTAGAGCAGATTTCTTATTTAAACCGTGCTGATGCGCGAAAAATAATTGCCCACAGAACAAAAAATAAAGGAATAAGCACGGCTACTTTGTCTGAACTTTTTGTAAATTCCCCAAACAAGCTACAAAGAATAAAACTATATTTGTATCAAAAATTGTTTATGATTGATTTCGAACTACGTCCTGAAATTCAGTCTTCAGAAACCCAACGTATGGTTTATGAAGCCGCGCGAGACTTTGCGACACAATTCATCAAACCCAATGTGATGGACTGGGACGAAGCTCAATATTTTCCTGCAGAAATTTTTGAGCAGGCAGGAGCCCTTGGATTTATGGGGATGTTGGTTCCAGAAGCCTACGGTGGTTCTGGGATGGGATATCACGAATACGTAACCCTGATCGAAACGATTTCTATAGTAGATCCCTCTATAGGACTTTCTATAGCTGCGCACAACTCCTTATGTGTCAATCATATTTATTCCTTCGGAACGGAGGAGCAACGCAAAAAATGGCTTCCCCAGCTTTGTGAGGGAAGCGCTATTGGCGCCTGGGGACTTACCGAACACAATACCGGTTCGGATGCCAAGGGCATGTCCACTACAGCTCGTAAAGAAGGATACCAGTGGGTTTTGAACGGTGCCAAAAATTTTATTACCCACGGGATTTCTGGAGACATCGCAGTAGTGATTGCCAGAAATGGTGAAAAAGGAGCCAATCGGGGAATGACAGCCTTTGTTGTAGAACGAGGAACTCCAGGTTTTTATGCGGGTAAAAAAGAAAACAAATTGGGTATGCGCGCCTCAGAAACCGCTGAAATGGTTTTTGATGAGTGTGTTATCCCCGATGCAAACCGATTGGGCCCTGTAGGAGACGGTTTTATCCAATCCATGAAGATTTTAGACGGGGGAAGAATCTCCATTGCAGCCCTCTCTTTAGGGGTAGCAAAAGGAGCCTACAATGCAGCACTCGCCTATTCCCAAGAGCGCAAACAATTTGGAAAATCCATCAGTAGCTTTCAGGGAATTTCATTCAAATTGGTCGATATGGCCACCGAAATTGAAGCGGCTTCCTTACTCACACAAAAAGCGTCCGAGTTAAAAAATCAAAACTTAAATGTGACTAAAGCAGGAGCCATGGCCAAATTATTTGCCTCTGAAACCTGTGTTAAAGTAGCCAATGAGGCCGTACAAATTCACGGTGGATATGGATTCACCAAAGACTATCCTGTAGAAAAATTCTTACGCGATTCTAAACTTTGTACGATTGGTGAAGGAACCAGTGAAATTCAAAAAGTGGTCATTGCTAGAAAAATATTAGACAGCGATCGTTAAAAAGTAAATAAAAGCGTGTAAACTCATTCTTTTATCTATATTTGCATCCATTATGAAAGGAGGTGCCATTTTATGTTAATTATTCCCATTAAAGACGGAGAAAATATCGATCGCGCATTAAAGCGTTTTAAGAGAAAATTCGATAAAACTGGAGCGATGCGTCAATTGCGAACTCGAAAGCAGTTTACAAAACCTTCTGTAAAAAATCGTCAAAAGATTCAAAAAGCGCAGTACATTCAGCATCTTCGCGACAGTGAAAACATTTAGGTCATAACAAACCTGACAATACAGACGTTAACTTAGTGAAGTTTTATAACTTTATGGGATAACGTTTTTTTATGTCCATCCCTGCGTTTTTAGAATACCTCTCTTTAGAAAAAAAATGTTCTCCTCATACTTTGAAAGCTTATCAAGCCAATTTAGAGGCATTCGAAGTGTTTATCACAGAGCAAGGTTCGCTAGAGACTATAGAAGAGGTTTCCTACGGGGAGATTCGAGCTTGGATAGTTTCTTTGATCCAGTCCGGAAACACCCCAAGGACGGTGAACAGGAAACTTTCAGCCTTGCGATCCTACTACAAGTTTTTACTTCGAATAGGAAGCATTCCTGTTTCTCCATTAAAAGAACACAAAGCCTTAAAAACAGATACCAAAGTGGCTTTGCCCTTTTCGCAAGAAGAAATTCAACGCCTGCTTGCAGCCGATTTTTTTCCTGAAGAATACACCGGAGTTCTTCAGCGTACGGTGATCCAGTTGCTCTATTACACAGGAATTCGCAGGAGTGAACTGATTGAACTCAAAGTACAAGATGTCGATCTGTCTGAAGGTTTAATGAAGGTTTTGGGTAAGCGAAATAAGGAGCGTTTGCTTCCTCTTTTGCCCGAGATCAAAACGCAACTTACACAGCTGATGGAGCAACAAAAGCAGTATCAAATCTCTAGAGAATCGGAACATTTCTTTGTCAACAGTCGAGGGAAAAAGCTATCCGAAGCATTTGTATATGAGACTGTAAAAACCTACCTTAGTAAGGTATCCACCAAAACCAAAAGAAGCCCACATGTACTTCGACATAGCTTCGCCACACATTTGTTGGATCAAGGTGCAGATTTAAATGCGATAAAGGATTTATTGGGTCATAGTAGCATCGCTGCCACGCAACACTATACCCACAGCAGCATGAAAAAAATCCAAGATATTTATAAAAAAGCGCACCCCAGAGAAAAAAACAACTAAAAAACAAATATATGGTCACTATGCATTTTAGAGCGGTAAACTACAAAGCCGACATCAAGCTAAAAGAATTTGCCAAAAAGCGAATCGAAAAACTTTCCTTATTTCACAATCAGATTATTGAAGTTTTTGTTTTTACGAAAGTGGAAAACAGCTCGGATGGGGTCAATAAATGGGCAGAGCTCAAAATTGGAGTGCCTGGAGACGATATTGTGGTCAAAAAAATTACTAAATCTTTTGAAGAATCCATCAACTCTGCAGCGGAGAGTGCGGAGCGGATTTTAAAACGCAGAAAGGAAAAAGAACGAATCCTCTAAAAATTTCATTTTTTTCTTTTGATAGCATAAAAATTAGCATTTAATTTGCATCGATTTTGTGAAAGCAGAATCTTAAAGGCCGATGTAGCTCAGCTGGCTAGAGCAGCTGATTTGTAATCAGCAGGTCGTGGGTTCGAGTCCCTCCATCGGCTCTTTAATAAAGTAAAAGTGAACAGTATGTCAGATTTTTCTGACGGAGAATGGCCAAAATCACACTGTTTATAATACTCTTTTAAATGCTCATTGAAAATAGGGGAGATACTCAAGCGGCCAACGAGGACAGACTGTAAATCTGTTGTTTTTTAACTTCGCAGGTTCGAATCCTGCTCTCCCCACAGTTGAGATTTTGTAAATTGTTTATATTTGCTATCTCATTACCAACACTGGTTATTACCAGTACAACGCGAGAGTAGCTCAGTTGGTAGAGCGTCAGCCTTCCAAGCTGAATGTCGCCGGTTCGAACCCGGTCTCTCGCTCTCTTTTTTTTACGCCGATGTAGCTCAGGGGTAGAGCGTTTCCTTGGTAAGGAAGAGGTCACGAGTTCAAATCTCGTCATTGGCTCTCTCTACCGAGGAGTTAGAAAAACGTTTTTCGGCTCCTTTTTTCATTTTTACTCCTTTTTAAAGCACTCTTTGAATGGATTCCCATTTCTCTTAAAAAACGTTTTTAGGCTCAGGTTTATCGCTGGCGGTTTGTTATATTTAAAAGAGATAAATAAAAAATCTTTTTACGAAATAAATTTCAATTCTATGCAAAAGAGAGCTCAAGCTTTTTATTTCCTTTTTTTTTGTGGACTGACTGTTTTTGCACAAAGCTCAACTAATTTTAAAGGAACTGACACCGATAGAAAACAAGTAGTGTCGGTAATCGAACAATTGAACCAAGCGATGGTAGATCGAGACGAGGACACGTTGAGAAATCTAACGATGGAAGAACTGACCTATGGGCATTCCAGTGGAAATCTTGAGGATAAAAAGGCCTTTGTAGAAGCGGTTGTCCACGGGGATTTTGATTTTACCTCCACAGCTACGGAAAATCAAACTGTCTTTTTTTCAGGAGACGATACGGCTGTAGTACGGCATATTTTCTTGATCGAAGCCCTAAGTAAGGGGCTGCCTGTACAAATTCGAATTGGCAATATGATGGTCTTGAAGAAACAGAAAAAGCAGTGGAAACTATTGGCCCGTCAGGCCTATAAGCTATAAGATAGCAATGACGTTTTGCTATTTACAGCCCTTTAGTAGGAAAACGCGTACACGGCTGTCTTTCGATGCTGACCCATTTCTTTGAGACTTGTTTTTAATTCCTTAGGTAGAGTCTTCCAGCGTTTGTGTGTGATACGGATGTAGCCTGTAGCTCTTTGTTGAATCAGTTGAACCAATTGGTTTTGGTCTATGGCTTGGACCCTTCCCTGGGTATAAAATTGACTCGAATATGATTTTTGATCCAAGGAGTAAAGGGGGGCTTGGGGATTGAGATTTTCTAGAAGATACTTATCGGTATTGTTCTTGTACAAAGGGCGTACAAGACCTGAAACTAAAAGAAAAAGAAGCGTCAGAGGAATTCCCACTCCAATAGCCAGGTAGGTTTTTTTGTTTTTGACTTCTTTCCAAAAATATACGATCAACAATGCCACAGGAACCATAGCAGGAAGGATGTAGGGATGGATTAAGCTTTTTGAAGAAGTAAAAAAGAAAGGGGTCCATACCATCCAGAGGAGTAAAAACAAAGTCCATGCAGTTCCCTTAATCTGTTTCCATTTTTTCAAAAACAGCTGAACGAGTAACACTGACCAAGGCAAGATAAAGACAACGAAAAACAACCAAACAATTCCCAGTGGTTGTTGCTTGGGAAAGCCGTATTTGTCTCCTTTCCAATTGGAATTGAAATAGCGTTCAAAATGTTCCCCTACAAGGAAGTAATCAAGAAACCCAGGAGACCGCTGTTCTGCTAAGAGATACCAAGGCAGACTCAGTGCTAGGGTGAGGAAAATGCCCCCCAGCCAGGGAGCTGTGTGGAGTGCTTTTTTGATGTTTCCTGTAAACAAGCACCAGAGTCCAATGGGGGGTAAGGTCAAGACCCCAACGATGGGACCCTTTGCCAATAACCCGAGACCTAATCCAGCAAAAAACAAGTAGCCCCAGTACGAAGTGCTCTCTTTTTGCATTGCTTCCCAAAAGCTCAGAAAAACTAACGCAATGCTAAAGCTTAAAAAAAGGTCGGTGGAAACTACCCCGGCGTGCAAATAAAATTCAGGCAAGCAAAGCAAAACAATTCCTGGAAAATAGGAACCGTTCCTTTTTTTATAGCGTCTTAAAAAAAGTCCCATCCCCACCGCCAGAAGTAAGTAGGGTAACCGTACAAAGAAGGCGTGCTCTCCAAAAAGGAAAATACTCAATGCACTTGCCCAAGTAGATAGTGGGGGTTTGGCCCAAAAGGATACTCCATAACCGATATGGGGGACTACCCAATTTCCGGTTTCTGCCATGATCCGTGCAATTTCTGCATAGCGCGCTTCGGTTTTGTCCATCAGCGGAAGGCTGAAATTGAAAATCCCACGAATCAAAACCAATCCCCAAAATAAATAGGGGTGCCCTTTTGGGTTTAAAAAGAAGTGTAAAGCTTTTTTCATTTGTACTGCCGATAGATTTTAAACAAGTCTTTCCAAACCAACAAACCATAGCTCGGCTCAATTCTAGAATCTCCCAAATCTACCCACCTGTTTAACGGAACTTCTTTAGAGAAAGCGATAAAGTTATTGATCCCGTAAAATTTCTTGAGTCGAAAAAAAATTTCCACATCGAACAGCCAACGGGAAAGAAAAGGTTTTTCAAAAGCGACAGGAATAATATCAGTGCTAAAGATTTTACAACCACACTGGGTGTCGTACACAGGCAGCTGTAACATTTTTGAGATCAGCGTCGCAATAACCCGACCGATCAAAAAACGGTACCACTTCCGCTGGATGTGGTTGTCCAGTTTTTTTAATCGGGATGCAAACACAAATTGAGTGTGTTTATCGATTTTTTTTGCCAAAGCATAACATTCTTCCAACGGGGTGGAAAGATCCGCATCTAAAAACGCAATGCGATCGCAGTTCTTTTCTTTTAAAATCGAACGCATACCCAGACGTACAGCATTGGCTTTCCCTAAATTTTTATTTTGATCAATGAGGTTCACTCGTTCGGGATATTGTTGCTCCATCTTTTTGAGCACCTCAGGGGTTTGATCTGTAGAACCGTCATTCACGAAACAAAAAGTCAACTGGGGATGGGTTTTCAAAAAATCTTCAAAGATCGCAGTTTCCAACCTTTCGGATTCGTTGTAACAAGGAACGACAATCGCAAAATTCATAAAGGGATTTTTGAAGAATCTTAAACTTCCAATTAAGAAACAAAAATAAAGATTTATCCCCTTAGCAAAGACTCAAGTTCTACAGGAATTTCTAAACATTTTGGTTTTTAAAAAAAAGTCTGGAGTTCAACGGATTAGCGCTTTATGAATTAAAAACATTAAAAATCAGATTTGCATACAAAAAAAATGCATAAAACAATCTTTGAAATGAAAAAAATTAATAAATTTGCGCTCCTAAAAATAACATTGAAACAACAATAATTATGGCTAAAGAAACATTTGACCGGTCAAAACCCCACTTAAATATTGGAACCATTGGTCACGTAGACCACGGAAAAACAACACTTACTGCAGCAATTACTAAGGTACTAGCAGATGCAGGTTTTTCTGAAGCAAGAAGCTTTGATCAAATCGATAATGCTCCTGAAGAAAAAGAGCGTGGAATTACGATCAACACGTCACACGTAGAATATCAAACTGCAAATCGTCACTATGCACACGTTGACTGTCCAGGTCACGCCGACTATGTAAAGAACATGGTTACAGGTGCTGCTCAGATGGATGGAGCTATTCTTGTTGTTGCTGCAACAGATGGTCCGATGCCACAAACTAGAGAGCACATCTTATTAGGACGCCAGGTTGGTGTACCTCGTATTGTTGTTTTCTTGAACAAAGCGGACATGGTAGACGACGAAGAATTATTAGAACTTGTTGAAATGGAAGTGCGTGAATTGCTTTCTTTCTATGATTATGACGGAGACAATACTCCTGTAATATTAGGTTCTGCACTAGGCGCCTTAAACGGTGAGCAAAAGTGGGTAGATACAGTACTGAAGTTGATGGAAGAAGTCGATGCATGGATCGAACTTCCAAAGCGAGATGTAGATAAAGACTTTTTGATGCCTGTTGAGGATGTATTCTCTATTACAGGTCGTGGAACAGTTGCTACAGGTCGAATCGAAACTGGAGTTGCCAACACAGGTGATGAAATTGACATCATCGGAATGGGAGCTGAAAAAATGAAGTCAACCGTTACGGGTGTGGAAATGTTCCGTAAAATCTTAGACCGTGGAGAAGCGGGAGATAACGTAGGTATCTTATTGAGAGGTATCGAAAAAATGGATATCAAACGAGGAATGGTAATCTGTAAGCAAGGTTCTGTAACGCCTCACGCTAAATTCAACGCTGAGGTTTATATCTTGAAGAAAGAAGAAGGAGGACGTCACACTCCGTTCCACAACAACTACCGTCCACAGTTCTATGTCCGTACGACAGACGTTACTGGAAACATCGAACTTCCTGATGGAGTAGAAATGGTCATGCCTGGAGATAACCTTACGATTAAAGTTGATTTGATTCAACCGATTGCCTTGAGCATCGGATTGCGTTTTGCGATTCGTGAAGGGGGTAGAACCGTAGGTGCAGGACAGGTAACGGAAATCCTAGACTAAAAAAATGTTTTTTAAATGACATTCAAGGTGTCCGCCTATCGCGGGCGCCTTTTGTGTCAAATAAAAACGGGTTTAGCTCAGTTGGTAGAGCACTGGTCTCCAAAACCAGGTGTCGGGAGTTCGAGCCTCTCAACCCGTGCTAATAAAAAGTATAGATGGCAGCAATGATTGATTACATCAAAGATTCATTTGAAGAATTAAAAAATAATGTTTCCTGGACGGAGCGTTCAGAGCTTCAACGTTTGGTTGTCATTGTACTTGTGTTTTCTGTATTGTTTTCTTTGGCAATATGGGGAGCAGACACTTTGCTTTCCAAAGTGATACAATTTTATTTTAATTTGATCGGATAATAATGGCAGTAACGACAAGCGATAAAAAATGGTACGTAGTACGTGCTGTAAGCGGTCAAGAGGCCAAAATCAGGAACTATATCATGTCCGAGATCACGCGTTTTGGGTATGACCATCTAGTAGAGGACATTTTGGTGCCTACCGAAAAAGTCGTGCAAATTCGAAACGGAAAAAAAATCAACAAAGAGCGCACGTATTTTCCAGGATACATTATGATCAAAGCAAATTTATCTGGAGAACTACCTCACATTATTAAGTCTGTTACCAATGTTATTGGATTTTTAGGAGAGACAAAAGGGGGAGAACCTATCCCGATGCGTAAAGCAGAAGTCAATCGGATGCTCGGGAAGGTAGATGAGCTAGCCTTAACAACAGAACACATTTCGATACCCTTTACGATGGGTGAAAATGTAAAAGTAATCGATGGTCCATTTAACGGATTTACAGGATCTATCGAAAAAGTAAATGAAGAAAAACGCAAACTCGAAGTGATGGTCAAAATCTTTGGACGGAAGACCCCACTTGAGTTGAGTTATATGCAAGTAGAAAAACTATAAATGTTACATAAATTAGGATGGTGTAGCCGCTTCCACTTCTACATCCTCTTAAAATTAAATTAGACAATGGCAAAAGAAGTAAGTAAAGTTTTAAAACTACAAGTTCGGGGAGGTGCTGCGAATCCATCGCCACCGGTTGGACCCGCGCTCGGATCTGCAGGAGTCAATATCATGGAGTTTTGTAAGCAATTTAACGCACGAACCCAAGATAAACCTGGTAAAGTTTTACCAGTAGCGATTACTGTATATGTTGACAAGTCCTTTGAATTTGTCATCAAGACTCCGCCAGCGGCCGTACAACTGATGGAAGCAGCCAAAGCTAAAAAAGGTTCTGGAGAGCCCAATCGAAACAAAGTGGCCACGGTCACTTGGGATCAGGTTAAGGTTATCGCAGAAGATAAGATGCCTGACTTGAACGCCTTTACCGTAGAATCTGCTATGAAAATGGTAGCTGGAACGGCTCGTTCGATGGGTTTCAAAATCTCTGGAGAAGCTCCCTTTTAATTATTAACAGAAAGCAATGGCTAGATTAAGTAAAAAACAAAAAGAAGCACGAGCAAAGGTAGATCCTAAAAAAATCTACACGCTCCAAGAAGCTTCCGCTTTGGTAAAAGAAATTACCAATACAAAATTTGATGCGAGCGTAGACTTGGCAATTCGATTGGGTGTAGACCCAAAAAAGGCCAATCAAATGGTTCGTGGTGTGGTTACTCTACCTCATGGTACAGGAAAGGACGTCCGCGTTCTGGCCTTGGTAACTCCCGATAAAGAAGCAGATGCTAAAGAGGCAGGTGCGGATCATGTAGGTCTAGATGACTACCTTCAAAAAATTAAAGGCGGTTGGACTGATGTTGATGTAATTGTGACCATGCCCAGCGTGATGGGGAAATTAGGTCCTTTGGGACGCGTATTAGGTCCTCGTGGCTTGATGCCCAACCCCAAAACAGGAACAGTGACTATGGATATCAAAAAAGCAGTCGCTGATGTAAAAGGAGGAAAAATCGATTTTAAAGTGGATAAAACAGGAATTGTACACGCTTCCGTTGGGAAAGCGTCCTTTACTGCGGAAAAGATTTTTGAAAACGCGGATGAGTTATTGAAAACCATCATGAAACTAAAACCTTCTACTTCAAAAGGAATTTATGTCAAAAGCGTTTTTATGTCTAGTACGATGAGTCCGGGAATTTCCATAGACACCAAACTAGGTTAACGCACAATACGCAAGCAATGACAAGACAAGAAAAAAACGAAGCAATAGAAAGCCTTAAAGAAGCTTTAGGAGGAGTCAAAACCCTCTATTTAGCAGATATTGCAGGATTGGATGCAATACAAACAAGCAACCTGAGAAGGGCTTGTTTCAAGCAGAACATCAAACTGCAAGTGGTTAAAAATACATTACTCGCCAAAGCTATGGAAGCTTCCACCCATGACTTTGGAGAGTTGACAGGTATCTTGAAAGGGAATACCTCGTTGATGTTTTCCGAAACGGGAAATGCACCTGCAAAGGTGATCAAGGACTTTAGAAAAAAGTCGGAAAAACCCATTTTAAAAGGCGCCTTTATCGAAGAAGCCATTTATATTGGAGATGACCAACTAGACGCTCTAGTAGCGATCAAATCTAAAGATGAATTGATTGGAGAGATTATAACTTTGTTACAATCCCCAACCAAAAACGTGGTTTCTGCACTTCAGTCAGGAGGTGGGAAACTCTCTGGAGTTTTAAAAACACTTTCAGAACGTTAATTCCTGATCCAAAAAAGTACGCACTCAAAATAACACAATAAAGTTTTAACAGAAAAATTAGTAACATGGCAGATTTAAAAAAATTCGCAGAACAACTGGTCAACTTGACGGTAAAAGAAGTCAATGAGTTGGCTGATATTTTAAAAGATGAGTACGGAATCGAACCTGCTGCAGCTGCAGTAGCGGTTGCTGGACCTGCTGGTGGCGTTGCCGCTGGTGGAGGTGAAGAGGAAAAGTCAGAATTTGACGTGATCCTTAAAGCCGCTGGAGGTTCTAAACTCGCAGTAGTAAAATTAGTAAAAGAATTGACTGGTCTTGGGCTTAAAGAAGCCAAAGAATTAGTTGACGGTGCACCCTCTCCTTTGAAAGAAGGAATTGCTAAAGATGAAGCAGAAGCGCTTCAAAAATCGCTAGAAGAAGCAGGTGCCGAGGTTGAGCTTAAGTAGTCTCAATCCATACCAATAGAGGTCTAGGCTTTTGGATTTTTTCCAAAGGCCTATCCCTTTTTAGTGTCCGCCCCTTTTGTATGATGACCATTAAAACACAGTTAGATGCCTAGTAAACAGAGCCAAAGAACCAACTTCGCAGGAGCACAACACACTCCCAACTATCCCGATTTTCTGGATATACAGATCAAATCCTTTCAGGATTTTTTCCAGTTAGAAACAAAATCTGACGAACGTAATGTTGAAGGTCTCTTCAATACGTTTCAAGAAAACTTTCCCATTTCGGACACAAGAAATCAATTTGTTCTTGAATTTTTAGATTATTTCGTGGATCCCCCACGGTATTCTATTCAAGAATGTATCGAGCGCGGACTGACCTATTCCGTCCCACTCAAGGCACGTTTGAAACTGTATTGTAACGACTTGGAGCACGAAGACTTTGAAACCATCGTACAGGATGTTTTTTTAGGTACAATTCCTTATATGACGCCTAGTGGTACCTTTGTGATCAACGGTGCTGAACGTATTGTCGTTTCTCAGTTACACCGCTCTCCAGGGGTATTCTTTGGTCAATCGTTCCACGCCAACGGTACTAAATTGTATTCGGCTCGTGTGATTCCATTTAAAGGGTCTTGGATCGAATTTGCAACAGACATCAACAGTGTGATGTACGCCTACATTGACCGTAAGAAAAAATTACCAGTTACAACTTTGTTCCGAGCTATCGGTTTTGAGCACGACCGTGACATTTTGGAAATCTTTGACCTTGCAGAAGAAATTAAAGTCACCAAAGCCGGATTGAAGCGTGTTTTGGGAAGAAAATTAGCTGCACGAGTCTTAAAAACGTGGCACGAAGACTTTGTTGATGAAGATACAGGAGAGGTTATCTCCATCGAGCGAAACGAGATCATCATCGATCGGGATACCATACTCGAAAAAGAACACATTGACGAGATCATAGAGGCAAGTGTAAAAAATATTCTTTTACACAAAGTAGATGCACATATGTCGGACTACGCCATCATCTACAACACCTTACAAAAAGATCCAACCAATTCAGAAAAAGAAGCGGTGGAACACATTTATCGCCAACTGAGAAATGCAGAACCACCAGATGAAGACACGGCACGAGGAATTATAGACAAGCTCTTTTTCTCGGATCAGCGTTATAACCTGGGTGAGGTAGGGCGTTATCGTATGAACAAAAAACTCGGTTTAGAGGTTGAAATGGACAAGCAGGTCTTAACCAAATTAGACATTATAACCATTGTAAAATATTTGATTGAACTGATCAATTCCAAAGCAGAGATTGACGATATTGACCACCTTTCTAACCGACGTGTACGTACGGTAGGTGAGCAGTTGTCTTCTCAGTTTGGTGTAGGTCTGGCACGTATGGCAAGAACCATTCGCGAACGAATGAATGTTCGGGACAATGAGGTGTTTACTCCCATTGACTTAATCAATGCCAAAACTTTATCCTCTGTGATCAACAGTTTCTTTGGAACCAACCAGTTGTCTCAGTTTATGGATCAAACCAACCCGCTGGCAGAAATCACGCACAAGCGTCGTTTGTCTGCTTTAGGTCCAGGAGGACTTTCACGGGAACGCGCCGGATTTGAGGTTCGTGATGTACACTACACCCACTACGGAAGGTTGTGTCCCATCGAAACCCCTGAAGGACCCAATATTGGATTGATTTCTTCACTTGGAGTGTTTGCCAAAGTAAATAACCTTGGATTTATTGAAACTCCTTATCGAAAAGTTGAAAATGGAAAAATCAATTTAAAAGAAATCCATTACCTCAGTGCCGAGGAAGAAGAGGATCAATTGATTGCCCAAGCCAATATCAATTTTGATAAAGCTGGTAAGATCTTGGATGAAAAAATCATTGCACGGGATCAGGCGGATTTTCCTGTAGTAAGTCCAGATCAAATTAACTATACAGACGTTGCGCCGAATCAGATCGCTTCAATTTCAGCTTCATTAATTCCCTTTTTGGAACACGATGATGCAAACCGTGCCCTGATGGGATCCAACATGATGCGCCAAGCGGTTCCGCTTTTACGTCCCGAGTCTCCCATTGTAGGAACAGGATTGGAAAAGCAAGTTGCTTCGGATTCTCGTGTACTGATTAATGCGGAAAACGATGGTGTTGTTGAGTACGTCGATTCAGAAAAAATTTCTATCCGTTATGACTTTACTGACGAACAAGAGCTCGTGAGTTTTGACGGCAGTTTGAAATCGTACAATTTGGTGAAGTTTAGAAAAACAAATCAAGGTACCTGTATTAACTTAAAACCCATTATCAAAAAAGGAGACCGCGTATCCAAAGGCCAGGTCCTTTGCCAAGGGTATGCTACTGAGGCTGGAGAATTGGCTTTAGGGCGAAACATGAAAGTCGCCTTTATGCCTTGGAAAGGGTATAACTTTGAGGATGCAATTGTAATCTCCGAAAAAGTAGTTCGACAAGATATCTTTACCTCCATCCATATCGATGAATATTCTTTGGATGTTCGGGATACGAAGTTAGGTACGGAAGAGTTAACGAACGACATACCCAACGTAAGCGAAGAGGCTACCAAAGACTTGGATGAAAATGGAATGATCCGTATTGGTGCGGAAGTTAATCCTGGGGATATTCTGATCGGAAAAATTACTCCAAAAGGAGAATCTGACCCTACACCAGAAGAAAAATTACTACGTGCCATCTTTGGAGACAAAGCGGGAGATGTAAAAGATGCCTCATTAAAAGCACCGCCGTCTTTACGTGGGGTAGTGATAGACAAAAAACTCTTTACCCGTTCACTAAAAGACAAGCGCAAGCGCAACCAAGACAAACAAGAATTGGAGGCACTTGAAGACGTCTACGATGTGAAATTTGACGAGTTGAAAGCCGTTGTAGTTGAAAAACTCTTTTCGATAGTCAATGGAAAAACCTGTCAAGGAATCACCAATGACCTAGGCGAAGAAATTCTTCCAAAAGGAAAGAAATACACTTTGAAGCTACTCTCTGCGGTGGAAGATTATACTCACTTAGCAAAGAGTACTTGGACGACTTCTAAGGAAACCAACGAGTTGATTGCAGATTTGATTCACAATTATAAAATCAAAGAAAACGATCTACAAGGAGCCCTGCGTCGTGAGAAATTTACGATCAGTGTGGGAGATGAACTTCCTGCGGGAATCAAAAAATTAGCAAAAATCTATATTGCGAAAAAGCGGAAGCTGAAAGTAGGAGATAAGATGGCAGGACGTCACGGAAACAAAGGGATTGTAGCCCGAATTGTCCGTGAGGAAGAAATGCCTTTCTTGGAAGACGGGACACCTGTAGATATCGTATTGAATCCACTAGGGGTACCCTCGCGAATGAACATTGGTCAGATTTACGAAACCGTTTTAGGATGGGCAGGTCAAAACTTAGGGGAGAAATACGCAACTCCTATTTTTGACGGAGCTTCTATCGATCAGATCAATGCATTGACCGAAAAAGCAAAAGTACCACAGTATGGACATACCTATTTGTATGACGGAGGTACAGGAGAGCGTTTTGACCAACCCGCTACGGTAGGTGTAATTTATATGTTGAAATTAGGGCATATGGTTGATGATAAAATGCACTCGCGCTCTATTGGACCGTACTCACTAATTACGCAACAACCTCTAGGAGGGAAAGCGCAGTTTGGAGGTCAGCGTTTTGGAGAAATGGAAGTATGGGCACTTGAAGCCTATGGAGCTTCCAGTACCCTACAAGAAATTTTGACCGTGAAATCCGATGATGTCATAGGACGAGCAAAAACCTATGAGGCCATTGTGAAAGGCGATACTTTGCCGGAACCTGGGTTACCCGAATCCTTCAACGTACTGATGCACGAACTGAAGGGATTAGGACTTGACATTCGATTGGAAGAATAATTTTTAAAAAGACGACAGTTAGCTATGGCTAGAAATAACGAAATCATTACGCAAAAAAAATTCAATAAAATCTCAATTGGTTTAGCCTCGCCAGAGATTATCCTTGGAAATTCTCGTGGAGAAGTTTTAAAACCCGAGACGATCAACTACCGTACCCATAAACCGGAACGGGACGGACTTTTCTGTGAGCGTATCTTTGGCCCAGTCAAAGACTACGAATGTGCCTGTGGGAAATACAAAAGAATCCGCTATAAAGGAATCGTTTGTGATCGCTGTGGGGTAGAGGTGACCGAGAAGAAAGTACGTAGAGACCGCGTGGGACATATCAACTTGGTAGTTCCCGTAGCACACATCTGGTACTTCCGTTCGCTTCCAAACAAAATTGGATACCTACTTGGACTTCCTTCCAAGAAGCTCGATATGATCATTTATTACGAGCGTTATGTAGTTATTCAACCTGGGATTGCTAAAAATGAAGAAGGGGAATCACTACAACCCATGGATTTTTTGACTGAGGAAGAATACCTCAATGTCATGGAGCAGATCCCTGCAGAAAATCAATATTTAGAAGACAGCGACCCAGATAAGTTTATTGCAAAAATGGGAGCAGAATGTTTGATTGAACTGCTCTCTCGTATTGATTTGGAGGCCCTTTCTTATGAATTGCGTCACAAAGCAAATAATGAAACGTCGAAACAACGTAAAACAGAAGCCTTAAAGCGATTGCAAGTCGTAGAGGCTTTCAGAGATGCCAACGAACGCGGAGAAAATCTCCCTGAGTGGATGATTATGAAGGTCGTTCCAATTATCCCACCCGAATTACGCCCTTTGGTACCCCTAGATGGAGGTCGTTTTGCGACGTCAGATTTAAATGATCTATACCGTAGAGTAATTATTCGAAACAACCGTTTAAAGCGTTTAGTAGAAATTAAAGCACCTGAGGTTATCTTGCGAAACGAAAAGCGAATGCTACAAGAGTCCGTGGATTCTCTATTCGACAACACGCGTAAAGCTTCTGCTGTAAAAACCGATTCTAACCGTCCTTTAAAATCTTTATCAGATTCCCTAAAAGGGAAGCAGGGACGTTTTCGTCAAAACTTATTGGGGAAACGTGTTGACTATTCTGCGCGTTCAGTAATTGTTGTAGGACCTGAATTAAAATTATTTGAATGTGGATTGCCGAAAGACATGGCCGCTGAGTTGTACAAACCGTTCATAATCCGTAAGATTATTGAAAGAGGAATTGTCAAAACGGTAAAATCTGCAAAAAAGATTATCGATCGTAAAGAACCCGTAGTTTGGGATATCTTGGAAAATGTGTTGAAAGGACATCCGGTACTTTTGAACCGTGCCCCCACACTACACCGTTTGGGAATTCAAGCGTTCCAACCTAAACTCATCGAGGGAAAAGCGATCCAATTGCACCCGCTAGTATGTACAGCATTTAACGCGGATTTTGACGGAGATCAAATGGCAGTTCACTTGCCTTTAGGGCCAGAGGCTATCTTAGAATCACAACTTTTAATGTTGGCATCTCACAGTATTCTAAACCCAGCAAATGGTTCCCCGATTACTGTACCTTCTCAAGACATGGTCTTGGGTCTGTACTACATGACCAAAGCCCGAATGTCAACTCCAAAATTGAAAGTAAAAGGCGAAGGCTTGACGTTCTATTCGGTTGAAGAAGTACATATTGCGTACAATGAAAAGCGTGTGGAACTCAACGCGATGATCAAAATCAGAGCCAAGGTACTCAACGAAGAAGGAGCACTGGAATATCAAATCATCGATACAACCGTAGGACGTGTTCTGTTCAATGAAGTTGTTCCAGAAGCCGCAGGTTTCTTTAATGTGGTTTTGACTAAGAAAAACTTGCGAGAAATTATTGGAGACGTACTCAAAGTAACGAGCGTCCCCGAAACGGCAGCATTCTTGGATAAGATCAAAGCCATGGGATATGGCTTTGCCTTTAAAGGTGGATTGTCCTTTAGCCTAGGTGATATTATTATCCCACCGGAAAAATTAACGATGATTGACGAAGCCAATGGTCAAGTCGATGGGGTTATCGGAAACTACAACATGGGTCTGATCACCAATAATGAGCGGTACAATCAGGTGATTGACATTTGGACCTCTACGAATGCGAAATTGACCGAATTGGCAATGAAGCGTATTAGCGAAGACCAACAAGGATTCAACTCGGTGTATATGATGTTGGATTCTGGAGCTCGAGGTTCTAAAGAACAAATCCGTCAGTTGACCGGTATGCGTGGGTTGATGGCAAAACCCAAAAAATCCAATGTAGGAGGAGGAGAGATTATCGAGAATCCGATTCTTTCCAACTTTAAAGAAGGTCTTTCCATTTTAGAATACTTTATCTCTACCCACGGAGCGCGAAAAGGACTCGCCGATACCGCCTTAAAAACAGCGGATGCGGGATATCTTACGCGACGTCTTCACGATGTATCTCAAGATGTGATAGTCAACATCGAAGATTGTGAAACCCTACGCGGAGTAGAAGTCAAACCTCTGAAGAAAAACGAAGAGGTTGTAGAAACTTTAGGAGAACGTATTTTAGGACGTGTCACCCTCCACGATATTGTAAATCCGCGAACCAATGAGGTAATCATTGCTTCGGGTGAAGAAGTCAAGGAAGCACATGTGGCTCAAATAAAAGATACACCTATAGAATCTGTAGAAGTGCGTTCCCCATTGACTTGTGCAGCCCAGCACGGAATTTGTGTAAAGTGTTATGGTAGAAACCTTGCCACCGGTAAAATGGTTCAGCGAGGAGAAGCCGTAGGGGTGATTGCAGCGCAGTCTATTGGAGAGCCGGGAACACAGCTGACCTTGAGAACATTCCATGTTGGTGGAGTTGCAGGAAACATCTCTGAAGAAAACAAACTCATCACTAAGTTTGATGGAGTTGCAGAAATTGAAGATTTAAAAACAGTTAAAGGGAAAGATGCTGAAGGCAATGATGCTGAGATTGTGATTTCTAGAACAACAGAGATTAAAATTTTAGATTCCAAAACCAAAAGTGTCCTAAGTACCAACAACATTCCTTACGGTTCTTCTCTCCATATTAAAAATGGAACGAAAGTTAAAAAAGGAACTGCAGTATGTCAATGGGATCCCTTTAACGGGGTGATTGTTTCTGAGTTTACAGGTAAAATCGTGTTTGAAAACATCGAACCAGGGATGACCTATCAGGTTGAAATCGACGAACAAACTGGTTTCCAAGAAAAAGTGATTTCTGAATCTAGAAACAAAAAACTCATTCCGACCTTGTCTATTGCAGATAAGAAAGGAAATGTGTTGCGATCGTACAACTTACCTGTAGGAGCGCACCTGATTGTCAACGAGGGAGATCAGATTGAAGAAGGAAAAATCCTAGTGAAAATTCCACGTAAATCTGCCAAGTCTGGGGATATTACAGGAGGTTTACCCCGTGTAACAGAATTGTTTGAAGCGCGAAACCCTTCCAATCCAGCCGTAGTCTCTGAAATCGACGGGGTAGTTTCTTTTGGTAAAATCAAAAGAGGAAATCGCGAGATTATTGTAGAGTCCAAGTTTGGAGACATCAAGAAATATTTGGTCAAACTATCCAATCAAATTTTGGTACAGGAGAACGATTTTGTCAAGGCAGGAATGCCATTGTCAGATGGATCGACTATGCCATCGGACATTCTAAACATCAAAGGGCCTTCTGCCGTTCAGCAATACCTAGTGAATGAAATTCAAGAGGTATACCGACTGCAAGGGGTGAAGATCAACGACAAGCACTTTGAAGTGGTAGTTCGTCAGATGATGCGTAAAGTTCGTATCCTAGATCCAGGAGATTCTATTTTCTTAGAAAACCAGTTGGTCTTCCGTTATGACTTTATGAAAGAAAACGACGCTTTATTCGGAATGAAAATTGTGGAAGAAGTGGGCGATTCTGAAAATCTGAAGCAAGGTCAAATTATTACTTCTCGACAGTTGCGCGACGAAAATTCGTTACTGAAACGCGAAGACAAAGCCTTGGTTGTTGCTCGAGAAGTGGCACCTGCTACTGCGAAGCCTGAATTGCAAGGGATTACCCGAGCCTCACTTCAGACCAAGTCCTTTATTTCTGCGGCTTCCTTCCAGGAAACCACAAAAGTATTGAACGAAGCAGCCGTAAATGGAAAAGTAGATTTCCTAGAAGGCTTGAAAGAGAATGTTATCGTAGGACACAAGATTCCTGCAGGTACAGGACTTCGAGTGTACAACGACATCATTGTAGGTTCGAAAGAAGAGTACAACAGTCTTTTGATTGATAAAGAAGAGGAAATCAGTTTCTAAAACCATGAGTGAGAAAAAAGCCCCCAAGCAGAAGCAATTGGATATTGCCATTGATGAACAGACAGCCGACGGAGTGTACTCCAATTTGGCGATCATCAACCATTCGGCGTCCGAGTTTATCGTAGATTTTATTACCGTCATGCCGGGTGCGCCCAAGGCACGGGTAAAGTCACGTGTGATTTTGACCCCCGAACACGCCAAGCGTTTTAAAAAAGCTTTGGCAGACAACATCCAACGTTTCGAAAACACAAATGGAACTATTGAAACTAATGAGCCTCCGCCGATTCCACTCAATTTTGGACCGGCCGGCGAAGCCTAATATAAAAACCCTCCTTTTGGAGGGTTTTTAGTTTTGCTACTTCTTATTCTGGGATTTGATATTGTTATAGAGGCTTTCTTTGACTTTAAAAATTGTTCCATGCCGAGTTCCTTCAGGGAATTGAATTTGATCAGAAATGTCGGTCCAAGTTTTTAAATCAGAAGAACGTACAGCTCCCATTTTTCCTTCGGTATAGCGATCAAAATAGACAATCCAATGGTCATTAAATTGCATAACGGTGGGTCCTTCTACCCAATTTTGGGTGATGGGTTCCGAGGGAGGACTCCACTGTGTTTGCAACTTGTCACTCGTTGCAATTCGTATATTTTTTTTGGGTTCAGGAAGCAGGGTCTCGTCTTTGATAAACAGCCGATAGGTGTCTTTCGTTTTCAGTATCGTTGCATCGATGACATTAAAGCTAGGTTCATAGAAGAGTTTGGTTTCGCTAAAATCAATAAAATCTTTTGTGGTAGTAGCGTACATTCTGTGATTGTATCCGTCGTCTCCTAAAGTATCTGTCTCTGGAAATCTGCCGGGTAGTGTTGTTGCCCAAAAGAGTAAATACGTTTTGGAGTCGGTATCATAGAACAATTCAGGAGTCCAGCAATTTCTCGCCTCGGTTTCGTGCTCCATGACTGGAAGGTATTTTTGTTCCGACCAATGAATCAAATCTGTTGAATTTGCATAGCCAATTCCCTTTTCATTCCAACTTACGGTCCATACCATATGGAATTTTCCGTCACCACCTTTAATAATACAAGGGTCTCGAATAAGTTTGTCTTTGCCCACTTGGGGTTTTAAGAAGGACTGGTTGTTGTTCAGCGCCTCCCAACTGAAACCGTCTCTACTGGCGGCTAAATACAAGTCTTTCTCTCCATTTCCTTTAAAAAATGAAAAAAGATAGACATCCGCTTCTTGTTGGTTACAACCTAAAAGGACTAGTGTGAGAAGTAGAACAACGCTATTTTTCATAGTTGTTTAGATTTTGAGATGTCGGTACAGGGCAGGTTCTCCAATTAAAACGTACTTGAGAACTCTTAAACTCTTGTTGAACATCTTTTTTATCGAATGAGTATTTTTTTTGTTTGTAGCTCCCTTTTTTGGTTATATAATTTAACAATATAGAGGCCGCTTTGGAGCTTGCTAATATCTAATTTTTCGGTTGAAATCAGTTTTTCGGATAGTACTTTTTGACCCATTACATTATAAACAACTACTTCAAGAGAATCCACATTTGTGTTTATTGCTAAATAATCTGATGCGGGATTTGGATAAAATGAAATTGAGGGGGTCGTAGCAGTGTCAATTATTTCAACATCAAGGCTACTGTTGTAATCAGAAGTAAATTCCCCGCTATAGTGTAAATTGTAAAATTCTAATACAGATTGGGCTAGTGAATTAATTAGAGTCAGTCGTGTTGAATCGTCAAATCGAACCTCTTGGTTTAATTCAATTTGAATGGCATCAATTGCTCCATTTGTATCTCTGGATCCATGTCTTTGGGTATTGTATCCACCAGTAAAATAAGGTTCGGTACTTTGGGGGAATGGGTCGGATAAACTGGGTACAGTTGGAAGGCCTTTCCTGTCCAATAAAGTTCCAAGACTACGCTGCCCTCTTACTAATGCTGCATGGGAATACTGCTGTGTGTTGTCCGAAACCAAAGTTCTAATGCTACTTTCCTCTATCAAAGAAGCGCTGTTTAGTTCAGCGTCTGTAGCTTGTACTTCGGATTTACTCAACAAATACCCTAATTCTATTCGTTGAAGGGAATGTCCATGACCGTGTATGTCTAAGAACAATCCTCTTCCGTATTCTGAAATGACAGTTTCTTTTGCAGCGTCAATAAAGGTGTGATATGCCTCCCAGGCCTCTTCTACTTTTGGATTTCCATCGGTCGCTTCAATACGATCTCGATTGGCATCAAACTTTTTTCTGTGCAGCAAATTAATAACCAGATGAGGATAAAATTCGGAAGTGTCAACGATTTCGTCATATACACCTTCTGAAATGGATTTGGTCCAAAGATCATTTAGTAAAACGCACCCATTGCAACTTCGGTCGGGTAGGGAGGTGGGTTCTAAGTTCCCCCCGTGGGGTGCAGAAATTACAAGGGGCATATTTCCCGCTCGATATTCGATATAGCCTGTGGCATCGTAATAAACACTACCGGCTAGATAGGCTTGAGAAAAAGTCAAATTCCAACAAAAAAGAGCCACTATTTTTAAAGCTACTTTAAAACAGAATCTCTCCATTTTTATTTTTATTTGAATACACCAAATTGTTTGGTAACAGGTGTTTTTTAATTCGGTTCTCAAATTCTTACTTTTTTTCTTCACGCAAAATTTTCTCCAATTTACGACCTTTTGCCAATTCATCAATTAGCTTTTCCATTTGCCTACACTGTTTGTACAATTCAAACTCATCTTCTATTTCTTCAATGCGATAGCCACAAACCACGCCTTTTATCAGGTGTGCGTTGGGGTGGATTTTTGCTTCATCAAAAAAGGTTCTAAAGGTGACTTGAGCAGCAATAAGTGCTTTTAATTTCTTTAAAATTTCTTCACTTCCGTTACGGATTATCTTTATTTCAATTTTCCCTTTGAAATTTTGGTCATTTAGTTCAACTTTTTTTTCGTCTATTGCGTGAATAGAATTACTTATTATTTCAAATAGTGGATAAAGAGCTTTGGTTTTCGGCAAGTATAGCTTCTTAACTCTATTTCTAAGATTTGTTGAACTATTTGGTCTCATTAATTTTTCTCAGTTTTTCGGTATTGCCTACAACTACCGTATATCAGAACTGGTTCCGATATATCGCCTTTATCGTTTTGTTTTATTTATTTTAATATGCTGATTATCAAGATTTTGATTTTCCAAAATTCGATTAATAGGGCTTTCAATTCGTTTTAACTTTCGTTAAGGAACATGAGTATATCGTTCCGTTGTCTTTGTCGAGTAATGTCCTACTAGTTCCTGAATAGTAGGTAAGGGTTGTCTCTTTTTAGAGTTCGTTATAATATGTATTTAATCCCTGCCAAAAGCAAAACAGGCTTTGGTAGCAGCATGGTTTTTATGTTCCGTAGTGAGGTACTGGAGGCATGTCATGATAAAGACAGATTTGGGTGTTGTCTTTTACGAAGTTAGCAAAAAAAAGGAAACGTCTAAGCTCTTAAAACTCCGAGGTAAAATGAAACTGAAGTTCCTTGTATTGTTCTTGAGCCATTTGCAGGGAAAAGGCAGAGTCAGCAAGAAAGACCAGTTGGTCGCTTTTGTCTTGAGCCAAAAATTTTTGTTTGATCCGTTTAAAGTCTTGGAAGAGGGTGGATTTTTCATCACCTTCTATCCAGCACGCTTTGTGGACATTCAGGTTTTCAAAGGAACATTGGGCACCGTATTCGTGGAGCAAGCGGTATTGAATGACTTCAAACTGCAGAGCACCCACGGTACCAATGACCTTGCGTCCGTTGAGGTTGAGTGTAAACAACTGGGCCACCCCTTCGTCCATCAGTTGGTCAATGCCTTTGGTCAGTTGTTTGGCTTTCATGGGATCTTTGTTATTGATATAGCGGAAGTGTTCTGGGGAAAAGCTGGGAATCCCTTTAAACTGGAGTAGCTCTCCGCTGGTGAGGGTATCGCCTATTTTAAAATTCCCCGTATCGTGAAGTCCTACGATATCTCCGGGGTAGGACACATCCACAATTTCTTTTTTCTCAGCAAAAAAGGCGTTGGGAGAGGAAAACTTTAATTTTTTATTGTGGCGCACGTGGAGGTAAGGCGTGTTGCGTTCAAAGGTACCCGAAACGATTTTGACAAACGCTAAGCGGTCGCGGTGGTTGGGGTCCATATTGGCGTGAATCTTAAAAACGAAACCGCTGAATTGTTTTTCCTCGGGTTGGATCAAACGTTCTTCCGAGGTTTTGGGTAGCGGTTCAGGAGCGATATCAATAAAGCAGTTCAGTAGTTCTTCTACCCCAAAATTATTTAAGGCAGAGCCAAACAGGACGGGCTGCAGTTTTCCTTCCAAATAAGCACTTTGGTCAAAGGGGGGATACACACCCTCCACGAGTTCCAATTCTTCTTTTAATGTGTTGAGCCGTGCACTACCGATGGCGGCTTCCAACTCCGGATCGTCCACCTGCTCAAAGGTGATTTTTTTTCCGATGGTTTGTTTTTGCTCATCCTGAAAGAGTTGGATGTTGCGCTCCCAAAGGTTGTAAATCCCTTTAAAGTCATAGCCCATCCCTATGGGAAGTGAGAGTGGGGTTACGGTAAGTCCCAGTTTCTGTTCCACTTCGTCTAAAAGGTCAAAGGCGTCTTTTCCCTCACGGTCCAGTTTGTTGATAAAGACAATCATGGGAATGTTCCGCATCCGGCAGACCTCCACCAGTTTTTCGGTTTGCTCTTCCACTCCTTTGGCTACGTCTATCACTACAATCACGCTGTCCACGGCGGTAAGGGTGCGAAAGGTATCTTCCGCAAAATCCTTGTGCCCAGGGGTGTCCAAGATGTTGATCTTTTTGTCTTTGTAAACAAAAGCCAACACAGAGGTAGCTACGGAAATCCCACGTTGGCGTTCGATTTCCATAAAGTCGCTGGTCGCAGTCTTTTTAATCTTGTTGGACTTGACCGCTCCTGCTTCTTGGATAGCACCACCAAAAAGGAGGAGTTTTTCCGTCAGGGTGGTTTTTCCCGCATCGGGGTGGGAGATGATCCCAAAGGTACGCCGTCTTTTGATTTCCTCTAAAAATCCCATGGTTGAAATTTGGACAAAAATACTCCAAATAATCTCTCAAGCGAAACGAACCACAATAGGTTTTTGCAAAAATTATAGGTAATTTTGTACCGCATGAAAGAAGAAAAAGTAGTCTTAGTAGATACTGAGGACAATCTTATGGGCACCATGCCCAAAATGGAAGCCCACGAAAAAGCGGTTTTGCACCGTGCTTTTTCCGTTTTTATTTTAAATGAAAAAGGAGAGCTAATGCTGCAGCAGCGCGCTTTGCACAAATACCATTCTCCGGGTCTGTGGACCAACACCTGCTGCAGCCACCAACGGGAAGGCGAAGGTAACCTAGAGGCCGGAAAACGCCGCCTGCAAGAAGAGATGGGGTTTAGTACCTCACTAGAAGCTTTGTTCAGTTTTATTTACAAAGCTCCTTTAGACAATGGATTGACAGAACACGAATTGGATCATGTACTGTTGGGACATTACGAAGAAGCTCCAGTGATCAACCCAGAGGAAGTAGCAGCTTGGAAATGGATGCCGTTAGAGGCAATAGCCCAAGCTCTACAGGAAACTCCAGAGGAATTTACGGTTTGGTTTAAAATTATCTTTGATCGTTTTTACAAGCACATAAATAGTATAAAATGATACCTCCCTTACTTTTTGTAGTTACAGCATTAGGGTAATTTGGATGTTCTACGGGTAGGCTAACCAAAGTCGGAGTAGGATCCTTTTAAAAACATTAAATAGAAACAGATGAAAGTAACCGTCAGTAGAAAAGCTCATTTTAACGCCGCACATCGGCTGTACCGAAAGGACTGGTCCAACGCACAAAACGAGGCACTTTTTGGAAAGTGCTCCAATCCTCATTATCACGGACACAATTACGAATTGATTGTTCACGTCACTGGGGACATAGATCCCGAAACGGGCTATGTCATGGATATGAAAATTTTAAAAGACTTGATCAAAAACGAGGTGGAGGACAAGATGGATCACAAAAACCTGAATGAAGAAGTAGCCGAGTTTTTCGATCTAATTCCCACAGCAGAAAACATGGTGGTTGTCATTTACAATTCCTTAAAGCCTCACCTGAATCCAGAACATACATTGGAAGTTACTCTTTACGAGACCCCGCGAAACTATGTGAGTTATTCCGAATAAAAAAATCACTTTTTTGGTTTTCGTACAAAAAAATATTTATCTTCAATTATATTTATATTAAAGCTATGTCAAGTATCAAATTGCTAAAAAAGGAAATCAACAACGATATCGGAGACCTTATCGAGGAGATTTATCTTTGGGAGTTATCGAATCCCGACGGTGATTTAGCTAAAAGTGAAAAATTAATTGAGGATGCAATCCAAGCTTTTGACGAATTGATGATGAAAATAAATGCAGTAAATGGAGAGGACAAGAAGGGACAGTTTCAAACAATCGCAAAAGAACGCAAAAAAGTAATGTCCTCTTTGCTAAAGAAATCTGTAGCACTTTAATTTTCTCTTTCGCTTTCTCGTCTTTTTTCAAGAAAACTCAAAAACTCTTTCCCATATTTAGAGGCTTGCACTTCGGGAGTCATCTTTACTGCGATGGAATCCAGTAGCGATAAATTCGCATCAAATACCTGTGTTAACGCCAAATAAGGCGCGATGTTTTCATTCGTATTATTTGCAGCAAAGTTGATGGTGTAGAGATACCTTCTTTTTAAAAGGTTCTTAATTTTTTGTTCCAAACTATCGGAACGTGAGATGTTTCCGTCCGCTTGCGCCTGGTACATGCCCTTGACCAATTCCAAGTTTTGTTCGTTGAATTTTCTACTGTAAAATTGATATTCTTGGAGGAGTTCTTGATTTTTAGATCCCGTTATTTTTGCACTGCTTTCAAAGGTTTTTAGTAGGGTGTTGATTTCAATTGTGCCTTTTTCACCAAAAAACAAGATCCGGTCATTCAGGCTGTCTCCGTCTTCTTTATCCAAATAGAGGTAAAAAACTTCTGCGGTCTCCAAAGGAGTTTGAAATTCAAATTTTGGGGTTCCCTGGACCACAGTAGAATCTATATTGATCAACATCGTGTCCTGAATTTTCTGAAGGAAGAGCGTCCCTTTGCGTAAACCTTCCACACTGCCCTTCACAACCATCAGGTCACCCGATGCTTCTTTTGTTGAGGGGTTACATGAGCTTAGTACGATCCCCACGAACAGTAGGGATAGTATATTTCGAAATCGTACTATTGTTAAATATTTAGCCAATACGTCAATTTGAGGTTAAAACTACGATATCTTGGCGAAAAATTGTCTGTGCTGATGTAATTATCATTGTAAACAATAAATAAATCGGAAAGCGGAGCAAAGCGCCATTGCATTCTGGAGTTTACCCCTAAATTTTCACCCTGTAAGTTGTATTGTACAAATGTAGTCCAGGTAAGGGTTTTGGTAAACGTAAAATCCACCTTGGGGCTCACCAGCCAAAGATTTCTAGAAGCGTAGGGTTTTGGAAGTTCAATGGCATTAAAGTTGACGATCATACTCGCATTGACTATGGGTTGTTTCCTCCAATTGATTTCATTTTCTACGGTAAACTTGGTTCCGTTGTAAAAGGTTCCATAGGTCACCTTGGTGTCCAAGTTAAAACTTTTCCGTTGGTCCGAACGGTAGTTAACTTCCAGATCTCCGTAGGTATAACCCGTATTTTCAGGAAGTTCCACACCGTCTGAACTTCGAGTGGGATCAAAACTCGAGGTCAAATACACATATCGATTCGTATAATCCAAGGACAGACTGCTGGTGTTTAAAAAGCTTTTTCTAATGGAATTGCTAAACACGCGGTCTGTAGCCAAATAATTCCTTGCCGGATCAAAAAATAGAAAGCTGCGTTGGCTAAAGCTATAACTGTTTACTTTTGGATTTTTTGGATAAATACTGTAAGTGTATTGGGGTGAAACTTTTACAAAACCCGTACGTCGAAAAAAACCGAGATCCGATCGAAAATCTTCTCCTCCATGGATGAACTCCATCGATACTCGGTGGCGTAGCGTATTCCGTTGTAGGCGCATCCCTACAATTTGGTCGTCATCGTTTAGCCCTTCCGTAAAGGATTTGTGGAAAAAGACGCGGCCCGCCCACTTACTATCTGAAGTGGCAAGATTGTATTCGATTCCAGTAACACTGTTTTTACTCGCCTCGTCCTCTATAAAGTCGTATTCTTCCATCGTTCTTCGGTCAATAAAAAAGAAACTGACATTGGAGCGGTCGAAGACTTTTTGTCGTAAGGTAAAAACGGTATTGAGATTGGAGGGGATCTCATTTTTGATATCGGCATCTGTTAGGATGTTTAGGAAGCCCAAACGAAGATTGGAATTCAATTTCCCACTCAATCGCGCCCCGGCGATGATTTTATTTTCGATTGTATTGCCTTCCAAATCTTCAGCTACTCCAATTCTTCGAGAGAAAAAGGGAATGACATCTCTTCTGGCTCCAAAGTCTTTAAAGAGATCGTCATTTTGTGTAAAAAATTGTCGTTTTTCTGGAAGTGAGATAGCAAAACGGGTCAGGTTCACCACCTGATCATCGACTTCCACTTGCGAAAAATCGGGATTGTAGGTCAAATCGAGATTGAGCGCATTTCCAATAGGGATTTTCGCATCTCCTCCCACCGAAGTGTTGGATCCTGAAGTGCCTTCTACAAAGTCTTTTTGTGTCGCACCACTCACATAGGGAATTAGTGAAATAGGATTACGCGCTTTTTTTAAAGGGGTTTCAAAAACCATTTTACCCATAAAGCCCAAGTTTCCAATGGTTTGGTTTAATGGGGTGCGTATCCAAGAACTCGTCTCGTTGATTTGGGTATTTCCTCGATAGAGGTTAAAGCGCCAGGAAGTTTGTGAATTGTCGTAGAAAAAAGCACTAAAGGGGATTTTTATTTCTGCCGTAAAACGTTCTTCTGTGATTTTTGTAGCAACGGTCCATTTGGTATCCCACGCATAGTTTCGGTCGGATCGGTAGCTTTGATTTCCTCCTGAAATCAACCCATCCGCTTTGAGTCCTATGGGATTGGTCGCAAACGAAAATGCATTGGTGGCATCGCTAAATGTATCGAAAAGTAAGGTCAGGTAATCCGTTGGATAGGTGCTGAAGTCACGTTTTAAATTGGGGGTAGTAAAGTCAGTGCCATCCGCATCAGACTTAACCAAAATAAAGAGGTTTTTTTCGTTTCTTAAAAATTTAAAACGAGTTTGTTTGGTCGCCTGAAGACTGTCAGCAGGACGCCACATCCAAAAATCAGATTGCCAAACGCTCGCATTCCATTCCATTTCATCGCCCACGCCGTCTATGCGTAATTCTGATTCTATGGTAGGAACTAGAAATTCCTTCTCCTTTTGTGCTAGGGCAAGTGTACCATTTAATAAAATAAAAAGATAAAGGGCAAGGCTTTGATTTTGCAAAAGCAATTTATTTGTTTTTTTTTTGAAATTCAAAAATACGAATCTTTACTAAGACCCTTTTTAAAGAATAAGGTTTAATTTTGAATTCAAATTTTTATGTTGAAATTTATTTTTATACTTCCTTTAATTTTAAGCAACCCTTCTGCACCCAATGAAGATTGGGGAGCCACAGGACACCGTGTGGTGGGGGAAGTAGCCGCACAACACATTTCAAAAAAAACAGCTAAGGCGATCGATCGTTTACTCGATGGAGTTTCTCTGGCTTATGTTTCCAATTATGCAGATGACATCAAATCAGACGACCGATACCGAGCTTACGGTCCCTGGCATTATGCCAACCTCGATTTAGACGAAACCTATAATACCAGCGAGAAAAACCTAAAGGGAGATCTTGTCCAAGCCATTGAAAAGTGTGTCGCTGTTTTAAAAAATAAAAAGGCTTCTAAGGCGGAGCGTCAGTTTCATCTCAAGCTTTTGGTTCATTTCATTGGAGACCTTCACCAGCCCATGCATCTGGCTAAAAAAGAAGACCGAGGTGGAAATGAAGTGTCGATTAAATGGTTTGGGAAGCGTTCGAATCTACATCGACTTTGGGATAGTGATATGATCGATAGCAGTCAATTGAGCTATACCGAATTGGCGCAAAATTTAACCGTGTTATCCCCAGCTCAAAAGGCGCAAATTGTGTCAGGTTCACTCTCGGTTTGGGTAGCAGAAATTCACGAGTTGACCAAGAAGGTGTATCAAGAACTTCCCGAAAACACCAATCTAGGATATCGGTATCGGTACCAAAATTTTGATCGTGTTCGCCTTCAGTTACACAAGGCAGGGCTTCGTCTGGCACATTTGCTGGATGAAGTTTTTAAATAATTTTGCGAAATGTCAAGTTAATCCGTGACCCCAGAGGTCGCGCAGTTTTTGCTATTTGATGCAGCCAATGGGTTTGGGTTTCCCCTTCCATCAGTAAGAGGCTTCCTTTTTTTAAAAGTATTTTTAGACGCAGCTCCTTTTGTTCCCGATGTTTCAGATGAAAAAAGCGTTCTGCGCCAAAACTCACCGAAGCAATAACGGGGTTTTTACCTAATTCTTTTTCATTGTCTGCATGCCAGCCGTTACTGTCTTTTCCATCTCGGTAGTGGTTTAGAAGTACGGTGGTAAATTGGGTATCACAAACTTGATGAATACGCTCTTGGATTTGAGAAAGTAAGGGGGTCATCTGATGCGGATGCATGGTTATCCCCGAGTAGGAATACGGCAAACTGTTGTTTGCATACAGGGCGGTGAGTCGAGGTTGGGCATAGGTTTTCCCAAAAACCGTGATGGGATCTTGCTGCCAAGGGGTTTCTTTGAGCAGTTGATTAAAATGTGCTTCCGCTTCTTTTTCAGTAAAAAAGGAATCGAAATACCGCAGTCGGGCCCCTGGAAAATCCGTGGGGGTTCCGTCACTGGGAAGGATTAAAGGTTTAAGCATACTGCAAATAAAGACTATTCAATAAAAAACCGCCCGAAGGCGGCATTTCATTATTTGATCAAATCCACACTGCGTTGGATAAATTGGGTTAAAGCTTCTCCTTTCAACAGGTTTTGTGAAAGTTTGGCGAGATCCAATGCTTGTTGAATCAAGCGTTCTTTTTTCTTTTGAGTTTTGGTGTTGAGAATTTGACCCACCAGTTCGTGGTTCGTGTTGACCACTAGGTTGTACATGTCGGGCATAGCACCCATCATTCCTCCGCCGCCTGTTTGTTGCATTTCTTTCATACGACGCATAAATTCAGGTTGGGTCAGTACAAAAGGGAGACTGTTGCTGTCTAGTGGTTCCAGTTGAACGGTGTAGCCTCCTTCTTTAACCACCTCCTCAATTATAGGTTTTAGAGTTTCTTTTTCATCGTCTGTTAATTTGGATAAGGACGCTTCTTCCTTTTTTATTAGGTTTTCGATCGTATCGCCATCCACACGGGCAAAGGAAACGTTTTCCTTACTGCCTTCCAGTTTTTGGATCAAATGGCTGATGATTGGCGAATCCAGCAAGAGCACTTTATAGCCTTTGTTTTTAGCTTGTTCGATATAGCTGTGTTGCGCCTCTGCATCGGATGCATAAAGAAGGATCAATTTATCATCCTTGTCCGTCTGCGTGTCTTTAAGCGCTTCCTTGAGCTCCTCGAAGGTGAAATAATCGCCTTCCGTAGTAGGAAATAAGGCAAAGTTTTCTGCTTTTTCAAAAAACTTGTCTTCACTAAGCATCCCATACTCGATCACCACTTTGATGTCGTTCCACTTTTCTTCAAAGGCGTTACGGTCTTTTTTAAAGAGGCTGTTGAGTTTATCTGCCACTTTGCGTGTAATGTAGTTGCTGATTTTCTTTACGGCGCCGTCAGCTTGAAGGTAACTTCTTGAAACATTGAGCGGAATATCAGGAGAATCAATCACGCCTCGGAGAAGAGTCAAGAACTCAGGAACAATTCCTTCTACATTGTCCGTTACAAAAACTTGATTTTGATACAACTGAATGCGATCTTTTTGTATGTTGAGGTCATTATTCAGTCTGGGGAAATACAAAATTCCCGTCAATTTAAAGGGGTAATCTACATTCAGGTGAATATTAAATAAGGGCTCTTCAAACTGCATGGGATAGAGTTCTCGGTAAAAGGATTTGTAGTTTTCCTCTTTGAGATCTGCTGGTTTTTTGGTCCAGGCTGGGTCGGGGTTGTTGATGATGTTGTCCACAGTAACCGTTTCAGGTTTCGCATCTTCAGCAGCACCTTCCGGGAGGGGAAGGGTTTCCTCCTTGGTCCCAAACTTAATGGGAATGGGCATGAATTTGCTGTACTTCTGTAGGAGCTCACTAATTCGTGCTTCTTCCAAAAACTCTTTGGAATCTTTAACGATATGAAGAATAATTTCTGTCCCACGCGAATCTTTTTCAATAGGTTCTAAGCTGTATTCTGGAGATCCATCACATACCCAATGCGCTGCGGGTTCCCCTTTGTGTGATTGGGTTTTGATTTCCACTTTTTCGGCGACCATAAAAGCCGAGTAAAAGCCCAAACCAAAATGTCCGATTATACCACTGTCCTTAGCGGAATCTTTGTATTGCTCAAGAAACTCTTCTGCTCCGGAAAAAGCCACCTCATTGATGTATTTTTGAACCTCCTCTTGGGACATTCCTACTCCTTTATCGATGATGTGGATTTTCTTAGCTTTTTTATCAACCTTTACTTCGATGGTAAGGTCGCCTAAGTCTCCTTTGATTTCACCTAGACTGCTGAGGTGTTGTAATTTGGTTGTTGCATCCGTAGCGTTTGAGATCAGCTCTCTTAAAAAGATCTCGTGATCACTGTATAAAAACTTTTTAATTAGCGGGAAGATATTCTCTACCGCAACATTAATTTTTCCAGTACTCATAATTCGTTTTATTTGATTGGAGAAAGACAAAAAAAGTACCATACTAGAAAGTCTGACAAGATGACACAAAAACAGCAACAATAAACGTGTTTACCATTTTGTATAAAAAAATAAACAGTATATCTTTGAAGACAATATATGACACATGGCTAAAAAATCTGAACAGTTAAAAGAAAAAATATTCGATGCCTATTCTAGTGCGGTTTTAGAGCAGGAAAAAGAACCCAAATCAGTCTATCTATTTTGTAAAGAATTGGGTATTTCGGAAGCGGAGTTTTACCAGTATTTTGGTTCACTGAATCATGTCAAAGGGCAAATTTTCTGTCAGTTTTTTGACAATGCTTTGGGTTTGATCATCAAGGGAAAAGAGTTCGCTATGCAAAGGCCAAAAGAAAAGTTGTTGAGCTTTTATTTTACGTTTTTTGAAGTGCTCATGCTAAACCGGAGTTATGTGCTTTTCGCCTTAGACGGAGCAAGTGCAGATCTTCAAAAGTTGAGTGTGTTAAAAGAATTGCGGTCTGCGTTTAAAGGTTTTGTCTCAGGTCTTATTGAAGAAGGCAATGCAGTAAAACAAACCCGGATTTCGAAGCATCCAGAAGCACTTTTTTCGGAAGGGGCTTGGTTGCAATTACTTTTTCTAATGAAGTTTTGGATGGAGGACGACTCCCCTGGTTTTGAAAAAACAGACATGGCTATAGAAAAATCAGTACGCACCGTTTTTGATCTTTTTGACAATACTCCTATTGACAGCATAGTAGATTTTGGAAAATTCCTTTGGAAGGAAAAAATAAAGACGGCCTAGTTGAAAACCTTAGACTCAATTCCTACCCACAAGATTGAACGCGCCACAAAATTAGTTTCCACAGGAGTAAAAATAGGGGGAAATTATTTGCGATATTACGGAGAAAAACTCATTCGCGGAGAAGAAGATAAAGACAAACTCAATGCGAATAATGCCAAAGATATTTATGACGGTTTAAAAGAGCTTAAAGGGAGTGCTTTGAAAGTTGCCCAGATGCTCAGTATGGAGAAAAATCTGATGCCTCAGGCCTATGTAGAGCAGTTCAGTCTCGCTCAATTTTCTGTGCCTCCGTTGTCTGGAGCCTTGGTCAAAAAAACCATTAGAAAGTATTTAGGTGCCGACCCCGAAGCCCTTTTTGATACGTTTTCCATGCAATCTGAAAACGCTGCAAGTATTGGCCAGGTTCACAGAGCCACCAAAGAGGGGAAAGCCCTTGCAGTAAAAATTCAATATCCTGGAGTAGCCAACAGCATTCGTTCTGACTTGGCTATTGTAAAACCCATTGCCCTAAAAATGTTCAACCTCAAAGGTAAAGATACGGACCGATACTTTGAAGAAGTTGAAAATAAATTACTAGAAGAAACGGATTACCTTCAAGAGCTCCAAAGCAGTCAAATGATTTCGGAAGCCGCTCAAGTCCTACCCAATCTCACTTTCCCTAAGTATTATCCCAAATGGACCACCTCCAAGATCTTGACGATGGACTGGATGGAGGGTGTTCATCTTTCCGAATATGTAAAAAGAGAAAAATTCAATCAAAAAGAACGCAATCTTTTAGGACAAACCCTTTGGGACTTCTATATGTTTCAAATTCATGGGCTGCGAAAAGTACAAGCCGATCCGCACCCCGGAAACTTTATGGTTTCTGAGCAAGGTGAACTGATTGCGATAGATTTTGGTTGTATTAAAGAGATCCCTGAAGACTTTTATATCCCCTACTTTGAGCTTTCTAAAAAAGAGAATATCGAAGATCAGGAGTCTTTTGTAAAACTGCTCACCGATTTAGAAATCCTCCTGGATACGGATACAGAGGAAGAAACAACGTACTTTCTAGCACTCTTCCAGAAAATGATGCGCTTGTTTACCAAACCCTTTCACGATCAGTATTTTGATTTTTCAGATGCTGTATTTTGGGACGCGATCAGCAACCTTTCCAAAGATTTTACTGAAGATTCCCAGTTGAGACAGATGAATGGCAACCGAGGTTCAAAACACTTTATTTACATCAATCGAACTTTTTTTGGGTTGTATCACTTGCTTCACGATTTGGAAGCTCAAATTGAGACTGAGTCTTTTCGAAAGTATCTCAGGTAGGAACTATTCCAAAGTTGATATTATCTAGAGACTATAGTATTCCAATTTGTAATGAAGCCGAATTGCTTTGTACTCTTTGTCAGGAGGAGTTTTATTTTATTTCAGTATTTCTGAGAATCGGTTGCTTTAGTTACGAGGAATTATGTAGAGCTTTTCCTACATTCATAATATGTATATTTACACCCAACAAATATGATTAAATTAAAACACACCTGTTTTAGGTGTTTCTTCAACAAATAACGAATATGTACAATTCAAAGATCATAGGCCTTGGAAAATACCTGCCAGACAATGTGGTGACCAATGCGGATTTAGAAAAAATAATGGAAACTTCGGATGCTTGGATTCAAGAACGAACTGGGATTCAAGAACGCCGGCATATTGCCAAAGACAGTGACGATTCAACTTCCTCGATGGGAGTGAAAGCTTCAAAAATTGCCATTGAGCGTGCCGGTTTGCTTCCGCAAGATATCGATTTGATCTTATTTGCCACCCTCAGTCCAGATTACTATTTCCCAGGTTCTGGAGTATTAGTTCAAGAAGTGTTAGAAATACCGGATTGTCCGGCGATGGACATCCGCATGCAGTGTTCAGGCTTTGTTTATGCTGTGGCTACTGCAGATCAGTTTATCAAAACAGGAATGTATAAAAATGTGTTAGTGATCGGTTCAGAATACCATTCTGGAGGACTGGACATGACCACGCGCGGGAGAAATATTTCCGTAATTTTTGGTGACGGTGCAGGTGCCGTTGTAATGACACGAGCTGAAAACAATGAGGTAGGGGTCTTAAATTCGCAACTGCATTCCGAAGGGAAATACGCCAAGGAATTGTCTTTAATTGGTCCCAACACAGGTCGCTGGGTTCCTGAAATTATGGAAGCAAATGACCCCGATGATATTTCCTACTATCCCTATATGAACGGGCAGTTTGTCTTTAAAAATGCTGTTGTTCGCTTTTCAGAAGTGATCCTTGCTGGTTTGCAAAAAGCGGGTTGGAAACCTGAAGACATCGATATGTTGATTCCCCACCAAGCCAATTTGCGCATTTCCCAATTTGTTCAAAAGAAGTTTGGCTTGAGCGATGCTCAAGTATACAACAACATCCAGCGCTATGGAAACACTACCGCAGCTTCTATCCCTATCGCTTTAACTGAAGCTTGCGAGGAAGGAAAAATAAAAGAAGGAAGTAGGGTAGTTCTGGCAGCCTTTGGAAGTGGGTTTACTTGGGGAAGTGTGAGTATTCAATGGTAGCTTACAAAACCTTAGTTCTGGGGGCTTCTACAAATCCCGAACGGTATTCCTATCAAGTAGTGCATCGTTTAGTAGCTGCACAGATTCCCGTAGTACCCATGGGAGTTAAAAAAGGAAGTATTGGGGGAATTCCTATAGTCCCTCCTTTGACACCGCAAATAGACATTCATACTGTTTCACTCTATCTCGCGCCAGCCCGGCAACAAGCTTATTTTGATTTCGTCATTCAATTACAACCCAAAAGAGTGCTTTTTAATCCAGGAACCGAAAATTCAGTTTTTGCTCAAAAACTTAACAAAGAGGGGATTGCGTGGGAAAATGCTTGTAATTTGGTCTTACTTTCTACGAATCAATACCAAGCCTAAAAAAGTCAAAAGCCCGTTTAAAGGCAGCAGTTCATACCCCAATTGATACCCTCCCAAAACGCTGGCATCTAAAGAAGCTAGAATACAGATTAAGGCAAGTACGGTTAAAAGTACAGGCCACAACCAGCGCTCTTTGATCTTGTAGTCCGTGAAGATTCCAAAGGCAAAAAGCCCCAATAGCGGACCGTAGGTATATCCTGCAACTGTTAAAAGCCCATCGATTACATTGCGATCCAAAATATATTTAAAGGCAATGACTACTCCAATCAACATGATACTCATGGCGACATGCACTTTTTTCCGAAGTTTTTTTTGTGCCGATTTTTCGTAGCGTTCAATGTTTAAAAAATCAACACAAAACGACGTAGTTAAAGAGGTCAATGCACTGTCTGCACTGCTGTATGCAGCAGCAATCAAGCCCAAAATAAAAGTGACAGCCACTGCTATTCCCAAGTTGCCATTCAATGCGATTTCCGGAAAAAGTAAATCAGTTTTGGGGCTGCCGTCCATCATTGGAACGGCTATTCCTTCTTTCGCGGCATAGATGTAAAGTAAGGCTCCCAAAAGCATGAAAAGTCCCGTGACAATGACCAATACAATACTGAAGACGATCATGTTTTTTTGGGCGTCTTTTAGGTTTCTACAACTGAGGTTTTTTTGCATCATGTCTTGGTCCAGTCCAGTCATACAAATGGTAACAAAAGCACCTCCGATAAAAGATTTTAAAAAGTGATTTCTGCTTAAAAGAGAATCCGTTACTAGAACATCGCTAAACTTTGAAAGCTCCGCAGAAGCCAGAAAATCAAAAAAGGACCACTCTAAGGCTTGGTTGATGTAAATAATAGAAAGTACTACTGCCAAAATCATCAGCGTAGTTTGGAGGGTGTCGGTAAATACGATGGTTTTAATTCCCCCTTTTTGGGTGTAGACCCAAATTAATACAATGGACAGCACCACGGTAACTTCAAAGGGAATCTTCCACAAATCAAAAATAAATTGTTGTAAAACGATAGCGACCAGAAAAAGTCGAAAGGCAGCACCCAATACCCGTGAAACAAAGAAAAAGAACGCCCCTGCGTAATGACTGGATTTTCCAAAACGCGAAGACAGATATTCATAGATTGAAGTTACATTATTTTTATAGTACACAGGGAGTAATACATAGGCTACTACAAAATAGCCAAAGAGGTATCCTAAGACAACTTGAAAATAAGTGAACTGAGAAGCGTCCACCCAGCCAGGAACAGAGATAAAAGTAACCCCAGACAAGGAGGCTCCTACCATTCCGAAGGCAACCAAATACCAAGGCGAGTTTCTGTTGGCTTTAAAAAACACCTCGTTGGAATCTTCTTTTACCACTAGATAAGAGACACTTACCAGCACAAGAAAATAACCCACAATAAGACTGAAAATAAAAAGAGGACTGATCATTTTTGGAGTTTACATAAACGAATATACAAAAGTAAGAGCAACCTAGTTTTTTGTAAATTTGTACATGGATTTTTCTTCAAAATTACTTGAAAATGCAGTGCAAGAAATTGCAATGCTCCCTGGAATTGGAAAGCGGACTGCTTTGCGTCTTGCTTTACATCTTCTAAAACAGCCTAAGGAAAGCACTGAGATGCTCTCTAATGCTCTGAGTGTCCTAAGAGAAGGAGTCATTTTTTGTTCCAGTTGTCACAATCTTTCAGACCAACCTATTTGTGAAATTTGTTCCAGTCCCAAGCGCAATAAAAAGCTACTCTGTGTCGTAGAAGACATTCGCGATGTAATGGCCATTGAAAATACAGCGCAGTTTCAAGGGATTTATCATGTGCTGGGGGGGATCATTTCCCCAATGGAAGGAGTAGGTCCGCAAGATTTAAACATCAGTTCTTTAGTCGAAAAGGTTAAAACGGATGCTGTAGAAGAAGTCATCTTTGCACTCAGTGCTACTATGGAAGCGGATACTACAAACTTTTATATATACAAGCTCTTAGCGCCTTACGAAATCAAAACCTCGACCATTGCTCGGGGGATTCCCGTAGGAGATGAATTGGAATACACCGATGAGGTTACTCTGGGGCGCTCTATTTTAGCGCGAATCCCTTTCGAAGCTTCCATCTCAAAAAGTTGATCCTTAAAACGGTTGGGAGAAGAGTCAAAAAAATCCGTTTTCCCAAACAAAATTTGATACTTTTGCAAAACAAATTACTATGGGACAATATCATCTAAAACTACCCAAAATGGGGGAGAGTGTAGCCGAAGCCACGGTAACAAAATGGCTGAAGCAAGTAGGCGATGCCGTATCCCTAGATGACCCCATCGTAGAGATCGCTACGGACAAGGTAGATACCGATGTAACCTCTGAAGTAGAGGGTGTCATTCTAGAACAGCGTTTTAAAGAAAACGAGGTCGTTCAAATCGGAGAAGTTCTGGTGGTTATTGAAATCGAAGGCGAAGGGGATGAAACGGAAACCAAAGAGGTAGAAACACAACCCACTCCCGTGCCTGAATTGAAAGAAGAGATACCCCCCACTGAAGAGGTCGTCACGGTCCTAGAAGAAGAAATTAGTACTGGTGAAAGCACTGTTCAAACCGCCTTTGAAAGTAGCGACAGATTTTATTCCCCTTTGGTCCGAAATATTGCCAAAGAAGAAGGGATTTCACAAGCGGTTTTGGATCAAATTCCCGGTACAGGAAAAGACCAACGCCTGACCAAGACCGATTTGCTCAACTATATCAAAAACAAACCTTCTTTAGAAAAAAGACCTCTTGTAGAGGAAACCCAAGCTCCACAGACCAAAGCCGCAAATCCTCCTATTCCAGAACGGATACCTTCACAACCTAGCCTAGGAGGTGGAGACCAAATTCTGGAAATGAGTCGGATGGAAAAATTGATTTCAAAACACATGAAATCAAGTTTAGAAACTTCCGCTCATGTACAATCTTTTATCGAAGTAGATGTGACCCACCTTTGGGACTGGCGAGAACAAGTCAAAGCTTCATTTTTAAAACGAGAAGGTGAAAAGCTCACTTTTACTCCCTTGTTTATGACTGCTATTATAAAAGCGTTACGCGATTACCCTGCCTTAAACAGCAGCCTGGAGGGTGATAAAATCATCATAAAAAAAGATATTAATTTGGGAATGGCCACCGCCTTATCTGATGGGAATTTGATTGTGCCTGTCATCAAAAATGCGGACCACCTCAATCTGGTCGGACTCACCAAATCGGTGAATGATTTGGCCACCCGCGCCCGAAAAAACAATTTAAAACCCGAAGAAATACAGGACGGTACCTATACCTTTACAAATATTGGAAACTTCGGTTCCATTATGGGGACTCCCATTATCAATCAACCCCAGGTTGGAATTTTAGCCATAGGCGTGATCCGAAAAATGCCCGCAGTTATTGAAACTCCGAAGGGAGACTTTATCGGGATCCGCAGAAAAGTAGTTCTTTCTCACAGTTACGACCACCGTATTATCAATGGTGCTACAGGAGGAATGTTTGTAAAACGCGTAGCTGAATATTTAGAAAATTGGGATGAAACCCTTCCCTATTAACCCAGAATCACATGAAACTTCAACTCACCAAACCCCTTTGTTTTTTTGATCTAGAAACCACAGGCACTGACATTAGTAAAGATCGGATTGTAGAAATTGCCATTCTCAAACTCCATCCCGATGGATCTAAAGAAACACTAGAATCTCGTGTAAATCCCGAAATGCCTATTCCTGCTGAGGCTTCAGCGGTTCACGGAATCACAAGTGAGATGGTAGCAGAGGTGCCTACTTTCAAAGAGCAATCTCAAAAAATATACGCTTTTTTCAAAGGTTGTGACCTGGCAGGGTTTAACTCAGACCGTTTTGACATTCCCCTTTTGGTAGAAGAGTTACTTCGTGCAGAAATCGATTTTGACTTTAAAAGCACCAAAACCGTGGATGTGCAAACGATATTTCACAAAATGGAAGCGCGTACCCTCTCCGCAGCATTAAAGTTTTATTGTAATGAGGACCTCACCAATGCGCATTCTGCCCTAGCAGATACCCAAGCCACTCACGATGTTCTTTTGGCACAGCTAGACCGCTACAACGACTTGGAGCCCAATGTTCCCTTTTTAAACGAGTTTAGCACCCGAAGAAAAACGGCAGATTTTGCAGGTTTTGTGGTTTATGACAAAGCAGGGGCTATGTGTTTTGGTTTTGGAAAACACAAGGGTAAAAAAGTAACTGAGGTATTGGAAAAAGAACCGGGCTACTTCGGTTGGGTACTCAATGCAGATTTTCCCAGATATACCAAGAAAGTATTGACCGAAATTCGGCTTCAGGCTTTAAATACTAAAGGGTAAGCGTATGAAAATCATTTGTGTCGGAAGAAATTATGCAGCACACATTGTAGAGTTGCAAAATGAAAAGCCCAAAGGGCCCGTTTTATTTCTCAAACCTGACACTTCAATTTTACAGAAAAACCAACCCTTTTTTATTCCTCATTTTAGTTCGGAGATTCATTATGAAGTGGAGGTCTTGGTTCGCATTCACCGAATTGGAAAACACATAAAACCTGAATTTGCTCACAAATACTACGATGAAATTGGTTTGGGGATTGACTTTACAGCACGTGCACTTCAAAAAGAATTGAAGGAGGGGGGATTGCCTTGGGAAAAATCAAAAGCTTTTGATGGTTCTGCACTTATTGGTGATTGGTTTTCTAAAACCGATTTTAAGGATCTAAATCAATTGAATTTTTCACTGGAACGCAACGGAACGCTGGTGCAAGAAGGAAATACAGCAAATATGTTGTGGAAGGTGGATGAATTGATCAGTTCTATTTCTCAGTATTTTACATTGAAAATAGGAGACGTTATTTTTACAGGAACCCCAGCAGGGGTGGGTGCCGTAGCAGAAAATGATATTTTAATAGGGCGTTTAGAAGACAAACAAGCTTTTACCGTCAAGATCAAATGAAAGCTGAATTAATCACCATAGGAGATGAGATTCTCATCGGGCAAATTGTAAATACCAACTCGGTTTTTTTAGCCAAAGTGCTGAATAAGATTGGAATCGAAATTGCCCAAATTACCAGTATTTCTGATGAGCGTACTGCAATCACGAAGGCTTTGGATGCCTCCTCCGAACGCGCGGAATTAGTCATTCTCACTGGAGGTCTGGGACCTACCAAAGATGATATAACGAAGCATATCCTCTGTTCCTATTTTGATGACACCTTAGTTGAAAACAAGGAGATCTTAGCGCACATCGAGGAGATCTTTGAAAAATATGTAACCACGCCCATCAACGATCAAAACAGACAGCAAGCCTTACTTCCTTCTAAAGCCAAAATCCTAAAAAATCAACACGGTACAGCTTCGGGGATGTGGTTTGAAAAAGAGAGACAGATTATCATTTCCTTACCGGGTGTTCCGTTTGAGATGAAAGCGTTAATGACACACGAGGTCCTACCGGCACTAAAGGATCACTTTTCCCGCCCTTTTATTATCCACAAAACAGTTTTGACCTATGGCCTGGGAGAAAGTGCCATTGCTCAGCGAATTGAAGACTGGGAAAATGCACTGCCCCAAGACATCAAATTGGCGTATTTGCCCAACTTAGGGAGAGTACGACTCCGGTTGTCTGGAAAAGGTGAAGTTGAGGCCGAGCTTGAACAACGCATCGATTCTGAAATAGAAAAGCTCCTTCCGCTGATCAAAGACATTTTTGTGGGTTTTGAAGACACTTCCCCTTTTGAGGAGCAAATACAAACCCAATTTATCGATCAGCAGCAAACACTGGCAGTTGCAGAAAGTTGTACGGGTGGTGAAATTGCTGCCCGCCTCACTAAAATTCCGGGTGCTTCCGCCTATTTTAAAGGAGGAGCTGTAGTGTATCATACGCAGAGTAAGTCTGAGGTCTTGGGCGTTTCGGAGGAGATAATACGAAAACACACTGTTGTCAGTCAAGAAGTAGCTGAAGCCATGGCAGTACAGGTTCGGAACAAGTTTGGTGCCAGCGTGGGGCTTGCCACCACAGGAAATGCAGGTCCTTCAAAGGGCGATTCGGATGCGGAAGTTGGAACAGTATGGATTGCCATTGCGACGAAAGAACGAGTACTGAGTGAACAATTCCTTTTTGGAAAACACCGCCAACGCGTGGTGGGTAAAGCGGTAAATAAAGCTTTGGAAATGGTTTATAAAGAATTGATTTAAAACGACATTATTTTTTAAAAACAATTTTGTTACTGTATAAAAAACAGTAAATTTGCAGCCACATTAAAAAAAGACAGATGTCAAAAGTTTGTGAAATCAGCGGGAAACGAGTCATGTTTGGAAACAATGTTTCCAAAGCATTGAACAGAACCAAGCGTCGTTTTGATGCCAACATCATCAAAAAGCGTTTTTATATTCCTGAGGAAGACAAGTGGGTCTCCTTGACCGTATCTACCTCCGTTTTAAAAACGATTAATAAAAAAGGTATTTCTGCTGTCTTGAAAGCAGCCAGAGAGAAAGGACACTATAAAGGGTAAACACCATGGCAAAAAAAGGAAATCGAGTTCAAGTGATTTTAGAATGCACAGAGCATAAAGAGTCTGGACGTCCAGGCACTTCACGCTACATCACAACAAAAAACAAAAAAAATTCGCCCGAGCGTTTAGAGATAAAAAAATTCAACCCGATTTTGAAAAAAATGACGGTTCACAAAGAAATTAAATAGTCATGGCAAAGAAATCAGTAGCAACATTACAAACAGGTTCAAAAAGATTGACCAAAGCCATTAAAATGGTTAAAAAAGAAGGAAGCAATTCCTACAGTTTTGTGGAGACTATCATTTCTCCCGATTTAGCCTCGGAATGGCTGGGTAAACAATAATTTTACTCTTATTTAAGGCATAAAGCTACTCAACCGAGTAGCTTTTTTTATTTTTACACCCATGGGAAAACTCAAGGCATTTTTTTCAAAACAAGATCAGCAGAAACTCGAGGCGGGCTTGGCCCCTACCAAGAAGTCTTTCTTGTCGCGTTTGGGAACTGCTGTAGTGGGAAAGACTAAAATTGATGATGAATTTTTAGACGAGCTAGAGTCCATCTTGATTCAGTCCGATGTAGGGGTAGCGACGACCCTGAAAATTATCGATGCTCTAGAAGCACGTACTGCCAATGAAAAGTTTTTGGGTCTTGAAGAGTTAGTCAAAATGCTGCGGGAAGAAATCTCCAAATTGTTGGTTGACAAGTCCACAAAAGAAATCCTCCCAGAAGCAAAAGGCCCCCAAGTAGTCATGGTGGTGGGGGTGAACGGAGTAGGAAAAACTACGACGATTGGGAAACTCGCCCATCAGTTAAAAGCACAAGGAAAATCAGTAATGTTAGGAGCAGCGGACACCTTTAGAGCAGGTGCCATTGATCAATTGCAAATTTGGGCAGATCGTGTGGAGGTTCCGCTAATTCGTCAAGAGATGGGAAGTGATCCTGCCTCTGTAGCCTTTGATACAGTGCAGGCAGCAACAGCTAAAGGGGTGGATGTGGTTCTTATCGATACAGCGGGACGCTTGCACAACAAAGTCAACTTGATGAACGAGTTGAGCAAAGTAAAACGAGTCATGTCCAAAGTCATACCAGAGGCACCCCACGAAGTGCTTTTAGTTTTGGATGGTTCTACGGGTCAAAATGCATTTGAACAAGCTAAACAGTTTACCGCTGCCACGGAAGTGACCAGCCTGGCCATAACTAAGTTGGACGGGACAGCAAAAGGAGGGGTGCTCTTAGGAATTTCAGATCAGTTTCAAATCCCTGTTAAATACATTGGAGTAGGAGAGGGAATAGAAGATTTACAAGACTTTGATCCACAACACTACATTCAAACTCTTTTTGGTTAAAAAATAAACAGATGAAAGTTCTTAGAGGTTTTGCAATCTTTTTTTTATTACTAGGTGCCTTGTATTTGGTGGGTCCACGGGTAGAGACACCGGAGCTGAATGAGAACCCTGTATCGGTGCCCTCAGATCTAATGAGCTTAGAGCAGTGGATCACTGAAAAAGAAAACGCTTTGGGGAATGTCCGTTCTGGAAATGCTTCCCTGATTATTTTTAACGACTCGGTTCCAAAAAAAACCAAATTTAGCGTGCTCTATCTTCATGGTTTTACTGCCTCGGGCAGGGAAGGAGAACCGGTACATCGCGATATCGCCAAAGCTCTAGGAGCCAACCTCTACATTCCGCGTCTGTACGGACATGGTCTTGAGGAAACCGAACCGATGCTAGGGTTTAACAATGAGGATTTTTGGGAGTCGGGAAAAGAAGCCTTAGCGGTTGCAAAGCAGTTGGGCGAAAAAGTGATTGTGTTGGGAACCTCTCATGGGGGTGCACTCTCGTTGAGTTTAGCAACGGATCCCGATATCGCTGCACTGTGTTTGTTCGGTCCCAATATTGCTGTTTACGACCCCAAAGCCAAATTGCTGTCCAAACCCTGGGGATTGCAAATTGCTCGGTTGGTCAAAGGTGGAAACTATCATTATATGGTGACTTCAAACGGGGAAAAGAAAAATTATTGGACAACCAAAGCACGCTTGGAAAGCCTTATCCACATGCAAAAGTTTTTGGATGTCAAAATGCGGAAAGCCACTTTTAAAAAGGTTCAAGTGCCGGTATTTTTGGGCTATTACTACAAAAACGATAGCTTGCAAGATCAAGTGGTTTCAGTTCCTGCGATGCTAGAAATGTACGATCAGTTGGGTACACCACAGCATTTAAAACAAAAAAAAGCTTTCCCCGAGGTAGGCGATCACGTGCTTACTTCCTACTTAAGTACTGAAAATTATGAGGCTGTGACTCGAGAAGTTCTTCAGTTTCTCTCTGATAAACTAAATATTTAAAATCATGCGTACTGTTAATTTTCTTTTTTTTATTGGTTTTTTTCTTTCCAGCTGTCATACTGAAGAAGGGCGGCTTGCTCAATGGGTTGCTTATGACGAAACAGAAGAATTGCAAGCCAATCAAGAGCATCCTGTCAAGCGTATGCGCTATAAAAGAATTCAATCTCAGCACAGCGATCGAAACACTTTTTTCATTCCTTTTAAAGAGGCACTCTTTCAATTTACCGAATCGGAATACGAACGTTTAAAGCCTTTAATTTTAGAGCAAGACATGCTCCGTATTCAGGAACACGTCCAGCAAGGCAGTTTGACATATGAACAACTTACCTTGTTTTATTTGTATCGAATCTATCGTTTTGAAACGGCTCGCGATACGTATTTAAACGCGATCATTGCGCTGAATCCTGAAGTACTGGAACAAGCGAGAATGCGAGACCAAAACCGTGCACAGGAACTGAGCCATCCTTTATATGGAATGCCTATTTTACTAAAGGACAACATCAATGCGCTTCCAATGGCTACAACAGCTGGAGCGGCTGCCTTTAAAGACAATATCCCCTCGGATGATGCCTTTTTGGTAAAGCGTTTAAAAGCTAAAGGGGCCTTAATTTTAGGGAAGGTAAACCTCAGTGAATGGGCCTATTATTTCTGTCAAGGCTGTCCTCTTGGATACAGTGCGATGGGTGGTCAAACTCTAAATCCCTATGGAAGAAAAACGTTTGAATCGGGCGGTTCCAGTTCGGGAAGTGGCGTAGCAGTAGCTGCAAATTATGCTATGGCGGCTATTGGTTCTGAAACCTCAGGCTCTATTTTGTCTCCCTCAGGGAAAAATAGCGTAGTGGGTTTGAAGCCCACTATTGGTGCTGTAAGCCGAAGCGGGGTGGTTCCCATTTCCAGTACCCTAGATACTGCCGGTCCGATGACTAAAAATGTCGTAGACAATGCCATTTTAATGAATGCTTTGGTGGGTGAAGACCCTACAGATTCGTATAGTTTTAAAAGTAAGCCTATTTTTTATCAAGGTTTAGATACGGTAAGCTTAAAGGGAAAGCGGTTAGGAATTTTTACTGCATTTGAAAAAGACAGCCTCATGCAGCTCAGTCTCAAAAAAATGAAAGCTGCAGGAGCAGAAATCATCTCTTTTGATCCTCCTGAAGTAGACCTTCAAAACTTTCGAAGGTTATTGGATGTGGACATGCGTTCCGATCTACCCAAGTACATAAAAAATCACGCGGCTCAAAACCTTCCCTTTGATTCAGTTCAAGATGTAGTCGCATTCAACAAAAAAGATACACTTTTGCATGCCCCTTATGGACAGGGAATCTTTTTGCGAATTGCTCAAGAGACACTTTCACAAGAAGAATTTAAGAGTGAAAAAGAACGTTTAATGCAGCAGGCCAAAATCTATTTTCAAGCCTTCAAAGCGTTGGATTTAGATGCTGTTATCTCTATAGACAATTCTACTGCAAGTTATGCTGCTGCGGCGCACTATCCAGCATTGGGTGTACCCATGGGGTATTTGTCGAATGGTCAACCAAAAAACCTAACGTTTATCGTTCCTTCAAAACACGAACAACTTTTACTGGAACTCGGTGCTGCTTTTGAACGACTGACCCAAGCACGAAAACTACCAGAACTTTTTCAATAGTCCATGCGAACAAAATCCACAAAAAAAAATATAATCAACGTAATCACCTTGGGGTGCTCGAAAAACATCTATGATTCTGAAGTTCTTATGGGCCAGCTTAAGGCGAATAAAAAAGAGGTAGTTCATCAAGAAGAGGGAAATATTGTTGTCATCAATACCTGTGGATTTATTGACAACGCCAAAGAGGAATCCGTCAATACCATCTTGGAACAGATTCAAAATAAAGAGACGGGAAAGGTGGATGAGGTCTATGTTACAGGTTGTTTGAGTGAACGCTACAAACCCGATTTAGAAAGAGAAATCCCTCAAGTAGATGCCTATTTTGGAACTTCGGATTTACCTCAACTATTAAAGGTGTTAGGAGCAGATTACAAACACGAATTGGTAGGAGAGCGACTCTTAACCACACCCAAACATTTCGCCTATTTAAAAATTGCAGAAGGCTGTGACCGGCCCTGTTCGTTTTGCGCCATCCCTTTGATGCGAGGGAAACACCGCTCTACTTCGATAGAAGACCTAGTGCAACAAGCACAGCAATTGGCAAAGGAGGGCGTCAAAGAATTGATGTTGATCGCTCAGGATTTGACTTATTACGGTTTGGATTTGTATAAAAAAAGGAGATTGGCAGACCTACTTCGCGCCTTGGCTGCTGTGGAAGGGATTGAGTGGATTCGATTGCATTACGCTTTTCCTACTGGTTTTCCAGAGGATGTTTTAGAAGTGATGAGAACGGAGGAGAAAATTTGTAATTATTTGGATATTCCTTTGCAACACATCGCCGATCCCATTTTAAAATCCATGCGCCGCGGAACAACACAAGAAAAAACTACGGCTCTACTTCAAAAGTTTAGGGCAGAAGTACCCGGAATTATTTTGAGAACTTCTTTGATCGTGGGATACCCTGGAGAGACGGAAGCCGATTTTGAAATTTTAAAAAACTGGGTCAAAGAAATGCGTTTTGAACGTTTGGGTTGTTTTACTTACAGTCACGAAGAGAACACCCATGCCCATCAACTGGAAGACGATGTACCAGAGGAAGTCAAACAACAGCGTTCCAATGCAATTATGGAAATTCAATCTCAAATTTCATGGGAGCACAATCAAAGCTGTGTCGGAAAAACTTTTCGTTGTTTGATCGATCGAAAAGAAGGGGTTCATTTTGTAGGACGTACGTTTATGGATTCTCCGGATGTAGATAACGAAGTCTTAATCGATGCGACTAAGAACTACCTGAAACAGGGAGACTTTGCGAAGATCAAGATTACGGAAGCCACAGATTACGATTTAATCGGAGTCCCTATTTGATAAATTTTTATTGAACTCGAAGGTCTTACCTAAAAAAACAAGGCGTTTGAAAAGACTTGTTTTCCACTGTACCAAAACCCTCTAAATAGCAAGTTGTCTACCAAATATATGAGGTTCCCTCTCCCGAAGCGCTCTTGACCAAACAGCAACGATTTTTTCTGATTGTCTTTTGCGAGATGTCCGATAAAACCTGCTACAGCCGAGGCTTCTGAACTCAAGGTAAAGGCATTCCCTTCATTTTCTAAAAGGTCATAAGCAGTTGCATCCAGTTTTAATGTGTAATAGCGTTTCACGCCAAAACTTAAGGGATGGGTTTTGTCAAGAGTAGCTTCAAAAACACTCCCTGTAGTAATTTCACTTATTTCATTGCGTTCCAATTCAGAATAAGGAATTGCGGTCGTGTCTTGCGTAGGATCTTCTTTCTTTTTGAGTTCGAAAAGATCAGTGTCTGAGAATAGATCCAATGCCTGAGAAAGTGCAATGATTTTTCCTCCTTTGGCAACCCAATCCAGAAGTTCTTTTTCAGAATCGGAGTTGGACCATTTACTGTAGTAGCCTCCTGGAATAATCAATACCTCAATTTCTGAAAGCATGCGTGGAAGTCGATTTTCATTGACCTGCATTAGTGGATATTCCAATTGCTGCTCAAAGAAGTGCCAGACCTCGCCGTAGCGATAGGTAGAGGTGTTGTCGGACCTCAAAACGGCTACTCGAGGTGCTTTGATCAAGATCAGTTCATCAGCCCCTAGATCAGGACCTTTTTCAGAATATCCAGTTTCTATGGGATGGAGGTTTTGCCCGTATTGGTCAGCCAGTTGTTTTAGTTTTTGTATATAATTCGAGTCGTTTAAATTATCTCCTTTCAAGATGAAAAGCGAACCACTTTCCCAGCGTTTTCCACTATTGGTGATGGGAACGGAATTGTAACGCACTCCCAAACCGTTTTTTAATAGGGCTGCCAATAATTGACTGTCTGTAAAACTTTGATAGGTTAGGGCATACCCATAAGTCCCTTCTTGAACTGAATTAGAGGTTTTGGGTTGAGTAGTTTGAAAGGGAGTTGTTTCCACGTTCTCCTTTGTTGCATTGGCTTTGAGTCCATAGGCGTAAGTCAAGGACCAAGCTGTAATATCATAGGTAAGGGAATCATTGAGTTTGGTGTAGGGTTCCAAAAGGATTTGAGCCATTTTTCCCTTAGTTTGGTTTGTGGAAATGACCAGTGCATTTTTAGAAAATGCGGTGGTTGTGTTTTTTTGTTTTTGATAATCATAACCTTTAACTGTCGAATTTTTTGAAAGGCGTTGACTTTCGATTTGGTGTTGATCAAAAAATTGAGCAAGTGTATTGAGTTGATCTTCGGGACCTTCTAAAATAAAGTTTTTATATTTCAAGTCCTTGTCGCTGAAGTAGTCTTGATAATTTTGGTTGAGTTGCGTTTTGTTTTTTACCGCCATCTCCACCGTTGAGATCCCTGTCGTGTAGTGATGTAGGATACGGTCTTTTAAAGTAAGTTCGATATTCTCATCATTGACCACACCCAGACCTGCACCGCCACCCCCAGCTTGTTCATAGGTCATCCCAATAGCGCCTAAAAACATTGGATAACTATCTCCGTAGCTGGGATACAAGAGATCAAAGCGTTGTTTGGTAAAATAAAACCAGCCTTCTTTATCAAAATAGCGAGCGTGATTTTTTCCTAGTGCATCTTGAAAACTCTTTTGAAAATCGGTTATCATTTCATGTAAGGGTTCTGCAGCAGGAGCGAAGTAATAGGGACTGTTAATTCCCTGTTCGTGAAAATCGACATGAATATGGGGAAGCCATCGGTTGTATTGTTTTAGGCGTTGCTGAGATTCTACCTGGGTAAGCCAAGCCCAATCTCGATTTAAGTCAAAGCTATAGTGATTGGTTCTCCCACTGTGCCAAACCTCATTGTGTTCTCGGGTATTTCGATTCGAGTCGTAGGGTAAGCTTCGCGTTTGATTGTAAAAATTTACATAACGATCTCTTCCGTCCGGGTTGATACACGGATCAATAATGACCACCGTATCTTTTAGCCACTCCGGATATTGGGTGAGTAAGGCGTAGGCGGTTTTCATTGAAGCTTCCGTACTGGAGGATTCGTTCCCATGCACGTTATAGCTGAGCCAAACAATGGATTTATCGTCATTTTTTGCACCCGCTACACTTCCACTGTTTTGGAGGTGAGCGGTACGTATCGCTTCTAAGTTTTTTAAATTTTCAGGGCTGGAAATAAAGGCGAGCTGCAGCAAGCGGCCCTCATTCGTTTTTCCGTAGGGAACAAGTTGGATTTGGGGAGAATTTTGTTCAAGTTGCTGAAAATAGTCCACCACTTGGTGGTGCCGACTAAATCGAGTTCCCAGTTCGTAACCTAGAAATTCTTTTGGAGACTGAAGTTGCGCATTTAGAGAAACAGAAAGACAGCAGACGAAAAGGATAAGAATCTTACGTAACATAAGTTTGATTTTGGATTTAAAAGTACACTTTATAAAGAAACTTTAAATTTCTTTTTCTAAAAAACGAATATCTTAGCACAAATTGTTTCATGCAAACCCAACACATTCCACTTCAAGAAACGGGAAGGTTTTCACAACTTATTTGTGATTACCTCAGTCAAAAAAAAGGCTTACAAGACTTTTACAGTCAGTATCCGGATTTGGAAAACTTTCAGGAGGCAATGGATCGTAAGCGTGTTCATTTTTCAAAAGACACGCGGTCAGTGTTGGTCGATGTGTTGCAGGAACAATACACGGCGGTGGAAATGACAAAAGCCGTTTCCAACAACCTCGAACTTCTGGCTAAAAAAAACACCTTTACGATAACCACGGGCCACCAGCTCTGTTTGATGACAGGTCCTTTGTATTTTATTTATAAAATCGTCAGTACAATTAATTTGTGCAAACAACTCAAAACACGGTATCCCAAATCCAATTTTGTTCCTGTGTATTGGATGGCGAGTGAAGACCACGACTTTGAAGAGGTCAGTTCCTTTCAGTTTCAGGACAAAAAAATCAAATGGAATCGAGAGACTGCTGGAGCTGTCGGGGCATTACCCCTTGACGATTTACAGGCTGTTTTAGACACCTTCGAAACCAATTTGGGAAAGCAGCCCGAAGCTGCTGTAGTGAAAGCATGGTTGGATCAGAGTTATCGAAATGCTGCAGACCTCTCCGAAGCCACTTTTCGTTTGGTTCATAAACTTTTTGGGGCTTCTGGACTTCTAGTCTTAGAACCCAATGTAAAAGCGCTCAAAAATCTTTTTTCACCCTGTACGAAAGAAGAGCTTGATACTCAGTCTTCCAATGAAAGTGTACTTTTCCAAATAGAACAAATCAAAGCAAAGTACGATGTAAATTATCGTCCGCAAGTCAATCCAAGACCCATCAATCTTTTTTACCTTACTCCAAAAGGTCGGTTCCGCATAGAAAAAGAAGAAGACTATTTTGTCTTACAAGGGACAGAACAGCGTTTTACAAAATCGGAATTTTTTGCTTTACTAGAAACGCATCCCGAACGGTTTTCGCCTAATGTCATTTTAAGACCGCTTTATCAGGAAGTCATTTTACCCAATCTCTGTTATATCGGTGGGGGAGGTGAAATTGCCTATTGGTTTCAACTGAAACACAATTTTGATCGTTTGCAAGTGCCTTTTCCGCTCTTACTGGTTCGTAATTCTGTACTGCTGTATGCGAATAAATTAGGAAAAAAAATAGACAAACTTGGATTAGAACCTTCAGATTTGTTTTTAAATCGAAAGGCGTTAATCGATAAAAAAGTAAGAGAGATTAGTGAAATTGACTTGGATTTAAATTTTTTAAAAGAGCAACTTGAGAAGCAGTTTGCATACCTCCAAACACTGGTGACAAAAACAGACAAATCTTTTAAGGGCGCAGTAGAGGCACAGCAAAAGAAACAAGTAAAGGGAGTAGAGCATTTGGAAAAACGATTGTTAAAGGCGCAGAAAAGAGTACTCACTGACCAGGTGCAACGTCTGGAGTTGCTTCACGACGCCTTATTTCCCAAAGACCAACTTCAAGAACGCAGCCAGAATTTTATTTCTTTTTATCTGGAAATCGGATCGGATTTTATCCCGGGACTCTTGGACGCCTTGGACCCGTTAAATTCCGATTTTACTTTGATCGAATATTAACAATCCTTGTGGATTAATTTTGGGATTGTTTTTCTAAGCCTTGGATTAAATTGTATTTTTGCTCATGCAAGAAAAAGTTCTCATTCTCGATTTCGGATCGCAGTACACTCAACTCATTGCTCGTCGTGTTCGAGAGCTTTTTATTTACTGTGAAATCCACCCTTATAACAATCCTCCTAAAGACATAACAAGCTTTAAAGCTGTGATATTATCAGGTTCTCCATTTTCTGTTCGTTCGGAGGATGCTCCTCATCCCGATTTAGAAGAGATTAAAGGAAAAATTCCGCTTTTGGGAATTTGTTATGGCGCTCAGTATTTAGCTCATTTTTTCGGAGGTGAAGTAAGCCACTCCAATACGCGCGAGTACGGACGTGCACATCTTTCTTCTTTCAACTCAAAAGATTCTTTTTTTAAAGGCGTTTCGGAGAACAGCCAAGTATGGATGAGTCATGCCGATACCATTTTGACCCTACCCACGGATGCCGAACGTTTGGGAAGCACCGAAGATGTGTCCAATGCAGCTTATAAGTTTTCGAATGAAAGCACTTACGCCATACAATTTCACCCCGAAGTCTTCCACTCTTCAGATGGAAAGCAGATTTTAGGAAACTTTTTAGTAGGCATTGCCGAGGTGAAACAAGATTGGACACCCGATTCCTTTGTGGAAATGACTCTGAAAGAAATTCAGGAAAAAGTAGGCCAAGACAAAGTAATCTTGGGACTTTCTGGAGGTGTAGATTCTTCTGTGGCAGCCATGTTGCTTCACAGGGCGATAGGAGATCAGTTAAACTGCATTTTTGTCAACAATGGCCTGTTGCGAAAGAACGAATTTGAAGAAGTTTTGGAACAGTACTCGGGTATGGGGCTCAACGTAAAAGGGGTAGATGCTTCGGATCAGTTTTTAGATGCCTTGGACGGCATTTCTGATCCTGAGACTAAGCGTAAAATTATTGGAAAAATATTTATCGACGTTTTTGATGCCGAATCTCAAAAAGTAGAAGGAGCAAAGTGGCTAGGGCAGGGAACCATTTACCCCGATGTTATTGAGTCCATTTCAGTGAACGGCCCTTCTGCAACGATAAAATCCCATCACAATGTGGGTGGACTGCCAGACTATATGAAGTTAAAGCTAGTTGAGCCCTTACGTATGCTCTTTAAAGACGAGGTGAGACGTGTTGGGAAAAGTATGGGTATGGATGCTGCCTTGTTAGGACGTCATCCTTTTCCTGGCCCGGGACTTGCCATTCGGATTTTAGGAGAGATCACACGAGAAAAGGTTCGAATTTTACAGGAAGTCGATGCCCTTTTCATACAAGGATTGAGAAAGTGGGATTTGTACGATCAAATATGGCAAGCAGGAGCCATGTTTTTACCGGTAAACAGTGTAGGCGTTATGGGAGACGAACGCACGTATGAAAACTGTGTTGCCTTACGTGCGGTTCAGTCCACAGACGGAATGACAGCTGATTGGGTAGATCTACCTTATGCTTTTCTACAAAAAATCTCCAATGAGATCATCAATAACGTAAAGGGTATCAACCGAGTAGTCTATGATATTAGCTCCAAACCTCCAGCAACCATAGAATGGGAATAGTTTTTGCTATACAGTCGTTTATGAAAAAAAACCTCTTGTTTTTCCTTCTTTTAGGAACTTTTCTCGGTTTTGGTCAAACTCCCGAACGTTTTGCAAGCCACAGGGTCAAAAAGGGTGAAACACTCACTGAAATTTTAGCTCTTTACAAGATTTCGGAAGAGCAACTACTGGAATACAATCCCCTTTTGGAACGTGTTGGAATCAAACGTAAAATGTCGCTTCGAATTCCCATTTTCACTACAAGTTCGAAGCCTCAAGTTTTAAGCCGTACTGCTACTAAAACGAGTAGTTACAGTGCCCACCAAGTTGTTCCCAAGGAGACCAAATGGCGTTTGGCGTATGAATATGGGATGACGGTTAAGGAATTGGATTCCTTAAATCCACAAATTGCGGAAGGATTGAAAATTGGCCAAGAAATCCGAGTTAGAAACCAAGACCTCAGAGCGGTTCTTCCCGAAAAAGACAGCCTTTTTAATTATTATAAAGTACTTCCTGCCGAGGGATATTATCGAATCGAAAAAAAACTAGGGGTCAGCCAAAGGGTTCTGGATTCGCTTAATCCGAGCTTAACAGAGACAGGGCTTCAGGTTGGGATGATATTACGAATTCCAGATTCGTTGAGTGGCAGGTTAAAAATTGAAAATGACCTATTAGTAGAACGTGTCAATTTGCTCGATTCCACTTTGCTTAAAAAGAAAATGAAACTAGCGGTTTTGCTTCCTTTTAAGGCCAACGAGATAGAATTTGATTCCATTGAAGATACCAAGCGAACCTTAGAAGCACGAAATCTCCACACCATTTCAATTGACTTTTACACTGGGGTTTTGTTCGCTTTAGAGCAAGCCGCTCAAAAAGGAATTGAAGTAGAGTTGACTACTTTTGACACCCAGAATCAACTTTCCAAACTAGGAGAGATTGTAGAATCTAAAGCACTGGAAGATCAAGACTTTATTTTGGGACCCTTAATTCCTTATAACTTTGATTTTGTCTCAAGTCAACCTAGTTTGAAAAAAATTCCCAAAATAGCGCCCTTATCGACTCGAAGTGTAGCTTTTCGAAAAAATGTAGTTCAATCCGTGACGGAAGAAAAAGACCTCCGTGCCAAGATGTATGAATATTTAGAAAGGCAATTGGACACGACTCAAAATGTGGTTATCGTAGCAGATTCTACAAATCGAAAAACAGAAAAGGAACTCCAAAAACGGTTTCCTTGGGCCATAAAAATTCGTCCAGAGAAAGCAGATTATATCCTTCCTGAACTTGTAGATTCTCTATTGATTGATTCGTTGCCCAATAAAATTATTTTAGAAACCCAATCCTTTCCCATTATTGCAAGTGCACTTTCTCAGTTCAGTGCACAAAATACTAAGAATCGAGACGTACAGGTGTTTACCACCTATCGCAGTAATGCATATGATAATGAAAACCTCACCCGAAAAACCTTAGGTACCATACAATTTACCTATCCCACAGGATTTAAACCTTTAGACAAGCCCTTAGATGACGCCTTTGTATCAGGGTATATAACTGCCTTTGGCAAGTCGCCCAATAAAGAAGCCTTGCGGGCTTATGATGTAGTTTTAGATGCGGTATTGCGAACGGCTTATGCAGAGGAGCTTCAACAGTCTTTAGAGGTTGGAGAGACAGAATACCAGTCGAATCGGTTTTATTATCGAGAAAATGAAAACGAATCTTTTCTAAATCAAGCCCTTTACCTCCTCCAGCATCAGGGTTACGAAATTATTGAAATAAAAGAATAGACCGGAGAGACCGCTAGTTCCTCTTGATTTTTGTAAATTTGAGCCCGGTTAGGTTAATGAATTAAAACTACCGGATGTCCGATACCAAATATATTTTTGTCACAGGGGGAGTAACCTCATCACTAGGAAAAGGAATCGTAGCTGCTTCACTGGCAAAACTCCTGCAATCACAAAACTTTAAGGTGACCATTCAAAAATTTGACCCCTATATCAACGTCGATCCTGGAACACTAAATCCCTATGAACACGGAGAGTGTTTTGTAACGGACGACGGTGCTGAAACGGATTTGGACTTGGGTCACTACGAACGCTTTTTAAACGTTTCCACTTCACAGGCCAACAATGTTACCACAGGAAGAGTATATCAAAGTGTGATTGAAAAAGAACGGAAAGGGGAGTTTTTAGGAAAAACCGTTCAGGTGATTCCTCATATTACTAACGAGATTAAAGAACGCATGCAACTCCTGGGGGAGTCGGGATATTACGATATCGTCATTACAGAAATTGGAGGAACAGTAGGGGACATAGAGTCCTTGCCTTATATCGAATCGGTACGTCAGTTGATTTGGGACCTAGGTAGAGAAAACGCAGTGGTAATTCATCTTACCTTAATTCCCTTTTTGGCTGCAGCGGGAGAACTTAAAACCAAACCTACCCAACATTCTGTTAAAACACTCATGGAGAGTGGTATTTCTGCAGATATCATCGTCTGTCGAACAGAACACGAACTGACAGAAGATTTACGAGAAAAGCTCGCTTTGTTTTGCAACGTAAAACGCGAGGCAATTATTCAATCCATAGACGTGAATACGATTTATGACGTTCCTCTAAAAATGTTGGAAGAAGGATTGGATCACGTGGTGCTGGATAAACTCCAGTTGCAGCCCAAGCAATCCCATCAATTGGGAGCTTGGAATGATTTTTTAAAGCGGTTTAAAAATCCAAAGCATCAAATAAAAATAGGCTTGGTAGGAAAATATGTCGAGCTTCAAGACTCTTATAAATCAATTTTGGAATCTTTGATTCACGCCGGTGCTGACCAAGAAACGGACTTAGAAGTGGTGAGTTTGCATTCTGAGGAGATCGATTTGGGTAATGTCGATGAAGTGTTTGGTGAATTAGACGGAGTACTTGTTGCTCCCGGCTTTGGAGAACGAGGAATCGAAGGGAAAATAACCGCCATAGAATATGCACGAAAACACAATCTTCCCTTTTTAGGGATTTGTTTGGGGATGCAAATGGCAGTGATCGAATACGCTCGGAATCATGTGGGGCTGACAGATGCCAATTCTACTGAGATGGATCCAGATTGTAAATTTCCAGTAATCGATTTAATGGAATCTCAAAAAAGCGTGCTTAAAAAGGGGGGTACGATGCGTTTAGGTGCTTGGGATTGTAAGATTCAACCCGGAACAAAAACTTCCGAAATCTACCCTTCGACTTCGATTTCAGAACGGCACCGCCATCGGTATGAATTCAATAACGATTACTTGGATCAAATTTTTGATAACGACTTCATCATTGCTGGGAAAAATCCAGAAACTGATTTAGTCGAAATTATAGAGTACAAAAAACATCCTTGGTTTGTAGGCGTTCAGTTTCACCCTGAATACAAAAGCACAGTCTCCAATCCGCATCCCTTATTTAAAGGTTTTGTCCAAGCAAGCCTAGCTAAAAAATTAACTCCTTAAATTCCCGTAAAATGGAAGAAAAAAAGTTTGATCCCTATCAGTTTACAGGATTTATTTTGATTGCCTTGATCCTGACTTGGATGTTGTATCGAAACGGTCCTGAAGAAGTTCCCACTGAAGAAAAAACCACTACAGAGCAGCAAGTCATCACTCCTCCTGTATCTCAGGCCGTGCAAGACTCCCTACAGCAGCAGCAAAAAGTGGTTGCCTATGGAGATTTAGGGAATTTGTTTGTTCCCAACAACATACCAAATACGATTTTTACCACAGAAAATTTAGCCTTGGAATTGCAAGCCCAAGGAGGAGGAATTCACAAACTGACCCTTCAAGAATTTGAAAATTACGAAGACTTACCCATCCCGATGGTACAAAACGGGAATATGGATTTTGCTATTACTTTAAATACCAAAGACGGACGCATACTCAATACTAAAGATTTTTATTTTACCCCATCCCTTACAGAACGTGATGAGGAGTTTATAGTTTCTATGCGAGCTGCTCTATCGGAAACCCAATATGTCGCATACGAATACGTGTTTCCCAAGACAGGCTATTTATTTACGGTGAACTTTAAAACGGTTGGAATGGAAGGTCTTTTGGATGGAAACCAACCGCCAAAAGTGAGCTGGACCACCGATGTCTATCGCAACTCCAGAAGTATGGATTACGAAAACCGTTATACAGAATACACTTTTGGATATGAAGAGGATCGAGTAGATTATTTATCCCTGAGTGGGGAGGATCAAGAAACGCGAGAAGGGATTCGTTGGATTTCCTATCGCCAACACTTTTTCAGCGCAATTCTCATACCCGATTCCCCCATTGCCATAGCAGATTTAAAATCTAAAGATTTGTCCAGTGAGGAAGGGCTAGAAGAAAAATTTACCAAGCGGTTTGAAACCACCTATGCCTTGTCCGTACAGTCGGGAAATATCAATACTCAATTTGATTTTTATTACGGGCCTACGGATTATAAGACTTTGCAAGACCTGGAAGGGGATTTAGAAGCTTCTATTCCCATGGGCTGGGGTATCTTTGGATGGATCAACCGGGTGCTCTTTTTGCCGCTGTTTGGCTTTTTGTCTTCGTTTCTTTCGTATGGGATTGCCATTATTGTGATGACCATTATCGTGCGATTGGCCATGTCTCCGGTTACGTATAAATCGTATGTTTCCCAAATCAAAATGAAAGTTTTGCGTCCTGACGTTGAGGCTATTACCGCCAAGTACAAGGACGACGCGGTAAAACGCCAGCAAGAAACCATGAGTTTGTATTCCCGTGCCGGTGCCAATCCCATGTCGGGTTGTGTGCCTGCCTTGATTCAACTGCCAATATTTTATGCATTATTCTCATTTTTCCCTGTCGCTTTTGTTTTAAGAGACAAGAGTTTCCTTTGGGCGGACGACCTCTCTTCTTACGATTCGATTTTGGAATTAGGGTTTAGTATTCCGTTTTACGGAGACCATGTAAGTTTATTCCCCATTTTGGCTTCGATAGCAATTTTCTTTTACACCAAAATGACTACAGGGCAGCAACCCATGCCGCAGCAACCGGGAATGCCCAATATGAAAATCATCATGTACCTGATGCCCTTGATGATGTTGTTTTTCTTTAACAATTACGCCAGTGGATTGAGTTTGTATTATTTTGTTTCCAACCTCTTGACCATTTTCTTGATGTTGATCATAAAAAATTACATTATAGACAATTCGAAGATCCACGCCAAGATTGAGGAAAATAAAAAGAAGCCTAAAAAAGTCGGAGGCTTTTCTGCGCGTTTGCAAAAGGCAATGGAAGAAGCTGAAAAACAGAAAAAGAAGCGAGGCAAATAATTCTAAGATCCTGACTATCTTTGTGGTATGAAAAAACGGGTTGTCATAGGACTTTCTGGTGGAGTGGACTCCAGTGTGGCGGCTTATCTTTTAAAAAAAGAGGGCTATGAGGTCATAGGTCTGTTTATGAAAAACTGGCACGATGAATCCGTTACCCTATCCAACGAATGCCCCTGGCTGGAAGACAGCAACGACGCGATGTTGGTTGCAGAAAAACTGGGGATTCCTTTTCAAACAGTGGATTTGAGCAAGGAGTACAAAGAGCGTATCGTGGACTATATGTTTAATGAATACGCCCAAGGACGTACGCCTAATCCCGATGTGTTGTGTAATCGCGAGATCAAGTTTGATGTGTTTTTGGATATCGCTCTTTCGCTGGGAGCTGATTATGTCGCTACAGGGCACTATTGTCAAAAAGAGGCTTTTCAAAATAAAGATGAGGAAACCGTGTATCGACTCCTCGCCGGAAAAGACAACAACAAGGATCAGTCTTACTTTTTGTGTCAATTGAGTCAAACTCAACTGAGCAAAGTCCTCTTTCCCATTGGGCATCTTAAAAAAGCTGAGGTAAGAGAAATTGCAACAACTCAAAATTTAGTTACGGCAGACAAAAAAGATTCACAAGGTTTGTGCTTTATCGGTAAAGTAAGTTTACCTGACTTTTTACAACAGCAACTCAAGCCTAAAGCGGGACAGATCATTAAGATTCCAGAAACACTTTCTGCCTATGAAAATCAGAACGAAGCAAAACAAACCCTAGATCAAAAAGCAGAAAAACACCAGTACGAAATCTGTGACGGTACTTTGATTGGCGTGCATCAAGGGGCCCATTTTTACACCATAGGACAGCGCAAAGGTTTGGGAATTGGAGGATTTGAAGAGCCTTTATTTGTCATTGATACAGATGTAGAGGAAAATCTGATCTATGTGGGTGAAGGCAAGTCCCATCCCGGTTTGTATCGAGATACTCTAAAAGTAGCCTCAGAAGAAATTCACTGGATCCGAACCGATTTGACTCTTGAAATTGGGGACAGCCTGAAAGTCTCTGCCCGTATTCGCTACCGCCAACCTTTACAAAAAGCAACCCTTTTTCAAACAAAAGAAGGACTCTACATTACTTTTGAAGAACACCAATCCGCAATTACCCCCGGGCAGTTTGTGGCTTGGTATGAGGGAACAGAATTGTTGGGGTCGGGGGTAATTGGGTAGCAAATTTGTTAAATCTTTAATTGTAACCCTCAATTTCGTTTAACTTTAATAAATCACCAAAACACAACTAGTTTAACTTCTATTTCTGAATTTGGTTCTTTTATACATTGATGACTAAAACAAAGTCAACTGCTTATGAATTTAACCTAACGCTTAGTAATGAATGATAAAAAAAGATTCCAACGACTTTTTTTACGAAAAGCTTGAAAGTAAATGAAATATTTGTGGGACGTGGGCTTATCAATGAAATTTTAGATAGTCACTTTTATATTTTGAATAAAAACCTTTAATAAATATCAATCTTATGTGTGCGAACCATAACTGATCTTATGCTATCAGGATTAATTTGAATTTTCATAATCTTACTCTCTTGATAGGGCATATGGCAATTAACACAATCAGAATTTTGATCTGATTTAAATGTAACATGTTCCACCTTTTGATGACATTCAATACAGCGGTTGTTGAATTTCACCAAATTATTTTTTTCATTTGAGTGTGGGTCATGGCAAGTACTACAATCCATTTTTTCAGATTCTATAAAGCATTTACTCCTTACCAACAGTCCAACTTGGTTCGAGTGAACGTCGGGTTCTCCTACCCCTTGAGGAGACAAATAATCATCCAATAAATCTCCAACAACAAATGAAAAAGCAGGTTGACTTCTATTGCTTCTTACCCCAGAGTGGCATAAAGCGCAAAGATCTAATCGTTGTTGTTGAGTTAAATCAGTAAACTTTAAAATGTTCTTAGGTTCCTTGTCA
>Ga0209425_10000029_pt1 | contig 153573 bp, 132 predicted proteins | sample COG_05_FD_184749 | JGI IMG/M metagenome (GOLD analysis project Ga0209425, IMG submission 184749) | Pelagic Microbial community sample from North Sea - COGITO 998_met_05 (SPAdes) (version 2) | ecosystem: Environmental > Aquatic > Marine > Neritic zone/Coastal water | place: Helgoland, sampling...
ATATTAGTCTCCGAAATATTTGAAATGCTAGTAGTATCTTTAATTGTTCAAACTATATCGAGAACAAATTTTGTGATCTATGTGTTATCATAAGCATATAAATAAAACTAAAGGATGCACGTTATGCAACATCTTTACCGACGAATTTATGCTAATCCTAAATTTCATCAGCTTGAATTAGAACGTCGTCGATTTAGTTGGCTACTAACAAGCATTATATTGATTGCCTATTTTAGTTTTATTTTAATAATTGCTTTTTATCCAGAACTATTTGGGAACCCAATTTTTGAAGATAGCGTAATTACTTGGGGTATTCTTATAGCATTATCTGTAATTCTCTTAAGTCTTTTGCTGACTGGTATTTATGTCTACCGTGCTAATAATGAATTTGATCGGTTAGTTAATGATGTCATTAAAGATGTAACATAGGTTGACAAGGTCACTTTAGATGAATAACTTAAATATACGTCTTTTATTCTGGGTGCCTATTCTTTTCATCCCTTCATTATTGTCTGCTGCAGATGCGGTACAAGGTGAAATAACTCAACAGCCTACTAATATTATTGCTATTACAATGTTCCTTGTGTTTGTAGCGGCGACACTGGGGATAACCTATTGGGCAGCAAGGCGCACAAAAAGTACCAAAGATTTTTATGCTGCTGGTGGTAATATTACTGGACTGCAAAATGGTCTTGCAATTGCTGGTGATTATATGTCTGCCGCATCGTTCTTAGGTATTTCTGGATTGGTTTTTGCGAGTGGTTTTGATGGACTCATTTATTCCATTGGTTTTTTAGTCGGCTGGCCGATAATCCTCTTTCTTTTAGCAGAACGCTTAAGGAATCTTGGGAAATATACTTTTGCCGATGCTGTGAGCTATCGCTTACAGCAGTTACCCATCCGCAGTTTGGCGGCTTCTGGAACACTTATTGTAGTCTTATTATATTTGACCGCACAATTAGTAGGCGCAGGTAAACTTATACAGATATTATTTGGTCTTGAATATTATCTGGCAGTAGTGATTGTCGGTATACTGATGGTCTTGTACGTTACCTTTGGCGGAATGTTGGCAACAACATGGGTGCAGATAATTAAAGCTGTGCTTCTATTATGTGGAGCAAGTTTCATGGCTGTCGCTGTTATGTATCATATGGATTTTTCTTTTGAGACTTTATTTATGACCGCTACTGAAGTACATAAGAACGGGATAACGATTATGTCTCCTGGAGGTCTAGTGTCTGATCCAATATCTGCAATCTCACTTGGACTTGCCCTTATGTTTGGCACGGCTGGTTTGCCACATATATTGATGCGATTCTTTACTGTGCCTGATGCACAAGAGGCAAGGAAATCGGTTGTGTACGCGACAGGATTTATTGGTTATTTTTTTATTTTGACGTTTATTATTGGTTTTGGTGCCATCGTTTTCTTAGTAAATAATCCAGAGTTTTTAGATCTTCAGTCGGGCGGTTTATTGGGTGGAAATAATATGGCGGCGATTCATTTGTCTAAAGCTGTGGGGGGTGAAGTCTTTTTGGGGTTCATTTCTGCAGTTGCCTTCGCTACTATTCTGGCAGTTGTTTCTGGCTTAACATTAGCCGGTGCTTCAGCTATTTCGCATGATTTATATGCGAGCGTGTTACGCAAAGGTGAAGCCCAAGAAGGAGAGGAGATTCGCATGTCCAGAATAGCTACGGTCGGCTTAGGTGTTGCTGCAATTTTTCTCGGGGTCCAGTTTGAGCAACAAAACGTGGCTTATATGGTTGGTCTTGCCTTCGCGATTGCTGCTAGTGTAAATTTCCCCGTCTTATTTTTATCTATGTATTGGCAAAGGTTGACAACCAGAGGTGCCTTTATAGGTGGTAGTATTGGATTAATAACTGCAGTTTCATGCATGATTTTAGGACCAACAATCTGGGTTGATATTTTGGGTAACACAGAAGCAATCTTTCCGTACAAACATCCGGCGTTGTTTTCAATTAGTGCAGCTTTTATGTCTATTTTTATTATATCAAAATTAGATAACTCTGTTTCGGGACGCGAAGAAGCTTTAGCTTTTGAGGGGCAATATGTACGCTCTCAAACAGGATTAGGATCTGAAGAATAATATTCAACACTAGAATTAAAAATGAAGCGGTGTCAATGGTGTAAAAGTGATGTACTTTATATTAAGTACCATGATGAGGAATGGGGTGTGCCAGTTCACTCTGATAAGAAGTTATTTGAATCCCTAATGTTGGAAGGAGCACAAGCAGGTTTGAACTGGATTATGGTGCTTAAGAAACGTTCTGCATATCGTGCTGCATTTGATAAGTTCAATTTCAATATGATTGCTACTTATGAAGAATCAAAGATACAGTCCTTATTCAATAATTCCGGTATCATCAGAAATAAACTAAAGATTAGAGCTATTGTCAAAAATGCTCATGCACTTATAAAGGTACGTGAAGAATTTGGTACTTTTAATAAATATATATGGCAGTTCACTAAACATAAAACAATTCATAATAAATGGGAATCTATAAAAACTATTCCTGTCAATACTGATATTTCTGACCACATGTCAAAAGATTTGAAAAATCGTGGTTTTACTTTCGTAGGGACAACTATCTGTTATGCCTTTATGCAAGCGGTTGGAATGATTAATGACCATATCGTTGATTGTCATCGCTATCACGAATTAAAGGAGTAGGTTTTGTTTATTCGACCTAAAGATTATATTTCGATAGATGATAAATTATTCTTTGCTGTTGTAAGTGAACATCAAGAAGATGATCGAGCATTAACATGGCTACGTTATATCAAAGATAACTATGGAATGCATAAGATTGATACAGAATATTCCAGAAAGCTGATTAGTGATTCATATCCAGAGTTCTTATTTCGCAGTCAATATGCTGATAGTGATTTACATGGTATTCCGCTGAAATCAATAAGTCATATTTATCGTCCCGAACAAACTGTAATTCGGCTTTTGAACATGATTGAGCCGGACAATAAAAAACGTGATGCTATCAAGATACTCAAACTTTTAATTAGTGCAGGAATTAAAAAAAAATATATTGGTATTACTGGTTCATTAATGTTGGACACGCATAATGATAAATCTGATATTGATATAATAATATATGGGCGTGAATTATTTTTTAAGGTAAGACGATATATAAAAAAGCATCTTGAATCAGGAGTACTAGAATCATTAGATAATTCATTCTGGGAAGATGCTTATCAACGAAGAGGTTGTGAATTAAGCTTTGAAGACTACTGTAAACATGAGCTAAGAAAATTTAATAAATTTGTTTCCGGTATAAGCAAGATTGATATCAGTATGATTCCTGAAGTTTATGAACGGTTTCAGGAAAATGGGCCATTCAAAAAAAAAGGGAAATGTAAGATTGTAGCAATAGTGATTAATGATACCTACGCTTTTGATTTTCCAGCACGTTATTTTATTCATCACGAAACTATTGATGAGATCGTTTCTTATACTGCGACCTATGTTGGTCAGGTTCAAAAAGGTGAAAGGGTTGAAGCTGTTGGCTATATCGAGCAGGGTAGTGATGGAAAAAAAAGACTATTAGTTGGCACAAGTCGAGAGGCAGTGGGAGAATATATTCGAATTCTCAATTAAATAACATAAAATATAAGAGATAATAGTAATGGTGAGAAGATCAAAAATAACTCAGTTGTTAAATGCAAATAAAGCAAAGGATTCTGCATTGATACAGGGCTGGATTAGAACACTAAGAGAAAGTAAAAAGTTTTCATTTGTCGAACTTAATGATGGGTCTTGTCTAGCAAACATTCAGGTCATTGTTGACAATGATATTGGTAATTATCAAGAAATAGTAAAACTAACAACTGGTGCAGCAATATCAGTTAGTGGTGAACTTGTTGAGTCTCTTGGTGAAGGACAAAAATGGGAAATACGAGCATCCGCAATTGAAATCCTCGGTATAGCACCCGATGATTTTCCATTACAAAAGAAACGGCACACAGATGAGTATTTACGTACAATTGCCCATTTAAGACCGCGTTCGAATAAATATAGTGCGATCTTTCGTATACGATCTAAATTATCCTTTGCCATCCATCAATTCTTTCAGGAACGTGATTTCCAATGGGTACACACCCCAATTATCACCAGTTCAGACTGTGAAGGAGCAGGGGAAATGTTCAATGTCACTACGCTAGATATGAATGACGTTCCTAAAAAGAATGGTGTTGTTGATTATGAAAAAGATTTCTTTGGTAAAGAAGCCAGTTTGACTGTCTCAGGCCAATTGTCTGTGGAGACTTTTTGTTTAAGTTTAGGAGATGTCTATACATTCGGTCCTACCTTTCGTTCCGAGAACTCAAATACAAGTCGCCACATGTCAGAATTCTGGATGATAGAACCAGAAATGGCATTCGCTAATCTGCAGGATGATATGAAACTTGGACAAGAATTTATTCAATACCTGATTAAACACACTATGGAAGAATGTGCGGAAGATCTGGAATTATTTGCTAAATATGTTGATAAGAATTTAATGTCAACTCTGAATAATATTGTTAATAATGATTTTATTCGTTTGCCATATACCGATGCGATCAAGATCCTTGAACAATCAGGTAAGAAGTTTGAGTTCGATGTTGACTGGGGCAAAGATCTTCAATCTGAACACGAACGTTTCCTGACAGAAGAACATTTCAAACAACCCGTAATCGTTTATGACTACCCAAAGGATATCAAAGCATTTTATATGCGCTTGAACGATGATGAAAAAACTGTGGCGGCTATGGATGTTCTTGTGCCTGCTATTGGCGAGATTATCGGCGGTTCGCAACGTGAAGAGCGATATGATGTGTTAAAAAAACGTATTAATGATATGAGTTTTGATGAGGCAGACTACTGGTGGTATTTGGATACGCGTAAGTATGGTACTGTGTCCCATGCCGGTTTTGGACTGGGGTTTGAACGATTATTAATGTTGGTTTCCGGAATCTCAAATATAAGGGATGTCACTCCCTTTCCACGAACGCCAAAGAATCTGGAGTTTTGAAAAGATATTCATAGTTTGTCGAAATATCGATGCATCTCATCGACCACTTTTCTTGAAAGCAAAATTGTCGCTATTAAGGTTGGAAAAATCATTAAGGCAAACATTGTGTCGATGATGTTAATAATGGTTGATTGAGTCCAAACAGCACACATCGGAATGATCGCTAGGTAAATATAAACAAATTTACTACCAAGCCTTTTCCCAAATAAGTAACGTGCACATTTCAAGCTATAGTACGAGTAAGTAATCATTGTCGATAATGCAAACAATGTGAACACGGTATAGACAATATATTGACCTATACCTGGTAACGTCTGATTAAAAGAAAGTGCAGTCATGACTATGCCGCTTTCACCAGAATAGATGCCAGAGCTCAGTATCACTAATGCAGTACATGTGCAGACAATATGCGTGTCAAAGAATGGGCCTAACATCGCGACCAGACCTTCACGCACAGGCTCTTTGGTTTTAGCTGTGCCGTGGGCCATAGCTTCTGTACCTACGCCTGCCTCATTAGAAAAGATGGCGCGTTTTATTCCTGTAACAAGGACTTCTTTAAAAACCAAAGCTGTCGCGCCACCATACATCGCTTCTGCGCCGAAGGCATTATAATAGATATCAAGCAATATGGTCGGTATAGCATCAAGGTTTATTGCAATGACAACAAAACTACTTAAGACATAAGCCAGAAACATAAACGGTACGATACGAGCTGTGACATAACTAACACGTGTTATACCGCCAATGATAATCGTGCCGATAAAGACGAGTGCACTGATACCAGTATAAATAGGAGCTACTGAAAATTCATTTTGTAATAAGCTCGCCAGTTGATTGACCTGAAACATCGGTATGCAACCGATTAAACCCGCAATAGCAAATAGAATAGCCAGAAATTTATAGCGTTCTCCCAAGCCAGCTTCGATAAAGTACATTGGGCCACCTTGTTCAATACCATCTTCATCTTTCTTACGATAAAGGCACGAAAGAGTACATGTAAAGAATTTGATAACCATACCAAACAAACCAGCCACCCACATCCAGAAGATGGCGCCCGGACCGCCGAGACTGATCGCGATAGCAACACCAGCGATATTGCCCATACCTATCGTACCTGATAGGGCGACCGTTAAGGCTTGAAAATGTGAGAGTTCTCCCGGGATATTCTGTTCGTCAAACTTGCCTGATAAGATCAGAAAAGCATGGAGTAAGCCAATAAAAGGTTTGAAACGAGAAATGTAGGAAAAATAAATTCCAGTTGCGAGGATAAACACAACGAGCGGCAAACCCCAAAGGAGATCAACGATGACTAACCAGAATTGTTCAAATTGATTCATTTTTTTGATTATGCTTTAACGAATATTTTATGCTGCATTGAACATTAGACGGCCAGACTAGCGAGATCCGCATTATTAAATTGATGGCTAAGATAATCTTTAAATTCATGCAGTTTGTATTGTTTTACTCTTATCTGTTTCTATTAGAGCTGATGTGACTATTTGTCGTCAGAATTACCATAATCAACAGGGTCCATTTTTGTTAGTTTTATTGTTTGAGTATGCATGATTTATTCATTTACAAGGCTTCAAAAAATTAGTTTTTAACATGGATTAAAGTCTATCAAAATAATATGTAAATGTGTGTTAAATAAAAAGTAAGAATTTTTAAAAGAGTTATGTACAAAAAATCATAATTGAAAATTTCTATTAATAATTTGCGAAGATGATTAGATGACGCTGTGAATTCATAATAAGGTGACCGCATTAATGTTGAAATGATTAATATGTTTAAACATTGTAGAATTCAAATTCATCAATCATTGTTTATGAAATATGCAAGATCAATATACTGAACATTCTTTGCAAAGACTTACTCTAACGATGGTATTGTTAAATGCATTTACAACTCCATTGATGCTGTCCGCTGTGAATGTTGCTCTACCTGCTATTGCCAAAGATTTGTCGATGAACGCAGTGCAGTTAAGTTGGGTGCCAATGGCCTATCTTATGGCAAGTGCCATGTTTGTTTTAATCTTTGGTCGACTGGCAGATATGGTAGGGCGTAAACGAATATTCTTGATTGGTACAAGCAGTGTGATAGTCACTTCATTAATTGGTGCTTTTTCTGATAGCAGTGCAATGTTAATTTCCGCACGTTTCTTACAAGGTGTCAGTGCAGCGATGTTATATGCAACTCAGGTTGCTATCGTCACCTCTGTTTTCCCACCTGCTAAGCGTGGACAAGCGATTGGTTTGACGGTGTCTACAATCTATCTAGGTTTAACGATTGGCCCTGTAATCGGTGGTTATGTGATCGATACATTTGGATGGCGCGCGTGCTTTATGGTGCATATCCCATTAGCCGTAATTGTTCTGTGTTTAGGTGCGTTTTTTGTGAAAGGGGAATGGTCAGCAGATGAACGTGGTAGTTTTGATCTGTTGGGTGCCATTATGTACTCTTTTTCAATACTACTATTATGTCTCGGCGTGTCCTGGCTATCTTCAAACTTAAGTTATATCTCGCTTGCGGTATCTATCATTGGCTTAATCTTTTTCTTCTTCTTTGAGAATGTACATAAGCATCCGATATTTGATGTGAATTTATTTTTTACTAACCGTGTCTTTACCTTTTCTTGTTTAGCATCATTAATCATTTATACCGCAACATTTGCTAATGTCGTACAAGTCAGTTTGTATTTACAATATTTAAAAGGGATGTCGGCGACAGTAGCGGGTTTGATTATGATGTGCCAACCATTAACCATGGCTATTTTTTCTCCTTTGGCTGGACGGTTATCAGATAGGTTTGAACCACGCCGACTTGCTAGCTTAGGTATGGCGATTAGTTGTGGCGGATTAATACTACTTTCAAATTTACGTACAGATTCAAGCCTGACCTATCTAGTATTAGCTCTTGTGTTTACTGGACTTGGGTTTAGTTTATTTTCTTCACCGAACGTAAATGCGATTATGAGTTCGGTTGAAAAACGATTCTTTGGTAGTGCTAATGGTGTTATGGCAACAATGAGGATTGTTGGGCAGATGACTAGTATGGTATTGGTGACATTAATTTTCACTATTGTGATTGGTTCTGTTGAGATCGGTGTCTCAAACTACGATGATCTGGAAAAGGCTATACGGCTAACGTTTACAATAGCGTCTATGTTGTGCCTCCCAGGACTCTATTTTTCTCTCGCAAGAGGAAAGATGAGAACTTCTTAATCACCTCGGCATATATTCGGGCTCAATGGACCGGGTGGCATTTGTAAGTGGTAACCTTTTTCTTTCAGATTTCTCATGACCACATTAATATCTTCGCGAGCTAATTTTCTTTCAGGCGATAACTCAAGGTCCATTGTATGAGTAAGTTCCTTAACCATTTTAATCAATTGCTCCGGCAAGTCGTCTCTATTTTTGTCTTCATGAATGTATAAATACATACCGTCTTGTTTAGCACAACGATAAATTTTGCAATTGATAATAGACATGTACTCGAAAAGTATTTAGTGAAAATATTTTAAATTTACCTAAGAGGGTAGAGAGAGATAATTATCTCTTTGGACTCTGCGGCGATGTTTAGCTTTTAAGTATTATCAAAACAAACCAGTGATATTGCCGTTATCATCAATATCAATGCGTTCAGCCGCGGGTACTTTTGGTAGCCCTGGCATGGTCATCATATTGCCGCAGATGGCAACAATAAAACCAGCCCCATTTGCCAGGCGGACTTCACTGACATGAACATTATGTCCTGTTGGAGCACCTATCACTGTTGGATCAGTTGAAAAGGACATCTGCGTCTTAGCCATACAAACCGGGTAAGAACCGTATTCTTCATTCCAGTCGGCTAATTGTTTTTTCACTTTCGGATCATACGACACAGAACCCGCACCATAAACCTTGGTTGATATAGCTTCGATCTTTTCTGTTAGAGAGTCATTGTCTTCATAAACATATTTGTGTGTGCCCGGATTGTTATCAACGATATCCACTACTGCATTCGCCAGATCTTCTGCACCTGCGCCGCCATCGGCCCAGTGTTTGGATACAACGGCCTTTGCGCCGAGCGATTCACAACGTTTCATCAACATATCCACTTCTGCATCGGTATCAAGGGTGAAATGATTTAGACAAACAACACATGGCAAGCCATAGACTTCATTGATATTTTTAATATGATGTTCCATATTGACCATCCCCTTATCAAGGGCTTCAAGGTTTTCATTATTCAGGTCTACCTTGGCCACGCCACCATGGTATTTCATGGCGCGGATAGTAGCTACCAGTACAACCGCAGCAGGTTTAAGACCGGCTATACGAGATTTGATATTAATAAATTTTTCAGCACCCAAATCAGCACCAAAACCAGCTTCAGTCACTACATAGTCGGCTAGTTTTAAGCCAGTTTGAGTTGCGGTAACCGTATTACATCCATGAGCGATATTTGCAAATGGACCACCATGGATTATGACAATATTGTTTTCTAGTGTTTGAACTATATTGGGATTAATTGCATCTTTTAATAATGCGGCCATAGAACCCTCAGCATTCAAGTCACGAGCAAAAACTGCTGTTTTATTATCATTTTTATAGCCTATAACAATACGTCCAAGACGCTCTTTTAAATCTTTGCGACTAGTAGCCAGACAAAGGATTGCCATAATCTCAGAGGCAACAACAATATCAAAGCCATCTTCACGGAGATAACCATTCGCCGGTCCACCTTGACCGATTGTGATCTTACGTAAGGCACGGTCGTTCATATCAACGACTCGCTTCCATTGGATTCTTCTTGGATCGATACCAAGTTCATTACCATGATTTAGATGGTTATCAATCATGGCAGCGAGTAGGGCATGGGCAACACCGATGGCATGGAAGTCACCGGTGAAATGTAGGTTGATATCTTCCATTGGGACGACTTGTGAATAACCGCCACCAGCTGCACCGCCTTTCATGCCAAAGCAAGGACCCAAAGAGGGTTCTCTAAGACACATAATGGCTTTTTTACCAATACGGTTCAGTGCATCGCCGAGACCAACAGTTGTTGTTGTTTTACCTTCACCAGCGGGTGTTGGGCTGACAGCCGTAACCAAGATGAGCTTGCCATCTTCTTTATCTTTAAGACTGTCTATGTAATTGAGTGATAATTTTGCTTTGTAGTGGCCATAAGGTTCGAGATATTCACTTTCTATTCCATATTGTTTCAAGGCCAGATCAACGATACGTTTCATATTTGCTTTTTGAGCAATTTCAATATCAGACATTACGCCCTCCCCAAAAAAGGTATAAAAGAAAGAAAGTTATATTAAATAAGTAATGGAATCACTATGTTTGTTCATTACTTTCTTAGCAGCCAGCTGCAGGTTATTCTAGCCTGTTATTGAGTGATTCACTAACTTCTTTCTTTTCCATGCTCGTTGGTTATTAATAATGTCAATACATTTTTAGGCATTAATATTTCTATTAGTGCATATTCCTTAACAGTGCAGGATTTACTAATAAAATATAGAATTTACATTTTATATGTACAAAATTAAGATAAAAATATATTTTCTTCGAGACGAATAGGCGTTTAAGGTAGTCATAATGAAATTTGAGTGTATACGATATTATTAGTTAGAAAAATATTGAAAATTAATATCAGCTCATCAGTCAAATATCTTAATTTAGTGCTTCCAGTATATAATAGATTTATTAGATAATTTTTAATCAATTAACTTATTTCTGTATTGGCGTCTTAGCTCTGACTCTGTTACTATCTTCTCCCCTAGATATGATGTTATTTAGGCTAATTTTTACCCGAAAAATCAGTTTACTAGAACTGAACAATACTCTTCCCTCAAAATTTCTCGTTATTATCGCTATGATCTTATGACGCATTATATATTTACCACTGGCGGTGTCGTCTCGTCACTCGGAAAAGGTATTGCATCTGCTTCACTCGGAGCAATTCTTGAGGCACGTGGATTGAAGGTCACACTCATCAAGCTTGATCCTTATATTAATGTTGATCCAGGGACCATGAGTCCTTTTCAACATGGTGAGGTGTATGTAACCGAAGATGGTGCTGAAACTGATCTTGATTTAGGTCATTACGAACGCTTTGTGCGAACGAGAATGGGAAAAAGGAATAATTATACCACGGGCCGGATTTATCTAAACGTTATACAAAGAGAACGTCGTGGGGATTACCTCGGTGGTACCGTGCAAGTTATTCCGCATATCACTGATGAAATTAAACGTTGCATAAAACTAGGTGCGGATGATGCTGATATTGCGATGGTCGAAATTGGTGGGACTGTGGGTGATATTGAGTCACAGCCTTTCCTTGAAGCTATACGCCAAATGCGAATCGAGTTGGGTACGAAAAATACGTTGTTTATTCATTTGACACTGGTTCCTTACATTGCTGCTGCAGGAGAAATGAAGACTAAGCCAACACAACACTCAGTTAAAGAACTACGTTCTATTGGCATACAACCCGATTGTTTGATATGTCGTACAGATTATATGATTCCAGGGAACGAAAAAAAGAAAATGGCCTTGTTTACCAATGTTGAAGAGTCCGCAATTATTTCAGCGCTTGATGTTGATAATATTTATAAAGTGCCTAAGGCGCTTTACGATCAAGGTCTTGACGAAATTGTTAATAAAAAATTTGCTTTAAATCTTCCAAAAGCTAATTTGCATGAATGGGAAAATGTAGTCGATGCGCTTGATAATCCAACAAATCATGTAAATATCGCGATGGTGGGTAAATATATGGAACTGGCTGATTCTTATAAATCACTCTCAGAAGCATTAATTCATGCAGGAGTTCAAACACGAACCCAGGTTAATATTATTTATATTGATTCAGAAGATATTGAAAATAAAGGTGTAGATTGCTTAAGTGATATTGATGCAATACTGGTTCCTGGAGGATTTGGTAATCGTGGAATTGATGGCAAGATTGCTGTCGTTCTTTATGCGCGTGAAAATAATGTGCCCTATTTAGGTATCTGTTTAGGCATGCAAGTTGCCGTTATTGAAATAGCAAGAGACTTGGCTAAACTCGAAAATGCTAACAGCACAGAATTTGTTCATGACACAGAAGATCCTGTCATAGCATTAATTACTGAATGGCAAAATCCCACAGGGCAAATTGAACAGCGTAGTGTAGAGTCTGATTTAGGTGGGACTATGCGTCTAGGTGGTCAAAAATGTCAATTGTCTCAGGGTTCACTAGCAAGAGAATTATATCAATCAGATGAAATTACCGAGCGACATCGTCATCGTTATGAGTTCAATAGCACGTATTTAGAAAAACTAGAAGCGACAGGAATGCGAGTTTCAGGACGTTCCTTAGACGGGGAGTTAGTAGAGATCATTGAAATCCCTGAACATCCCTGGTTTTTAGCTTGCCAGTTTCACCCTGAATTTACATCGACGCCAAGAGACGGACATCCATTATTTACTGGCTTTATAAAAGCTGCACTAAAACATAAGAAATTAAATACAGGAATTGTAAAGAATGCAGCTATGTGATTTTCAAGTCGGTCCGACCCATCCTTTCTTTTTAATAGCTGGTCCTTGTGTTATTGAAAGTGAACAGTTGGCAATGGATACAGCAGGTCAGTTAAAAGAGTTGACGGCTGAATTACGAATACCTTTTATATATAAATCCTCATTCGATAAAGCAAATCGTACTTCGCACAATAGTTTCCGTGGGCCAGGAATAGAGACTGGTTTAAAAATATTGGCTGATGTGAAAGAGAAGATTGGCGTGCCTGTACTTACAGACATACATGAGGACACACCATTAGATGAAGTTGCAAGTGTTGTTGATGTATTACAAACGCCTGCATTTCTCTGCCGACAAACAAACTATATTCAAGCTGTAGCTAGAACCGGCCTCCCTATTAATATTAAAAAAGGACAATTTCTTGCGCCATGGGATATGACGCATGTGATTGAAAAGGCGCGCGCCGTTGGTAATGATAAAATCATGGTATGTGAACGCGGATCATCATTTGGCTATAATTATCTTGTTTCAGATATGCGGTCATTAATCGTGATGCAACACACGGATGCTCCGGTTGTTTTTGATGCAACACATTCGGTACAAATGCCTGGTGGTGGAGGTAATGTTTCTGCCGGTCAACGTGAATTTGTTCCGGCGTTGGCACGTGCAGCAATGGCCGTTGGGATTTCAGGTTTGTTTATGGAAACACATCCCGATCCTGAGAAAGCACTTAGCGATGGACCAAATTCATGGCCATTAGATAAGATGAAGCAACTGTTAGAGACTTTAAAATCGATCGATCAAATCATAAAATAACTAAATACGTGATGGAGAATAAAAATTGACGGTCATTAGTAAAATCATCGCACGTGAAGTCCTCGACTCAAGAGGTAATCCTACTATCGAAGCTGAAGTTACTACTGAAAGTGGTGCGGAAGGTAGTGCTATGGTGCCATCTGGTGCATCAACCGGTGTGCGAGAAGCGTTGGAATTACGTGATATGGACAACGCACGTTATCTAGGAAAAGGCGTACTTATACCGATAAGTAATATACATAATAAGATAGCACCTACTTTATTGGGAGAAGAAGTAACTGACCAAGTCAAGATTGATAAAGTTATGATTGATCTAGATGGTACATCGACTAAAAAAAATCTTGGTGCAAATGCAATTCTTGCTGTTTCAATGGCGACGGCACACGCGGCAGCAAATGAGAAGAATATTCCTCTTTATGAATACCTTGGAGGTAAAGGACCTTTTCAAATGCCGGTACCGATGATGAATATTATTAATGGTGGTGTTCATGCTAACAACAATGTGGATTTACAAGAATTTATGATTTTACCCGTAGGTGCCTCGAGTTTTCGCGAAGCGGTTCGATATGGCACGGAAATTTTTCATTCTTTGAAATTGGTGCTATCAAAACTGGGTCTTGCCACAACTGTTGGGGACGAAGGTGGTTTTGCGCCTAATCTCTCATCTAATGAACAGGCGATAGAAGTGATTCTTGAAGCTATAGATAAAGCAGGTTATGAACCAGGTGGAGATATTTTATTAGGTCTCGATGTTGCTAGTTCTGAATTTTGCCGAGATGGTATTTATACGCTTAGGTCAGAAAATAAGAAGCTTGATGCTCAGGATTTTTTGGAGTACTTATCATCTTGGGTTGATAAGTACCCTATCATCACTATAGAAGATGGTATGGGTGAAGATGATTGGGATGGTTGGAAAAAATTAACAGAAAAACTGGGTAAAAATGTGCAATTAGTTGGTGATGATCTTTTTGTAACGAATACTTCAATACTCAAAGAAGGGATCAGTAAAAAAATTGCTAATTCAATATTGATTAAAGTAAATCAAATTGGAACACTTACAGAAACATTCGCTGCTATCAATATGGCCAAGAAAGCGGGCTATACAGCAGTGATATCACATCGATCAGGTGAGACTGAAGATACAACTATTGCAGATCTTGCTGTAGCAACATCAGTAGGACAGATAAAAACAGGGTCACTATCGCGCTCTGATCGTGTGGCAAAATATAATCGATTGATGAAGATAGAAGATCAACTAGGTAGTGATGCCAATTATCTTGGTCGAGATGCTTTTTATAATCTTCCATAATGCAAAACTCAAAATAGGTCTGGCTTCATAGATGAAAGTGATAACTACTTTTTTTTTAATATTACTAATATTATTACAGTATCGTCTATGGTTCGGGAATGGTAGTTTGAACGAAGTACATCAGCTACAAGATAAGATTAGTAAAATCGAGCAAGAAAAAGAAAGCCTTAAAGAGCGAAACTTTTCTCTAGCAGCAGAAGTTCACGACCTTAAACATGGGTATGAAGCCATTGAAGAACGTGCACGAAGTGAGATGGGAATGATTAAAGATGGTGAAATATTTTATCAAATTGTGAATCATTCAGACTTTCAAATTGATACTAATTAATAAATATGTCGGATAGTTTAAAATACTGGGTAGTGATACCAGCAGCAGGAGAGGGGTTACGTATGGGCGTAGATAAACCAAAACAATATATCTCAATTAATAATAAAACAATTATTGAGCATACTATTGATTGCTTTATTTATCGTGAAGAAATTGAAAAAATTATTGTAGCAATATCAAAGGAAGATGAGTTCTGGTCAACATTAGAAATATCTGATCATGATAAAATAATGACAGTATCAGGAGGAAAAGAGCGTTACCAATCAGTGTTGAATAGTCTAAAGATGCTATCGAGTGAAGCAGAAGATGATGATTGGGTTATGGTTCATGATGCAGCTAGACCTTGCTTGAATCAGTCAGCAATTGACAGACTGATAATACAATTGAAAGGGCATGATATAGGTGGAATTCTGGCAATGCCTTGTAGGGATACTATGAAGCGTTCAAATGATACTGGTGAAATAGATGAAACGGTAGAACGCCAATCACTTTGGCATGCACAAACACCACAGATGTTTAAATATGGGAAACTTTTATTAGCTATCCAAGATGCTCTTAAGAATAAAGCTGTTGTGACAGATGAAGCTATGGCAGTCGAAAGACTAGGATTTAAACCAATGCTTGTGCTTGGACATCAAGGAAACATTAAACTAACTTATAAAGATGATCTTGAATCACTAAGACTATACCTAGATAGGATTATATAAAAAATGCGAATTGGACATGGTTACGATGCTCATCGTCTTGTTGAAGAGAGACCATTAATTTTAGGTGGTGTAACAATTCCCTATGAGAAAGGATTAGAAGGACATTCCGATGCTGATGCAGTTATCCATGCCCTGTGTGATGCGATTCTTGGTGCCATGTGTTTAGGTGATATTGGATCACATTTTCCCGATACAGATCCAGAATTAAAAAACATTGATAGTCGTATTTTATTAAAGCAAGTTCATGTTTTAATGAAAAAAAATAATTTTTTTTTGTGTAATGCAGACATCACTATTTTGGCACAAGCACCAAAAATGGCTGATCATATTTCTTCAATGCAAAAATTTATTTCCACAGATCTTGATGCAAAAATAACAGATATAAATATTAAAGCGACAACGACAGAAAAAATGGGTTTTGTTGGTCGTGGTGAGGGCATCGCTGTATATGCTGTTGTTTTAATAGCTTCTTCATAATCTTTACACGAATCATCCTCTTTCAAATGTAGTTCTAGTCTTTTAAGTTTCGTCCATGGCTAAGCGATTTTTTTATCAGAGCACGTTTTATAAAAAATGTGTTTTAGTGATTCTGATCCCGTCAGTTATAGAAATTGATGATTTGTTGATCATTTACGCCTTAGTAACAGATAAATTGCCCCTGTACCTCCATCAGCAGGTCTTGCTGAGCAAAAAGCTTGCGCAATGTCAGTTTTTTGCAGCCATTGATTAAGCTTGTTTTTTAATATTGGTTGTTTATTAATAGAACCTAGACCTTTCCCGTGAATAATTTTGACACAGCGTCGAGAATGCGTTGAGCACTCTTTAAAAAAATCAATCAATGCAATTTTAGCACTATCAACTACCATGCCATGTAAATCTAGTTCTGCTTCAATTTTATAATGTCCACGACGCAATTTTTTTAATATATTATTTTGAACTCCAGAACTAGTATAAAGAAGCTCATCTCCTATTTCTAAAAGACCGGAATTAAAATCTGCGGTACACATTTCTTTTATCACTGAAAGATTATCCGCCTCGGTTTTTGCAGGGTGAGGTTTTAGTCTCGGTTTGTCAGCAATAAAACTGTCTTGTTTTAGTGGCATTGCATCACCAACTGATTTTCGAAATAGCGCACTATCTTCGTCTGAAATATCGGAAGATTTCTTCATTATTTTAAATTAGAGCTTGTCATTACGCATAAGTCTAGCGTATGAACAAATCGGTGTCAGCGATGATAGAGTGTAATTTAATTATCATTAAATATTTTGTTGATTGATAATTTTACTAAAATACCTGTAGATTTAATCAAGCCAAGTTTGTGCATTCAGGAACATTTTCATCCATGGACTATACTCGTTGTTCCATTTTGAAGGCAAATAAGAAAATTGTTTACGTAAGAATACACGTTCGGGATGAGGCATCATGATGGTAATACGGCCATCATCGTTTGTAAGCCCGGTCAATCCATTAACGGAACCATTAGGATTAAGAGGATAACTCTCTGTCGATACTCCTGAATTATCAATATAGCGCATAGCAGCATTTATAATTAAATCTGTAGGTTCGTATGAAACACGCCCTTCGGCATGAGCAACTACGACAGGAATTTTAGAACCAGCCATGTCCTTGAATAGAATGGAAGGTGATTCTATGATTTCTACCATCACTAATCGCGCTTCAAATTGCTCTGATTGATTGCGAATGAAATTAGGCCATAATGATGCGCCTGGTATCAAGTCACGTAGTTGTGAAATCATCTGGCATCCATTACATACACCAAGGGAGAATGTGTTAGTACGGTTAAAAAATGTTTCAAACATCTTACTGATATAATCACTGTACAAAATAGATTTTGCCCAACCACCACCAGCGCCCAAGACATCACCATATGAGAATCCACCACAGGCAACTAGTCCATTAAACGAATCAAGTTTGATTTGACCGTCAATCAAGTCTTGCATGTGCACATCAATACATTCAAATCCGGCACGATCAAACGCAGCAGCCATTTCTAATTGACCATTAACTCCTTGTTCTCGCAGTATTGCCATCTTTGGTTTTGCATTAGTATTGATAAAAGAAAGTACATTACTTTCGAATGCAAATGTCGTGTTGAGGAATAAACCAGAATCATTTTCATTGCCTATTTGATCAAGTTCCTTTTTTGCACACTCAGGATTATCGCGTAGAGATTGAATTTGAAAACTAGTAGAGGACCATTTTTTATGTAGCTCATTAATGGGTGACTCTAGGTGGGTTGACTTACCTTGTTTTAGTCTAAATGTATAATCATTATTGATTATGCCTATAGTATGAAGTGATTGTTCCTCTATGCCAGCACTTATGAAAGTTTGTTTTACAATGTGTTGATGTACACGCTTTATTTGAATAACTGCACCAAGCTCTTCATTAAATAAATAGGCGATAATGTTCTTAGTCTTTGCAAGTTCAATATCAATGCCGGTGTGACCAGCAAATGCCATTTCAGCCAAGGTGACAAACAGGCCCCCATCCGAACGATCATGATATGCGAGAATATAATCTGATTCATTGAGGATCTGTAAGGCTTTGAAAAAGCCGATTAGTAAAATTGGATCATCTAGATCAGGTGTTTCACAACCGAATTGTTCATAAACTTGGCATAGTGCAGAGCCAGCGAGACGCTGTTTGCCATTGGCTAAATCAATATAGATTAAAACTGTATCATCATCTTGTTGTAATTGAGGTGTCAATGATTGGCGAACATCTACGACACGAGCAAAGGCCGTAATATTTAATGATAAAGGTGATGTTACTTTCTGTTGCTGATTATTTTCAGTCCAAATAGTATTCATCGACAAAGAATCTTTGCCGACAGGTATAGCAATGTTAAGTTCTTTACAAAGATCACTAATAGCAGCAACGGTGGTATAAAGTTTTGCGTCTTGACCAGGTTCACCACAGGCTGCCATCCAGTTTGCTGAAAGAGCGATATCTTCTAGTTTGATAATACGTGCTGCACTAATATTCATTATGGCTTCAGCAATTGCCATTCTTCCGGAAGCGGCTGCATTGGTAATAGCTAGCGGAGCACGTTCACCAATTGCCATCGCTTCGCCGATATAGTCATAATAAGAAGAGCTGGTAACCGCACAATCTGCTACGGGTACTTGCCAAGGGCCGACCATCTGATCACGTACAACCAATCCAGAAACAGAACGATCACTAATTGTAATTAAAAAACTTTTACTGGCAACTGTGGGTAGTTGTAGAACACGATTAATTGATTCTTGTAAGTCTAATATTGAAGTATCAAATTCAGAATTTTGGGTAGTTTCACTCTGCGCATCACGTTGCATGCTTGGCATCTTGCCAAGTAATACAGATATTGGAATATCAATCGCTTGATTATTAAAGTGCGTGTCGTTTAAAACAAGTTGTTCTTTTTCAGTTGCATCGCCGAGTATCGCATAGGGAGCGCGCTCTCGTTTGCAAAGTGATATGAAGCGGTCAAGTTGTTCAGAAGCAATGGCAAGGACGTACCGTTCTTGAGCCTCGTTACACCAAACACCCATCGGCGACATGCCGGGTTCATCATTAGGAATCTCTCGTAATTCCAGTTGTGCGCCACGATTACTAGCACTAACGAGCTCAGGCATGGCATTGGATAGACCACCAGCGCCAACATCGTGAATACTAATAATTGGGTTGTTATCACTTAGTGCCCAGCATCGATCGATGACTTCCTGACAACGTCGTTCCATCTCAGCATTATCGCGTTGCACAGAAGCAAAATCTAGTGAAGCGTTACTTGAACCTGAAGCCATTGATGAGGCTGCGCCACCACCAAGTCCAATCAACATTGCCGGACCACCTAATACTATTAGTTTTGCTCCTGTAGGAATGTCTTGTTTATGCACATCTGATTCGCGAATCATGCCGTAACCGCCAGCAAGCATGATTGGTTTATGATAGCCGTAAATTAAAGATTCATCTCTTCGTTGTTCATAGGTACGGAAATAACCACACAATGCCGGGCGACCAAATTCATTATTATACGTTGCCGCTCCAATGGGCCCTTCAATCATAATATCCAAAGCAGATACAATATGCTCTGGTTTACCATTATTTTTTTCCCACGCTTGTTCAAATCCGGGGATTTTTAAATTTGATACTGCAAAGCCGCATAGTCCTGCCTTTGGTTTTGCGCCACGCCCAGTTGCTGCTTCGTCACGAATTTCTCCGCCAGAACCAGTTGCTGCACCTGAGTAGGGCGATATTGCAGTTGGATGATTATGTGTTTCTACCTTCATCAGAATGTGGATATCTTCATCATGATAGCCATAGTGATGATTATTCGGATTAGTAAAAAAACGTGCACCATTAAAACCTGCCATAATGGCAGCATTATCGTGGTAAGCAGAAAGCACACCCCCTGGACTGGCTTCATGGGTTTGTTTTATCATGTTAAACAAGGAGTGTTCTTGTTTAACATTATCAATAGTCCATTCAGCGTTGAAGATTTTGTGCCTGCAATGCTCAGAATTTGCTTGAGCAAACATCATTAATTCTACATCTGTTGGATTACGACCCAATTTCTCGAACGAGGTAAATAAGTAATCTATCTCATCATTTGATAAAGCCAAGCCCATTTTAGTGTTGGCTGTTTCCAATGCAGCAATGCCAACGTTCATTATATCAACCTGATTTAATTCGGCGGGTTCAGTAATAGAAAATAAAGCATTGGCACCATTCTCATCAGGTATGAGTATTTCTGTCATTCGATCATGTAAAAGGGGGCTGAGTCCTACTATTTGTTCTTCATCAAGTTTGTTTCCTTCACTTAACTGAAATGAGTAAACCCTTCCGCGTTCAACACGTTTTATTTTCTCCAGCCCCGAGTTATGAACAATATCGCTTGCCTTACTAGACCAGGGAGAGATTGTACCGGGTCTTGGTATAATAATGAGTTTGAATAAATTGTCAGGATTATGCTTCTTTTCTATGCCGTAACTCATTAGAGCATTAAGCTGGTGCATTTCTTTTTGATTAAGATTCGCACTATTTTCAACGAAGTGGACATAATGCGATTCAACTGAGCTAATTGCCGGTACGCAATATTGCAAGGCAGAAAGAAGTTTACCGACACGAAAGTTAGAAAGGGCGTTACCGCCTGACAGTATTAGCATCAAACCTTAGATCATTATTAAGTGAAGGATATTGAGTCATACTATTTTATCAGCCTATGATGAATCACGCGAAATTTATTTAACTTCTTCAACCTTAATTAAAATATTTTTCTGTTTTTGCTTTCGTCGATTTGTACTAATCGAGTTCTTTTTCGAGCTATTATTGTAATGTTGGGCGGCCCCACCGACTGGTATCCATTTGCCCAATTGACCTTTTGCGGTAGTTTCTACATTTTGTATATCAAATATTGCCACTTGATTTGGACTGACATGGGAGAACTTAGAGGATATCATTAGAGTGACATTATCGCCTCGGAGTCTGGGTAAGATATAGAAGCCGGATTCTATGTCTCGATATTCCACACCATCCTGGACCACTACGCCATCGCCAGTGACAAATGCAGTTTGATTAGGAATTGGGACAGATTGACCCGTACTAATAAAGGTCGACTGACCTTCTAGTACTTGAACACGGAAAACATTTCTATCTTCCAGTCTCGATCGGGTTTCCATTTGGCGATAGCGAACGACATTATCCTCGCTTTCTCTAGCCTGTATGATTGTGCCGCCATAATCCGCATCGGGTGATTTTATCTTGACATCTCTTGTGCTATAGCCCCCGGAAAGCCCACTTTGCTGAATATTGAGATTAATATCGACATCTTGTTTGACGCTGATCATTAAACGGCGCGGGACACTATCAATCTGTGCAAGAACTTGCTTTATTTGTTTTAGGTTTGAAGGAGTAGTCTTAACAATTAATTTATTGCTTATCCCAGTTACGGTACCACCCTTAACAACTAATGGTTTGAGAATTGGAATGACATCTCCGACTTGTCTGTTTTGCATGGTTATGGTTTCGATCTTCATCGATTCCGCCGTAAGGGCGGGGCTGTTAACGATGATAAATAACAGTGCAAGGTGAATTAGTATTTTCAAATGAGGATCCTTCTAAAATTGGGGTCTGGTTCTGAGGTTGCCCACATACAATCAAACACATTTAGCATATTCTTCGACCCGCGACGGTCATTGAAGTTAACAATTCCTGTATATCGCTCCGCACTTTCTCGAAACAGATACCCTACTACATCAGCAATCAGCACCGCTTTATTGTATTTTATGTATTGTGACGAAGGTTTACGTATTTCGATATAACTGCTTAATTTTCTTGCTAATTCAACGAGTTTATGTCCACGGCGTACTATTAATGTTGGTTCAAAGGTGAGAATACGAATATCGACATATCGTCCTTTTAATGCCAATTGCTTGATTGCTTCCACAAATTCAGTTTGATCGTATACGAATGGGTCCAGTTGATGGGAAATAATGGCTAGTTTCAACCCGCATTGTTTTACCAGTGCTAATGCCGCATCCGCATTTTCTTGGCGAGTCTCGACCTTGCTAGCATCACTTGTGGATGCACCTAGGATGTATTCATCAAGATTTCTCATTTTCGCTTCTTTACCTAATATCTTTATTATTTTTTAGAGACCAGCTTGGCTTGATCTTCAGCATTTCCTGTATAATTTTGTGGGGTAAGTCCTTGTAATTGTTGTTTAACAATATCGGGTAAATCAAGTTGTTGAATAAATTTTTGCAGTGTTGCTTGATTAATATTTTGTCCACGAGTTAATACTTTTAATTGCTCATAAGCATCATCAATACCATGACGACGCATTAAAGTTTGTATTGGCTCAGCTAAAACCTCCCATGACTGTTCTAGATCATCATTAATCGCCTTATGATTAATATCTAATTTTGATAAACCCTTAACGCAAGAATCAAAAGCGATAAGAGTATGAGCAATGCCTACGCCCATATTTCTCAAAACGGTAGAATCCGTCAGGTCACGTTGCCAGCGGGAAATTGGTAGCTTTTGTGCAAGGTGTTCAAAGATGCTATTTGCTAGCCCCAAATTACCTTCGGCATTTTCAAAATCTATTGGGTTGACCTTGTGTGGCATGGTGGAAGAACCGATTTCACCTTCTTTTAATTTCAGCTTGAAATATCCTAGAGATATATAACTCCAGATATCGCGGCTTAAATCAATCAGGATAGTATTTATACGCATCAAGACATGGAAATATTCTGCCATATAATCATGCGATTCGATTTGGGTGGTGTGTGGGTTCCAGTTTAACCCAAGTCCTTCGACAAATTCTTTTGATAGTGACATCCAGTCTAGGTCAGGGTAAGCCGATAGATGTGCATTAAAATTACCGACAGCACCATTCATCTTCCCCAGTATCTCTATTTTTTCTAATTGTGATTGCTGTCGCGACAAACGATGTACATACACAGCAAACTCTTTACCCAGCGTTGTTGGTGAGGCCGTCTGGCCATGTGTTCTACAGAGCATTGGTAAAGCAGCATGAGTATTTACCAATGCTTGCATATTAGATATGAGGCCTTGCAATTTTTCTACTAGAATAGATTCTCGTGCTTCTTTTAGCATTAATGCATGACTCAGATTATTGATGTCTTCGGAGGTGCAGGCAAAATGAATAAACTGGCTCGCAGCGCTAAGAGAAGCATCGTTTTTAATCATATCACGAAGGAAATATTCGACAGCCTTTACATCATGATTGGTCGTTTTTTCAATTTCTTTGATTGCTTCAGCATCTACAATGGTAAAGTTATTTTTTATGCTGTCGAGTAAGTTTAGGGTAGCGGGTGAAAAGTTTTCTACTTCAATGATCTCCGGGTGTTTTGCTAACGTTTTTAGCCACTCGATCTCGACCTGTACTCGAAATCGAAATAGTCCGTATTCACTAAATATCGGTCTTAATGAATCGGTTTTGTTTTGATAACGGCCATCTATCGGAGAGATAGCGGTTAATGATGATAATTCCATAGCGACTCTCTTCAGTTGATTATGATTTAAGATTATACATGGATTAGCACTTTGTTTGAGTCAATTATATCGTTCTAATCTGGATTCAAACAGTTAGCTAGAGAGTGTCTGTACCTACTACTTCTTTAAGTCTTCTTAAGGGTTCTTTATGTATTTATTTAAAATTACATATTGAATGCTTGGCAGTACAAATATAAAAAAACCAAATATTAAGTATATTGTGAGGAGCCTCCATAATTCATTTAAAGATTGGAAATAGAGCATGATTAATATTCCAATTAGCATCAACAAACTTGCAGGGGTCATGGTTATTAAAATTGATTTTCTAGAATTGAATTGTTTCATTGCCAACATAAACAATCCCAAAAGAGATTGCAGGGCTAACATGAAATAAACTGGGATTAAATATACATATAACCATATCGCCTCTGAATCTGAAGCAACTGCAGCCGATGAAATCAAACTAAAGCTCAGGCTTATGTTAATACTAAGGAGAAGGATTTGGAATTTTTTCATGAATAACTTCAATTGCCTTGATGATCTTTTTCGAGAGTTTGAGATCAATACTCTCGATATTACTTCTAAGTTGTTTCATGGATGTGGCACCAATAATGTTACTTGTCAAAAATGGTTGGCTATTCACAAAAGCTAATGCCATTTGCGCTGGGTCCAGATCATTTTCATGTGCTAGTTTGACATAAGCTTTGGTTGCCACATAGGCCTGTGGATTTGAATAACGACTGAAACGATCCCACAAGACCAGCCGTGTGCCTGCTGGTCTTGCGCCGTTTAAAAATTTACCACTTAAGACGCCAAAGGCGAGCGGCGAGTACGCCAATAAACCTGTCTGTTCACGGTGAGCAAATTCTGAAAGACCAATTTCAAAGGTACGATTCAATAAATTATAAGGATTCTGGATACTTACAATTCTGGGCAAGCCTTGTTCATCAGACAAACGAAGGTATTCAGCACAACCCCAAGGGGTTTCATTAGATATGCCAATCATTCTAATCTTACCGTCTTTAATCAAGCCACCGAGCACATTTAATGTTTCTGCTATGGCGACCCCGTCTTTTTCAGGAACATGGTAATAACCTAAATTACCAAAATAATTGGTATCACGATCTGGCCAATGTACTTGATAAAGATCTATATAGTCAGTTCGCAAACGTTTTAAAGTAGCATCAATAGCTTGGTGAATATTCCGTTTATCCAGCTTGACTTCACCTTCACGCATGTAATCGACAAATGATTCGTTTCCGCAAACTTTACTTGCAATGATTAGTTTGTCGCGATCTAGTCTTTTAGCTAGCCATGTCCCTATATAGGTTTCAGTAAGACCTTGTGTTGTTTCTTTAGGAGGAACCGGGTACATTTCAGCGGTATCGATGAAATTAATTCCGGCATCCACTGCATAATCTAATTGCTGGTGCGCTTCGGCTTTGGTGTTTTGTTCACCCCATGTCATGGTGCCGAGGCAAATACGGCTTACTTCGATGTCGGTGTTACCTAGCTTTGTGAATTCCATATTGTGCTCTCATTGTAAAGTGTGTAGATACCTTTTATCTTTAATATGTAATAATTTCATCTATATATGCAAACGATAACCATAATAAAACCTGATGATTTCCATCTTCACCTACGTGATGGTATTGCCTTGTCTACTGTGGCGAATCATACCGCAGCACAATTTTCGCGCGCTATAATAATGCCTAATCTTAATCCGCCTGTCGTTAATACAGAAATGGCACTGGCTTATAAGAAACGTATCTTACAGTGTGTTGATGGAAAATATAATTTCGAACCACTGATGACCTTATATCTCACAGATAACACCTCAGTAAGCACGATAAAGACAGGAGCAGAGTCGAATATTATTAAAGCATTAAAGTATTATCCTTCCGGTGCGACTACTAATTCAGATCAAGGTGTAACAGACATAAAGATGACCTATATGGCTCTCAATGCCATGATGGAAGATGGCTTGCCACTTTTGGTTCACGGTGAAGTAACAGGTGATGATGTCGATGTGTTTGACCGTGAAGCTGTATTCATAGATCAAGTCTTAATACCCTTGGTAAAGGATTTTCCTGAACTCAAGATAGTCTTTGAGCATATAACTACACGTGCTGCGGTTGATTTTGTTATGGAATCAAGTGATAAGATTGCAGCAACGATTACGCCGCAACATATACTCTTAAATAGAAATGATTTATTTAAAGGTGGCTTGCAACCACATCATTATTGCCTGCCCATATTAAAGGCAGAAGATGATCGTCAAGCTGTTTCGGAAGCGGCGACGAGTGGTAATCCAAAATTTTTCCTTGGTACCGATAGCGCGCCGCATACGCGAACTATGAAAGAAACCAGTTGTGGTTGTGCCGGTATTTATTCTGCGCTTAACGCACTAGAAATATACGTCGAAGCATTTGACAGTGTAGGAAAACTAGACAAACTCGAAGCCTTCGCCAGTCACTATGGTGCAGACTATTACGACTTACCACGAAATATGGAACAAATGACCTTAATTAGAAATGAACAAGACATTCCCGATGTATTTCCACTTGGTGATGATGAAATAGTCCCCTTTCGCGCCGGAGGTACATGTTCATGGCAACTGAAGAAATAGAAGAAGCAACTACTAAGGAAAAACCTGCTGTTGCAAGACGCTTTCGTGGATTTTTACCCGTTATTGTTGATGTAGAAACTGCTGGTTTTAATTCAGCTACCGATGCGTTAATAGAAATCGCAGCTGTAACAGTGACTGTAAACGAAGAACACCACTGGTGTATTGATGAGGTTGTCTCCAAACATGTCAATCCATTTGAAGGTGCTAATCTTGATCAAGCTTCACTAGATTTTATTGGTGTTGATCCTAATCATCCTTTTCGCAAACAGATCGCCATTAGCGAAACTGAGGCCTTACACGAAGTATTTAAACTGGTAAGAAAAAAAATAAAAGAACACAAATGCAGTCGCGCCATATTAGTTGGGCATAACGCTTCATTCGATCTTGGCTTTCTGAATGCTGCTGTTGAGCGTACACAGATCAAGCGTAATCCATTTCATCCCTTCAGTACCTTCGATACCGCAACTTTGGCGGGTCTTGCCTATGGACAAACAGTATTAGCACGTGCAGCAGAAGAAGCAGGACTGAGATGGGATACCAGAGAAGCGCACTCTGCACGTTATGACGCAGAACAAACTGCATTATTGTTTTGTGAAATTGTTAATCGATGGAATAAATATTCTCAAGCCTTTTGAACAAAGGAAATGAATAGATGTAAATATTTCGAGTGACTAGCTGTGGATAATCAATACTTAAGTGATTATCATATTGACCATATAAACCTAACACACATAAAAATACAGGTTCAACTATTTATAGGTTGTAGGTACTAATTTAAGGTTTTTCAAACCTAGGTTTTATTTTCTTTTCCCAGTTTTTTGCTTTCTCCATCAAGCGAGAATATTCCATCGTTGTTAATTCCCTTTTCTTCAAAACTTGATTACCAGCTATCCAGACATCACTGACTTGTTCTCGATTGCCGGCGTAGATAATTTGCGATAGCGGTTCGTATAGAGGAGCGGTTTCTAATTGATTAAGGTTTATAGCAACGATATCGGCTTGCTTACCTTTTTTTAGCGAACCAATTGATTTATTTAGGCCGAGCGCCTTTGCGCTATTGAGTGTGGCCATCCTCAGTGTAGTGTGTGCATCCAGAACGGTACTGTCTTTGGCGACACCTTTGGCGACTATGGCTGCGGTACGCATTTCACCGAACATGTCTAGGTCGTTATTACTGGCTGTGCCATCGGTGCCGATGCAGACGTTTATACCTGCGTTGTGTAATTGCGCAGCCGGACAAAAGCCACTGGCAAGTTTTAGGTTTGATTCAGGGCAATGGGCAACGCTCACCCCGAACTTGGCTAATTTTGCTATCTCAGCTTGTTCTAATTGCGTCATATGAACTGCCAACATGCGAGGACTGATGAGACCAAGATCTATTAAGCGTTGTAGAGGACGCTTTCCATGATGTTCGATACTTTGTTCTACTTCAAACGCAGTTTCATGGATGTGCATATGAATCGGGATATCAAGTTCTTCTGCGAGCATATTAATACGTTTTAGTGGTTCGTCCGAAACAGTGTAGGGCGCATGTGGTGCGAAAGCTGTATTTACTAAAGGATTATGTCGATAAGTGTCGTGTACTTGTTCGCCTTTAAGAAGATATTCATCAGGATTATTCGCCCATGAGGTTGGGAAATCTGTTAAGATTAAACCAACAACCACACGCATACCAACATTTGCACAAACTTCTGCTGTTTGATCAGGGAAAAAGTACATATCGTTGAAACAAGTAGTTCCGCCACGGATCATTTCAGCTACGGCGATTTCTGTACCGTCTTTGACAAATTTAGAATTAACCCATTTTTGTTCAGCAGGCCAGATATGTTCATTGAGCCATTCCATTAAAGGCAGGTCATTAGCTAACCCGCGTAACAGAGTCATGGCTGCATGTGTATGTGCGTTTATCAAGCCAGGAATGAGTGCGTGTTGCTCCAGATTATATTCTTCTCTTGCAGAAAATTTATTACATGCATCATCAGAAGGAAGTATACCTTCGATCTTATCGTCTTTGATCGCAATTGAATAATTTTCATAGACGGTGTTTGTCGGTTCTATCGGTATAATCCATCTTGCGTTGATTAAGGTATCAACTTTCATCTTAAAAAAGGTATCCTTGGTTTTTTTACCATGATAAGTCATTAACAGGATAAAACGAATTGGACGACGAAAATCTAGAACTCTCAGTTGAAGCATACTCCGCCGTGAGGTGGAATGCGGGGATGTTAACCTTACTAGACCAGAGAAAACTACCAAAAGAGATAAATTATCTTGATTATGATTCAGCAATTACTGTCGCGGTAGCGATTAAAGATATGGTTGTTCGAGGAGCACCAGCAATTGGTATTGCTGGTGCCTATGCGGTTGTATTGGCAGCACGATCGGCTTGGCAAGAGGCGAAGGAATCATGGCGAGAAAAAATAGAAGGTGATATTCAGAAACTTGTTGCGGCGAGACCCACAGCAGTTAACTTACATTGGGCCATTGCTGAAATGAAGGAACTCTTTGACTCAATTGAAGGAGATCCAGAAGCAGCTTTACTAGAGCTGGCTCAGCGAATCCATTCAAAGGATATAGCCGCGAATTATGAGATGGGACGTTTAGGTGCTGAGTTAATCAGGGCTAATAGTCAGGTGATTACACATTGTAACGCGGGGGCATTGGCTACGGGTGGTTATGGTACAGCGTTAGGTGTTATTAGAACGGCATTTAAAAATGGGTTAATCAAAAATGTATTTTCATCAGAAACTAGACCTTGGTTTCAAGGAGCACGCTTGACGAGTTGGGAATTGCAACGGGCTCAAATCCCGGTAACTGTAGTGATTGATTCTGCTATTGCAAGTGTAATGATAAATAACAAAATAGCTTGGTTAATAGTCGGATCAGATCGAATTGCTGCGAATGGCGATGTCGCGAATAAGATTGGCACCTATTCTCATGCGATATCAGCTCATTACCACGGGGTAAAAGTGATGATTGTAGCACCATCATCGACTGTTGATTTGGAAGTTGAATCTGGTGCGGATATTAAGATTGAATATCGTGGAACAGAAGAAGTAACCGATTTTAAGACAACACGAATAGCTCCAAATAATATCGAGGCTATCAACCCTGGATTTGATATTACCCCAGCAAAATTAGTCGATGTCATCGTTACAGAGAAAGGGGTCATCTATGATCCTGACACAAAAAAAATGCTTGCGTTATTTGGATAATTAAAGTTCGGAAACACTTAATAAAAAGTAAGATATTGGTAGGGTAAATGGCTGGATTATGTTAGCATATAAAGATAAAAAACTACTATAAACTAAAGCTTTACCATACCCCTTAGCAACAATAAATTATGTCAGATACTGATTTCGCACTCACACTTTCACATATCAATATAGAAGACGAAATGCGTCAATCCTATATGGACTACGCCATGAGTGTTATCGTCGGTCGGGCGTTACCTGATGTCCGTGATGGCCTCAAGCCAGTGCATAGGCGTGTTTTGTTTGCTATGAAAGAAATGGGTAATGACTATAACAAGCCCTACAAGAAGTCAGCTCGTGTTGTGGGTGATGTTATCGGTAAATACCATCCACATGGAGATACGGCTGTCTACGATACGATGGTTCGGATGGCTCAGCCATTTTCCTTACGCTATGTATTGGTGGATGGGCAAGGTAATTTCGGATCTGTTGATGGAGATTCTCCCGCAGCAATGCGATATACCGAAGTACGTATGTCGCGAATTACGCATGAAATTTTAGAAGATCTTGATAAAGAGACGGTCGATTTTTCTCCAAACTATGATGGTTCTGAGTATGAACCTGTAGTTATGCCGACCCGTATCCCAAATTTACTCGTAAATGGCTCCAGTGGCATCGCCGTTGGTATGGCGACAAATATCCCGCCGCATAACCTGACCGAAGTCGTTTCTGCCTGTTTGGCGTTGATTGAGACTCCAGAATTAACCATTTCTGAGTTGATGAAGCACATTCCTGGTCCTGATTTTCCAACAGCAGCTATTATTAATGGTTCCTCGGGGATTAGAGAAGCCTATGAAACAGGTCGTGGTCGCATCTATGTCAGGGCGCGTACTGAAATTGAAGAGAATGACTCAGGTAGCAAAATAATAATTCATGAGCTTCCTTATCAAGTGAATAAGGCGCGTTTAGTCGAAAAGATAGCTGAGCTAGTCAAGGATAAAAAGGTAATCGGTATACGTGAACTACGTGATGAATCTGATAAGGATGGAATGCGTGTTGTCATTGAATTACGTCGTGGTGAAGTTGCGGAAGTCATCCTTAATAATTTGTATAAGCTTACCCAAATGCAATCTGTATTTGGTATCAACATCGTTGCATTAGCCGATAATAGACCTCGAATAATGAATTTGAAGGATTTACTTGAAGCGTTTATCAGTCATCGTCGCGAAGTAGTTACTCGTCGTAGTCTTTTTGAATTACGAAAAGCAAGAGCTCGTGCTCATGTACTAGAAGGGCTTGCGGTTGCCTTAGCGAATATCGACCCGGTCATTACCCTTGTTAAGCAGTCTGCTAGTCCAATTGAAGCTAAGACTAGTCTCTTAGCACAAACATGGGGATCGGGGGCTGTTGTTCAAATGTTAAAAAGTGCCGGTGCGGGTGCTTCAAGACCTGATAATTTATCCAAAGAATATGGTCTTACTGAGGCTGGGTATCGGCTCTCACCGGTTCAGGCGCAAGCTATTCTTGAGTTGCGGTTACAAAAATTAACTGGTCTTGAAAAAGATAAAATCTTAAAAGAATACGGTGAGTTATTAGAAGTCATTGCGGATTTGCTAGATATTCTTTCACGACCTGATCGTCTAATGATAGTCATACGAGATGAATTAAAAGATATTCTTGATCGCTACGGCGATGAAAGAAGGACAGAAATTGTTCATACCCAAGAAGATCTGAGAATGGAAGATCTCATAATCGAAGAAGATGTTGTTGTTACGCTCTCACATGCGGGCTATGCTAAATCACAACCAATAGATACGTATCGTTCACAAAAACGTGGTGGACGCGGAAAATCAGCAACATCAATTAAAAATGAAGATTTTATCGATAAATTATTCATAGCAAGCACACATGATACGATTTTGTGCTTTTCTAATCGTGGGAAAGTCTATTGGCTTAAGGTCTATGATTTACCACAAGCTAGCCGTACAGCACGCGGCAAACCGATCATTAATTTATTACCCTTACAAGATAGTGAGCAGATCAATGCAATATTGCCAATACGAGAATATGAAGAGAATAAATTTATCTTCATGGCGACGGCAAACGGTACGGTCAAGAAAACTTCACTGACCGAATTCTCAAGAGTACGTGCAAATGGAAAACGCGCAATAGACTTAGATGATGGTAACAAGCTTATTGGAGTAGAAATTACTGATGGACAACACGATATTATGTTGTTCAATGATATAGGTAAGGTTGTTCGTTTTCCAGAAACTCATGTTCGTGCAACAGGCAGAACGGCTAAAGGAGTTCGTGGAATTCGTTTGAGTGGAGATCAAAATGTTATTTCTCTAATTATTGTTAAAAATAAAGAAGGGACTATTCTAACAGCTACAGAAAATGGTTATGGAAAACGTACTCTGATCGATGATTATCCACAGAAGTCACGTGGTGGTAAAGGTGTTATTTCTATTCAAGTATCTGAACGTAATGGAAATGTTGTCGGCGCTGTGTCAGTCGATAATGATGATGAAATTATGTTGATTAGTGATCAAGGTACATTAATAAGAACACCTGTTAAAGATATCTCTGTCTTTGGTCGTAATACACAAGGTGTACGGTTAGTTAATTTGAACGATACAGAACATTTGGTTAGCCTTGAGCGGATTATTGAATATGAAGAAGAATAGCAAAAAGAATAAGAAAACTAATTTCATGTAAAACAATTCTTCTTAATGCTAGTGCACATTCTTATGAAATCTAAGTGGTAAAATCTTCCAAATGTTCAATTTCATGAAAAAACAGAGTAAATACACGTGTGATTCCTTAACAACTGCTTGTCTCTGACGTATCCTGACGTACTTGAAAAACAATTTAAGAAATAATCTGGTGCTGGATTATGTCCGATGATAAAAAACTAGCGCAGCTGCGTGTTGATATAGATGCATTAGATAATCAACTGATCCGTCTGATAAGCACTCGTGCACGTCTTGCACAAAACGTGGCAGAGGTGAAAAACGCATCACGAGAACCAACAATCTTTTATCGTCCTGAACGCGAAGCTCAAATATTAAAAAAAGTAATAGAACAAAATAAAGGCCCACTTTCTGAAGAAGAAATGGCGCGCCTATTTCGTGAAATAATGTCGGCTTGCCTAGCATTAGAACAAAGATTGGACATAGCCTATCTTGGGCCGAAAGGGACTTTTACACAATCCGCTGCGCTAAAACACTTTGGAAATTCTGTTAAGACGAATGCTTTCACTACAATTGATCAAGTATTTCGTGAAGTTGAATCAGGTGCTTCACACTATGGTGTAGTGCCGGTTGAAAATTCAATCGAAGGAGTTGTAAATCATACATTAGATATGTTGAATCATTCCAGTTTGACTATATGTGGTGAAGTGGAATTACGAATACATCATCATCTATTAAGTCAGGATGAGTCGTTAGATGAGATAACTATTGTTTATTCACATCAACAAGGATTGGCACAATGTAGAGCATGGTTGGATACACATTTAATTAAGGCGGAACGCATTCCAGTTAGTAGTAACAGCGAAGCAGCACGTATTACCAGCAATAAACTGCATGTTGCTGCTATAGCAAGCAGTATCGCAGGCGAGTTATATCAACTAAATAACCTTGTCAGTAATATTGAAGATCAAGCTGATAATACGACTCGTTTTTTAGTTATTGGTAAGGAAGAGTGTAGTGCTTGTGGACATGACAAAACCTCTTTAATTTTTTCAGCACCCAATAAGCCAGGTGCATTACATAGGATGTTAAGTTGTTTTGCTGATAATGGGATTAGTATGACAAGAATTGAATCCAGACCTTCACGTCGGGAAATGTGGGATTACGTTTTTTTCGTTGATATTGAGGGTCATGCCGATGATGAACCTGTTAGAAAAGCATTACTTGAGTTAGAAGAACATGCAGCAATGGTCAAATTGCTTGGGTCTTACCCTAAAGCTGTATTATGAAAATAGTTATTTTGTCCCAATTCATTTTTACGATAATTGGATCTAAGCTATTCTTATGCATTCTGTATGCAATTTATAGCTATTTGAATACGTTCATGAAGAACTTCTCTGTAATGTTCATGTGTTACTATATAAGTGCGGCAATAAAATTTGTGTAGTCGCTTCTTTCCAGAAAAATATAGAGCCTCATGTTGAAAAAACCAACTGACTTTTAGGAATAAAATAGTATGTCATGTGATTTATTTTCGCTTACCACACCGGGTGTTGCTGGTCTTCAGCCTTATCATGCAGGCAAACCCATCGAAGAGCTACAACGAGAGCTAGGTTTGGGTGAAATCATAAAGCTTGCGTCTAATGAAAATCCGCTAGGACCAAGTCAACAGGTATTAGATACTATTGCGTCTACAAAAAATTTATCACGTTATCCTGATGGAAATGGGTACAAATTAAAGAAAGCTCTTGCTGAAAAACATAAAATAGATATCGATCATATTACATTAGGTAATGGTTCAAACGACATTCTGGAAATGGTGGCCCGTACTTTTGTTAATATTGAACATCAGGTTATTTACTCGCAGCATTCATTTGCGGTTTATCCCATAGTGACTCAGGCAGTGGGTGCAGAACATATTGTTGTTCCTGCTGATGAATGGGGACATGATTTACCTGCCATGTTGGCTGCGATTACTAATAAAACAAGACTAATGTTTATTGCAAATCCGAATAACCCGACTGGTACATGGATTGATAGTGAAAGTTTAAGACATTTACTAGAGAATGTTCCAGGGCACGTTATCGTTTTGGTCGACGAAGCGTATTTTGAATATGCCGCTGTTGAAAAAGACTACCCTGATACTAGTTTGTGGTTGAGTGAATTTAGTAATTTAATTGTCACGCGTACTTTTTCCAAGGCCTATGGTTTGGCAGGTCTCCGAGTCGGCTATGGCCTGTCTCACCCAGACTTAGCTGGCTTGTTAAATCGCGTGCGCCAACCGTTTAATAATAATAGCTTGGCACTAGTTGCAGCAGAAACTGCATTGCATGACAAACAATATATCAAGCACAGTATCACAATGAATCAAAGTGGAATGCAGATGTTAACAAAAGCATTAGATAGCTTGGGTTTAGGGTTTATTCCATCAAAAGGAAATTTTATTTGTGCTGATTTTAAACAACCCACAGTAGGAATTTATCAAGCTTTATTGAAGGCAGGTATTATTGTCCGTTCTGTTGCAAACTATGATATGCCGAATCATTTGCGTATCAGTGTTGGTTTAGAATCTGAAAATATTCGGTTTATAAACGAGCTTACTAAAATAATGGCCGTATAAGTTATGTTGATCGAACATCTTTCTATTATTGGTGTTGGACTTATTGGTGGTTCGCTCGCTCGCGCCTTGCGTAAAGCAAAACTAGTTAATCGTATTACTGGTTGTAATCGTAATGAGAACACATTAAAGAAAGCGATTGAGCTTGATATCATTGATGACTACTCCTTAAACATAAAAGACGCAGTTATTGGTGCTGATGTAGTTGTTATTGGCACGCCACTTTCTACAACTGAAAAAATATTTCCACAAATTGTGGCATCTTTAAAACCAAGTGCAGTGTTAACCGATGTTGGTAGTGCCAAAGGTAGTGTTGTCATTACTGCTCAAAAGGTAATGGGTGATAATTTTTCAAGCTTTGTTCCTGGTCACCCTATCGCAGGTACAGAACAGAGTGGTGTTGAGGCATCGTTTGCAGAGTTGTTTGTCGACCATCGCGTAATACTTACGCCTTTAGATGTTACAGATGCTTCTGCACATAAGTTGATCACTAAAATGTGGCAAGTAGTTGGTGCCAATGTGATTAATCTTGATGTTAAACATCATGATGACGTGCTAGCCGCGACTAGTCACTTACCGCATATGCTGGCTTATGCCTTAGTTGATTGCTTGGCAGGTATGCAAGAACGTGAGGATATCTTTAAATATGCCGCGGGAGGTTTTGCTGATTTCACGCGAATTGCCTCTAGTAACCCTGAAATGTGGCATGACATCTGTTTTTCTAATCGCGATGCATTATTAAACTCACTAGAACTATTTTCCGCACACATCAATAGTATAAAAGGAGCTATTGAAAATTCTGATAGTGAACACTTATTATCGATCTTTAAACGTGCCAAACAGGTTAGAGATCAATTCACTAAATCCAGAAACCAGTCTGAATAACAAATCAAGATGAATTCAAATATTAGTTCTAGTTTTCAAATCAAACCGGGAGGTGTCATTTCTGGACGGATAATTGTGCCTGGAGATAAATCTATTTCACATCGAGCCTTGATGTTGGGGGCTATCGCAGAAGGTAACACAACAATCACAGGTTTCCTACAAGGTGAAGATACTCTCGCAACAGCAAAGGTTCTTCGGCAAATGGGAGTTAAAATAGAGAATGATGGCAAGCTTGTTCGTATCAATGGTGTTGGGCTAAACGGATTAAATGAGAGTAACATCTCGCTCGACCTTGGAAATTCAGGTACGTCTGCTCGTTTAATGATAGGTTTATTGGCAGGTCAAATCTTTGACTCTGAGTTAATAGGTGATAAGTCATTAATGAAAAGGCCGATGCTGCGCGTGGTTAATCCATTACGTGATATGAATGCAGAAATTAGTTGTTCGGATAAAGGAACTCTGCCGATAAATATAATAGGTGGGTGTAAGCTGCATGGGATTGAGTATGAATTACCCGTTGCCAGTGCACAATTAAAATCCTGTTTACTTTTAGCCGGTTTATATGCTGAGGGAGTCACAACCATTATCGAGCATCAGGCCACTCGTGATCATACTGAACGAATGCTCAGTGCATTTTCACATCCAATAACAAGACATCAAAACCGAATATCTATATGTAAGGCTGATAGACTTATGGGAACAGACATAAATATACCAGCTGATTTTTCTTCAGCATCATTTTTTATTGTAGCAGCAACAATAGCACCCGGCTCGGATATCGTGCTTGAGAATGTTGGAATTAACCCTACTCGTGATGCAATGCTAAAGATTATGGAACTAATGGGTGCTGACATCAAACTTGAAAACAAGCGAGAACAATCTGGCGAACCGGTTGCAGATATACATATAAAGAGCAGTGAGTTATGTGGAATCAATATTCCGAAAGAATTGGTGCCTATCGCGATAGATGAATTTCCAATAATAATGATTGCTGCTAGCTGTGCTAAAGGAGAAACTCGCTTGTCTGGTGCTGCTGAGCTGAGAGTTAAAGAAAGTGATCGAATTCAGTCGATGTTAGATGGTTTTATTGCAACAGGTATTCGGGCTGAAGATACTGAAGATGGTATGGTAATTCAGGAAAGTAAATTTAATGGTGGAGTTGTTAATAGTCATGGAGATCATCGAATTGCTATGGCTTTTGCCATCGCTGGACTTGTTTCTAAAGAAACAATAGTTGTTAATGATTGTGAAAATGTAGCAACCTCATTCCCAGGATTTGTTGAATTGGCCCAAAAAGCAGGCGTGAACATCACTTATGTCTAATGTGCCCGTAATTACTATTGATGGTCCAAGTGGTACAGGTAAAGGCACTATTTGTAGCTACCTTGCTGACTGGTTGCAATGGCACTTTCTGGACAGTGGTATTCTTTATCGGGTGCTTGCACTGGCAGCAGAAAGAAAAGGAATTAATAGCGATGATGAAATTGCAATTGTGACATTGGCAGAAAACTTGGATATTGAATTTAAGAACGCAGGAACCGGTTCTTTAGTGAACATTGAATTAGATAGGAAAGTGGTGACTGACGAAATTCGTACTGAAATTTGTGCTAGTGGGGCATCTGTCATAGCATCAATCGCAAAAGTTCGTGAGGCTTTGATATCAAGGCAAAGGGCATTTCAGGAAGCTCCGGGATTGATTGCTGATGGCCGCGATATGGGCACGGTAGTTTTTCCAAATGCGACGTTAAAGATATATTTGACAGCTAGCGCAGAGAAAAGGGCTAAAAGAAGGTATGAACAGTTGAAGGAAAAGGGTATTAATGCTAACCTCCGCGACCTTTCTGCTGCTATAATTGAGAGAGATGAGCGTGATAGCATGCGCCCTGTATCACCCTTAAAGCCAGCAAAAGATGCGATTGTTATCGATACTAGCTTTTTAAGCATTGATGAGGTCTTAGATAAGATATCAGAATTAGTAAGAAACGCGATTCCGAAATTGAAAAAATAGGTGGCTAATCATTTGTGCTGGATGCCTAGCTTAATATTAACTTAACAGATACATCTTGCTGAAGTCATAGCAGGATTTTAGGAATTACCCTTCATGAGTGAAAGTTTTGCGGAGTTATTTGAACAAAGTCAAATAGAATCAAAGATGCGTCCTGGCGCGATAATTAGTGCTGTAGTAGTAGGAGTCAATAGCGATAGCATCATAGTCAATGCTGGTCTCAAATCCGAAGGAATTATACCAATAGATCAATTTTTTGATGAGAATGGTGATCTCGAAGTGGATCTTGGTGATGCAGTTGATGTTGCATTAGACTCTATTGAAGATGGTTATGGTGTTACGCGCCTCTCACGTGAGAAAGCAAAGCGTAAGATTGCTTGGACATTACTTGAAAAAGCACATGAAGATAATGCAACCATCATTGGTATTATTACTGAGCGAGTGAAAGGGGGTTTCACGGTTGATGTTGATAAAGTTCGTGCCTTTTTACCTGGTTCATTGGTTGATGTTAGACCTGTTCGTGACACTTCTTATCTAGAAGGTAAACCACTTGAATTCAAGGTTATAAAAATTGATCAAAAACGTAATAATGTGGTTGTTTCTCGTCGAGCTGTGGTTGAAACCGAAAGTAGTGTTGAACGTGATGAACTACTGGCATCATTGAAAGAAGGTGCTTTGGTTAAAGGTGTAGTTAAAAATCTTACCGATTATGGTGCATTTCTTGATTTAGGCGGTATTGATGGGCTACTACACATCACTGATATGGCTTGGAAGCGTGTTAAGAATCCAAGCGAAATTGTGAATATTGGTGATGAAATAAATGTTAAAGTTTTAAAATATGACCGTGAGAAAAATCGTGTATCACTTGGTTTGAAGCAAATGGGCGAAGATCCGTGGTTAGATTTGACGCGCCGTTACCCAGAAGGTGCTCGGTTACATGGTAAAGTCACAAACCTAGCAGATTATGGTTGTTTTGTTGAACTGGAAGAGGGTGTTGAAGGTTTAGTTCATGTCTCAGAAATGGATTGGACTAATAAAAATGTGCACCCATCAAAACTAGTGCATATAGGTGAAGAGTGTGATGTCATCATCCTCGATATAGATCAGGAGCGTCGACGTATTTCTCTTGGTATGAAACAATGTCAATCAAATCCGTGGGAAGAGTTTGCAGCAACACATAACAAAGGCGATCATGTTGTTGGTGTTATCAAATCAATAACTGACTTTGGAATTTTCATTGGACTTGATGGTGGTATAGATGGCTTAGTTCACTTATCAGACGTCACATGGGCTGAGAATGCCGATGAATCAATTCGTAACTTTAGCAAAGGTGAGGAAGTTGAGACTGTGGTACTGGCTGTTGATGCTGAAAGAGAGCGAATTTCTCTCGGTGTGAAGCAATTGGAAAAAGATCCGTTTTCAAACTTTGTTGCTGAAAATCCAAAAGGTACAATCGTCAAAGGTATTGTAAAAGATGTTGACGTTAAGTATGTCAACATTACTTTGAGTGATGGCGTTGAGGGAACAATGAAGGCGAGTGAGATTTCTCTTGAAAAAGTTATAGATGATGCACGATCTATAATTAAGGAAGGTGAAGAGCTGGAAGTAAAAATCACAGCAGTTGATCGAAAAAAGCGTACAATTAATCTCTCAATTAAGGCAAAAGATTCAGATGATGAGCAGGCGACAGTTAATGATTATGCTCCTGAATCAGGTGGTGGTACTAAATTAGGTGACCTCTTGAAAGAACATCTAGATAATAATTAAAAATTACTGGTACAAAAGACTCAACTTCTGATAAGATTTAAGAAGAATAACAATAGCTTGGGCGTGTTTTAAATAAGGATTAAACATACGGTAAGCCAGAAGGTGGATGCATGACAAAATCAGAGCTCATCGAAGTACTAGCAAAGCGAGAATTTCAACTGGCTTATAAGGACGTTGAACTGGCGGTTAAAACGATGCTTGAATATATGTCTTCTACACTTTCTACCGGAGAGCGTATTGAAATTCGTGGGTTTGGAAGTTTCTCATTACATTATCGTCCACCACGAGTTGGGCGTAATCCTAAAACAGGAGATCCTGTCTCATTACCGGCTAAACATGTCCCTCATTTCAAGCCAGGTAAACAAATGCGTGAAAGGGTAAATAGTTGCAATAGTCCCATTATTGATTAATTACCATTCTAATTTTTATCGACCTATCCGAGAGCAATAGTTTCTTGTATTTTTCTAACAGCCTGCTAGATGTTTATTATCGACTACATATTTTTTGATCAATTGACAATCTGATTACGTGTTATAAGTATTGTCATAGTCTATTGCGTATGACCTTATTGTATTAAACTATATTATATTGATGGAGGTGACATGTCTCGTATTGCCAAGTTGATTCTTGTTTTTATTATTTTGATGATTGGATTAACCTTCCATTTGAAAAACAATGAATTAATTGAGTTAAATTATTATATCGATGTAATTGATATACCAGTGTCATGGTTAGTCGTTATCGTGTTGATTATAGGTTCATTATTGGGACTGTTGGCCAGCTTACCTATTATTATCATGTTGAAGCGAGATAAGATGATACTTGAAAAACAAATTAAAAATAGTGAAAAAGAAATTAATAATCTTCGAGTTATGCCGATAAAGGACTAAGATTGATACCAAACGAAATTAATTTACTTTGGTTCTTACTACCAGTTGCCGCTTTGAGCGGATGGTTGATTGGTCAATGTAAAGTTAATCCAAAAGGTAGTCGTTCTTCAACTTTAATTGATCCCGAATACTTCAAGGGTTTGAACTATGTGTTAAATCAACAACCTGACAAGGCAATCGAAGTTTTTATTAGAATGCTTGAGGTGGATAGTGAAACTGTAGAAACCCATCTTGCTCTCGGAAACTTATTTCGTAGACGTGGAGAAGTCGATCGCGCTATTCGAATTCATCAAAATTTAATTGCTCGACCAAGCCTAGATAGAAAACAGCGTGCGTTTGCCTCACTTGAACTAGGTATGGATTATATGAGTTCTGGTTTGCTAGATCGCGCTGAAACTTTGTTCCTTGAATTAGTCGAGTCTAATTTACATTTAAACCAAGCTTGCACCGAATTATTGGAGATATACCAACAAGAAAAAGATTGGGAAAATGCAATAAAGATTGCTAGAAAGCTTGAGACAATCTCGGGTGAGAAATTGAACTCTATTATCGCTCAGTTTTATTGTGAGTGTGCTGATTCTGCTTTGGTTGATGGTAATATGCGTGTCGTTAAAGATAATGTTCGCCAAGCAATTAGTTCTTATCCAAATTGCGTTCGTGCCAGTTTAATTGAAGCACAAATGTATCAGAGAATTGGTAAAGTAAAATTGGCGATAAAATCATATAAAAGTATTGAATCACAGGATAGTGATTTTATTACAGAAATTATTGTTCCCTTATATGATTGTTACCGTGAATTAGATTGTATTGATGAATATATCGAGTACTTAAAGATGTTGGTCAATATTTATGGAGGTATCAGTCCATTATTAATGTTGACAGAATTAATTGCTGAACGTGAAGGAAAAGATGCCGCAAAACGTTTTATATCAAATGAATTAAAAACTAAACCTAGCATCAAAGGTGTTGATCGTATGGTCGAATATGTCATTTCAAAGTCTGAAGGTGAAATACATGATTATCTTAAAATAATAAAGATTCTAACAGCTAAGCTAATTGAAATAAGAGCGATGTATAAATGTAATAATTGCGGGTTTGATGCAAAACAACTGCATTGGTTATGTCTAAGTTGTAAGAATTGGGATACGGTAAAGCCCGTTTTGGAGTTGTAGGTGAATAATACTCGTGTAGTAGTCTCGTTGGATCTTCCTAATAGGAAACAAGCGCTAGATCTTTGTCAAAAACTGGATCCGATGGCGTGTAAACTAAAGATTGGTAAAGAACTTTTTACTCGTGAAGGACCTGTCTTGGTCGAACGTTTGATTGATATTGGATTTGATGTTTTTTTAGATCTCAAATACCATGATATACCTAATACTGTGGCCAGTGCATGTCGTGTTGCTGCAGACCTAGGGGTCTGGATGCTTAATGTGCATGCATCTGGTGGTCGTCTAATGATGGAAACAGCATGTGAAGCACTCGACAAGAGTATACATAAACCATTATTGGTTGCCGTTACTGTTCTAACCAGTATGGTAGACAGTGATCTTAGAAAGATTGCCATATCTAATCCTGTTCATAAACAAGTAATGTTGTTAGCACAGATGACAAAATCATCTGGACTGGATGGTGTTGTTTGTTCAGCAAAAGAAGCAAAACATCTAAGCGCTGAGTTAGGTAAAGAATTTTGTTTGGTAACACCTGGTATTAGACCAGTTAATTCAAATAGTGATGATCAAAAAAGAATTATGACACCAGCTGAAGCTATTATGGCTGGTAGCCATTATCTGATTATTGGTCGTCCGATCATCAAAGCAGATGATCCACTTGCTGCATTAAGCGCTATAAATGATGAAATCAATTCAGTCGCTTAATCTTTAAATTTCATGACAGAGTCCGTTCGACAAAACTTATTATCACCAAAACTACCTGTGCCCGGGCAGTCAAGAATAAATTGGTCGCGTCTATACGGTAGCGCACGTTCACTTGCTATTGCCAATATGGCAATGCAAACTCAAAAATTAATTGTTGTTGTTACTGCAGACATGATAAGTGCAGTTAATCTTATCAATGAACTGAATATTTACATAAAAGAAAACAGCTTAGTTAAAATTATTACTTTCCCAGATTGGGAGACATTACCTTACGACCTGTTTTCTCCTTATCAGGACATTATCTCAGAACGCTTACAGACATTATTTGATTTGCCAAATATAAAGCAAGGTATTGTAGTGGTGCCTATAACAACAGTTATGCATCGTTTATTACCAAGCGACTATTTATTTTCAAATAGTCTGGTTTTGGATGTGGGACAATTTATTAAACTTGATTCGTTTAGAAAACAGTTGAATCAACAAGGTTACCGTTTTGTCGATCAAGTTACCGAACATGGTGAAGCATCAAAAAGGGGCTCTTTGCTTGATATATTTCCTATGGGGGCAATTAATCCATTTCGTATTGATCTATTTGATGATGAAATTGATAGTATTCGTACTTTCGATATTGAAACGCAACGTTCGATTGATAAAGTTGAATCCATACGTATTTTACCCGCTAGAGAAATTGCATTAGTTGATTCGGGGATAGCCCGTTTTCGTGCAAACTGGCGTGAGCGATTTGAAGGTAACCCGGGAAAATGCTCGGTTTATAATGATGTCAGTCAATCTCTCGCTCCAGCAGGAATCGAGTACTATTTGCCGCTTTTTTATGAAGAGACAAGTATTCTGTTTGACTATATCGCAGATGATTCAATCCTGGTTTTGGATGACGGTGTTAAAGCAGCAGCAGAAACATTTTGGGAAGACATTGAGGCACGTTATGAGCAAGAACGTTATGATCTTGAGAAGCCTATACTACCGCCACGAGATATTTTTCTTAATACTAATGATCTTTATTCTGCGTTTAAACTTTACCCACAAGTACATATAGAAAATTTATCATCTGAATCTAATTCTAATATTTTCGAATTCGATTCTGAACTACCAACTAACCTTTCAATAGATGCTCGGGCAGAAGAACCATTTATATTAGTTAGGCGTTTTCTAGGCGAGTTTGATGGGCGTGTTTTGATCGCGGCAGAAACTCAAGGTCGTCGCGAGACGATCATGGAGTTATTCAAACATATTGGGACACCAGATAAAGTAGAAAGCTGGGATAGTTTTCTTTACGGCAATGTGGAATTCGGGATTGCAATAATGCCAATAGAAAATGGCTTGATAATGCGTAATCCTAATCTTGCAATTATAACTGAAGCACAATTATTTAGTGAGCGTGTTGTGCAACGACGATTACGCAAACGTAAGCAGCAGGATGCAGAAGCAGTTGTTCGTAATCTAACAGAATTAAATTTAGGTGCGCCTATTGTACATGAAAACCATGGTGTCGGTCGTTATTGCGGATTGATTTCCATAGACACAGGTGGAATACCCAGTGAATTTATTCATCTTGAATATGCGGAAGGCGATAAGCTCTATGTTCCAGTTGCAGCATTAGAATTAATCTCACGTTATACCGGTGTCAATCCAGAACAGGCACCACTTCATAAACTAGGCAGTCCGCAATGGCAAAAAGCTAGGCGTAAAGCGGTTGAGAAGGTCTATGATGTTGCAGCAGAACTACTGGAATTACATGCACGACGTGCGTCAAGAAAAGGGCAATCTTATGAGTTCGACCAAGATGCTTATTTTGCATTTGTTCAAAAATTTCCGTTTGAAGAAACACCGGGTCAATATGACGCTATACAGGCTATGATAGAAGATATGTGTAATGACAAGCCCATGGATAGACTCGTCTGTGGCGATGCAGGATTTGGTAAAACAGAAGTCGCAATGCGCGCCGCTTTTATTGCAGTTCAAAATGGAAAACAAGTTGCTTTGTTAGTGCCGACGACCTTATTAGCACAACAGCACTACCAGAACTTTTTAGATCGATTCTATGAATGGCCGGTAAGGGTAGAAATATTATCACGTTTTCGATTAAAGAAAGAACAAGATATTGCTTTAACGGTAATGGCAAATGGTAAAGCTGATATAGTTATCGGAACGCATAAACTTTTACAGGATGACATCAATTTTAAAAATCTGGGATTAATTATTATTGATGAGGAACATCGGTTTGGAGTGCGACAAAAAGAAAAATTTAAATCACTACGAGCAGAAATTGATGTATTAACTTTAACTGCAACGCCAATACCTAGAACATTGAATATGGCACTGTCTGACTTACGAGAACTTTCTATTATAGCTACACCGCCAGCACGAAGACTTGCGGTTAAAACTTTCGTTCGAGAGCGCAGTGATACCTTATTAAAGGAAGCAATCTTGCGAGAAATTAAGCGTGGTGGACAAGTCTTCTATTTACATAATGAAGTAAAAACCATAGAGAAAGTAGCTGAAGAAATAGGTAAGCTTTTACCTGAAGCGCGAGTAGAGTTTGCTCATGGTCAAATGCGAGAAAAACAACTCGAGTCAGTGATGCTTGATTTCTATCATCGTAGGTTTAATGTTTTGGTATGTACCACTATTATCGAAACAGGTATCGATGTCCCATCGGCAAATACGATTATTATCAATCGAGCAGATAAATTTGGTCTAGCACAACTTTATCAATTACGTGGACGGGTAGGGCGTTCTCATCATCGTGCCTATGCCTATCTCATTGTGCCACCACGCAAAGCTATGACTGTGGATGCAGTAAAGCGACTTGAAGCTATAGAAGCCTTGGAAGAATTAGGTGTTGGTTTTACTCTTGCAACACATGATCTTGAAATAAGAGGCGCTGGTGAAATATTAGGTGAAGGACAAAGTGGTCATATACAAGAGATAGGCTTTGGTCTCTATATGGAGCTATTACACAGGGCGGTTAAAGCTATGAAAGAGGGTAAACAGCCTGAGCTAGATCGTCCGCTTGATCATGGAACTGAGATTGATTTACATATCCCTGCTTTGATTCCTGAAGATTTTATACCAGATGTACACATGCGTTTGATTATGTATAAACGGATCGCGAGTACTAAATTGAGTTCAGAATTAAACGAGTTGAAAGAGGAAATAATCGATAGGTTTGGTTTATTACCAGATGCGGTCAAAAATTTATTTGAAGTTAGCAATCTCAAACAATTAGCGCGACCACTGGGAATTCGTAAAATTGATGTAGGATTAAAGGGCGGTCGCATTTTCTTTCAACCAGATGCTAATATTGATTCAGTACGCATTATACAGTTAATTCAAACAGCTCCGAATATTTATAAACTTGATGGACAGGATACACTTAGAATTAATAAAGAATTACCGGATGCTCAATCAAGGTTAGAAATATTAAAATATATTTTTAATGAAATAACACTAAACATAGCCGCATAATTGGTATATGAAATATATTAAAATTGGTATTTTAGTTTCACTGTTTGCCTCTCCATATAATGTAATAGGCTCCTCTTGGTATCAAGTTGAAGTGATTGTCTTCGAAAGACTTAATCCATATTTAGATGGTGAAAAATGGCAAGATGGAGTAATAACTACGAAAGATGACGCGGTTGAATTACAAGTACCTGATATTAATAATAAATTAGTTCCTTATATGATCTTGAATAAATCTCGTAACCAGCTTAACGGTGTTGAAAAAGTTTTAAACTCGTCTAGTGAATATAAATTATTAATACATCTATCATGGCAACAACCAGCTACACAACGTAAACAATCACGTTACGTGCACTTGCAACGACTTGATGGAACTTCATCAACTTTAGAAACTAATATAAAAGAAATAGAAGATGAACCTGATTTCATCGATGAATTAATATCGTCGAATAAAATTATTGATGGAACAATAAGGGTAAGAAGTGGATTTTATTTGCATGCTGACATTGACTTCTCATATTTCAAGAATCTTCCATATGAAAATAAAATTCTAAGAGTCAATGAAGAATCATTTATCGGAACTTCAGATAAATATGTGATTAATCATAAAGAAACTCGCAAGATAAAACTTGATGAAATTCATTATTTTGACCATCCGATGTTAGGATTGATACTGCAAGTGAGTAGACTAGATATTGAGAATTAACAGACATATAGATTTCTTATTCAGTAATTGTCTTTAATCTTCATCATGAACATCTTAGTCATTAGTATTAATTCAACGAAGTGGCTTATCTAGCATTTTTTAAAGTTCAATAGATACTATGTCTAATTAATCATTTCGTGTTTCGCACAAAGATGATGATATGATCTACATTGAGCTTCTTTTTCTATATGTCCATATTGATAGTATTTTTAATTGAGTATATTTAGCGTTCAAGGTACTGATCTAAAAAAAGTAATTATTCATTTTCATGTTTACAATATACACTAACTCTTTCTTCTTCATCGACTATTACGGATAAAATTATAGGTCGGCAACACACTTCACAATCTTCTATATAAGATTGATCTGAAATACTGCAATCAATAATAAGTTCAATATTCTCACCACAATAAGGGCAAATAATGAATTTATTTAACAATTGATTCATTATTTATTAGCAATATATTTTTCTATTAAAAATCGCATTCTACTTAATCCTTCTTTCAAGTTTTCTTCTATCGTCTCCATCGAGATAATTTCATCAGTTTTACCTGCAGCCCAATTAACGACCAATGCACAACATGCATAATTTATTTCGAGTTCTCTAGCCAGGCTTGCTTCGGGCATACTAGTCATCCCAATGATGTCATTTCCATCTTTTTCTAAGCGACTTACTTCTGCGGCTGTTTCTAGTCTGGGCCCTTGTGTAACTGCATAGGTTCCTTCAGAGATGATTTCTAATTTATTTTTAGAAGCTGTGTCAATTAATTGCTGTCGTAATAGTTCTGAATAAGGCTTAGTAAAATCAATATGTTTTACGTCTGTAAGGTTTTCTTCATAGAAGGTATCTGCCCTACCATGGGTATAATCGATAAGTTGATTAGGTATTACTATACTACAGGGTGTCATTTTTTCTGTAATACCACCGACTGCATTAATAGCAATGATCTCATTAACTTCATGTTTATGTAGTGCCCAAAGGTTAGCTCTATAGTTTATCTTATGTGGCGGTATCGTATGGGCGATGCCATGACGTGGAAGAAATAGGATCTCAAGGTTGTTGATTTTTCCAAAAGTGATCGGTGCAGAAGGATCACCCCATGGCGTAGCTGATTCAATTTTACAAATGACTTCTAATCCAGATAGTTTTGTTAATCCACTACCACCGATAATTGCAATTTTATTCATATCGCATAAATGCCCATCAAATTACGATGATATTCATAATAATCCATTCCATAGCCGAATACATAACGATCTGGGACTTGTAAAGCGCTGAAATCGGCACATTGAAAAGGCTTCTCATAGGGGAGTTTTTTTTCTGCTAGTACGGCTGTAAATACTTTTTTGGCACCAGCCTCATAACAATATTCAGTAATTGCAGAAAGAGTGATGCCTTCATCAAGTATATCGTCAATTAATAATAATATTCTGCCTTGTAATATTTTTTCTGGTTTTTTTAACCAACATAATTCGTTACCACTAGTTCCACCACGATAACGTGTGGCATGTATGTAATCAATTTGTAAAGGAAAATTAAGTTGTGGAATTAACATGCCACCTAAAATTAAACCGCCATTCATTATCGGTAATACTATTGGATTGCTATTAGATAGTTCTATTGATATTGAACTAGCCATTGAAAAAACTGCTTTTTCTACATAGTTTTTATCAAATAATAACTCTGCTTTATCTAGTATTTTTTTAGCTTCCGTTGATGTAATTGTTTTTGTTGCTATGATTTGTCTCAAGTTGTGTTGTCCTATGCAAATTGTGATAAAATCACATTATACTTAAGTCTGTCGCCATAGTCTGTCACCATAGTATTCTCAACAATATCGATGTTATTTGTATACATTAAGTGAATAAAAGAGTTACATAATAAAACAACTGTGTATCAAGATAGTTCAATGAACTACTGTTACTTCAAAAGTAATATCTGTTGAGGTTCATAATATGTTGTAAATGACGAACGAGCTTATTAGTAATTGAACTACTAATATAGTTGACTGGGGTAATATTATATTTGTTGAGAAGTTTAGTTAAAACGTAATAAATTTTAATAAATAATCGAGGGACATTATGTTTTCAAAAAATACGAAGGTGGCGGGTTTTGATGACGAACTCTATACTGCAATGGAAGCAGAGCGGCGCCGACAGGAAGAACATATCGAATTAATCGCTTCGGAGAATATGGCAAGTCCACGAGTATTAGAATGCCAAGGCTCAGTCCTGACGAATAAGTATGCAGAAGGTTATCCGGGTAAGCGCTATTATGGCGGCTGTGAGTTTGTTGATGTTGCGGAGCAGCTAGCTATTGATCGCGCAATGGAATTATTTGGTGCTGATTGGGCAAATGTTCAACCCCATTCTGGCTCACAGGCAAACGGTGCAGTCTATCATGCATTATTAGAACCCGGCGATACGATTATGGGTATGAGTTTAGCTCACGGTGGACATTTGACACATGGGGCAAGTGTCAATGTATCGGGTCGTATCTATAACGCGGTTCAATATGGTATAGACACAAACACCGGTGAAATTGATTATGATGAAGCAGAACGACTCTCTACAGAACATAAACCAAAGTTAATTATCACTGGTTTTTCTGCTTATTCAAGGATCATTGACTGGCATCGTTTTCGTGAAATTGCTGACAAAGTAGGTGCCTTGATGATGGCTGATATTTCGCACATAGCTGGATTGGTTGCTGTTGGGGAATATCCAAGCCCTGTTCAGATCGCCGATGTCACAACTACCACAACACATAAGACATTAAGAGGCCCGCGTTCAGGTTTGATCATGGGCAAGGCTAACGAAAACATTCAAAAAAAGGTTAATTTCATGGTGTTCCCTGCTTATCAAGGTGGCCCATTAATGCATACAATTGCTGCTAAAGCTGTCGCCTTTAAAGAAGCGATGCAGCCTGAATTCAAGACATACATTCAGCAAGTTAAGAAAAACGCTAATGTTATGGCTAAAACTTTTATAGAGCGAGGTTTGAAAATCGTTTCTGGCGGTACTGATAATCACTTATTTTTAGTTGATATGGTTGAAAAAGGTCTTACAGGTAAAGCAGTCGATGCTGCCTTAGGACGTGCGAACCTCACTGTGAATAAAAATGCAGTCCCTAATGATCCGGAATCACCTTTTGTAACGAGTGGTATACGCATAGGGACACCTTCTATAACGACACGTGGTTTTGATGAAGCAGATTCAAAACAGGTTGCACATTGGTGCTGTGACATTATGGATAATATGGGTAATGATTCTGTTATCGAACGCGTCAAAAGTGAAGTTTTAACGCTTTGTAAGATTCGGCCACTATATGAGTCTAATAATGATTTAAACTAATCGTAATGTAAGTATTTGTTTATGTAGGAGATTGTTTTATAATCAATTATTCTTTTTAGAATCTGAGGTCGTTAATAGATGCACTGTCCTTTTTGCACAGATCCTGATACACGTGTTATTGATTCACGACTGGTAGGTGAAGGCAATCAGGTACGTCGTCGTCGTGAATGTACAAAGTGTAAAGAACGCTATACAACCTACGAGTCAGCGGAACTTAACCTTCCTCGTATTATTAAGACAGACGGACGGCGCGAGCCATTCAAAGAAGAAAAGCTACGTGGTGGTATTTTACGCGCGATTGAAAAACGTCCTGTTGAAATGGAAAAAGTAGAACTTGCTGTGTTGAATATTATGCATAAATTACGTGCGATGGGCGATCGAGAGGTTAAATCAATTTGTGTCGGTGATTGGGTTATGGAGCAATTACGCTGTTTGGATCAGGTAGCCTATGTTCGCTTTGCCTCAGTCTATAGAAGCTTTGAAGATGTGCGTGCTTTTCTAGAAGAAATAGAACGACTTGAACATGAACTGCCGCCTGATCTAAGAAAGAGTCAGCTTGATTTTCTTGAATATGATGGTGATGATAGTTGACGTGGTCAGCACAAGATTTTCAATTTATGTCTCGTGCTATTCAATTAGCAAAGCGTGGACTCTACACCTGCGATCCCAATCCTAGAGTTGGATGTGTTGTAACTAAAGATGATCAAATAATATCAGAGGGGTGGCATGCAGTAACGGGTGAGGCACATGCAGAGATCAATGCGCTTACGAGTTGTATAGACGCTACAAATTCTACGGTCTATTTGACGCTTGAACCCTGTTCCCATTATGGTCGTACATCTCCTTGTACGGAAGCATTAATTAATGCAAACGTGAATAATGTTATTATTGCTATGCTCGATCCTAATCCGCTTGTCAGTGGTTTGGGTATTAGAAAGCTAGAAGATTCAGGTATAGGCGTTAAGCAGGGTTTGCTAGAAGTTGAGTCACGTAAACTAAATCCTGGTTTTATCAAGCGAATGACAAAGAATTTACCTTATACACGTTGTAAAATGGCAATGAGTCTCGATGGGCGTACTGCTTTGGCTAATGGAGAGAGTCAATGGATTAGTTCTGAATTATCGAGGCGTGACGTGCATCATTTGCGAGCAGCAAGTAGTGCAATTTTGACTAGTGTGGAAACATTATTAAAGGATGATGCCTCATTAAATGCACGGGGCCTAGATTTTGAATTTAAACAAGCTGTTCGAATTATCATCGACAGAAAACTTAAAACACCAAATCAAGCAAAATTATTTAGCATTCCTGGACATACTCTCATTTATACAGAGAATGATAATGATACACGTATTCATGAATTAGAAAATGTTGGTGCCGAGGTTGTTTTTTTAAAAAACACTGAGTCATGGTTGAAAGAAGTTTTTAATCATATGGCAAAAGAGTTTGAAATTAATGAGCTTATGGTTGAAGCAGGATCAACCTTTTCCGGAGCATTGATTGAGCAAGGTTTAGTTGATGAATTAGTCGTTTACATTGCACCTATATTACTTGGTCATAGTGCAAATCCATTAGTAAAATTAAAAGAACTCAAGAAAATAGGTGAAGCAAAACAACTCAAAATAATGGATGTCAGGCAAGTGGGTAAAGACTTCCGCTTCATATTGACACTTTAAGGTTAAAATATAGTTTATGTTTACAGGTATTATTCACGCGATTGGTAAAATTTATGCAATTGATCAACATGGTGCTGATAGCCGTTTTGTATTTAATACAGGGAATATGGATCTGTCTGATTTAAATGTCGGTGATAGTATTGCCGTTAATGGTGCGTGCTTAACACTAATCGATGTAGGTGAAAATTCTTTCGCAGCTGATATATCTAATGAAACATTGAAACGTACAACTTTCTCAAAATTAGAAGTTGGTTCGTCTATTAATCTGGAAAAAGCAATGCAGTTATCTGATCGGCTCAATGGACATATAGTTAGCGGTCATATAGATGGCATTGGAAAAATCTCATGTTTAGGTGATGATGGGCGTTCAGTAGGCTACGCAATAGTAGTTCCAAAAGCATTAAATCGATATTTGTCAAAAAAGGGATCAGTGACTGTCGATGGAGTTAGTCTGACTATTAATGCTATCGAAGAAAATACCATTAAAGTTAATATTATCCCGCATACATTATCTAAAACAATCTTTTCGGAATATATAGCAGGGTGTCAAGTTAATATTGAAGTCGATCTCATAGCCCGATATCTAGATCGGATAATAGTAAATTAATGTATAGTAAATAGTCGTTTGAGAAATTAAAGGAATACTATGTCGCTTAATACTACGTCAGAAATTATTGATGAAATTCGTAATGGAAGCATGGTTATTCTAATGGATGATGAAAACCGTGAGAATGAAGGTGATTTAATTATCGCGGCATCATATGTCCGCCCCGAAGATATTAATTTCATGGCTAGATATGGCCGTGGCTTGATATGCCTGACATTAACTGGCGAGCACTGCCAAAAATTAAATTTGCCATTAATGACCAGTAATTCAAGTTCAAATTTTGGAACAAACTTTACTGTAACAATCGAAGCAGCGGAAGGTGTTACCACTGGAATATCTGCTTCGGATCGAGCGCTTACTATTCAAAAGGCTGTTGCCCCAAATGCTAAACCAACTGATTTGGTACAACCAGGTCACGTTTTCCCATTGATGGCACAAGCAGGTGGTGTGTTATCACGTGCAGGCCATACTGAGGCGGGTTGTGATCTAGCAAGACTTGCCGGACTTGAATCATCTGCCGTTATAGTTGAGATACTAAATGACGATGGAACTATGGCAAGGCGACCAGATTTAGAAAATTTTGCTAAAGAACATACTTTAAAAATCGGTACTATTGCTGATCTCATAAGGTATCGCACAGAAAATGAAAGAACGGTTGAGCATATGACAGAGACTATTTTTCCAACAGAATACGGAGCGTTTATTTTGCATGCCTACCAAGATAAGGTGGAGAAGAAACTTCATCTCGCTTTAGTAAAAGGGAAGCTGAACCCTGATGAACCAACGTTGGTTCGTGTTCATGTAGAAAATCCTATATCAGATCTCACAGGTAGTCTTGCAAAAGATAGAGGTTGGCCAGTCGATGATGTATTGCGGCGACTTGCTAAAGAAGAATCGGGTGTAATAGTTATTTTATGTAACCAATATGAACCGATGGAGTTAATTAACCAAATTGAATCATATAAAAATAATAAGCACAAAATAGATGCAAAAAACAAAGATAACAAAGACTTGAGAACTATTGGATTAGGTGCGCAGATTCTTTCAGATTTAGGTGTTAGAAAAATGCGTGTATTAAGTGCGCCAAAACGAATACATGCATTATCGGGTTTTGGTTTAGAAGTGATTGAGTACGTAAACTAAAATCATGACTAAAACTACACCAGCAAAACAAAAAAGAATTAACAATGGCTTAGTAAAGATTGCAATTGTCTCCAGTAGGTTTAATAGTTTTATTGTTGACCGTTTATATGACGGCGCTATAAGGACACTAAATAGTAACGGTGTTGATAATGATGCAATTACGGCGATTGAAGTTCCAGGCGCATTTGAAATTCCTGTTACTGTTCGAACATTAATTGAAAATAAAAAATTTGATGCAATCATTACGTTAGGTGCAATTATTCGAGGTGAGACACCACATTTTGATTTCATTTCTAATGAATGTACGCGTGGTATAGGACAATTAGCGATTGAGTCAGGTGTACCGATTATTTTTGGAGTTTTGACTGTAGATAATTCTGAGCAAGCTATGGATAGAGCTGGTGATGAAGAGAGTAATAAAGGTTCAGAAGCAGCAGCAGCAGCATTAGAAATGGTTAGTGTACTAAAAGAAATAAAATCATGAACAGCAATATTACTGCAATTAGTAAACGTGCACGAATCAAGGCAAGACGGAATACTGTTCAAGCATTATATGAATGGTTTATGACTGGGAAAAATGTCAGTGAAGTAATCGCTGAATTTGAAAGCAATGGACAGACATTGGCAAAAACGGATGTTGAATACTTTAAGTTATTGATAAGAGGGACTACTAAATATAGCACGGAACTCGACTCAAGAATTTCTAGTTTGATCGATAGACCAGTAAATGAACTTGACGCAGTCGAACGTGCCATTCTACATATTGGTTGTTATGAATTAATATATCATCTCGAAATACCTTGGCGAATCATTGTTAATGAGTCCATAGAATTAGCAAAAACTTTCGGTGCAGAACAATCACATAAATATATTAATGGAATTCTCGATAAAGTTGCCAAAGAGCTAAGATCAACGGAAATCAGCAACGCTAGTCAATCATAGAACTTGTATACATCTCTTAAAATATCTTCATGATCAATGTTTCATATGAGTGAATTTGAAATAATAGAACGATTTTTTAAAAAAGCCTATCCCAGCAGTAAGGGTGATCTTAGCCTAGGTATAGGTGATGATGCAGCCATCATTAATGTCCCCGAAGATTCTGAATTAGTTATGTCGATGGATACCTTGCTTGCAGGGGTCCACTTTTTTGAGGGTACATCTGCCGAAAATATTGCTTTTAAATCATTGGCAGTCAATTTGAGTGATATTGCAGCTATGGGTGCATCACCTCGCTGGATTAGTTTGGCTTTAACATTACCAGAAAAAAATCTAGATTGGATAGAAAAATTTGCATCAAGCTTTAATAAATTAGCAGAACAACATTCTCTAGTATTGATAGGTGGCGATCTAACTAAAGGTCCATTATCTATAACAGTACAAATACATGGTATTAATCCGAAAGGAAAATCATTACGTCGTAGTGGTGCTAATCCCGGTGATATAATTTGTGTCAGTGGTAGTCTAGGTGCTGCAGCATATGCATTAAAGAGTATAGAAGAAAATATTTTGTATCCAGCAGCTACGAAAAAAGAAATTAAGCAATTACATCGACCGGAAGCAAGGATAAAAACTGGAATTGCATTAAGAGATGTGGCGACGAGTTGTATTGACATTTCTGATGGTCTGATTGCAGATCTTCAACATATACTTAAAGCAAGTCAGGTTGGTGCTGAGATAGAACTTTCTAATATTCCCTATTCTAATAGTTTAACGAAACTAAAGAATGAAGATGCGATTGAATTAGCCTTGGCAGGTGGAGATGATTATGAGCTTTGTTTCACTATACCCAATAGTTTGACTAATATCTCATTAGAAGAGATTGCTACTAACTGTCCGATAACTAAGATAGGTTTCATTAATAATAAAACTGAATCACTTGTGTTGAGAAAAGAAAATGAAGAAGTTTATGTTCTTAAATCTAAATCATATAGTCATTTTGAATGAGTATTAGCAATGGAGACTTAGATTATAATAATATTGAAATGACTAGAATTTTCTTACTATTAGGATTTTATTTAATTTGGTAACTATAGATTATACAATCACTTTCAATCGATCTTTAATCTCGGAGGGTGCCAAAGGAAGAAATTTAATAAACGATAGTATTTTTTGCTGATTAATATCATGCAGTGACTCGCATATCTTTATATTGATGACAAGCCAGCTTGATGCATATTTTATTAAGCACATGATTCACAAGAGAATATATTTAGAAAAAAGATTGAATATAAAATTATTTTCTAAATAAAATTTTATGATAATCTCGTGTTTTCAAAAAAAATATTTGTAAGAATATTATCCTTATTATTTGTTTACATCTAAGATGAGTTGATAAAAAGAGGATAATTAAGCTTTGTTAGTACCTATAGATACTAAACATTATGCGTGATTGAATTATCAGGAAAACTTTAAACACTTAATTTAAAAATGCTATAAACTCACTCACCGCTAAATACTATTTTTAGCTCACTTAAAGTAATATAGTAATATCATGAAACTATTGATACGTAATCTTACCCGTACGACGACAGAAGCAGACATTTACGTTAAGTTCATATCTTTTGGGAGAGTTCAATCTTGTACAATAGTATTAGATAAAAAGACTGGGGAATCAAAAGGGTTTGGTTTTATTAAAATGCCCATACACGGCGAAGCGAAGGCCGCGATGAAAGCTCTCAATGGTAAAGAACTTGATGGTAATAAAATTCGTGTCAAGAAAGTAGAGATAAAAGTCATGATAGAAGAGGACAACAATATCGAAAATAAAAAAGGATCTATATTAAATAAATATAAAAACATTCCTGGTAAATCAATATGGAGTAAAAGAACTTAAATTTAGATGGAATATTTCTTTAACAATTTGGTTAATAAGTTTAGTTAATTAAAACTATTGTTAAGCATCTGAATCGAATCTAACATTTATAAAGTTATTGCAACATTCAGCTTATAGTTTTTACTAGTCCGCTTTTCTTTGTAGAATAATCTTCTGCCATTTTTGTGGCCCAGTTTGATGAACTGAATTTCCATTAACGTCGACAGCGACGGTTACCGGCATATCCTTCACTTCAAATTCATATATTGCTTCCATGCCTAATTCTGGGAAAGCAATTATTTCCGAATGTTTGATTGATTTTGATACAAGATAAGCGGCACCACCAACGGCCATCAGATAAACGGCTTTATGTTTCTTGATAGCCTCAATACCCATGGGTCCACGCTCTGCTTTCCCTACCATGCCGATTAAACCAGTCTTACTCAACATCATTTCAGTAAACTTATCCATGCGTGTTGCTGTAGTAGGACCGGCGGGGCCAACCACTTCTTCACGGACGGCATCGACTGGTCCGACGTAATATATGAAGCGATTTTTGAAATCAACCCCTTTGGGTAATGATTCTCCCTTATCAAGCAAATCCTGAATTTTTTTGTGTGCTGAATCGCGACCCGTCAACATTTTTCCAGAGAGTAATATAGTTTCTCCTGGTTGCCACTCTTTTATTTCTTGTGAAGTAATTGTGTCAAGATTGATACGTCTAGCAGAGGGACCAACATTCCAAGTAACTTTTGGCCAGTCATCTAAATTAGGTGGTGTTTGTAGACTAGGTCCAGAACCATCTAATACGAAATGTGCATGGCGTGTTGCTGCGCAGTTCGGAATCATCGCAACAGGTTTGTTCGCTGCATGAGTTGGATAATCTTTTATCTTTACATCTAATACAGTGGTTAATCCACCGAGACCTTGTGCACCGATACCAAGCTCGTTGACACGTTTATGTATTTCAAGTCTCAGTTCTTCAACTCTATTTTTTGCGCCACGCGTTTTTAATTCTTGTATATCAATCGATTCCATTAATGAATCTTTCGCCATTAGCATGGCTTTTTCTGCTGTACCACCGATACCAATTCCAAGCATACCCGGTGGACACCAACCAGCACCCATCGTGGGCACGGTTTTAACCACCCAGTCAACGATATCATCAGAGGGATTCAACATGACGAATTTTGATTTGGCTTCTGAGCCGCCACCTTTTGCAGCGACCTGAATGTCGACCCTATCGCCTTTGACAATCTTCATATGAATCACAGCTGGTGTGTTGTCGCCAGTGTTTCTTCTGGCGCCGGCAGGATCAGCCATGATTGATGCACGTAATTTATTATCAGGGTGGTTGTAGGCGAGGCGTACACCCTCATTGATCATATCTTCAACTGAAAGTTCAGCATTCCATTGGATATCCATACCTACGCTTATAAATATAGTGACGATTCCCGTGTCTTGACATATAGGTCGATGACCTTCGGCGCACATACGTGAATTAATGAGTATTTGTGCCATTGCATCCTTAGCAGCACTCGATTCTTCCATTTCGTAGGCGTTATTGAGAGCATGAATAAAATCTAAGGGGTGATAATAAGAAATATATTGCAAAGCATCGGCGATGCTTTCGATTAAATCATTTTGTTTTATTATGGTCATTTAGTATTATCTCGGGTGTGAACCATTTAAATAATAGAGTCTAGTATAATGTGTTTTTGTCAATTCAGACTAATTACAGGCACAAAAAAGGCGACCTAATGTCGCCTTTTTTGCGATATTAATAGCGTTTAATCCACTACAGCGACCGGAATCGACTCAAGTTTAGATTGCGCCTGTGATGCACTCTTTTGGAACGACTCAATCTCGTCAAAATTGAGATAGCGATACACATCAGCTGCCATGGGATTGAGATCTGCTGCGAATTGCATATATTCATCCATGGTCGGGATATGACCTAGGATGGAAGACACAGCGGCTATTTCAGCAGAGGCCAAATAGACATTTGCCCCATCACCTAATCGATTTGGGAAGTTACGCGTTGAAGTAGACACTACAGTAGATTTTTCTTTAACGCGTGCCTGATTACCCATACATAGTGAACAACCCGGCATTTCTAAATTAGCACCTGTTTTTTCGAATATAGAGTAATAACCTTCTTCTGTTAGTTGATGTTGATCCATCTTGGTTGGAGGTGATATCCATAGTTGCGTTGGGATTGCCCCCCCCACCTTATCTAACATCTTGCCGGCGGCACGAAAATGTCCAATGTTTGTCATACAAGAACCAATGAAGACTTCATCAATTTTGGTGCCCGCGACTTCTGATAGAGTTTTTACATCATCGGGATCATTCGGACAGGCTAATATTGGTTCTTTTATTTCATTCAAATCAATTTCAAAGACTTTTGCGTAATCAGCATCAACATCAGGTTCCATCAATTCTGGATTTGCAATCCATTCTTCCATGGCCTTTGCGCGACGTTCGAGTGTGCGCGCATCACCATAATCTTCGCTTATCATCCAACGCAATAACGTTATATTAGATTCTAAGTATTCAATGATAGATTCTTTACCTAAACGAATGGTGCAACCACCGGCTGAGCGTTCTGCACTGGCATCTGATAGTTCGAATGCTTGTTCACATTTAAGATCAGGTAATCCTTCAATTTCTAATATACGACCAGAGAAGATATTTTTCTTACCTTCTTTTGCTACGGTCATGTCGCCTGTCTTAATTGCAGCTAGAGGAATTGCATTAACTAAATCACGTAAAGTAATACCGGGTTGCATCTCACCTTTGAATCGCACTAAAACAGATTCTGGCATATCCAATGGCATGACACCGGTAGCCGCAGCAAAGGCAACTAGACCAGAGCCAGCTGGAAAGGAGATACCAATCGGAAAACGCGTATGTGAATCGCCACCTGTCCCTACTGTGTCAGGTAACAGCATACGATTTAACCAAGAATGAATGATACCATCACCAGGTCTTAATGCCACACCACCGCGAGTCTGAATAAAATCAGGTAGGGTATGGTGAGTTATTTCATCGATCGGTTTCGGATACGCGGCAGTATGACAAAATGACTGCATAACTAAGTCGGCAGAAAAACCGAGACAAGCCAGATCTTTTAATTCATCCCGGGTCATTGGTCCTGTTGTATCTTGTGAACCAACCGTGGTCATCTTGGGCTCACAGTAAGTGCCAGGTCTAATACCCTCAACACCACAAGCTTTACCCACCATTTTCTGCGCCAGTGTATAACCTTTGCCTGAATCATTTGAGGGTGCGGGCACACGGAATAAATCGCTAGTTTTTAAACCTAATGCTTCACGAGCACGTGTTGTTAAGCCACGACCAATGATCAATGGAATTCGTCCACCGGCTTGTACTTCGTCAAGAATGACGTCGGTCTTTAACGAAAAGTCACATAGATCTTCACCAGTTTCGGCATTTTTGACCTTGCCCTCATAAGGATAGATATCAATAACATCGCCCATGTTCATTTTGCTGACATCGCACTCAATGGGAAGGGCACCAGCATCTTCCATGGTATTGAAAAAGATAGGTGCAATCTTACCGCCAAGGCAATAACCACCGTCACGCTTATTAGGAATAAATGGAATATCATCGCCCATATGCCAGAGCACAGAGTTAGTAGCTGATTTACGAGAAGAGCCTGTGCCCACAACATCACCAACATATGCTAGTGGATGGCCCTTAGCTTTTAATGTCTCGATTTGTTTGATGGCACCGATTTTACCTGGCTTATCTGGCGTAATACCATCACGTTTCATCTTTAACATGGCTAATGCATGTAATGGAATATCAGGTCGAGACCATGCATCCGGAGCGGGTGAAAGGTCATCTGTATTGGTCTCACCTGAGACTTTGAAGACGGTAACAGTTATTTTTTTAGCCAATTTTGGCTTAGAAGTAAACCATTCGGCATCTGCCCATGATCGAATAATTTTTTTTGCATGTTCGTTACCAGCACCGACCTTTTCTTGCACATCATGAAATGCATCGAACATTAGTAGGGTATGTGACAGTGCTTCTACAGCGGCTACTGCCAGAGTGTCATCATCAAGACAGTCTATTAATGGTATGATGTTGTAGCCACCTAGCATCTTACCCAGAAGTTCCACTGCTTTAACCTTATCGATTAAAGGAGATTCAGCTTCGCCTTTGGTAATTGCGGCGAGAAAACCTGCTTTGACATACGCTGCTTGGTCAACGCCCGCTGGGATACGATTTGTAATCAGATCGAGGATGAAGTCTTCCTCTCCAGTAGGTGGATTTTTTAGTAAACCAACCAACTCCACAGTCTGTTCCGGGGTCAAGGGTTGGGGAACGACTCCTTGGTCGGCCCGCTCTTCTACATGTTGACGATAAGCTTCGAGCAAAACAATTCTCCTATAGTTAATCTCGGCTGGGCATTAATTGAGCACCCTATTCGAAGGGCGGCTAGTATAAATGAAGATCTCGCTAATGTTTAATTGAATTTTTGACTTATTTTGGTGCAACCTTAGTCTACTGAGTCGATTATGCCACCGCCAAGACAGACATCTTTTTTATAAAATACAATGAATTGGCCCGGTGTGATGGCTCTTTGGGATAGGTCAAAAGTAACACTACACTTATCATTTTCAATTTTTTCGATAATACAGCTTTGATCTGTTTGCCGATAACGGTTTTTCGCCTGACATCTATAGGGAATATCAGGCATTTCACCTGAAATCCAATTGATACTTGATGCTGTCAGGCTGTAACTGTGAAGTAGTGGGTGGTCATGATCTTGAGCAACGATTAATATATTTTCTTGAATATTTTTTTGAACAACATACCAGGGTGCATCACTAGTACCTGTGACACCTCCAATTCCCAAGCCTTGTCGTTGACCAAGCGTATAATAATACACACCCTCATGCTCACCAATTATTGTATTTTCGGTTGTTTTAATATGGCCACGTTTAGGAGGGATGTAACGACTTAGAAACTGACGAAAGGGTTGTTCGCCGATAAAACAAATACCGGTGCTGTCTTTTTTATTGTGTGTTATCAAGCCTGCTTGTTCGGCAAGTAGTCTGACCTTGACTTTATCAAGTTCGCCGATAGGGAACATTGCTTTTTGGAGTTGTGTTTGATTTAAGCGGCATAAGAAATAGCTTTGGTCCTTATTTTGATCAAGTCCTTTGAGTAAATCGAATATATCTGCTTGTTGTCGAATACGGGCATAATGGCCCGTGGCAATCTTAGCTGCGCCCAAATTTTCTGCGTGTTCCAAGAAGGCCTTAAATTTAATTTCCTGATTACACAACACATCAGGATTGGGAGTGCGTCCATTTTTGTATTCGCTGAGAAAATTCGTAAAGACTTTTTCCCAGTAATCAGAAGAAAGATCGATAGTGTTTAAGGAGATGTCGAGTTTATCGCAAACCATCATGGCATCTTTAACATCAGTCTCCCATAGACAAGCAGCATCCTCAGTTGTGTCATTCCAGTTTTTCATGAATAAGGCCTCAACTTCATAGCCTTGTTCTTTCAGTAACATCGCTGTTACTGATGAATCGACACCTCCGGAGATGCCAACAATAATTTTATTATCAGTTATTTTATTCATAGTTAAGAGAATGATGAATAAGATCAAGAGGATAGCGCTTTCCGCTTTGGAAATCATTAACACAGCGTGACACTAGGGTACTTCTTAACCGCTTTTGCTCTTTTTGAATCTCTTCTGATGTTAACCAAACAGCACGATTGATGCCGTTATCAAGAACTTGTCCTATGTGTTCTTTAATACAGTTCCCATAAAAGCAAAAACGTAAATAGGTGATCTCTGATTGATGCGGATTAGGATAAAGATAAACACCGATTAATGATTCTGGTTCAAATTCCCAAGCAGTTTCCTCTAGGACTTCACGTTTGACGGCTTCAATCAAGGTTTCTCCATATTCCAGATGTCCAGCTGGTTGGTTATATACAAGCTTGCCATTGATTGATTCTTCAACCAACAGGAATCGACTATTCTGTTCAGCAATTGCAGCAACAGTCGTGTTAGGTTTCCACTGCATTATGATTTCCTTAGTGATTAGATGTTGTTAGATAAGTATAGATACTTCTAGACTGTCCGTGACAGAAGCTGACAAATCGTGTTATCCGCTGTTAATATTTTTTTAAATTTTTATTATATCTGGATTATCCCAGCTGCCCTTAATGTTGTATTGATACCTTAAGATTTCATCTATTTTATCTGGGATAGACTTGAATAATTCGCTAGTAAGATAAATAACGGCGCCTACACCGACACCTATCGGGCCAAATAATGCACTAGCGACAGGTAAACTGTTAGAGACCTTAGGTGTTATGGTTGCAATCTGGTCATAATCTTCTGTGACGAACCCAGTACGTCCACTGACAATAATATCTGCAGCGGGACCAATCAGCTCAAGATTATTTGTATAAGCATGTCCTTGATCCATATTAAAGTTTCCACTAATACTATCGAACGCAAATCCTTTTTTGAAAAGATCGGTAAAATCGAGCGCGAGTCTTCTTGGTAAGGTTTGAATACTCAGTAGTCCAAATAGTCGACCAGCAGATGGGTCGATATCAAGGAATTGGCCCTTACCAATTTTCATATCGAGTTCACCAATGACTTTTTTCATAGAAAAATTCATTGGCGTGTCCATCCAGTTTGCATTCATTTCAATTGTTGTTTGCCCCTCTTGAATGTTAGCAGAGCTATAATTAAACGTAGCGAGCATAGTTTCAATGGACTCAGATTCTAATTTGGTATAAAACTCAGAACGATCTACACCATCTATATGTATCCATTCACCGTTTGCCGTAATATTAAGATCGGGTTTGGAAATACTGAGATTACTAATATTGATACCATTTTCAATATTGTTGGTTTGTAGTTCAAGTTGTCCAAGTTGACTACCTTTATAATTAAAACTTTTGATACGGACATCTAGTTCGGGTATTTTATCTATTTCAGAGTGGCTCGAATAATTCTCGGTTTCGCTCTCATGTAATGACAACGATTCTAGTTCAACAATCAGTTTGTCATTTTTATTTTTATCTGTTTTTAATAGTTGAGCATGACCTTTAATTTCACTTCCATCAAAAAAAACTTTCCATCCTTCAGTAGAATTGCTTAAATTGATTTTGACATCAGCAAAATTATTTTTTAAGACTTGTAATTCACCAATAGTGAATTCTCCAGTTATGCTACTAGTTTTTTGAAACGCGCTTTTGTGTGATTGGACGTTATTGTCTACTGCAATTATATCTATCCATTTCGACAGATTTAATTCATCAAGATCACCTTGTATTGATATTTCTTCTGTTTGTGACGATTCCTCATGTTGTTGGCCTAGACCGACAAGTATATTCTTAACTATAAAGTTCTCGCTGTTGTCGATATTGACATCAGTAAAAAAAATATTATCGAAGTTAAAATTAATTTTACTAATTGATGCATCAGTCAATCTAGTTGATAGAGTTAAGAGTCGTGAGTCTTTTTTTCTTTTATCAAAGGGATAAGGCAAGTTTATCTCAATACCACTTAAATCAGAGCTTAATTCGACATCTCTGATTGTAATATTATCGTCTGATATTATTGTTTTAAGTAAGAGGGACCATTTACTTCCTCCATCAAAATAAGGACTTATATTTTTGCCGAATTTGTTGAATGATGGAAAAAAACTGCCAAGTTGGTTTACAATAAAACCTTTGTTAGCAAAGCCAGATATTTCATATATTTCAGCGGTAGATTCTTCAGGATCTATTTTGGGAATATTCAAAGTTACAGGCAAACTATGATACAAAGCATGGATGTTGTTTGCCCATATACTATTATTGATAAAATTGATTTTACCGTTAACACTCTCAAGACTTAGCCCAGGTATATTAGATTCCATAGTGGCATCAGTAAAAGCCATAATGCCTTCAACATTTGTATCATCTTCGTCCAGGGGGATTACTAATTTCAGATCAAGTTCAAAATCACCGATGATATTATTTATTGATTCCCGTAGATATTTTTTTTCTTTGAGGGGACTCTGATTAACAAAATGTGTTATGTCGTTCGTATGACCTTCTAATGAGCCAGTAATATTTAATAGGTTATTACCTTTGTTATAGTTTTTAATTTCTGCTGATAATTTATTTATTTTTGCATCGTAGAGATTACCTGAACGTGATGAAATAGTGAGATCATCGTTATTCAAGACGATTTCAGCACTAAAATTATCAATGGAGGGCCATTCCTCATTATATTTGAGAGTTATATTCTCAATATTTATTATTGATTTGAAATGTCCTTCGGCATTATAAAATGGATAATCACTGAGATGTCCTCGGAAGAGTAAATCACCGGACAAAAGCTTGCCATTACTCAGAGCATTATTGAACCAGACACGTAATTCTGGATTGATTTGTTTTGGTAAATAAGTTGGTATTATATTTTCAATGTTCGTTTCATCGACATGTAATATCATGTCAATAAATGGAGACTTGTCATCAAATCTAATCCTTCCAGATGAATTAATAGACAAATCTTTTGATGTGAGATTAAAATCATGAATGATTATCTCAGTCATATCATTATAATTTATTTCTAGATCAGTGTTAAAGCCAGATAAAGAAAGTGGTTCATCATGTAATGTGATGATCCTAATTTTAGGATTTGAATCATTAAACTGAATATTAATTTTGTCACTACCGACATTTAATGAACCTTTTAGTCCAGATATAGAGTAATTTTGATTATTCGAAATAAGCGAAAAATTATTGAAAGCAGATTCAAATTGAACCAAATTATTAGCTAATGAGCTAGGTTTATAGCTTATTATTGAGTCTGTGATTTCCCCCTTGAATGTGTGTTGCTCAAATAGGACTTTGAACTTATCAGGAATGGCATTACTAGTAATTAAAAATGGTAGAACATCCTCTAGATACAAATAAGAGAAATAGCCGTCATATTCATAATCATTGTTTAAATCTTTTTCAATGAGTAATTGATGACTTGAAGTTGGCCAAGAAATATTTTCTGTTCGTAATTCATCGACCTTCATATTCAATAACCAATCCTTACTTTGAATACGGTTACCAATTAAGTTTAACGCTAAATTCTTTACTTTTAGTATATGATTATTATTGATTAGTGAAAAAGAGGAATAGTTTAATTCGCTATTAAAATCAATTAACTTGGATTGTTCCCATTTTGTCCATAGTTTAACGCTTGCAATACCACCGATGCTTTTAATTTTAAAATAGTTCAATAAACTAGTTGGATGAAAATTTTCTGTTTCAATATAAACTGATCCACCCCATTCAGGAGTCAATATATTGCCATTGATATCCACTAATACTTTTAAAAACTGCCCATATTTTTTTGGCAGAATAATATTGACTTCAAGTTGTACGCGTTGTTTGTCAGTTTTTAATTGAACTTTAACATCTGAGAATAACATTTTTTCATTAAGCGACTTTTCATCATGCCATGTTATAGATGCATTCTCGAGGATAATATATTTTTGTTTTAACAACCAAATCGATAAGTCAGAGCTTTTATTTGTAGTGGTGTGAATGTTTGATTCATCATTAGTGATAGATATTGATCCATCATGTCGTCGTAAAACATTAAGTTCTAAACCTGAAACAGACAGATAGTTTGGTATTATTTCACGAGCTTTAATACTGGCTAAAATATTTATATTTATTTGCGCAGAGTCTAGCCGTGTAATTAACTTAGCATTTTCCCCTGAATAAAGATCGATATTTTTCAGGTATATATTGGGGGACCAACCTTGCCAGTCAGCATCTATTTTTTCTATAACCACCTGATGTTTCATCTGATTGCTAACCCAAGATTGTATTTCACTGGTGTAACCACCAATTTCTGGTATTGCGAGGCGAACGACAGTTACTATAACTGCAGCGTTAAGAATGATGAAAGCAAACACATACCAAAAGCAATGGTATAGAGCTATAAGATATTTATTAAACATTAAAATAATTTAAAGTAGGATAATATCGTATTGTTCTTGTGTGTAAGTACTTTCTACTTGAAGACTAATTGATCTCCCAATAAAAGCTTCTAACTCTGCAACACTCGTCGATTCATTATCCAGTAGCATAGTGATAACACATTGTGAGGCAACAACTAATAATTTTTTTGCATTAAACTGTCGAACCTCACGTAAGATTTCTCGAAATATTTCATAACAAACAGTTTCAGATGTCTTGATGGTTGATCTACCTTCACAAGTAGGACATGTTTCAGAAAGAATATGTTCTAAACTTTCTCTTGTTCTCTTTCGAGTCAACTGTACTAAACCTAGCGAAGTTAGCTCGCTTAAAATCGTCTTAGAGTGATCTTTATCGACATATTTTTCAAGAAAACGTAAAACTTGTCGGCCATGTTCTGGGTCCTTCATGTCGATAAAATCTATGATTATTATACCGCCAAGGTTTCGTAAACGAAGTTGCCTGGCAAGTGTTTGCGCAGCTTCTAGATTGGTCTTATATATGGTTTCTTCTTGGTTACGATGACCAACAAAGGCACCTGTATTGACATCTATTGTTGTCATAGCTTCGGTCTGATCAATAATTAAATAGCCGCCAGACTTTAGTGGAACTTTTCTATTTAACGAGCGTTGTATTTCGTCTTCAATTGAATATAGATCAAGGATTGGATGATTCCCATTATAATATTCAATTCGGTTAAGAAACTTCGGAATAAATTTTCTTGAAAACTCTATCACCCGTTGATATGTTTCTTTTGAATCAACACGAACTTTGTCTACTTCTGAGTGGGCTAAATCACGCATTGTGCGCATTATCAATGGTAAGTCTTCATATACAATACTAGGCGGGAAAGTATTTTTTGCGCGTACCATGATTGACCCCCAGATTTTCCTGAGAAACTGTATGTCTTTATGAATATCTTCGTCCCTAACTTGTTCCGCAGCTGTTCTAATAATAAAGCCACCTTTTATTAATATTTCAGATTCGTCTAATGGGCGATCCAAAATAATACTATTTTTATCACTAATAATTGGTTTTTCGATACCGCACAGGTAGTCTAAAACAATATTTCTGAGTCGTTCGCGTTCTTCTCCGTCTTTAATCCTTTGAGAAATACTAATTGAAGAGTCATTCGGCATGAAAACGATATAACGTGATGGAATCGAAAGACGGGTTGTTAATCTGGCACCTTTACTTCCAATCGGATCTTTAATCACCTGGACAAGAATCTCTTCTCCTTCATTTATAATTGATTCAATCGGTCGAATTTCTTCCGATTCTTCCTTGTCATAATCATGTTCGTTAATGATATCCGAAGAATGCAAAAAACCCGTACGGTCAAGTCCAATATCTATAAAAGCTGCCTGCATGCCTGGTAATACTCTTGAAACTAAGCCTTTAAATACACTTCCTACTAGGCCACGTCTTTGTGTCCGTTCGATATGAACCTCCTGCAAGACGCCATTGTCAACAATAGCAATTCGTGTTTCTTGTGGAGTTACATTTATTAGAATTTCTTCACTCATTATAGGTGTTTTTATGACTGCAATATGTTGATTCACATCATTTTCAAGGACATTATCATATCATTAACTTGTTCTAAATGTGGTCAATAAGTGAGAAAAAACAGTTGTGTTAAGTATGCTGTATGTATGGATAAATAAGGATAGAATGATAAATTATGAATTTTAATAGATTTAGAGAATTTCTTCCGTCTGGTGGTGTGCTGCTGTCTGAAGAGTCTAAACGCGTTTATGAATGTGATGCTTTATCGGCGCATAGAGTTATGCCTGGCTGTGTTCTTTTACCTGATTCAGTAGAACAAATTCAAAAAATATTATCATATTCTTATTTGAATAATATTCCTGTTGTTGCGAGAGGAGCAGGAACAGGTCTCTCAGGTGGGGCTATGCCTCATGCTGAAGGAGTTCTGCTAAGCCTCGCTAAATTCAATAAAATCCTTGAAATTGACTCAGTTCAAAAAACCGCACGGGTACAACCGGGTGTACGTAATTTAGCTATTACTGAAGCAGTTAAATCATTTGGTCTCTATTACGCCCCAGATCCTTCATCGCAAATTGCCTGCACAATCGGAGGAAATGTCGCTGAAAATTCTGGTGGAGTTCATTGCTTGAAATATGGTCTGACGATACACAACATTATGCAATTGAAGATCGTTACCATCGAAGGTGAATTAATTACTATTGGGAGTCATGCATATGATTCAGCAGGCTATGACTTACTTGCTTTATTGACAGGTTCAGAAGGAATGTTGGGCGTTATAGTCGAGGTCACTGTGAAGCTCATTTCAAAGGCACCACACAGCAGAGTATTGTTAGCTTCGTTTGATGATATAGAAAAAGCGGGTAATGCAGTGGCTGGTGTGATTGCTAATGGTATTACTCCTGCTGGATTTGAAATGATGGATAAGGCGGGTGTTCGAGCTGTCGAAGACTTTGTTCATGCAGGTTATCCAATCGATGCAGAAGCGATCTTGTTATGTGAGTTAGATGGCAGTGAAGAAGAAGTGGAGATAGGTTTGAAGAAAATAAAAATTTTGTTGAAACAATACGGTGCTATCGAAGTGCGTGTTGCATGTGATGAAGCAGAATCAGAACTATTTTGGGCTGGGAGAAAAGCAGCCTTTCCAGCGGCAGGTAGAGTTGCACCGGATTATTATTGCATGGATGGGACTATCCCAAGAAAGCATATCGCCAAAGTGCTAGCGGGAATTCAAATTCTTTCAGAAAAATACAAACTCGATGTAATTAATGTGTTTCATGCAGGAGATGGCAATTTACACCCTTTGATTTTATACGATGTAGCTATTCCCGGGGAACTAAAACGTACTGAAGATTTTGGCAGTGAAATACTTCAATTATGTATAGCTATGGGTGGAACGATAACGGGTGAACATGGTGTAGGGATAGAAAAGATAAATGAAATGTGCATTCAGTTTCGTGACGACGAGCTTGAACAATTTCATGCAGTAAAAGCTGTGTTCGATTCAAAAAATTTGTTAAATCCCGGTAAAGCAGTACCCACATTAAATCGATGCGCAGAGTTTGGTGCGATGCATGTGCATCGAGGAGAAGAAAAATTTTCTGAACTAGAACGTTATTGAAATAATGTTCTTATTTCTCGTCATAACATCATTTGTAGCATAACTATAGTTAGTATTTTTTATGTATAAAACTAAGTCTTCATATCTATATTAATATACATTAATGTAATGAAAGAAAAAGTTGAACTAATTAAAGAGCATGTTTTCGATGCCATCGAGCAAAAGAAGCCGCTCAAGATCGTGGGTGGTAACAGCAAAGCTTTTTTGGGGAGAGCTACAAAAGGATCATTACTTGATGTTTCTGATTATAGTGGGATTATAAGCTATGAACCCACGGAACTATTTATAACAGCCAGAGCAGGGACATTGCTTAGTGATATTAATAATACGCTATTTAAATACGGTCAAATGTTAGGTTTTGACCCGCCTAACTATAATACTAGGACAACAATTGGTGGTGTTGTTGCTACAGGTTTGAGTGGGTCTCGCCGCCCTTATAGCGGCTCAGTTAGAGATTCTATTTTGGGTATTCGTTGTATTAACGGCCTTGGAAAGGACATGTCATTTGGTGGACAGGTGATCAAGAATGTTGCTGGTTATGATTTGTCGCGATTAATGACTGGTGCATTCGGGACTCTGGGGATTATTCTTGAAGTATCAATCAAGGTAGTTCCAATCCCGGAGGCAGAAATGACCTGTAGTCGTTCAATGACTAAAGGAAATGCAATAGTGAAAATGTTAGAATTATCCGGACAGGCTATTTCTCTCTCGGGAAGTTGTTATTATGGCGGAGTGCTATATGTCAGACTATCAGGTAACGAGAATAGTATAATGGCAACAAAGAAGAAAATAGGTTTTGATACAGATGAACAAGGTGTCAATTTCTGGGATCAATTGCGTGATTTTAAAGCGCCTATTTTTAATTCAGAAAAAAATATCTGGCGAATATCTGTACCGATAACTACGGTTCCTAAGATAGGAGATTCACAATTTGTGTTGGATTGGGGCGGAGGATTATACTGGCTAAATTCTGATCGTGCTCCTAAAGAAATATTTGATATGGCAGAAGAAGTCGGTGGCAGCGCAATGCTATTTCGTGGATATGATCAAAAACAGGAAGTATTTCAGCCATTAACAAATGGACTATTATCACTACATCAAGGCTTGAAGAAAGCTTTTGACCCGCATAGAATATTAAATCCTGGGAAGATTTACGCTTCGCTTTGAAAAAATGCAAACATTTATTGAGCAATCGATTAAAAACACACTAGATGGAAAAGAAGCTGAGCGGATTCTTCGATCATGTGTTCATTGTGGTTTTTGCATAGCGACCTGTCCCACATATCAACTTCTAGGCGATGAACTTGATGGTCCGAGAGGGCGTATATATCTAATCAAATCTATGCTTGAAGGTGAAGTTAGCACGAAACAAACAATGCAACATCTAGATCGATGTTTGACCTGTCGTGCATGTGAAACAACTTGTCCATCTGGTGTTGAATATGGAAAACTGCTCGGTATTGGACGACAACATATTAATCAGAAAATATCCAGGCCCTGGCAACATCGTCTTTATCGATTCTTGATTTTACAATCATTCCCGTATAGAAAAAGGTTTGATCTTATTCTAAAATTTGGACAAATCTTTCGTTTTTGTTTATCAGAAAAATTAAAAAGCGTGCTCCCTATTCGTGTAAAGCAGACTAAATTTATTAATATGAAAATGCATTCTCGAAAGGTCATATTATTTGCCGGCTGCGTTCAGCCTGTGTTAGCACCGGAAATAAATGATTCGGTAACAAAAGTATTAGATGTCCTTGGAGTTTCAGTTATTGAAATCAAGAATGAACAATGCTGTGGTGCTTTGAGTCATCACCTTACGGCAGCAGAGCAAGCCTTATCATTTATGCGAAAAAATATTGACTTATATTGGCCAGTAATAGAGCAAGGTGTAGAAGCAATAATTGTATCAGCTAGTGGTTGTGGAGTTCATATAAAAGATTACGGTTATTTATTACGAGAAGATCAAGAATATGCACTGAAGGCAGCAAAAATTTCTACAATGACAAAAGACATCTCTGAATTCATGTCAGAATTTGAATTAGAAGACTTGAAAATAGATAATTCAATAAATGTGGCATTTCAAAGTCCTTGTACATTACAGCATGGACAGAAATTGAGTGGTATCACTGAAAGTTTGTTGCAGCGATTAGGCTTTACACTTGCACCGATTCTCGATGCAGATTTATGCTGTGGGTCAGCAGGTGTTTATTCGTTACTGGAAAAAAATATTTCAAACAAATTACAAGACAAAAAAATTGAAAGTTTAATGCAGGGAGAGCCTGAATTGATCCTTACAGCCAACATAGGTTGTCTCAAACATTTACAACGGAATAGTCCAGTACCTGTGAAACATTGGATAGAAGAAGTTGCTGCATCAATCAGATAATGCAAAACTTATGTTTTACCTGATTGTCTTAGTGTATTTTGTTATTGCGACATGTTATTCGATTACTAACATGCCAGATTCTTTATTATCATCAGTGTTTCCAATATCACTAGCATCATTAAAAATATCATCATAACCACTGGCTGGCGGATTACCATCGTGAACCTTAAATTCACGTTGTTGTAGATAAGCTTCCCGCGTGAATGAATAAGCATCAAGCGCTGCTTCGTCGCGTATATTTGATTTTTCAAGTAAATTAGCGCGTGTATTTATAGCGTTCAAGACGCTGATTGGGGCCATCACAACACTAGAAAAGTAAAAGAATGGGTTTAATAAGGTGCTTGGGACTTGATCTGTTATGTCGCGTGTCGAGCTTGGGCCCAAAAGGTATAGATATGAACCTTGATTTACCCCCCAAGTAGCTAATGTTTGTCCAAAGTCTTCACTATTCGCCGGCATCCCAATTGGAGTGGAAATATCAAATAAACCTGCGATACCAAAAGTTGAGTTATAAGCAAATCGAAGCATATCGGTCATACCTTGTTCAAATTTGCCTTGTAAAAAATCATTGAATATGACATTTAAATAACTCAAATTATCGAAAAAATTTGAAATACTAGTTCTTACTGGTACTGGAGTTAGACTAACATAGGATTCTGCTACTGGTTTGATAAATTGCTTATCCAATTTTTCTAAAGCGTTGAATACAGTCCGATTGGCTGGTTCTAGTGGATCATGGCTATTCTCAGAGACGTTGTTTTGTGTCGTAGCACAGCCCGCAGCTAATATTAGAACTCCACTATAAACTAGATATTTAACTAATTTCAATATATGGCTTGCAGTCATGTTTAGTCTCTCTTACTGTTCAAAAAAATTGTTTCTACATTACTGTAAATATTGACATACCTTAACGCTTGAGACAATTTTTAATGTTGATTTAATAAATTATTTTGGTTGTATGTTGCTAATTTTTTGCTTTAGACTGGTAATTAAGGAATCAAAACCTCGTTTTTTAATGACAGAGGAATAATCTGCTCTTTTCAAAGACAAATCATTGATACCGTTAGCTATTACACTTATTATTTTCCAGGCTCCCTTATTATTTTGTACAATATAATTGAATGAGACAGGCGTATCATCTATTCGCACAAACTCTGTTTTTATTACAAATCTATTTTTTTTCATTTGTTCTATTGACAGAGTTCTAAAAAGCTCTCCGTTATAGGAGTTAAATTGATTGACATAAGTTGATATCGTTAGACGATTAAATGAATCAATAAAATCTGTTTGTTCCTTTTTTTCTAACGTTTTCCAGTACCTACCTAATATGACCTTAGCGATTAATGGGATATCAAAATGTGTAACCATTACCTCTTCCATCACATTATAACGTTCTTGAAAAGATTTAGTACTGACGTCCTTCATGATGTTTAGCAAGGAGGCATGTAATTCATTAACAGGTACATTAATTGACGGTTCCCTATCTACTCCAGCCCAAATCATCTTGCTAAAACAAAAAAAACTGATGAAGAATGTTGTTATTAGTAGATATTGATGCTGTAGTTTCATTTATTTGAGCCTGTTGTTAATAGTATATACTAAATAAGAAGAACCACTTTGTGTTCATACCATCAATAAGATGTCATTATAAATCTTAGAGGTCCTTAAATAACGTTTATTGCAATTTGATACTTAATTATAATAACGATCTTTCCAAACTGCACCTTTTCCAAAATAATAATGAAATGCAGAGCCCCATGTCATTATAAGATAGAGAGTACCCACCAATGGCAAAGAAAGGCAATACAAGGGATTCATTGAATAGTAACGTAGCGTTGGCAAGTAACACATGATTTGTATTCCAAGTATGACTATTCCAATGGTTATTATATCTATTTGCGTTTGCAACAATGCCGCTGTAGGTAAGACAAATGCTGCAATCATTACTGTAGTGCAAAGTAATAATAGTAATGGGGAATAAGCCAGTTGAGTGTAGGCTGTGCGAGTCACCATTTGCCAAATCATTGAGAGTGAATTGTAAGGACGAAGACTCATCGCTGAATGGGTCAGTCCCAACCATATTTCATGCCCATTTTGTTTAACTTTTTTGGCTAACGAACAATCATCAATTAGCATATTTTTAATACAGTTAAAGCCACCTAAATTTTCAAGAACATTTGCATCCAGCAAGATACAACCGCCTGCTGCTGCAGCGATTGACGAACTAGATTTGTTTGAAAGGTGAAATGGATAAAGTAATTTAAAAAAAAATATAAAGGCTGGCATTAAACTTTTTTCCCAATTTGATTCCATCTTCAAATGAGCCATTAAGGAAAGCATTTTTATATTATCTTTCTGTGCTTTTTTTATCAGCGTTGGGATAAGTCCGGGCTTTAAAAAGATATCGGCGTCTAGTAAAAGCAGATAGGGCGTTTTGATTAGTTGACGGCCTTGTTCCAAAGCCCATAACTTACCACTCCAACCTTCAGGTAGTGGGGTGCCCATAACAACATGTAAATTATTCAAATTTACGGCGAGAGCTTTTTCGACAGTATCATCGGTAGATTGATCATCGATCAGTATTACATTTAGTCCTTCTCCTTGTTCTTTTAGAGCAGCGAGTGTTTTATCGATTGTTTCTGTCTCATCTCTTGCAGGAATAAGAACAGTGGTATTAGATAAATCGAGGTCTTCTACTGATTGGCTATCGAGTGTTTCTCGGGTGCTCCAAGCACGACACGGTAGTAGTAATATTGCGAGCCAAATAAGCAATCCTGGCATTACTGCCAAGAGTGTTATTTCCATTACGCGACTTGTTTGTTACTACTGCAACTTTTGGCGGCTGTAGTTTTCGCAACTAGTTTTGGTGCGATTACCTCATCTTTATAAAGTATAGGTAATTCAGGTGCCATTTCGCCATCAGTCCTAGGACCTCTCAGGAATACACCCAATGCTTTAAATGGATGGTTAACTGTGTCATTGACAGCGGTAGCTTCGAAGCCGCAATGAACCATACAGTTATCACATTTTGGATTTTTTCCAGTACCGTAATTGTCCCATTCGGTTTCTTCCATTAAGCCAGCAAAGGTTGATGCATATCCCTCGCCAACTAATAAATAGCAAGGTTTTTGCCAGCCAAAAACATTACGGGTTGGGTTGCCCCAAGGGGTACATTCATATGTCTGATTCCCTGCCAAGAAGTCTAAATATAAGGATGATTGATTAAAACGCCAATTTTTGCCAATGCCCAGTTTAAATAAGTCACGAAAAAGTTGTTTACTCTCCGTCTTTTTTAGAAACACGTCTTGCTTAGGTGCTCTTTCATAGTGATATCCTGGGGATATAGTGACAGCCTCAACACCCAATCCCATCGCCATGTCCATGAACTCGGCTACTTCTTCGGCGGGCTCATTTTGAAATAAAGTACAATTAATAGTGACGCGGAAACCCTTTCCAATAGCCAGTTTAATTACGCTTATACATTTTTCGAAGACACCTTCTAGGCAAACCGAAGCATCATGTCGTTTTTTGTTACCGTCTAAATGGATAGAAAAAGTTAGATAGGGTGATGGTGTGTATTTGTCAATATGCTTTTTTAGCAATAGGGCATTAGTGCAAAGATAAACAAATTTCTTGCGTCCAATGTAGCCATTTACTATCTGAGACATTTCTTTGTGAATCAATGGTTCACCACCAGCAATAGAGACAACAGGCGCTCCACATTCATCAATTGCATTCATGCACTCGTCATAACTTAGCCGTTTATCAAGAATCTCTTTTGGGTAATCAATCTTGCCACAACCGGCGCAAGCTAAATTACACCTGAATAAAGGCTCCAACATCAATACAAGAGGATATTTCTTTACACCACTGATTTTCTTACCGAGAATATATTTACCCATTCTGTATTGCTGAATAAAGGGGACACTCATTGTGACAACTCCAGATTATTTAATTGATTAGCAATATCCGTTAATTTTAATTCTAACATACTAAATCACGTCAAGATAAGTGATGTTTGAGTGAATGTACAGTCTGTGTTTTATTTATTTTTTATATAGCTATAGGCCTTACTTGTATCGCTAAATTATTGTTCTTCTTGCATGCTTCTTTGTCACTATACATAATAGACACATTTGAGAGTTAATAAGTAATGGATAACGACATTAATACACCTCTTTTAGATCAGATTGATTGTCCTGCAGACCTCAGAATGCTGCCCGAATCGCAATTAGAACAGCTTGTCGAAGAACTAAGATTGTTTTTATTACACTCTGTAAGTAAAAGTGGTGGACATTTTGCAGCGAGTTTGGGGGTCACTGAATTAACGGTAGCATTACATTATCTCTATAATACGCCCGAGGATCGTCTTGTCTGGGATGTGGGACATCAGGCTTATATTCATAAAATACTGACGGGTAGAAAAGATCAATTACATAGTATTCGACAATGGGAAGGTTTAAGTCCGTTTCCAAAACGTGGTGAAAGTGAATATGATGCCTTTGGTGTAGGCCACTCCAGTACATCTATCAGCGCTGCTTTAGGGATGTCTATTGCCGCTGTGAGAACTGGTTCCGGTCGAAAGTCTGTCGCGATTATTGGCGACGGCAGTATGACTGCTGGGATGGCTTTTGAGGCATTGAATCATGCCGGTGCTTTACATAACGATCTATTAGTTATCTTGAACGATAACAATATGGCAATTTCACCTAATGTCGGAGCCTTATCAAATCGTTTTGCACAGCTATTATCTGGAAAGTTTTATACTAGTGTTCGCAGTAACAGTAAGAGAGTGCTGTCAAATATACCTAGTGCACTTGAGATAGCGAGGCGTGCCGAAGAACATGTTAAAGGGATGATTAGCCCAGGGACATTATTTGAAGAATTTGGATTCAACTATATAGGGCCTATAGATGGTCATGATATGCACGCTTTAATTGCAACATTAAAGAATATTCAAGAACTTAAAGGTCCTCAATTTTTACACATTATCACTAAAAAAGGTAAAGGTTATGCGCCGGCGGAAGACGATCCAATCAAATACCATGGCGTGACGCCTTTTGACCCGAATAAAGGCATTATTTCTTCTGTTAAGCCGTTATCAGGGCCAACCTATAGTAAAGTATTTGGTGACTGGGCCTGTGATATGGCCAAGCAAGATCATCGTTTTGTAGCGATTACTCCTGCGATGCGCGAAGGTTCCGGCTTGGTTCAGTTTGAAAAAGAACATCCAGATAAATATTATGATGTGGCAATAGCAGAACAGCACAGTGTCACTGTTGCAGCTGGTATGGCATGCGATGGATTGAAGCCTGTTGTCGCAATTTATTCGACGTTCTTACAACGTGCATATGACCAATTGATACATGATGTCGTTGTTCAGAAATTACCAGTACTTTTTGCTATTGACAGGGCAGGCTGTGTTGGCGCCGATGGTCCGACACATAACGGTTCATATGATTTGAGCTTTATGCGTTGTTTGCCGGATATTGTGATTATGACACCTTCTGATGAAAATGAATGTCGGCAGATGCTATATACAGGCTACCAACTTGATCAACCTGTCGCTGTTCGTTATCCACGTGGCGCGGGCCCAGGTGTTGAAGTAGTCAAAGACATGCAGGCACTTCCTATTGGTAAGTCTGAGCTCAGGCGTAAGGGTAAAAGTCTGGCTATTTTGGCGTTTGGAACAATGGTTGAACCCTGCGAACGTATTGCGCAAGACCTCGATGCCACAATCGTGAATATGCGTTTTGTTAAACCTATTGATGAAATGCTTATTATCGATATGTGCGAAACTCATGAATTGATCATTACCGTTGAAGAGAATGCTATATCCGGTGGAGCAGGTACAGCAGTGAATGAGGTGATTGCAGCAAATCGGATCAAACAAAAAATTGCTAATTATGGTTTACCAGATAGGTTACTGCAGCATGGTTCTAGAGAGGACATGTTGAGAGACGCAAAGCTTGATTACGAAGGGATTCTTGATTTTATTACTGGGCGGATGAACGAATATGAGATGGATTATTTTGTTAGCAGTGCGTCTTAGTTAGATAAGAATTAATAAAGATTAATCGTTATTGAACAATCTTTTTCATTTCTTCAATAAATCTTTCTAAATCATTATTACTAATATCTCCCATACAAGAGATACGAAACAATGATTTGGCAAACCCACCTTGTCCGGCATAGATGATAAAGCCAGCGTTCTTTAGTTTATCGTGTAGTTCTTCATAACTGATACCCTCAGGTAGCAGGAATGAATTTAGTACACAGGAGGTTTCATTTCGTTCCAGTGAGGCTTTCATGTTTAATTCAAGCAAACCATTGCGAACAATGTCCATTCGTTGCCAGTATTGTTTCTGGCGTTTTCGCCAACCACCGGCATCGTTTAACTCATCTAATGCCTCGGCCAAGGCATAGAAGGTTTGTATTGATTGGGTGAAAGGTGTGCTATTGCTATCTTGTAGTTTCATATAGGTCACAAGATCAAGATAGAGTGTGCGGGCAGGAGTTGCCGACATTTGTGTTATCGCTTCTCTATTACTGATAACGAATGAAGTGCCGGGGACACCATGTAAACATTTATTTGCTGTTGCGGCGCAGGCAGCGATGTTCCATTCCTTGAATTTAATCTCTTCCGCACCAAAACTGCTAACGGCATCGAGCAAAAGTGGAATTCTCCCATGTTTATTAGAAAGTTCAGCAATGGCATCGATATCATTTAATCTTCCGGTGGTTGTTTCATGATGTACAACGGCAATATGGGATAGCTGTCTATTACATAGCAGCTCACTCTCTAACTTAGTCAGATCGATTTCCTCACCCCACTCATGATGAAGTATTACGTGTTCTATATTATGTGTTTTTGCTATGTAACTTAAGCGTTCACCATAGACACCATTTTCTATAATTAAGACCTTCCCATGTGAAGGCACAAGACTAGTTATCATACCCTCCATTGCCGAGGTGCCAGAGCCAGTAAAGACTATGCTAGTCCATTGTTCTTCTGGCAGTTGATAAATATTTAGTAGATCGGTTTTGATCTTATTTTGTAATTTAATAAATTCTTGTTCACGATGACACAGATCGGGCTTTAATAGTGCCTGACGAACACGCTCACTTAAAACAACTGGACCAGGATTCAGTAATATAGTCATGATTAAAAGCTGCTATTAATATGTTTCATCAGTCTATTCAATACTTTATTTGGTGTGATGTCGGGTCTAGGTAGGTCTCCTATTGTGCCAGATGCTATTCTTAGATGGGCGAATACTGGCCCGTCTTGTGGTCCTATATTAAATAGCTTATCAATTATGTCGATTTCATTACTGGATAGACACACACTGTAACCACTTGCCTCTGCTACCTTCAAAAAATCGACATTACCACCAACGGTAGCTTGACCACCGGTAGAATCATGAACTTCATTATTCAATAGTATGTGGATTAGATTGTGACCTGCATAACTACCAATAGTAGCAAAATTACCCATACGCATCAGACCTGCGCCATCACCATCAATAATAACAACTTTTAAATCAGACCTAGCTAAAGCAACACCTAAACCTAATGATGAAGCACAACCCATAGAACCCACCATATAAAAATGGTTGGAGCGATCATCGATGGCAAATAACTCACGACCGGTAAACCCTGTCGTCGCAATTAACACTGTGTTTGCTTTAGGTGTCCGTTCGATAATTCTTTGCAAGACCTTATTACGATTAAGAGTTGATGCATCGGGATTATATGATGAATGAACAAGCGTCTTTCGTGATGAAATATCTTTCACTGGATTTTTATATAACGCCTGTGGCGCGACTGTACCTTTTTCCATTATAAAGGCGTAAGGTCTTTGTTCTTTTTTCATATAATGATCTGCACGTTCTAGAGCTGGTCCTATATCTTCAACATTATTTGGAAATACTTCCCAAGGGACGCACATGGTGTCGAATAAATCTTTAGTTATTTGACCCATTAACTCATGTTGTGGCTCGTCTTTAATTCCAGGCTGACCACGATGAGTGCTTATAAGTAAATTTGGAATACGAAACACATAAGAAAGAGATGTTAACGGACTGATAGCGTTGCCTAGTCCTGAGTTTTGCATCATAACAACAGAACGCTGACCACCTATTGCTGCTCCTGCTGCGGTTGCTAATGCATCTCCTTCGTTAGCAGAGGAGACGTATTCCAATGTGTCATCGTTAATAACATAATTTATAAATGGTGTCAGGAATGAGCATGGCACACCCGTATAACGACTGAAACCGAATTCGCGTGCCGCTTCAATAAATTCTTTTGCTTCGATCAATTTCGCTCTCTTTATTTTATAAAGTCGCTAGCGCGATCTATATCATCCAATGAATTTACATCAAGCCAATGACCGTCTATATAATGAACATGGACTGGTTTCTCTTCTTGTATCAAATAATTTAACAAGTCAGGTATCGTAAGTTCATTGAAGTTTTTTGCTGACTTTAATTTTGTCAGCGCCGACTCTATCCATTCTCGGCCTTGTTTTCTGACACGCATCATCCCGATCCAGTAACCAGAAGGCTTTTTCTTAGAGGTATCAATTGAAGAAGATAGCTGTATTAATGTGACATCTTGCATAAACGGAGAACGATCATCATCTTTACTGCAATAGGCATAATCAGGATTGCCGGTTATATTTGGATTATCCAAAGCAGAATCAACGATAATGACGACTTCCCCATCTGTTTCAATCAAGTCTCTCAGAATATATTCCCGAAACAATAGATCGCTATAAAGAATCAACATATCGTCATTAAAATTTTCGTTTGCACAAATCAGTGTTTGTAGTTCATCACCTCTTTCGTAATCTTCATTGATACATTTCTCAATGCCGAGGAGATCTATCGCTTCCGCTTTATAACCTGCTATTACAGTAGATTTATTTATACCTACTTTTTTCAAGCCATCCATTAATCGACCTAGTAAGGTTTTACCGCCAATACTGATCATCGCCTTTGGTTTATCATGTGTCAGCTCTCGTAATTCACTGCCCCTGCTTGCAGCTAGGATGACGGCATGGACATCTGATTTTTGTACTAAATATCTATCTTGTGCCTGACTTAATTCATCAGCACCTTGTAACTGAAAGATATGATCAACACTGGCAATTTTATCTTCAATATCGGCTAGAGATTCTGAATCAAAAATAGCTTTACTAGTTTTTTCCATTTCATGAACAGAAGAGCGAATTAAATGATTGGCCCAAATAACCAAATTAATTCCTGCCTTACGAAAGGCATCTGTTGGTGTACTATAATATTTAGTTGGGACAATAACCAAGGGTGAGCGCTCAGCCCATTCTTTTGCAAAGGTGAGGATCTCATCTGGTCTGGAGAGTTTACTATGAATCAATACACCATCAGCACCGGCTTGACGATAGGCCTCTGCTCGCTTCAGTGCTTCATTTAATCCCCAGCCGGCAATCAGCGCTTCAACTCTCGCAACGATACTAAAATCATCATCGGATTGACTATCTTTACCTGCTTTAATTTTGCCACAAAATTCATCAATATCGGCCAAGGGTTGTTTGTTACCATCGATAAAGCTATTTGTTTTTGGAAATTGTTTATCCTCTATACAAACGCCAGCAATATCACGTTGTTCTAGTTTTACGACAAGTCGACGCATATTGTTGAAATTACCATAACCGGTATCACCATCTAACAAGATTGGAATGCTTGTTGCGTCAGACATAAACTCTAGCATGTCGACTACCTGAGTCCAGCTTGCTTCGTTGCTGTCACGCACACCAAATTGTGCTGATATGGCAAGACCACTACCCCAGATACCTTTAAAACCGGCACTTTCTACAATACTTGCAGAAATACCATTATGTGCTTCCAGAATGAATTCAAGTTCATTTGATTCAAGCAAAGAGCTTAGTTGTTTACACTTGCTAATTTTTTCACGACTATTTTTAGACATTTTTATATTTAGCTAATGATTAATAATTGATAGGTGATAATTTAGGGATTATCTCATTTTGGGCACGTTCAATATCTTCAGGAAAATCTATTTCGATCCAAGGAATGCCAGTAACATCTTCATAGCCAAATTGCTCGGGATATATTAATAATAGATCGCGAATTGCTTCTTCATACGGTGTATTGTTTTTGTTTTTTGCAAGATAGTCATTTATTCGCCCAAGCAATGATGTGCCTATTAGCTTAGTAAACTTGAAAAAGCCGACTGATTCACCTTGTATAGCGTAATCAAGCTTTTCATCGATATTTTTTCTAAACTCATTTATTTGAGCATTTTTATCAACACAAATTTTTACAGGTTCATTACCAGGGATAAAATCACGGTCGAGCAAAAGGCAGTTTTTTATATTCGTATTGATCAGACGAGTTATCATTTCATGACCATACAGAACATCAGCATCCATCAAAATAAATTCAGATTCATTGTATAGTGTTTCTTGTGCACAACTAAGGCTGATAATACTTCCTTCGGCATAACGATCATTATAAATATAGTTTATTGGTATTGTTTCATTGCTGAGATGAGTCTTTATCATTTCAGACTGATAGCCAGTGACTATTGTTATTTCTTCGATATGATTTGCCGAAAGAATTTCAATATGACGCTTTAATAGACTTTTCCCTTCAAACTTCAGTAATGACTTAGGTTGATTGGCAGCATGCATACCGAGTCTGTTACCAATGCCTGCGGCAAGAATAATAGCCTTCATAATCTTGTTATTTATACCTTTGTGTAAATGGTTCTTGAACCAAAGGACTTCAAGTCCCTCATTTGCAACTATCAGGAATAGTTGGATTGTATCATTGTTACAAAAAATGTCCTTATGTACATTTGCAGATGAAAATATAGTCATGAATAATATATGTTAATAAGCCATTATGAATGATTATAATCAATATAATTAGCCCTATAAATAAATATTACTGAGCAACTTGACGATGAGAGTATGTGATTCATTTGTCAAAGAGCAATGAATTATCGGTCAGGCAAGGTACTATTTTAGGGTAAGTCTTGATTAATTGCTGGCTTCATGGGTTATATTAAAATTGTAAGTAAGTATGCAAATACACAAAATTGTTTTTCATCTCTATGGCATGATTTCTGTAAAATCAAATCAACTAATATATCTTCGGCTAATACTTTCTTTTTTTATTTAATTCAAATTGAATATCTATTATTTTTTACTCGACTATCTATGCAGGTCATTAATTGAAAAATTTTTTGTAATTATATTCATGTACGTTTCTCGAACAATCAATTTTTACAAGAGTTATGTTGTTTATATAGATTGATTAGATTCTGTGTGGATGAGTCCATTCCTTTTGATGCTACCGTGTCTTCTAAATTATCATTAATCTTAACAGCAAGCTTTTTTCCTAGCTCGACACCATGCTGATCAAAAGAGTTAATATCCCAGAGTAGGCCCTGTACAAATGTTCTGTGTTCATAAATTGCAATCAAAGATCCTAGCGTTTTTGGTGTTAGCTTAGAATACAAAATAGTTGTACTTGGCTTGTTGCCGGGAAAATATTTTTTTGGGTCAGAGTTTTTTTCCCCTTGCATTAAAGCTTGACTCTGAGCAAAGCAGTTAGCAACTAATTGTGCATGATGCGTTTTATTTCCTTTTTTTGATAATGGCACAAGAAAATCAATTGGGACGAAATGAGTTCCTTGGTGGAGTAATTGAAAAAATGAGTGTTGAGAGTTTGATCCTGTTGAACCCCAGACAATGGGCATTGTTTTGTAATTAATGGGTTCGCCATTTAAATTAAATGATTTACCATTACTCTCCATAAAAAGTTGAGCGAGATAATCTGGAAAAAGTCTCAGTGATTCGTCATAAGGAATGAATGCGTGTGTTTGTGCATCAAAGAAATTGGAATACCAATAATCAACTAAAGCAAGGATAATAGGGATATTTTTTTCTATTGTTGTTTTAGAAAAATGTTCATCTACCTCATGGGCGCCAGAAAGCAAGTCTTCGAAGTTATTGAAACCAATTGATAATGCAATAGGTAGTCCAATTGAAGACCATAATGAAAAACGGCCGCCTACCCAATCCCACAACTCAAAAATATTTTCACTCGTTATACCAAATTCACGTGCCGCATCGAGATTATTAGAAACGGCTACAAAATGTTTTCCAATATCATCACACCCAATTTTTTGCATCCATGTTTTTAGCGTCCTCGCATTTGTTAACGTTTCTATTGTTTTAAATGATTTAGATGAAACAATGAATAATGTTGTTTCAGGATTTATTGATTTTTGTAGAGATTCGATTGTTTGATAATCAATATTAGATATAAAAAAGGATCGTAAGTCATCATGTCGATATTTTTCTAGGGCATCAACTACCATTTTCGGACCTAGATCGGAACCGCCAATTCCTATATTAACAAAAGTATCAATAGGTTTGTTTGTCCATCCACGATGAGTTTTGTCATGAACCTTTTCAACAAAAGCTTTAATTCTATTGAGCTCAGCATGAACTTTTCCAACGATATCTTTATTATCTACTTCAATTTTTTGTCTAATTGTAGCTCTCAGCGCTGTGTGTAGCGCAGCACTATTTTCTGTTGTATTAATCTTCGCACCAGCGAACATTGATCTTATAGATTCTTCAACCTTTGATGCTTTTGCAAACTTGAAAAGTAATCCTAATGTCTCATCAGTAATAATGTTTTTAGAAAAATCTATGTAAAGTGTAGATAGTTGTTGCATATAGTTTTTGCCACGGTGTTGATCATCCATAAATAAATCATGCAAATGGATATTATGACTTGCTTCAAAATGGACTGATAGTTGATGAAGGATCTCTTGCTTATCATTAGGAAGATTCATGCTTTTTATTTCTCAGCGTATTAATTAGTTCAAAGGTTCAGTTGGCTGATTTTTGAGTCGAATTATATTAATAAAATTCTAATCAGATAGACTAATGATCTAAATTATACACCGTAATGAACTAATATGAGCCTTAATTTATTGCAGATGAATATAATTAAGAATGATATTAAATATCAAAGCTATATATTCATTATTGATGTAATCATGTCACGTTGTATCAGAAATGTAATGCTCTAGTTGTTCAATAATAAATTCCTTTTCTGAAATTATGTTCTTGACAACATCAATAACGGACAAAAGACCTAAAGTTTTATTATTGTCCACTACTGGCAAATGACGTATGTGGTTGTTCGACATGATAATCATACATTCATCAATCGTTTGAGATGAGTTGACTGTTTTTAAATCAGAAGTCATTATTTCACTAACATTTATTTCAGATGAACTTCTATTGTTTAAGATAACTTTTCTAGTGTAATCCCTCTCTGACATAATTCCGACTAGATTATCGTTTTCCATGACTAGTAAGGCACCGACTTCTTTTTCATTCATCATCTTTATTGCATCAATGACGAGAGAATTTGGTGTCACCGAAAAAACATCATTTTGTATAGTATTTAGTAGCTGGCTAACTGTCGTAGTCATGTTTATCTCTTTTTTTCACAAAGTCGAAAATGATAGACGCGCTTGTGTTTGTATTCCAGTATAGTACGCCTGATATTGAAATCAATATAGATATATTAATATTTCGCTTTAATTTAAATTACTTTGTTAAATTTGATATATTACATTTTTGTTGTATCGCACACTAAGTGAATTCATTTAAATTTTAAAGATAGGCATAACAATCTCATGACTGACAACATGCCAGAAAAAATTGGAAAATATGAAGTTCGAAATGAGATCAATCGCGGGAGTATGGGAGTCGTTTATCTTGGACACGATCCTTACGTAAATCGACATGTTGCTTTGAAGCTCGCATTTCTAGACTCACTTAATGAACCAGAGTTTGGTGAGCGATATCGTAAAATGTTTTTTAATGAAGCTCATACTGCTGGTTTACTAACGCACCCCAATATTATTAATATTTATGATGCTGGTGTAGATGGTGACAATTGTTATATTGTTATGGAATATATTGAAGGTGGTAATACACTTAAGCCATATTGTGATTCCAATATGTTATTACCTATCAATAAAGTCGTTGAAATAATATTTAAATGTGCAAGTGCACTTGACTACGCACATCGACAAGGGGTTGTACATAGAGATATTAAACCTTCAAATATACTTTTTACGCCCGACCAAAATGTAAAGATTGCGGATTTTAGTATTGCTCATATATATAACGCAGATTCAACGACGACACAGGTGGGTGGAATGATGGGGTCGCCAAGATATATGTCTCCGGAACAACTTAAAGAAGAATACATAACTAACCAGAGTGATATTTTTTCATTAGGTGTGGTCATGTATGAGTTGTTGACAGGACGACAACCATTTGCTGCAAATAGCTTTTCAGGATTGGTAAATAGTGTATTAAATGATGAGCCGCCGCCAATGAATAACTATCGGAATAATCTGCCTGAAGCTTTAAAAGAGATCGTAAATAAAGCTTTGAACAAAGATCTTTCTAATCGCTACAAGATGGGATTAGATTTTGCTGCAGATCTTACTAAAGCATTTGATATGTTGGGGAAGCCTAGAGAAGATATTTTTGTTAAAGAAAGATTTAATGCTGTCAAAACATTAGAATTTTTTGCTGATTTTGACGACACAGAAATTTGGGAAATTTTACATGCTAGTACATGGAAAGCTTATCATACTAATGATGATATTATTGTTGAAGGAGATATAGATGATTGTTTTTATGTCATCGTTAATGGCAGTGTTGAGGTGACGAAAAATAGATCAGTCATTCGAAGGTTGGAAAAAGGCGATTGTTTTGGTGAAATGGGTTATCTATCTAAAACTAAGCGAACTGCCACTATCAAATCACTTGATTGTACGTCGATAATGAAAATTAATTCAACAGTGATTAATCAGGCATCAATAAATTGCCAGGTACGATTTTACAAGGTTTTTTTGAGAACCTTAATAAATCGACTATCTGAAACTACAGAAAAGATATCTCAGGAGGTCTGATTAATATCAGGGTATTAGGGGATAATGGGACAATATAGAATTAATTTATTGGATATCCTTTATATGGAGGGTTCCAATGCTTGTAATGTGATTTAATAAAACATCTTATTTAATTGGACAATAATTTCTCATATGTTGGTTAAAGATATTAACTTTTAAATGAGCATGCAGTTAGAAGTTATTGTTGAAAATAGTAAAAATTAAAAACCTAAAACTTATAGGCTGAGAATGCTAAAGAAGATATAATATTCTTGATGTTTCAAGTAATAACGAAATATATATATAACTTATATTACCTGTGTAAAGTATTAAATTTAGTGTCCCCAACAGGAGTCGAACCTGTAATCTACTCCTTAGGAGGGAGTTGCGTTATCCAATTACGCTATGGGGACATATGAAGTATATCCACACTCTAATTTTAGCCATACTTTAGTTGCGCATCCAGTGTTATCTGTCAATTAAGCTACTCAAGATCCTTATAATTCTACAAGTATATAAATAATACAATATACTAAAAGAAACAGGTCATAGTTTAAATCACGAATCAGGATTGGATGGTTATATTCAACTCAGCTAATAATGTATTTTACTTTCATCATGATTATTATTTTGAAATGGTAAAGTAATCAAAATCAACAAAGGCATAACAAATATGTACGATACATCATCTTTACTCAATCAAAGAAAATTTCCAATGATTAAGCGAAAGAGCCTAACTACGCTACAAATCAATATTGGCTTGAAGTGTAATCAGCAGTGTTTTCATTGCCATGTTAATTCGAGCCCCAAAAGAAAAGAAAAAATGTCTAATGCCACTATTAAGGCAATTAAGCTATTTCTAAAAAATAATAATATTGAATCACTTGATATCACTGGTGGTGCGCCAGAACTTCACTCAGAATTCAGATCTCTTATAAAATATGCGCGTGAAAATGATGTGCATGTTATAGATCGGTGTAATCTGACTATTTTAGAAGAGCCAGGGATGGAATACCTTGCGCAATTTTTAGCAGATTATGAAGTAGAAATTATAGCTTCTCTACCTTGCTATGAACTAGAAAATGTTGATAAACAACGAGGTGTAGGTGTGTTTGAGAAAAGTATCAGGGGTTTGAAAAAATTGAATAAAGTAGGTTATGGACATTCAAATTTGGAGTTACCTTTGAATTTAGTATTTAATCCTCAGGGGGCAGCATTGCCACCACCACAAGATTATCTGGAACGAACTTATAAAAAAGAATTATTGGAGAGGCATGGAATTAAATTCAATAAACTTTTTACATTATGTAATATGCCAATAAACAGATTTGGAAGTACCTTGGTATCCAAAAATCAATTAGATGACTATATGAGAATGCTTACGGGTTCGCATAGGGAAGAGAATCTAAGAGATGTGATGTGTCGTAGTTTAATCAGTGTTGACTGGCAAGGTTATGTATATGATTGTGATTTTAATCAAATGTTGAATATAAATTTAAATGATGCCGAAGAAAAAATATCGATTTCTGATTTGGTTGGTAATGATATTGAAGGTGATATAATTGCAGTGCGGGATCATTGTTATGGTTGTACGGCAGGGCAAGGTAGTAGCTGTAGCGGTGCATTAACTGCTTGAGATTATATGCAAAAAAAAATATCTATTATAATCCCAACACTAAATGAAGCCGACCAAGTTGAACGACAGCTGGCTAAGCTTCAGACGTTACGGAAAAATGGTCATGAGGTGATTTTAGTAGATGGTGGCAGTATTGATGGTACAGTTTCATTAGTAATATCATTATGTGATCAAGTTTATGAGTCTCAACGATCACGCTCAATTCAAATGAACTATGGAGCAAGAAAAGCGACGGGAAAATGTTACGTATTTTTACATGCTGATACAATTCTTCCAGATGACATTATTCAGTTTTTGTTGAAGATTAATAATATTGAAGAAAAATGGGGCAGGTTCGATATAAGTCTGTCAGGAAGACACTGGCTATTCCGTGTTATTGAGTCATTTATTAATTGTCGATCAAGTTTTACAGGTATTGTTACAGGTGATCAGGTTATTTTTATTGGAGAGGAATTGTTTTCCAGAGTGGGAGGATATCCAGAAATAGCTTTAATGGAAGATATTGCTATATCTAGTTTGTTGATTAAATTTTCAAAGCCAATTCGAACTAGAAAAAAGGTAATCAGTTCTAGTCGACGTTGGGAAAAAAATGGAATATTTAAAACAATTATAACAATGTGGATATTAAGATTATTATATTTCTTTGATTATGATATTAATAAAATAGCAAGATACTATGGAAAATGAATTTTCTAGAGGAGCTCTCTTAATCTTTACAAAAGCACCTGTGCGCGGACATGTTAAAACACGATTAATCCCAAGCATTGGTCTAGAGCATGCTACTTCGATATATCAAGAAATTTTAACAAAGACGCTAAGCACGGCAAGAAAATCTAATTTTTCTTCTATACAGGTATGGGTTGATGGTGGGGTTGAGCATGCTTATTTTAAGCGTTTAAAAAGTAGGCATAAGGTTAAATTTTACAAACAGAAAGGTAAGGATTTAGGAGTACGAATGATGAACGCCTTTAAAATTGCTTTACGTCAATATTCTCATGCTGTTTTAATTGGTGGAGACTGTCCTTCATTAGAATATTTAGATTTAATAATGGCAAGTGACTATCTTAAGAACAATACAGATGTAGTCTTAGGCCCTGCAATTGATGGCGGTTACTATTTGATAGGTTTAAATAAAAACAATGCTCAAATATTCACAAATGTAAAATGGGGTAAAAGCGGAGTGTTTGCTCACACTTGTGAAAATATAAGTGCTCTAGGCTTGAAGCTTGACTTGTTGCCAGAGCGTTGGGATGTTGACCGAACTGTTGATTTACTACCTTACTTCAAGATGAAACGAAAAAACGCCACTCTTTACTACTAAACAACAAACCTGTTTCGACAAGTGTCAGTGAAATGACAGAATGTTGAGTCTGTTCTTCATTTGTGTGGTCATCAGTATTTGATGTTTATGGTGAATCTCAATGTCAAGATTAACGATTAAATCAATTAGTAAATAGGTCATATTTGATGTGAATGCCCTACACTTTTAGCAGATAAATAGTTTCTATAAGAACCAATACTCAAGTTTATTTTAACTTTCTGTAACGCATTGCGTAGACATACTTTATTCTATAATCTCCGATACGGTAGAGAAGGAGAGGTGTCCGAGTGGTTTAAGGAGCACGCTTGGAAAGCGTGTATACGTTAATAGCGTATCGAGGGTTCGAATCCCTCTCTCTCCGCCATTACTATGAATAAACCATAAACTTTCATTATACATACCCAAAGGCATACTCCAAATAATTAACTGTAGTTTGTGTATTGTTATATTGAGTAACGTGTTTGTGCCGTGAAAAATAATTGGTCTAGTCGAAAAATCGACTTCTGCTAACCACACCTCCGGGATCCCCCCGTGTTCTGAAAAACGCATAGGCACCATCTACATAGCATTTTGGATGGGTGATTTTAGTTTTTGTACATCTGCTTACTATGATAGTTTTAGAATGAGAAAGACAAATATTAGGACCACTATAATTTTGTATTTTTTATACGAATAATACAGTCAATTGTAGCATGCTGGAAATCCATAAATTCATTCGGTTTACATCCAATAACTTTTGGATCAAATGACCCCAAAACATCAATTTCTAATTGGTTGGCTAATTTCCTTATTAAAGGCTCGACGACTTCCATTGTTAGTCTGTTTTTCGAATTAATGTTAGCCCATACATTTGGATGGTAGGGAGTAAGAAGAAAAACTGGAGTAACACCTTTGTTAATTAGAGAGCGTATGTGTCTACGATATAGATCTAATGCATTAAGATCATAGTATGTGCCTTCCGTAAGATATGTTGGTTCTATCAACGGGATTGGAAAAACTTTCGAATTATCTATTTTTTTTGCAGAATAGATGATACTTCCATCAGGTAACAAAACAGAGTCTTCTAATCCAACCTCTTCGTCAAAAGAAGGAGCATCCTTGATTGATTCTTTGCCATTAGCGGCCAAAAACATTGCTTTTTTTATAGATCGAATCGTATATTCAAGACTTAATAGATTTGATAGTTTAGCACTGTTGAACTTGTCAGAGTTTGTCGTGAGTGTATCAACCTGTTCCAACTCCTTCAATGCATTCATATATACATCTGGGTACGCATTCTGCCAAGCTAAGCCTTTACCAATATGGAATACCCAAGGATCTATACAAAAAATAATTTTATTTGGTTTTTGATTAGAGTTGGTAGCAGCAAAGGAAAGTGCAATATGATCTTCAAGTAGAGCACCAGAAACTGCGAGATTAAAAATCTTTTCGCACATTTCTGCCAAGGAACTTTTTTTTCGAAAACTACTCAATTGCATTGCGTGGCTGCTACCAATTATCACGCAGTCAACTTCACCAACTGATTGCGCTAATTCAATCTTAATCTTTCGATCATTCCATGAATGAGATTTGAAAAATAAGCCATGATGAGATTGTATCAATCTATTAGCGTATTCCTTCGAGCTATTACTGGATACCCTGTAAATTCCTGCAGGGTCATACACAATGTTGACTGAAACAGCTGCGGACAACACTAATGTAGCAAACAATCCTAATATTATCAGATAGCGTTTCGACATTGTTCAGAACTGAAAATATAGGAATTGGCTCGTCTTTTTAAGATTCAGCAAAGCAAATCCTAAAACAAGCCCAGCCATTACTGCCCATACCTTGGTAGGACGCCAACTCAACCAACTTATCTGACGCTCATTCCGACTTGAGTCCAATGCAAGTGAGTAATGGGTGAGCCATTGCTGAACATTGGGCAATATCCAGACAACAAATAACCCTCCAACAAGCCAACAGATAGTAACCTTTCCAGCACCACCACCTATTAATGGGGCCAAACCATTAAAAATGATGTAATCGCTCCGTACCATGTGGCTCAGGAATGGGTAAAACTGATTGGGTAAACTAATCCCATTCAGCCCTATCATGCCCGATAAAATACTCATTGCTGCATCCATATTTTCCGCACGGAAAAACACCCATGCAGCCGTTACCGCTATAAAAGTCAAAAAAATCATAAATATATGGGCAAATTTTCCTAATGGCACGGCGCTTGTTCCAATCAGTGTACGCCAACTATGGTTGAGCACTAAGTACGCACCGTGCAACCCTCCCCAAATAATGAAATTCCACCCAGCACCGTGCCATAAACCGCCTAGAAGCATGGTTGCCATTATATTCCGATAGCGGATGAATTTACCATGACGGTTGCCCCCGAGAGGTATGTAGAGATATTCTCGTAAGAATGCGGACAATGTTATGTGCCAACGCCGCCAGAAATCAATAATATTTGAAGCTTTGTAAGGTGAATTGAAGTTCAGCGGAAGACGAATATTGAACATGCGCGATAAACCTATAGCCATATCCGAATATCCTGAAAAATCGAAATACAATTGCAGGGAGTAAGCTAGTGCCCCAAACCAAGCTTCAAAAAACATTGACTGCTCACCACTAGCAGCGCCATTAAAAACCGGTGTGGCATATAAGGCGAACTGGTCTGCAAGTACAACTTTTTTGAATAACCCAACAGCAAAAATTGTAATGCCAATAGCCAAATGATCATAATTTAGTTTATATACCCAATCTTTTGCAAACTGAGGCATCATTTCCTTATGGTGGACAATCGGGCCAGCAATTAACTGAGGAAAGAAAGTGACAAATAAACAATAATGCAGAAAATTATATTCTCTTGTTTTTCCTTTATATGCATCGACTAAATAAGCTATTTGCTGAAAGGTAAAAAAAGAAATTGCCAAAGGTAAAATAATGGTCTTTAAATTAAAGTCTAATCCAATTGCCAGGTTCAAATTATCTACAAAAAAATTGGCGTATTTAAAATAACCGAGAAGTACAATATTCCCAGAAATCCCAATAAAAAGTAATGATTTCTCATGGGACCAGACCTTCTTTACTAACATCACTCCAATCGAATAATTAAACAGAATCGAGAATAGTATTAATCCAAGATAAGCAGGATTCCACCATCCATAAAAAAAAAGTGAGGCACCCACTAACCAAGAAATAGCAATTCTATGATGCCCTTTCTTGCCAATCATAAAAAAGCCAATCAATGTAAATGGTAAAAATAGAAAGATGAATGCGTAAGAGTTGAAAAGCATATTTTTATTATATCTAACGACCTCTAAATTGTAACGCAACATCTTTCGGTATGAAAAAAATAAGAAGTGAAGTGTTGAATAATGGAACACTATGCGTATTTTGATAGTAAGGAACATACTTCATAGGAACTAAGACTCAGAAGGATGGGTACTAACTGATTTAGAAATGGACCATCTTTTTGGTAAGGATTTAGTTCTCTCAGTTTTACTGAAAACATCTCTTGCTGCTGTGACTGTTGTAAATAACAATTAGCTTAATCTAGCTGTATTGCCAATAAGTTACTATAACGATGAAGAGCTGTTTTTTGTAAATTAATTCTGTAGCTTATGTTGGATTGTAAGCTTCTTAATCGCTTTACTTCCTCGAGTCTTTTCGTTATCTATTACGACATATGTAAAGGACATACCAGAAAAAATATTTCTTGAAATAGCATTCAATTTAGATTTACCAGCAATGAAAGTTCTTCATTTTTTTGTAGATAAATATCAATCCGTCTTTACACACAGAAGACATAAATGGTTAAGAAGAGGTATAAAAGTATATGCAGAGGTATTTATGGCACTTTTACATAAAAAATATCTGAGTTGGCTTATCTATAATAGTTAAGAAAAGTGATGTTCTTTCTAAGGTGCCAACATAAAACGTATCCTGAGAATCAAGGTAACTAGGATGTGCTGTTTCTATCCTCAGAATTATTCTCTAAGAGTAATCCATTTCCTGTTCTTGAGTGTAGTAAAATTTGTCGATATGTCGTAACATTTTGATGTAATAAAATTATACAGATTGTGTAACAGAAGGTTGTCTAAATTAGGTGAGATTCCCTATATTTTCTCAATTTTAGCGAAATTAATAGAGATACTGGATAACTCTAGACTGTAACCACTGCCATATTCTGTATGCGACTAATTGAATAAAATTATATTTCTAGATTTAGATAATGATCCTATATTTGATATTCAGATACTATATGAATATAGAGTAACTGTGATTTGTAATGAACGCAGATTCAATTATATTATAAATATTAAGATGCTGGGTCGATTATTCTAATGAGATAAAAGGATTTACTGCTATACATTACGTATAAAGGCTTTTTCGATAACTTCATCAATTATAAATTTACTTCACACAATGCCAAATATATTTAAATTTTTGTATCAACTCTATATAGCCTTATTTTATATATTTTTTGTCGCGAACACCTATGCCTACGAGAATGATGTCAATGCATCATCTTGTGAAGAACGACAGCAATTTACCTTTAGCTGGCAATTTAATACACACTGCGACATGGTCCCAAGAGGTGGAACCACTCATGGAACAAAAATATCTTTGGATCCAAGCCCACATCAAGGCTGGTTAGATCTAAAAGAAAAAGGGCTATCGAAGTTTGAAAAAGATCGAAGAGCTATATTAGCTATGTCCGGGCCTTATCGCACAAGTTTTGATTTTATTGAAATAGTCGGTTATATCCCTAGTTTCCGCCCAGACAAACCATATCAATCTTGGGGGACTGAATATGTTTACGTAGTTGAAGATCAGGACGATTTTATTAGCCTGCAACATATCATGGTTATGTATGTAAAAACCAACGATAAAATTTCAGAGCCAATAGTAATGAAACATTGGCGTCAGGATTGGCAATATGAGAAACAAGAAATTCTTAGCTACATTGGCAATAACACATGGAAAAAGGTAAGTCTGTCAAAAGAAGAAATTAATGGTAACTGGTCACAAGCTGTTTATCAGGTTGAAGATTCTCCTCGATATGAATCATTTGGTCGATGGGAACATAACTCTGATTTTTCCACTTGGCTGAGTGCAAAGACGTGGCGTCCCCTGCCTCGACGCGAATACAGTGTCCGTGATGACTATCAGATTCTCGATGGCTTTAATCGTCATACTATAGTGCCGAGCGGTTGGGTTCATGAACAGGAAAACTACAAATTAGTCCTAAATTCCAATGATAAATTTAAACAAAAAAAATCTTATTTATCTAAGGAGTTAGGTTTAAATCGATATGAACGAATTGTCGAACATGATTTCACTCCGGGTCACCGTTATTGGGAAAAAACCAACTCTTACTGGCGAGATGTACGAATTATATGGTCAGAACTTATTCATAAAAAATCAGTGCTAGTGATGGAGAAATTAGTAGATGGACAACCTCTTTTTATCAACCTGTTCGATTACGCGGAAAAATTACAAATTCAGCCATATGATTCTGAAAAGGGAAAAATATTTATACGTAAGACTCTAACCGATTATATAAAGATTCATGCTTCCTAGATTGAGAATAAGAGTTACGCCATAACTTTTTTTAATGCATAGGCTTTATCACTATAAATCGTTAATGGATGATTTTAGCCTGTTCGATTAGACGAATATTTATTTGAATACGTTCTAGGGGATTGTCTTTGCTATCTCGTTTTTGTGAAACAATCTTGTCTACGATTTCTATACCTTCAGTCACTTCACCAAACACAGTATATTGTCCATCAAGAAAGTTTGAGTCCTTCACAACAATAAAAAATTGAGAGCCGGCACTGTTTGGATCTTGGGAACGTGCCATCGAGAGGACGCCTCTTTTATGGGGACGTTTATTAAATTCAGAAGGGATTTCGTAATCAGGGCCACCTGTACCGTAGAGTGATTTGTCTGTACCTTTTGTTAATGGATCTCCTCCCTGAATCATAAAACCTGGAATGACGCGATGAAAAATAGTCCCGTCATAAAATCCTGATCCTGCTAATGTTAAAAAATTATCGACATGTTTAGGCGCATCATCAGGGAAAAATCGAAGTTCGATATTACCAAATTTCGTTTCGATGACGCTTGTTGGTAATGATTCCTCAGCAAAGACAAAAGCAGATATTATCAGAAGTAAAAAACCAATATTGAAACGACAAATATTTTTTGTATTAATAAAAATCATAGACAAAGTATATTCCATTTAAAGATTAGGATGTTTTCCAACTTATGATATAAAGAAATAATTTTTAGTTCAATAATAAAACTTTATATCAATTATGCTAATACGTATTATCATTAACAATTATGCAAGATTTAAACAAATTACTTGATATAGATAAAAATTTAATCTGGCATCCTTATAGTGCCATGTCTTCTGACTTACCGATTTACCATGTTGACTCTGCCAATGGTGTGCGTCTAAAACTCAGTAATGGACAAGAACTGATTGATGGGATGTCATCTTGGTGGAGTGTTATTCATGGCTATAATCATCCAGCAATGAATCAAGCTTTAGAACGACAGCTTAAGGATATGGCGCATATCATGTTCGGTGGTTTGACTCATACGCCCGCAATTAGACTAACTGAAAAGATAATAGACATCACCCCCGAACCTTTAAATGCTGTCTTTTACTCCGATTCTGGTTCAGTTGCAGTTGAAGTTGCGATGAAGATGGCGATTCAATATTGGCATGCTAAAGGAAAAACAAAGCGACAACGATTTATCAGTTTACGTTCGGGATATCATGGTGACACCTTAGGTGCGATGTCAGTATCTGACCCTGAGACAGGCATACATAGCTTGTTTTCTGGCATGCTTCCCAAACAGATATTTATCGAACAACCTCAATGTCGCTTCGGTGAGCCTTGCACAGATAATAATATTGCAGTACTCAAGAAGGTATTAACGGAATATGGAAAACACTGTGCGGCTTTGATTATAGAGCCGATAGTACAAGGTGCGGGTGGAATGTGGTTCTATTCGGCAGATTATTTAGTGAAAGCTCGTAAATTATGTGATGAACACGATTTGTTGCTAATCTTCGATGAAATAGCGACAGGGTTTGGTCGAACAGGAAAATTATTTGCCTGCGAACATGCTAATGTTGTTCCCGATATAATGTGTCTTGGCAAGGCTTTGACTGGTGGATATTTGTCTTTAGCAGCAACATTAACAAAACAAGAGATATATCTAACAATTGACGGAGGTGACCCTGGGGTTTTTATGCATGGGCCTACTTTTATGGCGAATCCACTGGCTTGTAGAGCGGCACTTACTAGTATCTGTTTATTACTAGAGTCTAAATGGCAAGTAAATATTAATCGAATTCAACAATTATTAGAGAAAGGATTGGCTCCTTGTCGTAATTCATCTAAGGTAAATGATGTCCGTGTTTTAGGTGGCATTGGGGTTGTAGAATTGAAAAAACCAGTTGATATGTACACAACAGTACCAAAATTTGTAAAAGCAGGAGTTTGGATACGTCCTTTTGGTAAGTTAATATATGTTATGCCTCCATACATCATTAGTGATGCAGACTTAGCAACTTTGACTAGTGTCATAGTCTCTGTCATTGATGATAGTTAGAAAATTCTTATTTTAAATAAACACGATGTCCAAATGATTTTGCAGTTGGTACCATCCTTACTTGTTCAATGGTGGCCTTTACCGGTCCCCTCGCAACACGAAATTGTGAATCCCGCCAGGTCCGGAAGGAAGCAACGGTAGCAGTCGATGTGTGTGACGGGGTAGGGACGGTATAGGCCGCCTCCATTTTTTTATACAGTATTTGTATGTCATTTGTGAAAATTCAAAACGTTTCGCGGCTATGGGTTTCCTTATGTATAATGAGGATAAATCATGATGTTATTTTAGTGATAATTAAACAACAAAAAAACAAAAACCTATGACTTATCAGGTGCTTGCACGAAAATGGCGGCCAAAATCATTCCAAGAAATGGCCGGACAATCACATGTTTTAAAAGCATTGACTAACGCGCTAGACCAAGATCGTTTACACCATGCTTATTTGTTTGCTGGTACACGTGGAGTGGGCAAGACAACCTTGGCTAGAATTCTGGCTAAATGTCTAAATTGTGATACTGGTGTAAGTTCGACTCCTTGTGGAATATGTAATGCTTGTGTTGCAATAGACGAAGGTAGATTTGTTGATTTAATTGAAGTCGATGCCGCATCTCGCGCCAAAGTAGAGGAAACACGTGATTTGATGGATAATGTCCAGTACGCTCCAAGCATTGGTAGATATAAAGTTTATCTCATTGATGAAATCCATATGTTTTCTAATCATAGCTTCAATGCCTTACTAAAAACACTTGAAGAACCACCACCGCATGTTAAATTTTTACTGGCAACAACTGAACCTAAAAAATTACCCATTACGATATTGTCGCGATGCTTACAATTTAATTTAAGTCATTTAACTAATCATCAAATTACGAAACAGGTTGAAATGATATTGGGGCATGAAAAGATAAATTTTGATTTTGAATCAGTAGAGCATATTGCTCGTGGCGCGACTGGAAGTATGCGCGATGCGCTAAGTTTATTAGATCAAGCGATTGCTTATTGTGGTGGAATTTTGGAAGAATCTCAGGTCCGCGCTATGATGGGAACGGTCAACAGCAGTGACTTGAATGGTCTTATTCAGGCATTGATTGATGCTGATCCAGAATCATTGTTAAGCACAATAGAATCTATTGCATTACAAAACCCTGATTTTGATGCTTTGTTGGCAGAACTATTAAGCCTGCTACAAAAAATAGCAATAATACAAATATTGCCAGCAAATTCTAGCAACCCAATAAAAGATAATCCTATATTAGTTGATTTTGCTAATGTGATGAATAAAGAAGACACTCAACTTTATTATCAAATAGGTATGATGGGGCGTAAAGATATTCATTTTGCCCCGGATGTTAAGTCAGGCTTTGAAATGGTTATGATAAGGATGTTGGTATTTAAACCAAACATAGAAAATGAACCAAAATTTCAAAAATCAAACACTAAAACACCAACTGAAGTTCTAGCAAAGAATTCTGTGACACCAATAGCAACACAGAAAGCAAAGGAGAATAAAACATCAATAAAAAAAATAACGTCCAATAATGAATGGAAAAAAATCACTGAAAAAATGGAGCTGGCTGGACTGGTGAAAGAATTGGCTGAAAATTGTGTATTGAAGGCACATGTTGATAATCGTATAGCGCTAGCATTATCACCAACACAAGAACACTTACTACTTAATCAAAATCAAAGAGATCGTTTTGAGCAAGCGATTCAAACTCATTTTGGACAAAATGTTAAATTAGTGATTCTGCTGGAAGACTCAACAAATGAAACACCTTCCGAAACCAATGCTCGAGTAAAGAGAGAAAAACAAAAAGCGGCTGAAAATTCTTTAAAAAACGATCCAACAGTTAAGTCATTAATGGATACATTTGATGCATCAATTGATCAAGATTCAATTCAACCACAATAAAATATATTTTTAAATATGGGGAAATAAAACGATGAAAGGTGGTATGGGAAATATCATGAAACAAGCTCAGCAGATGCAGGGTAATATGGAAAAAGCACAAAAAGAACTTGCTGATACAGAAGTCATAGGTGAATCAGGAGCAGGTTTGGTTAAAATTACAATGAATGGCCGTCATGATGTAAAACGTGTTGTTATTGATCCCGAGCTTATGAATGATGATAAAGAGATGCTTGAAGACCTTATTGCTGCAGCTGTAAATGATGCGAATCGGCGGGTAGAAATAATGACACAGGAAAAGATGGCTAGTGTTACCGCTGGAATGGATTTACCAGCAGGAATGAAACTTCCGTTTTAATCTTTTGATAAAAATTCAGTTAGTAGTCTTATGATTCAAAAATCCTTGTTAGAAAAATTGGTTGAAGCGTTGCGTTGTATGCCTGGGATAGGAAAGAAATCAGCCCAACGTATCGCATATCAGTTATTACAAAGAGATCGTGATGCTGCAAAGCACCTATCTAGACTCTTGGGAGAGGCAATGGAAAAAATTGGACATTGTGAACGTTGTCGCACCTACACTGAAAATACATTATGTCAACTTTGTGAAAATAAAAAACGTGATGATAGTATTCTTTGTATCGTAGAAAATCCATCTGATGTTGACTCAATTGAAGAAGCAAATTATCGAGGACGATATTATGTTTTACTTGGGCATTTGTCGCCGTTAGATGGAATTGGACCTGATGATATAGGTCTAAATGAATTGCCAAGATTATTAGATGATGAAGAATTAAATGAAGTGATCCTTGCAACGAGCAGTACTGTTGAAGGAGAGGCCACAGCACATTTTATCAGCGAAATGGTAAAAGTACGTGGAAAAACAGTCTCCAGGATAGCACATGGAGTGCCTATGGGTGGAGAGCTTGAATACGTTAATAGTTTGACAATCGCTCATGCAATAAATGGACGAAAAGCGATCTGATGATTAGTTGTTTATAAATAAGTTAAAGTGACATATTTGTTCTTCTAAATTGGAGTACATCATATTTTAAGAATGTAATATGAACTTACTGCTAATGATGATGATATGTAAGTCAAAAAAACAAGATTATTTTCAAGTAAACGTATAAAGCTAAATTTTTTACGAAATATCTCTCATTTTATAGGTCGGCACGGCTAGTTTCTTGGCCTTGGACTATTACCATTTCTTTGTTTAAGAGTTTACCGTGTCGCTATGGACTTTGACAATAGCAGTACTATTCTTAAAAGAAGTTGTAACTATAAAAAAGATAATAGCCGTTTTATTTGGAATGGCAGATATCTTAGTTATATTAAAACCAGGTATTGAAATAATTGAACTGACATCACTTGTTGTTTTGATTGCAGTTATTGGATATGCAGTTTCACATGTTACTACCAAATCATTATCAAACACGGAGTATTCATTAACAGTTTTGTTTTATATGTGTCTTGTACAGTCAACAGTTAGTTTTTTATTGACTATTAATAATTGAATATTTCCTGATTTGAAACAATGGCTATGGTTTGGGATAGTTGCTATAGTAGCTTTAATAGCGCATCACTCTATTACTAATTCGATGAAACTATAGGAAGCGGTAATTGTAGTAACTCTAGATTTCTTGCGACTGTCATTGATCGCTATTATCGGCGTCATTTGTCATGATGAGGCATTTGAGATTGTATTAATTTTAGAGGGGGTGTTTAATACTGTTTGACAATTTGATGAATTTGAACATACAAAAATAATAATAAATATAACAAAGTTAGTTATAGTCTTGATTTGAATTCATAACATTGCGCTGATGTATTACTTATTACCATTTATTTTCCTTGATTGAAATGATAAAAGGAATCGTTTAGATAAGTTGTAACTTGATCTGTCTCCTCTTCAAACCACATTAACTCAGACATTAACTCACATTGAACGACACGTTCATGTAGTAACGGATAGCTTTGAATTTTGCTTTCTTTTCGAGTGTAGAGAGAATGTTCATGACAACGTACACAATTGTCGTTGTGTAGTATCTTGCCATTTTCACTATCAAAAGCATATGCTGTTGAGTACAACAATGTGAAAACCATGAAGTTTAATAAAGTTCTGTAAAGTAAATTCATGTGAACTTATTCATCAAGTGCGCGATTCTAATTGGTGCTGGTGGGTGTGAATCATGGAATGATGAATATAATGGATCAGGTGTTAAAGTGTTTGCATTCTCACGATATAAGCTGACTAATGCTGTAATTAAGTTTTCTGTTTGTGCTTGGCTTGCTGCGAAATCATCAGCCTCAAACTCGTGTTGGCGAGAAATAAACGAGAACATTGGTTGTAGAAAAAATGTAAATGCAGGCGAGGCTAATAAAAATAATATTAACGCCATATAATTAGATGCTTCATCTACTCCAAGACCATTATAGAACCAGGACTCGTTAATCAACCAACCAAGTAACGCCAAGCCAATCAGAAAAACAGCTCCCAATATCGATATGCGCTTACGAATATGATTACATTTGAAATGCCCAAGTTCGTGTGCCAGAACAGCTTCAATCTCATCGTAACTAAGTTCGTCGACTAAGGTATCAAAAAAGACAATGCGTTTATTTGCACCAAGTCCTGTAAAGTAGGCGTTGCCATGTGTCGAACGAGTGGAACCATCCATAACGAAGATACCCTGACTTTTGAATCCATTACGAGTAAGTAGATTTTCAATACGTGTTCTTAATTCTTCATTGTCCAAGGGCCTAAATTTATTAAAAATGGGTGCTATAAAAGCAGGGTAAGCCCACATCATGATGAGACTAAAACTCAACCATGTCGCCCAAACATAAAGCCACCAATGACTACCACTATTTTCCATAATCCAAAGCACAAGCAGTAAGATTGGTGTACCGATCAATAGTCCTACTACAGCATTTTTAAGTAGATCAGCGATGAATATTTTTGATGTCGTTTTATTGAAACCAAAAATTTGTTCTAGTTTAAATGTGCGATAGATAGACATTGGTAAATCGAGTATGGACATGATGACGAAGACACTGAGAATGAAGCCTGTACCGGTCCAAATATCCGATAAGCCAAATGAACGTAACCAGTCATCTAGTAACTGAAGACCACCTGCTAATGTCCATAGTATTAAGAATACTGAACCAATGATGAGCTCAGCGAAACCTGTTCTTACTTTGGCTTGGGTATAGTCTGCAGCCCTATGATGTGCTTCAATTGAAATTTTACCATTGAAGGCATCAGGGACTTCTTCACGATGTGAACTAATATGGTTGATGTGTCTTTGCACTAAAAACCATTGAATAATAATGCTGACACCTAGGCTCAGTACAAAAATGGTAGTAAAGTGATTCACGTGGTTTTAGTCTCCTGAAAAAAATATTTTCCGTTTTGTAATAAGTTTCTAATTATGTTCATATTCAATAAATAATGGTTAAAATAAAAACTGGATAAAATATGTCATATTCTAAAAATAATCTTATATGGATCGATCTGGAAATGACAGGTCTTGATACTGATATTGATCAAATCATAGAGATCGCAACTATTGTTACTGATTCACAGCTGAACATCCTTGAGGAAGGCCCAATAATAGCAATCTTTCAAACTGATGATGTACTGAATCAAATGGATGAATGGAATACACGACAACATAATCAATCCGGTTTGGTAGAAAGAATCAAGACTAGTTCCTATAATCTCGCTGAAGCTGAGAGTTTTACACTGACATTTTTAAATAAACTCGTTCCAAAAGGAAAATCACCAATGTGTGGCAATAGTATATGTCAGGATCGCAGGTTTATGCACCGATTAATGCCAAATTTAGAAGCCTATTTCCATTATCGAAATCTTGATGTAAGTACTATCAAGGAGATCAAAAATCGCTGGGCGCCTGAACATAAAGATTATAATAAGCAAAGTAACCATCTTGCTATGGACGACATACGCGATTCAATCAATGAATTACTATTTTATAGAGAGCATGTCTTTAAAATATAACTATGCCAGAACTTGATCGAAAATTGTCGACTAAGTTATATAGCGCCGAACAAGTTAGAGAACTCGAACTAATTGCATCTGAAGTCTATGCTATCTCTAGCTATTCTCTTATGGAACGTGCTGCATACTATAGCTATGAAGTACTCAAACAACACTGGCCAGATGCAAATAACATAGCTGTTGTCTCTGGCTTTGGTAATAATGCGGGTGATGGTTACGTCCTAGCTAAACTGGCAATAGAAGACGGTAAACAAGTCGAACTGATTAATATGTCCAATATTGAAAACTTGAATGGTGATGTCGCAACTGCATATCAGGATTTAAGCACTTTCAATATAAATCTAAAAAGTAATTCGTATAAACTATTTGATGGTGTTGACGTTATCGTGGACGCCCTATTTGGAATAGGACTTAATCGCGATATAGAAGGGGAGTTCTATGATTTAATAAAGCTGATGAACACATCTGATTGTCCAACTATTTCTATCGATATCCCATCAGGGATAAATGCGAATACAGGAAAAATAATGAATATTGCAGTAGTTGCTGATGTCACTGTGACATTTATAGGATTAAAGCAGGGAATGTTTACGAATGATGGTCTTGCTGCATCAGGTAAGATTCAATTTAATGATCTCGATATACCGCAAGAAATTTACCAACAGATAGACCTTAACAGTAATTTACATACTGTTTCTAGATTAATGCTTCATGATTTAAATAAAGTACTCAAACCGCGGCAACGTAATTCACATAAAGGACATTTTGGGCATGTACTTGTTGTCGGTGGTGATGAAGGTTATCTTGGTGCAGCTAGGATGGCAGCAGAGGCAGCGGCGCGTGTGGGTTCAGGTTTAGTAAGCATTGCAACACGTTCTTCACATGCAAGCTTATTGAGCACAATGAGACCTGAAATAATGTCTCATCCTGTTGAATTACAGGATGACCTTATGCAATTAATTAAACGTGCGACAGTGATTGTTATAGGACCAGGCTTAGGAAAATCAGAATGGGCCAAATTGTTGCTAGCAACTGTACTAGAATCAAATCTTCCGATAGTGATTGATGCTGATGCATTAAATCTATTAGCTGAGAGAAAACAGTTCTCAAAAGCATGGGTAATAACACCGCATCCGGGTGAAGCGGGACGTTTATTAGACATCGATACAGAAAAAATTCAGCAAGATAGACTCAAGTCTTTAGGGTCCTTACATGAAAAATTTCAGGGGCCAGTTGTACTTAAAGGCAGTGGGACATTAATCGCAGATACAAAAGGAGATTTTTTTATTTGTGATACGGGTAATCCAGGGATGTCATCAGGGGGTATGGGGGATGTCTTAGTTGGAGTTATTGCAGGTTTGATTGCACAAGGGATAGAGATTAATCATTCTACAAAACTAGGAGTTTGTTTACATGCCGGTGCGGCAGATAGAGCTATTATTAATGGTGAGCGGGGTTTACTGGCTATGGATTTGATGCCGCATCTTCGTTACCTAGTAAATCCAAGATAATGTTGTTATCACTTGAAAACGAGTCCGAAACAATCTACTTGGGCGCTATCATGGCTAATATATTAACCGGAGGTGAGCTTGTTTACTTACAGGGAGAACTCGGGGCGGGTAAGACCACTTTTGTACGTGGTCTACTAAATGCTCTAGGTTATTTAGGTAACGTAAAAAGCCCTACTTATACATTAGTCGAGCCTTATTTGATTGCAGGAATTGATGTATATCATTTTGATTTATATCGTATTAATGATCCTGGAGAGCTTGAGGCGATGGGCATTCGTGATTATTGTGATGGTAAATCAATTTGCCTGTTTGAATGGGCTGAGAAGGGAGCTAGTGTTCTACGCAAGTCAGATATTACTTTGCTCTTTTCATATCACTCACTAGGAAGAGAGGTCGAAATTAAGTCTAATTCTATTATTGGAAAGAAGATTCTAGAATTCCTCAAAAAAACCTATAAATGATTTAATTAATAAAGTTGAGATATATTAATATATCTACTATTATTTATATAAAACATGTATATAGGTTGCTTTTTTAAAAAAAAATTGAAACTATATTCCATATAGTACTAAAAACAATAAGAAATCTGATTAAACTTTACGAAAAATGCGTTTAATTTTATTAAATATCTTCATTTTCTTATCATCGTCAGTTCTCGCTGAGACGGTGACAATTAATAATGTACGAGTTTGGGCCGCGCCTGATAGTACACGTGTTGTGTTTGATGTCAGTGGACCTGTTAAACATGAGCTTACACAACTATCAGCGCCTCATCGGACGGTTATCGATCTAAAAGAAACATCAATGACCAAAAAATTAATACAGCCAGGCTCTGAAGATAAATATCTAAAAGCTATTCGATCAGCTACCCGTAATCAATATGATCTTCGCATAGTATTTGATCTGAAAAAAGTCGTTCAATATAAAACATTTCAGTTAAAACCAAATAAAAAATATGGTCATCGACTTGTCGTTGACCTCTATGAGTCTGATGCTGAAGAAAATAAGAGGAGTATGATTCAAAAAGTAGTTACAGATTTGAAACGAGCTCGTGATGTGATAGTTGCTATAGATGCTGGTCATGGTGGTGAAGATCCTGGTGCAGAGGGACCTAGTGGCGTTTATGAAAAAGATGTGGTGTTGAAGATTTCTCAAGAGCTTGTAGACATCATCAATAAAGAATATGGCATGCGTGCAGTGATGATTCGTAAGGGCGATTACTATATGTCTCTTCGAAAGCGTATTAATAAAGCACGTGAATATAAGGCGGATTTATTTATGTCCGTTCATGCAGATGCATTTCGTGATCCGAAGGTGCAAGGCTCCTCTGTTTATGTTTTGTCCAAAAGAGGAGCAAGTAGTGAAGCAGCTAAATGGATAGCCGAATCTGAAAATGCATCTGATCTGATAGGTGGCGTCAGTTTAGATAACAAAGATAATGTGCTGGCTTCGGTATTACTAGACTTGTCACAGACTGCTAGTCTTGAAGCTAGTATTGATATTGCTGATCGTGTGTTAAAAGGACTAAAGAGTGTTGGTAAGGTACATAAGCGTACTGTGCAGTCAGCTGGTTTTGCGGTATTGAAGTCACCTGATATTCCTTCAATATTGATCGAAACAGCATTTATCTCTAATCCGAATGAAGAACGAAAATTATTGAGTAAAAAACATCGTACCAATATGGCAAATGCTATCATGGTTGGGTTACGTGGTTATTTTAGAGACTTTGCTCCAGACGGAACTGTGTTGGCATCACGAAAGCATATTATAGGATATGGTGAGACGCTCTCGACCATTGCACAGCACTATCAGATCAGTACGGATACTTTACGACGACACAATGATTTGAAAGGCGATTTAGTTCGCACTGGGCAGACCATAAGCATTCCAAAAAGTAGTGGCACCTAATATAATTTAAACTCTAGGACTACCTACTCAGTAATACCTGCCGTATCATACGTCCCATGTTAGATAGTAAAAATTTTCCTCGCATCCATAAACTTCCTGTTTTAGTTTCAAATCAAATTGCAGCTGGTGAAGTGATAGAACGACCGGCTTCTGTAGTGAAGGAATTAATTGAAAATAGTATTGATGCATCAGCTACTAAGATTATTATCGATATCGAAGATGCAGGCAAAAGTTTAATACGTGTGCGTGATAATGGACAGGGGATACACAAGGATGATCTTGTATTAGCGTTGCAAGCACATGCGACCAGTAAATTATCGACATTTTCTGATCTGACACATATAGTCAGCATGGGTTTTAGGGGCGAAGCCATTCCCAGTATAGCTTCGGTATCACTATTTAAAATGATATCACGGCTTAAAGGGACTAAAAATGCTTGGGCTATCAACAACCAATTTCAAATAAAACCTGCATCTCATGAGATAGGGACGACAGTTGAAGTCAATGAATTATTTTTTTCTATACCAGGGCGTCGCAAATTTTTAAAATCAGAAAAGACTGAGTATTTACATATTCAGTCTTTGATTAGAGCGTTTGCTTTAAGTCACTTTTCGACTGGTTTTTTTGTTAAACATAATGGTAACCCTCTATTTAATTTATCTGAGTGTAATAATGAAATTCAGCAACGTGTCATTAGCATTTGCGGACGGACATTCATTGATAAAAGTGTAGAACTTGATACAGCAAAAGAGAGTATGCATTTATGGGGTTGGTTGGGATTAAGTGATGTATCTCGAAGTCAATCTGACCGACAGTATTTTTATCTTAATGGGCGCATTATTCGTGATAAACATGTCAATCACGCGATACGTTTAGCATATGATGATCGTATTCCTACTGGTCGTTACCCCAGTTATGTATTGTATTTTGAAATAGACCCATCACTAGTTGATGTAAATGTTCACCCAGCGAAATCGGAAGTCAGATTTTCAGAAATAAGAAATGTACATGATTTTATTTACAGTAGTCTATTAGGAGCTTTAAGAAAACCAAAACTATTAATAGAGAATAATATTTACAATAATACGAATGAGTTTAATGATCAGAAATCTAGTAATAAAAAATCTAATGCATATAGTACGCCAAATGCTAAAAAAAATGATGTTGATTTAAGTAATAGATCATCACTAAAGTATTTATCATTACTATCAAATAAATTTCTAATTGCCATGTTTAACGGTGATGAATATTTAATTGATATTGTAAAAGCGAAAAAATTAATAACTTCGCAATATTTATATAAAAACTTCTTGTCAAGGACAATAGTAATGAGGCCAATTCTTGTACCTGTGGCCTGTGAGTTGGATGTGGATATCCTGAAGTTTCTAAACAAAGATATAACCCGCATTGAACAATGGGGTTTTAAATTAGAACAAATAGCTCCAACTCAAATATTAATACGTTCTATACCAGCAGTGTTAATCTATTCTGATGTGATTTTGCTAGTTAAAAATCTACTTGATGCTCTATACGTAAATAAAACAAATACAGTAATTGCTAAAAGAATTGCTGAACATGTTAATGACTCAGGCACAATACTAGATGATGACAATACGACAAAATTGATCGGCGAAATTATTTCATTTGAAAAAATGACACATGAATTTGGTCTATTACCATGGAGGAAGCTTGATTCTAAAATTTTGTCGTTAATTTTAGATGAAAAAGAATGATGAAATCACCACATGTAATTTTTATCATGGGGCCGACCGCGACTGGTAAAACAGATTTGGCACTGTATTTACATGAAAACATTGATAGTGAAATCATAAGTGTAGACTCTGCGATGATATATAAAGATATGAATATAGGCACAGCGAAACCAGATAAAGAACTCTTAGCAAAAGCGCCTCATAGATTGATTGATATTCGTAATCCGTTGGAATCGTATTCAGCAGCACAATTTAGAGACGACGCAAATTTGGCTATCAAAGAGATCTTGGCTAAAAATAGGACTCCTGTGCTTGTTGGTGGAACAGGTCTATATTTTAGAGCTCTTGAGCAAGGTTTGGCGGATTTACCAGAAGCCAATTATAGTATACGTGCAAGAATTGAGGCAGATGCTGATGCCGATGGTTGGAATACTTTGCATAAGAGGTTAAAAATAATCGATCCTGATGCGGCAAATCGAATTAATGAAAATGATTCGCAACGTATACAGCGGGCATTAGAAGTGTATGAAATAACGGGTAAAACATTAACATCTTTGATTTTTGCAGAACGTAAAGAACCATTTCCATATCCGATAAAAAAAATCATCTTGTCACCTAAAGACCGTTCAGTTCATCACGATCGAGTCAAACACCGCTTCCTAGAAATGTTGAAGTCTGGTTTCGTCGATGAGGTTGAAGCCTTATATAGGCGTAGTGACTTATCATTAAACTTACCCTCTATGCGTTTGGTCGGTTATAGACAAGTCTGGCATTATTTAGATGAAGAATGTAACTATGAGGAAATGTGTAATTATGTCCTTATTGCAACAAGACAACTTGCCAAACGTCAAATTACCTGGTGTCGTTCAGAAGGTAATGCTGAATGGTACGATCCATATCAGAACGGAGCTTTCTCTGAAATATTGAAAAACCTGCATAATTAACCGTAAATTTTTCTCATTTGTAATATACTTGGTGGACATGTTGACAAAAGTTAGTCGATAAATAAATTTATGCGAGTAACAATAAGAATAATTAAATTCAAAGGAGAAATATTATGAGTAAGGGGCACTCATTGCAGGATCCTTTTTTAAACTTATTAAGGAAAGAACGAATTCCTGTATCCATATTTTTGGTAAATGGGATAAAATTACAAGGACACGTAGAATCTTTTGATCAATTCGTAATATTACTTAGAAATACAGTGAGTCAATTGGTTTATAAACATGCAGTTTCTACAATTGTGCCATCGAGGAACGTTAAACTACCCCGAACTGATGAAGAGGTTAGCGAAGAAACGTGACCTCAATTAATATAGTCTGGTAGGCAATTGGAATCACAATCTGCTGACATTCAGCGTGTCTTAATCGTTTATGTTGATTTCTACAAATCTACGGTTGATGATGCATACAGTGAGTTTATTCAATTAGTCGATTCCTCTGGCTTAGATATCATCGGATCAATTGAGGCCCCAAGACAATTTCCTGACGCAGAACTCTTTGTTGGTAAAGGTAAGGTCGATGAAATTACAGAACAAGCTGAACAATTGAATGCTGACGTAGTCATATTTAACTATCCGCTCACACCAGCACAGGAGAGAAACCTCGAGAATCATATTAAAGTGCGGGTTATAGATAGGATCGGTTTGATTCTGGATATATTTGCTCAGCGTGCACGAAGTTATGAAGGTAAATTACAGGTTGAATTAGCTCAATTGCAGCATTTATCGACACGTCTAATCAGGGGTTGGACGCATCTAGAGCGTCAAAAAGGTGGGATTGGGTTACGTGGCCCGGGTGAAACCCAACTTGAAACGGATCGTCGTCTTGTAGGTTTTAGAATTAAATTGATTAATCAACGTCTGGAAAAAGTTCGAAAGCAACGATATTTGAGTAGGCAACAACGCCAGAAAAATGATGTGCCAGTTATTTCTCTGGTTGGTTATACCAATGCAGGAAAATCAACTCTGTTTAATCGTCTGACTGGAGCTGACGTTAGGACTGCGGATCAATTGTTTGCGACTCTAGATCCGACATTGAGACGAGTCGAGATGGATTCTGGAAGAAATATTATTTTAACGGATACTGTGGGATTTATTCGAGATTTACCGCACGATCTAGTTGAATCATTTCAGGCGACACTGGAAGAGGTTCGAGAAGCAGATCTATTAATACATGTTATTGATGTTGACCATGATCAGCGAGTGCAAAGAATAAATGAGGTCAATAAGGTTATCGAGTTAATTGGTGCAGAAAATGTTCCTCAAATAGAGGTATACAACAAGATAGATAAATATTCAGAACAAACAGCGCGAATTGAAATAACAAGTAACCGTCCTAATATGAGAGTATGGTTATCTTCACAGTCTGGTGAAGGGTTAGAGCTATTGTTGAAAGGAATTGAGCAGCAATTACGACAAGACAGAAAGCCGCATTATCTCAATTTACCAGTCACTGCAGGTCAGTTAAGAGCGAAATTATTTGATCTTGGAGCTGTTAGACAGGATGATGAGAATGACAAAGGTGGCTGGATAATGGAAGTTGAGTTGGAAGAATTTAGGCTCAATAAGCTTTGTGAAGAAGCAAGCTTGGATATGCTGCAGTTGCAGTCATAGCCTGTTCGCTATTAAGATTGAGCGGAAATTCATTTATTATATTATTTATACAAGGATATTTTGTATATCCATAAATTTCGTCGGAGAAATACATAATGGGCTGGAATGAACCACCTGAAAATAAAGGTAAAGATCCTTGGGGTAATAGAGATAAAGGAGATGGGCCACCTGACCTTGACGACATTATCAAGAAGATGCAAAAAGGTATAGGCGGTATATTTGGTAATAGACCTACCAAAATAGGTGGCAATAATTCCGCATTTCCATTTGCCGTGGGAATTATCTTACTTTTAATTTGGTTAGCCTTTGATGCGACATACTTGATCGATCAACAAGAACGGGGTGTTGTGCTTCGTTTTGGTAAACATGTTGACACCCTTGAGCCGGGTTTAAATTTTCGTTTTCCAAGACCGATAGAAGTTGTACAAAAAGTAAATGTAGGTCAGGTTCGTTCAATTACGCATAAAGCATTGATGCTGACTCAAGACGAAAATATTGTTGATGTTGAAGTCGCTGTACAATGGCGAATAGGTAATGCTGATGATTATTTATTTAATGTTTTCTCTCCAGCCTCAACATTAAGGCAGGTAACTGAGAGTTCAGTTCGTGAGGTGATTGGTAAAAGTAAATTGGATTTCGTTTTGACCGAAGGACGAAGTGAAATAGCAGAAAGAATACAATCTTTAATACAAGAGACACTCGGAGAATATAAAACAGGCATATATATATCCACCGCAGAAATGCAACCAGCGAAACCGCCAGAAGAAGTTAAAGCAGCATTTGATGATGCTATCAAAGCACGAGAAGATGAACAACGACAGGTAAATGAAGCGGAAGCCTACAGAAATGACATCTTGCCAAAGGCTCGCGGTGGCGCAGCTCGATTACGTGAAGAATCAAATGGCTACAAGTCACGAATAATATCTAAGGCTGAAGGTGAAGCGAGCCGTTTCGGCCAACTATTGGCTGAATATCAGCGTGCACCTGAAGTAACACGTGAAAGATTATATTTGGATGCAATTGAATCTGTATTCAGGAATACTAATAAAGTGCTCATAGATAATGATAACGGAAATAGTTTGATGTACTTGCCGATAGATAAATTGATTGATAAACGTCAGAACAATAGCTCGACTAATGCTAACCAAAACTTCAATGATACTTCTACATCATCTAATATTATGGATGATACGCGGCAAAGACTTGAACAACGACTCAGAGGTACGCGCTAATGACTTTGAATCCTAAAATTATAATTCCTTTAATCCTCATCGGAATCCTTGCCTATACAGCTGTATTCACAGTCAAGCAATCGGAGCAGGCTTTGGTTTTTAAATTTCGTGAGATTGTTCGGTCTGATGATCAACCAGGTTTACATTTTATGGTGCCGATTGTGAATGCGGCCAAGAAGTTTGAAAAGCGATTACTAAACCTTGATCAAGAACCCCAACGCTTTTTAACAATAGAAAAGAAAGATGTGATCGTTGATTACTATGCGAAGTGGCGAATTACTGATGTTGATAAGTTTTATACTGCAACACGAGGTGATGTGCTTTATGCCAATGGTTTGTTAGGTCAGCGTATTAATCGAGCATTACGAGATGAATTTGGTGCGCGAACCGTTCAGGAAGTTGTTGCCGGCGAACGGACTCAAATTCTTAGTGTTGTTACTGCAAGTACTTCAAACTTGCCTCAAGAACTAGGTATCACAGTGGTTGATGTTCGCACCAAGAGAATTGACTTGCCAACAGAAGTCAGTAATTCAGTCTATGAACGAATGCGAGCAGAACGTAATCGTGTCGCCAAAGATTTTCGAGCACGTGGTTCTGAAGCTTCAGAGCGTATACGTGCTAATGCTGACCGTGAACGTGAAATTATATTGGCGAATGCCTATAGGGATGCTGAAATGATACGTGGTGAAGGAGATGCGCAAGCGACTGAAATTTATGCCGCCGCTTATACCAAGGATGAAGAATTTTATTCGTTTTATCGTAGTTTGGATGCGTATAAAAACAGCTTTAATGATAGTAACGATGTGTTACTGATAGAACCCAAATCAGATTTCTTTAGATATTTTAATAATCCAAAAGGTAATTAAACTCAGCTTTACAAATTGCAGGTCTATTTAAAAAGCATAAATAAGGCTGTTTCAATGAAAATAGTTATGGTGAGAGTGATTGTTTAATATTGATTTTTCTGATCTATTAGCTGCACTTGCATTAGTTTTTATATTAGAAGGCTTGATCCCATTTTTGAATCCTGAAAGTATTCGAAAAATATTTCTTGCTGCTGCTCAAATGGATAATCAAACATTACGATTTTTGGGTGTCTCAAGTATGTTGGTGGGTTCGATAATGTTATACATTATTCGTTGATTAAATTATGAATATTATAAATCGTTGGTTACTTCCCGAAGGTGTTGAAGAGATTCTGCCTCCGAAGGCGATAGAACTTGAAAATCTTTGCAGAACAATAATTGATCTATTTTCATCATGGGGCTATGAACTTGTTATTCCGCCTATGGTTGAATACCTAGAATCTTTACTCACAGGGACTGGTGGAGATCTAGACTTAAAAACATTTAAATTGACTGATCAGTTGAATGGTCGTTTGATGGGTATTCGTGCAGATATAACTCCACAAGTTGCACGTATAGATGCGCATTTATTGAAAAGAGATACGCCTACTCGTCTTAGTTATCTCGGTTCAGTACTACATACACGTCCTGGTAAGTCCGGCGAAACACGTGCACCATTGCAAGTGGGCGCTGAACTTTACGGTCATTCGGGCGCAGCAAGTGATATTGAAATAGTTAAACTAATGCTGGCAACGTTGAAGCAGGTGGGTATTAACAAAACGTATATTGATATTGGTCATATTGGTATTTTTAGAACATTAAGTACTGACTCTTCATTGAGCCCTTTTCAACTCGAACAAGTGTTTGAAGCCTTACAAAGAAAAGCCAAAAACGAATTAAAATGTCTACTAAAAGAATGGGGTATTACTAACGCGGCTAGTAAAGCATTAGTTGAGATTGTCGACTTGAATGGAGATATAACAGTGTTAGATGAGGCTAAAAAATTATTGGCTAAAACTTCTCCTGATAGTTTGCAATATCTTGATGAAATCAAAGCATTGACTCAGTCAATAGCTGGACAGTCGGGAGTATCTATTAATGTCGATTTAGCTGAGTTACGTGGTTACCACTATCATACCGGTATGGTCTATACCGCTTTTGTTCCTGGTGAGGGTGAGGGTATAGCATTTGGTGGACGATATGATGATATTGGTAGTGCCTTTGGACGTGCAAGACCCGCAACAGGATTTAGTGCAGACGTTAAATCTTTGTTAAAACAACAGAGTATATCTAAGAGAACACCTTCAAATATTTTTGCTCCACTATCATCAGACATGGCATTAAATGAAAAAATAAATGGACTTCGCAAAAGCGGTAAAATTGTCATTGAAGAGTTAGAAGGACAACAAGCTTCAGCACGCGAAATGAATTGCGATCAGCAACTATCATTTGTAAATGGCGAGTGGGTCGTTGAAGACATAAAATGATGAGTTATTAAAATGGGCAAAAATATAATTGTATTAGGTACTCAGTGGGGTGATGAAGGTAAGGGAAAAATCGTTGATCTACTAACGGAAGATGCTTCTGCTGTTGTGCGTTTTCAAGGTGGACATAATGCTGGTCATACCGTCATTAATGAAGGAAAAAAGACAGTCCTTCATCTGATTCCATCAGGTATTTTGCATGATGGCGTTGAATGTATTATTGGTAACGGTGTCGTACTTAGCCCACATGCACTAATAGAAGAAATTAATATGCTGGAAGCAAATGGTATTTCAGCACGAAAATTTATAAAGATATCGGAAGCCTGCACTTTGATATTGCCATACCATATTGCCCTTGATCAAGCTCGCGAAAAAGCGAAAGGCAAGGCTGCAATAGGAACAACAGGTAGAGGTATCGGCCCGGCATATGAAGATAAAGTTGCAAGGCGTGCGTTGCGTGTTGGCGATCTTATGCATGATGCACTACTAGCAAGTAAGCTTGAAGAAGTGCTCGAATACCACAATTTTATACTGACGAACTATTACAAATGCGAAGCGATTGATTATCAAAAATCATTGGATGATGTAAGAAAGTTATCGCAAGATCTTATTACGATGATCGCAGACACGGGTACTCGGCTTAATGAATTATATAATGCAGACAAAAATATTATGTTCGAAGGTGCACAAGGTACTTGGCTCGATATTGACCATGGTACCTATCCATTCGTGACATCTTCAAATACGACTGCAGGTTGTGCTGCTACTGGAACTGGTTTTGGTCCTTGTCATTTTGATTATGTATTAGGTATTACGAAAGCTTATACAACGCGTGTGGGATCAGGTCCTTTCCCAACAGAACTGCATTGTGAGACTGGTAATCATATTGCTGAAGTTGGTCATGAATTTGGCGCAACAACAGGCCGAACTAGGCGTTGTGGTTGGTATGATGCAGTTGCATTACGTCGCTCTGCTCAAATTAATAGTTTAACAGGTTTATGTATTACCAAACTTGATGTCTTAGATGATTTGGAAACAATTAAAATTTGTATAGCATACGAGATAAATGGAAAGACTATTGATGTTCCACCTATCGGTGCAGAAGAATTTGCCAAATGTAAGCCGATATACGAAGAGCATCCTGGTTGGCAATCAAATACAATGGGGGCTACTAATTATGATGATTTGCCAAAGAAGGCAGTCAATTATTTAAATCGGCTATCTCAAATAACAGGTGTGCCAATTGATATTATCTCAACAGGCCCAGATCGTGCAGAAACGATTGTTTTAAAAAGCCCATTTGCATAGATAAGTCTTTTATCTGAGCGTAGATTTAAAAAAATTATGTTTTCATTGCTGAAAAGAGCTGGCTATTGTAATCCTATTTTGCTCTCTTAATTATAAATAGATATCGACGTTATTTTATTAGCTTTACACTTTAATCATTTTTTTAAAGCTTATGTCTTCTTCAATATTATTATCATTTACAGTGACTCCTTCGAGAGACTCTCAATTAAAGGTACAGGTAATAACCATTAATGATGTTATGTTTTTTTTAATCATTGAATTTACTAAGTCGCTATTCCTCTTCTTGCGTAAGTTTCAAAAACCAGGAGAAATTGATGTTTAAAACCCCCATAAATAACTCAGTTCAGTATGATAACTTTTTCTATGGAAAATCTTCGAAATAGTGCTGTGGGATATCTCAAATGAAAATGTTATTCAATTATTCGGGATTTTTACCTTATATCGTTGTAGTCTTTTTAAATGCATTTGTTGACCTTGGCCATAAAATAATTATTCAGAATACGATTTTTAAAATTTATGATGGTCAGGAACAAATAATTTTAACTGCAATCGTTAATGCTTTAATACTAATACCTTTCGTATTACTCGTCTCTCCAGTAGGGTTTTGTTCTGATAAGCTTCCAAAAAACAAAGTCATGCTGATTAGCGCTTGGGCCGCTATTGGTATCACCCTATGCATTACTTTATTTTATTATCTGGGTTGGTTTTGGCCGGCTTTTGTGATGACCTTTGTTCTTGCATTACAAAGTGCATTTTATTCTCCAGCAAAATATGGATATATTAAAGAGATGGTCGGCAATAATAATCTGGCTAGAGCGAATGGATTAGTTCAAGCGACGACGACGGTTGCTATTCTCTCGAGTATCTTTGTATTCTCAATATTTTTTGAAGTGTTCTTGATCGGTACGAAATATAATGATACTTCTTCATTGCTGATTAATATTGCACCAATTGGTTGGAGCCTAGTGGTATTAAGTATTATTGAGTTAGGTCTCGCCTATAAGTTGCCTCAGAAATATGCAGTTGATGCTGAGATGAAGTTTGAAGTGAAAAAATATATTAGCGGTCAATATTTAAAATCGAATATGCGCGCTGTTCTTGGTCATGAAACTATATTTTTATCAATTATTGGTCTGGCAATATTCTGGGCGATATCACAAGTGATCTTGGCTATATTTCCCACCTACGTTAAGGAAACATTGAGCATTACTAACACCATTATTATTCAAGGAATTTTAGCCTGCTCTGGTATGGGTATTATGTTAGGTTCAATTATTGCTGGACGTTTATCAAAAACACGTATAGAAACTGGTTTAATCCCAGTCGGCTCAATTGGCATTACGTTTTGTCTATTAATCTTGCCAGCACTGAGCAATGTCTATCTGCAAGCGATACTCTTTTTTGGATGGGGGATATTTGGTGGTTTTATATTAATACCGTTAAACTCACTGATACAATTTCATGCTGAAAAGAATGAACTTGGCCGAATACTTGCGAGTAGTAATTTGATTCAAAATACAGTGATGTTGATCTTTCTGGGATTGACAGTGTTATTTGCTTTGTATGGAATCAATAGCCTTACGTTGTTTCATATATTGTCTGTCGTTGCCATCCTTGGGACGTTTTATACTGTCTACAAATTACCGCAATCATTCGCCCAATTTATTGCTAATCACGTAATCGTTAATGTATTCAGGCCTAAAATTTGAAGGATATTTTGAAACTAAGGTGTTTTATCATTGAGTAGTTACTTCAGTCACATCGACTAGTAACTGTCATGGACATATGAGTGATCCTTCAGGATTGACTCTGTACTCTTATATTTTTGTTACTTCCCGTTTTATATCGCTTACTTATGTTATCTTTATGTACTCCATATGAAATATTTGTCATTGTGTCTATTAGGATGACTTCTTTTGTGAGCTTGTAAATCAGAGTATAAGAAACCGATAAAAGGCAAATTTCAACTAACATACTAAAATAGTATTAAAATACAAAGGTCATGAGTAAAAAATCAAAATCCCAAACATCTCTAAATAAGGTATTCAAGTTACCAGAACGGGAAGCGATCTTGATATTCTTACGTGAAGCGCAGCGACCACAGAAGCGTAAGCAATTTGCGGAGGCTTTCGCCATACGCGATCCGGAAACTCGAAGAGCATTAGGACGTAGACTTAAAGCGATGGAACGTGATGGCCAATTGATTCGTAATCGTCGTGGTAGTTATGGATTGATTGAAAAAATGGATTTGATAAAAGGTCGCGTTATTGGACATTCGGATGGTTATGGTTTTGTTGCTCCAGATGAAGGTGGAAAAGATCTTTATTTATCAGGAAAAGAGATGCGAAGCATTTTAAATGGCGACCGCGTTTTAGTACGCCAAGTGAGTGTAGATAAACAGGGTAAACGTGAAGGTGCGTTAGTGGAAATCCTAGAACGCGCTAACACACAGTTGGTGGGACGTTATTATAAAGATGACGGTATTGCTTATGTCGTCCCTGATAATAAACGTATAAATCAGAATTTGTTAGTGCCGCCAAATAATAAAAATAAAGCAAAGCATGGGCAATATGTAGTCGCTAAAATTGTGCATCAACCTGGAAAGTATAGACAACCGATAGGAGAGATTTTAAGTGTTATCGGTGATGGTCTTGATACTAACATGGCAGTGTCTATTGCTATTAGAAGCTATGACTTACCATTTGAATGGTCGAAGGGCGTCGATAATGAGATAGTAGGGTTAACAGAGAAAGTCGATTCGAATAATATTTCCGATAGAATTGATTATCGTGACATACCCTTCGTCACTATTGATGGTGAAGATGCGAGAGATTTTGATGATGCTGTTTTCTGCCAAAAAAATGATAATAAAAAAGAGATTAGCTGGCGTTTATTGGTTGCGATTGCAGATGTCTCTAACTATGTAAAAAAAGAAAGTGAACTTGATGATGAGGCACGCTTGCGAGGCACCTCAGTTTATTTTCCTGATCGAGTTATTCCTATGTTACCAGAGGTTTTATCGAATGGTTTATGTTCGCTTAAGCCTCATGTTGATCGGTATAGTTTAGTTTGCGAATTAAACATTGATAATAGTGGGAAAGTCAAAGATTTCTCTTTCTACAAGGGGATTATTAAATCAGTTGCACGTTTAACTTATACGGAAATGTCTGCAATTGTTGTTGATAAAGATAGTGATGTCAGAAAGAAATATAATGCAATTGTATCTCATCTCGATGATCTATATCAGCTATATGAGTTGTTACATGAGGAGCGAAAAAGACAAGGCCTAATTGATTTCTCTTCACATGAATCGCGATTTGAATTTAATGATGCAGGTGATATCAAGACTATTCATACGGTTAAAAGAAATGAAGCGCATCGTTTAATTGAAGAAATGATGTTGATAGCTAATGTTGCAGCCGGTGAGTTTCTTGAAAAAAATGAAGTTTCAACAATGTATCGTATACACGAAACGCCTAAGTTAGAAAAACTTGAGAATGTTAGGTCATTATTGTTGCAACTGGGTTTATCATTAGATGGTGGTGATAAACCTTCATCTAAAGATTATACAAAGTTGATGGATATCATTAAAAAACGTGATGATGCACAAATGCTGGAAACAGTTTTGTTGAGAAGTATGCCACTTGCGTCCTACAGCATGGTGAATAAAGGTCATTTTGGTTTGGGTTTTCCAGTCTATGCGCATTTCACATCACCTATAAGACGCTATCCTGATTTAATGGTGCATAGAGCGATAGCGCATATGATAAAAGGTGATGCTGCCACAACATTTAGTTACTCCTCACAACAAGTCTTGGAATTGGCTGAACATTGTTCAATGACCGAGCGACGTGCTGAAGAAGCATCGCGTGATTCTATACAGCGACTCAAGTGCGCATTTATGGAAGATAAAGTGGGTGAAATGTTCAGTGGCATAGTAAGTTCGGTCACGTCATTTGGTCTATTTGTTATAATCGATGACATGTATGTTGAAGGTTTGATTCATATTAGTAATCTACCTGTTGATTATTATCACTTTGATGAAATTACACATACTTTAGCTGGAGAACGCGGTGGTAAGGTTTTCAAGCTAGGACAGAAACTTGATGTGTTAGTCGCTCGAGTTGACTTGGAAGAGCGTAAAATAGACTTTCAGCTAAAAGAAAATGAATAAAAGAATAGATCGAATTTTTGGTTTGCATGCTGTTAAGCAAGTTTTAGAGAATGCACCTGAAACGATTTTGAATGCATCAATACAAGAATCAATTCAATCTGAATCGGTGAGTTCGCTTCGTGAATTGCTTAATAAGCTAGGCGTTTCGATTCAAATAGTCCCACGTGTTGCACTAAATAGAATGGTTAAAAATCAGAATCATCAAGGCATCCTCTTAGAGGTACAAAAGAAGACTAAAAAAACGGAACGTGATCTTGACGACATTTTGGCACAAAACCAAGATGCTAACCCGCTCTATTTAATTCTCGACTCAATTCAAGATCCTCATAACCTTGGAGCCTGTATTCGAACTGCTAATGCGGTAGGTGTCACAGCAGTGATTATCCCTAATGACCGTGCCGCCAATATAAATGAGACAGTACGTAAAGTGGCAAGCGGTGCGGTAGAGAATGTTGTCGTTGTTAATGTTGTGAATCTAGTGCGTGCGATAAAGAAAATAAAAGAATCTGGTGTCTGGGTTGTGGGTACCACCGGTGATACTGAACAATCAATCTATGCCCTTGATTTAAAGATACCAACTGCCATTGTAATGGGCGGTGAAGGCAAAGGCATGCGCGATTCGGTACAAAAGGAATGCGATTATGTTGCATCCATACCTATTAACGGTCAGGTCGGAAGTCTTAATGTATCAGTCGCGGCAGGCGTTGTCTTATACGAAGTTATTAGACAACGAGGAACCTGAAGCTCAATAAGCGAGTTTTAAAATACAAAAATAGCAATGATTGACTATTTTAAACTGATTCTTGTAATTTCCGTCCGCATCGCATTGCAGTAGTTAATCCAATCCATTAGAATCCACTCGCTTTACATTTACAGATCCTTGCTTCACCTTGAAATAATAGGGAGGCTAATAAACCTTGGGGATAGACAATGAGACACTACGAAATTGTATTTTTGGTTCATCCGGACCAGAGCGAACAAGTTTCTGCGATGATTGATCGCTATAAGAACATAATCACGAGTAATAACGGTATAATCCATCGTCTGGAAGATTGGGGTCGTCGACTACTGGCATATCCAATTAATAAAATTCATAAGGCACACTACGTGCTTATGAACATCGAATGTGATGCCGAATCGTTAAATCAATTAACAGATGGTTTTCGATTTAACGATGCAGTTATCCGTAATCTGATTATCAAAAAAGATGAAGCTGTTACTGAGGCATCTCTCTTGGTCAAAATCAGGGATGAAGAAGATTCGCGACCCAAACCTACCGCGATAGCTAAAAAATCGGCAGTAATCGCTGAAGAGCTGGTTCCTGTAGAAACTGCAGTTGTTGAAGAATTAGTTTCAGCTGAACCTATTCCCACGGGCGAAGAAACTAACCAGAACGAAACAGCCGATAAACCTGAATAAGAAGATTAAATTGAGAGGAATATAAAATGGCTCGTTATTTTAAACGTAAAAGATTTTGCAGGTTTACAGCAGACGGTGTTAAAGAGATTGATTATAAAGATCTCAATACATTAAAGAATTATGTGTCTGAAAATGGAAAGATTGTTCCAAGTCGGATTTCAGGTACCAAAGCTCGTTACCAAAGACAGTTATCAACTGCAATCAAGCGTGCGCGCTACCTTGCTTTGATTCCTTATTGTGATGCGCATTAAACTAGACGAATTGAAGTATAAATAGCTCATATTCATCTAGGTTATAGGTGAGTGTATTGAATTTGAAAACCAACTGTAAATCGTTCAATCAGTAGTTATCACTAAATGTTAGGTAAGTATATATTGAGTGGCAAATCTCAGGCAATCACTGCTACAACGGTGAGTACTCTGGTTTCGTTGTTATTGCCACCGCTTGCCTTTCTAATATGCGGGTCTGTGGTCGCTTTGATGACTCTCAGGAAAGGAGTTACTGTAGTACTGCAAATATTAGCGGCGAGTTTGATAATGTTAATGGCATTTTCATTACTTGTGAATTTACCAATAAAATTGGTTCTTGTTTATATATTTATCATTTGGATCCCTGCTTGGTCAGTAGCGATGATTCTTCGTTTTTTTGAACAGCAAGGTTTACTATTAGTTGCAGTAGGTTTATTAGCAACAATGTTAATTGTTGCCATATACCTAGTTGTTGGTGATGTTTCTGGATGGTGGGAACAATGGCTGACTGTCATGATAGAGAAGACAGTGCCTCCAGAAAATATTAGCCAATATAAAGAATTATTAGAACCTGCGGTTGATATGGTCAATGGAATGATGATCGCTGGTTTTATGTTGAATGTAATTATGAGTGTCCTGTTTGCTAGGTGGTGGCAATCAAGATTATTCAACCCGGGCGCATTTCAAAAGGAGTTTTATGCGCTGAGGTTGCCATCGGAAATATTGCCAGTAAGTGGATTGGCTATATTGTTGCTATTGATGATAAGTGAGCAATGGCAAGACTTGTTTAGAGATATTGTGTTTGTCTTAATATTGATGTATCTAATACAGGGGATTTCATCAGTACATCGAAACGTTGATAAATTAATGTTATCAACGGCATGGATTGTCTCGATGTATTGTTTGTTGATACTTTTGCCGCAAATGGGGTTATTTATAGCATGTTTGGGTATGACTGAAGTTTATATTAGTTGGCATAGAAGAAAATTTGGCTCGAAAACTAAATTGTGAAACGAGTCAGCTTGTAAAGAATCTGTTATTATAAAATTGTTATCAATTGAGGTGATTTGATGGACGTAATTTTACTTGAAAAAGTACACAAACTCGGTGAACTAGGTGATCAGGTCAAGATCAAACCTGGTTTTGGTAGAAATTATCTTATACCAAGTGGTAAAGCCATTTTTGCTACAGCAGATAACATAGCTAAATTTGATGCCCGAAGAACTGAATTGGAAAAAAGTCAAAAAGAATCGTTAAACGCGGCAAATGCTCGTGCTGATAAATTAAATTTAGTGAATATTTCTATTGTACGTAAAGCAGGAGCTGAAGGTAAATTATTTGGTTCGGTTGGTACTATAGATATTGCTGATACAGTTACCGAATCTGGTGTTGAATTGGCTAAGCATGAAATTAGGTTGCCTGATGGACCGATACGTAGCACGGGTGAATTTGAAGTTGTTATTCATCTTCATGCTGATATTGCTGCTAAAATCAAGGTGAATGTTGTTCCAGAAGAAGATTAATTTTTTATTTAGCTTAATAATTTAATTTAATTTTTTTGACTATTTATTTGGATCGATTTTCGATCCAGGGAATTGTTTATGCAGGAATCGATACATACATCTTTATCGAGTGATGCTGAGACTCTGGCATTAAAAATTCCGCCGCATTCTATAGAAGCAGAACAAGCCGTTTTAGGCGGAGCATTTCTCGATAAAGAAGCATGGGATAAGGTCGTTGAGCGCGTCCGCGAAGAAGATTTTTACCGAAAAGACCATCGTATTATTTTTCGTGCTATAAGTGCTCTCAGTGAAGATGGACAGCCCTATGATATTGTTACGGTTGCAGAATGGTTGGAAAACCACCAGTTACTCGATGAAGCTGGAGGTATGCGCAACCTTGCAGCTCTTGCTGAAAACACGCCGAGTGCAAGTAATATCAGTGCTTATGCTGATATTGTTCGTAAACGCTCTATTCTCAGACAATTGATCAGCGCCACAACTGATATCAATGATACTGTTTTTAATCCTCAGGGACGCAGCAGTGAACAAATCCTCGAATTCGCTGAACAGACGGTTTTTGAAATCGCAGAAAATGAAAGTCGTGGTCGAAAAAGCTATCAAGAAATCAAAGAATTTTTGAAAGAAGCTCTGAACAGAGTTGATGAATTGTTTCATAAAGATAGTCCCATCACTGGAATAGCAACAGGTTACGACGATCTTGATTTAAAGACAGCAGGATTTCAGCGTTCGGACTTGATTATCGTTGCTGGTAGACCTTCCATGGGAAAGACCGCTTTTGCGGTAAACATAGCAGAAAATGCAGCAATAAAAGGAGAGCATAGTGTTGCTATATTTAGTATGGAAATGCCAGGTGAGCAACTCGCTATGCGTATGATGTCTTCCCTAGGCAGGATTGATCAACATAAGGTTCGTACAGGAAAACTGGAAGATGATGATTGGCCTCGGTTAACATCAGCAGTTGGAATGTTACAAGAAACGCGTATGTTTATTGACGATACACCTGCTTTAACGCCAGCTGAATTGAGAGCGCGATGTCGTCGTATTTCAAGGGAGTCTGGACTCGATCTTGTTGTTGTCGATTATTTACAATTGATGCAAGTAGCGGGCACAAATGAGAATCGTGCAACAGAAATTTCAGAAATATCACGCTCACTAAAAGCGATGGCAAAAGAACTTAAAGTGCCTGTTATCGCATTATCTCAGTTAAATCGAAGTCTTGAATCACGTACGGATCGAAGACCTGTTATGTCTGATTTACGTGAATCAGGAGCGATTGAACAAGATGCTGATGTTATTTTGTTTATTTATCGAGATGAAGTTTATGATGAAGAGAGTAATGATAAAGGCATTGCAGAAATAATTATAAGTAAACAACGTAACGGCCCAATAGGAAAAGTTAAACTGGCTTTTAGAGGGCAATACACACGGTTTGAAAATTTAGCAGATGATTACATTCATTCTTCTTCTGGATTTTCTGAATGACACGACCATCAAGGGTTGTTATTGATAAAGAGGCGCTTAAACATAACTTCCTAAGAGTCCGTGAGCTCGCTCCAGGTTCAAAAATTATGGCAATCATTAAGGCAGATGCCTATGGTCATGGTTTAGTCAGAGTTGCAAATACACTCGGTGATGCAGATGCATTTGGCGTTGCCTTCCTCGAAGAAGCCGAAGAGTTAAGATCTGCGTCGATTACAAACACTATAGTCTTGCTTGAAGGACCGCACAAAGCTGTTGACTTAGCATCAATCGTTCAATTACAACTCGAAATAGTGGTTCATAACGAATACCAATTAGATATTTTAGAGCAAGCAATCCTAGATGAACCACTTCAAGTGTGGATAAAAATTGATACAGGAATGCATCGTTTAGGTTTCCCATTAGAGGATATAAATAATATTTTAAAACGTGTTGCACAATGCAAAAATATCAAACCTTCCTTTCGACTAATGACTCATCTAGCGACCGCTAATGAACAGGATAATCCATTGACACGACACCAATTGGAAAATTTTAAACAAGCTTGTACTAGTATGAAACTAGAAAAATCGGTCGCGAATTCTGCAGCTGTTATAGGCTTTTCAGAAACACATGCAGATTGGAATAGACCCGGGCTAATGCTCTATGGTGTATCTCCGTTGACCGATAGAGATGGGAATGAATTGGAGTTAAAACCGGTTATGACATTAGAGTCAGAATTAATATCAATTCAAAAATTAAAAAAAGGTGAGCCTGTTGGTTATGGGGCAACTTGGCATTGTCCGGAGAACATGCCAGTCGGTGTTGTTGCTGCTGGTTATGGTGATGGGTTCCCTCGCCATGCCAAGTCTGGGACACCAATACTTGTCAATGATGTACGTTGTGCGTTGATAGGTCGAGCCTCAATGGATATGTTGACTGTCGATCTTAGAAATCAACCGCAGGCTAAAATTGGCGACAGGGTTGTTTTATGGGGAGAGTCATTACCTGTTGAAGAAATTGCTCGGTGTGCTGATACCATACCCTATGAATTATTATGCGGTGTGCATAAACGATTAAAATTTGTTGAACGTGGCTAAAGCAAAAATAAAATTTTATTGTAATAAATGTGGATCAGAAACACCGAAGTGGGCTGGTCAATGTCCGGAGTGTATGGCTTGGAATACACTTCAGGAAAGCGTAGTTGAAAAAATACTTGTATCTAGTTCTAGTCGTTTTCGTGAACACCTCACAGGTCCATCAGAAGTTTGTTCTCTTAATTCTGTAGAAATGGCGCAGACACCAAGACAGGCAACTGGGTTAGTGGAATTAGATCGTGTTATGGGTGGTGGTCTTGTAAATGGTTCTGTTACATTAATTGGTGGTGACCCAGGAATCGGTAAGTCAACCTTACTATTACAGACATTAGCTTGTTTAGACAGCGCTTCTGGTGTGCCAAGTTTATATGTAACAGGTGAAGAATCTGCACAACAAGTTGGGCTGCGTGGTAAACGGCTAGGATTATCTTTAGGGCCATTACGAATTTTGACTGAGAACTATCTTGAGCGAATTTTGAATGTCGCGAGTAAAGAAAAAGCAAAAGTGATCGTTATAGATTCGATTCAAACTGTTTACAGTGACATTTTACAATCCGCGCCAGGGTCAGTCGCACAAGTAAGAGAATGTGCTGCACAATTGGTTCGATTTGCAAAACATACAAACACAGCATTGTTTCTTGTTGGTCATGTTACTAAAGAGGGTACATTAGCAGGACCAAGAGTATTGGAACACATGGTCGATACGGTTCTTTATTTTGAAGGTGATAGCAGTAGTCGTTATCGAGTTGTCCGAACAGTTAAAAATCGTTATGGAGCGGTAAATGAATTAGGTATATTTGATATGACCGATAAAGGACTTAGAGAAGTCTCTAATCCTTCTGCTATATTTTTATCACGTCATGACGAACAAGTTTCAGGAAGTGCCATTATGGTCACTCGCGAGGGTACTCGACCGATGTTAGTTGAAGTTCAAGCGTTGGTTGACCAATCACATCTGGGCAATCCTCGTCGTGTTGCGCTTGGACTTGAACAAAATAGATTGGCCATGTTGCTGGCCGTATTACATCGTCATATTGGAATATCAATGAGTGATCAGGATGTGTTTATTAATGTTGTTGGTGGTGTACGTATCGCCGAGACAGCGGCAGACTTACCTTTATTATTAGCAATAATTTCAAGTTTTAAAAACAAACCTCTTCCAAAAGATATGGTGATGTTTGGCGAAATAGGATTGTCTGGTGAGATTCGGCCAGTCCAAAATGGGGTAGAACGTTTGAATGAAGCTGCAAAACATGGATTTAAACAATCACTAATTCCTATCGCAAACAAGCCAAAAATTCTTGTACGAAATATGGAAATTCAAACAGCAACTCATGTTTCGCAAGTGGTTAAGTTATTAGACTTTTAAATTTAAAATAAAAATGTACTGTTCTATTCATTTAGTATTTTTAAATGTTATCAATATGTAGATACCACCTTTTATAATAAAGATTATTAAATTATGCATCATTATCTAGTGATTAAAAAAGAGACATCGCCTCGTTTTTTGCTGAGTGTCAAATACAATATGGTTTAATTGACGTCTATCCGGTAAGTGGCAAAACCTGATATTCCTGTATGGCTTATGTACTTGCAACGTATGAAAATATAATCTTGGACTGTTAAATTTCAGGTGCAATACTTTCTGTGCTCTCTTCAAGTAGCTTTATGCGTGCCATTTTCACAGAGTTTTCGGAAACTTGTGTAACTTCTACAAGATAATTGTCTACTTTCAATGTGGTTCCTGATTCAGGTATAAATTCCAGATGCTCTAATAAAAATCCATTTAAAGTTTTCGGTCCATTAGTTGGAAGCTTCCACTGTAATTGACGATTTATCTCTCGAAGGTGAACAGAACAATCAATCAGATAAGAACCATCTTCTTGATTTTGAATATCAAGATTATGAGTTTGCATATCTGTCGTAAATTCACCGACAATTTCTTCCAATATGTCTTCTAGTGTCACTAAACCCTGAATAACACCATACTCATCAACAACTATTCCAAAGCGACCTTTGTTGTGTTGGAAATTCGACATCTGGGTATGAAGAGGCGTACCTTTGGGAACAAAATAGCTATCGATAAGAATGTTTCTTATGACCTCATACGTAAGCTCATTTTTTTCCGACAGGAGTCGGGCAACGTGGCGGAGGTGAATCACCCCGATAATATTATCGATACTAGACTGATACACCGGTAAGCGAGTATGTTGACAATGACTTATCTGATCAATTATTTCATTTATAGATTCGTCTAGATCTATCGCCACCATCTCATTTCTAGGAACCATAATGTCATCAACTGTAACATTTTCTAGTTCTAGTATATTAATCAACATACGTCGATGACGTTGTGGAATCAAGTGCCCGGCTTCCAAAACAATAGTCCTTAATTCTTCTCTTGAAAGGTAGTCAGCCTTTTGATCATTTAAGGTTATTCCGATGAAACCTAATAAGCCATTTGAGACCCAGTTTACCAGCCAAACTGCTGGGTATGCTAATTTCATCATAGGTGCCAAGACGTAGCTTGCTGGGAATGCAATCAACTCTGGTTTCAGCGCAGCAATTGTTTTTGGCATAACTTCAGCAAAGATTAAAAACACCATCACTAAGACAACGGGAGCTATCGCGACACCTAGATCACCCAACAAACGTATTCCAATTAGCGTTGCTATCGATGCAGCCATAAAATTAACCAGATTATTTCCTAAAAGAATGAGACCAATTAGACGGTCAGGTCTTGAAAGCAGATTCTCAGAAATAATTGCGCTTCGCATTCCTCCTTTTGCTAAATGACGTAAGCGATAACGATTCAAGGCTATCATGGCAGTCTCTGAGCTCGAAAAAAATGCAGAAAAAATAACTAAGCAGAATAGGATTCCTAATAGAATCGATATCGGAATGTCGTCCAAGAAATAATGACCTCAATTATTAGAAGTGTGTATTGTGATGGATCACCCGGTACCTATGTCAAGTGATTGCTTTAATTATATGGGCTTAGAGACGTTGTAAAATAACTTCAAGAACAAATTTTGAACCGAGATAAGCGAGTAACAATGCCGTAAAACCACCTAAGGCCCAACGAATTATCTTTTTCCCACGCCAACCGGCCGACCACCTTCCCCAGAGTAAGGTGGCATAAATGAACCACGCCATAATAGATAGTATCGTTTTATGTGCCAAATGTTGTCTGAATATGTCATCTATAAACATCGTTCCAGACACAAGACTGAGACTCAACATGAAAAAACCGATAATAATGATTTGTATTAGCAGAGCTTCCATTATTTGTAGAGGAGGCAGTTTACTCATAACAATGAAGGCACGTTTTTCTTTAATTAGTTTTTCCTGTAAAGCTAGCATAAGAGCCTGAATAGCACTGATCATTAGTAAACTGTATGCGCAGATAGATAATAAGATGTGAATGCGCAAACCTATTGATAAAGACTCACTTAGAAGTCGTCCATCCAAGACAAAAAGCTCAAGTAAGATGGCTGAGCCAGCAATTGGGAAAAGTATAAGGAGTAGGTTTTCCAATGGACGGAATAATGAAGTGATTAGTACTATGGATGTAACCAGCCAACTGATCAATGAAACCGCATTGAAGAATCCAAAATCAAAGCCACTATCTAAAACAATTGACTGATACAATAAATGACCATGCAGAATGATTCCAGTAAAACCGATTATTAGGGATACAATCCGCGTCTTTTTAGAAACACTTGATGAGCCAAATATTTTAATGCCTAACAGGCATGTGCATATTATGTATGATATTACAGCTGCAATAGTTTGAATAATCATAGTTTAAAATTTACCATATTCATCTTTAGATGATTGCATATTCTGACAGTCTGTAAAAGTGTTGTTTCTGCCATAAACAGGCTAATAATTTTCAAGTAATAGGATTAATAAGTTAGAATAACGAAATATTCAACTAATTTTAAATTGACGAATTCAGAACACTATGTTTGACGCCCTATCAGATAAATTAACCCGAATTTTTAGGGACCTGCGTGGCCATGGTCGATTAAGCGAAGATAATATTAGTGATGGTTTACGTGAAGTGCGTATGGCTCTACTTGAAGCTGATGTCGCTTTACCGGTTGTGCTTGAATTCATTCAGCATGTCCGTGATCGATCATTGGACAAAGAAGTTGTCAGTAGCCTCACTCCGGGACAGGCACTGATTAAAATCGTTAATGAAGAGTTGATTTCTCTAATGGGAGGAAGCAACGAACCGCTAAATCTGAAAGTACAACCTCCCGCTGTTATTCTTCTGGCTGGATTGCAAGGAGCAGGTAAAACGACTACTACTGCAAAATTAGGTCGTTGGATTCAACACAAAGAGAATAAAAAGGTTGCTGTTGTCAGTTGCGATGTATATCGACCAGCGGCTATTAAGCAATTACAAACGTTAGCGAATGAAAATAACCTGGTCTGGATTGAAAGTAAAGAAACTGAAGAACCTATTAAAATAGTGGCAAATGCGGTTGATACTGCTCGACGTCAGTTGATAGAGGTACTTATTGTTGATAGTGCGGGTAGATTGCATATTGATGATAAGATGATGCGAGAAATCAAAGCTGTCCATGATGAAATAATGCCTGTTGAAACATTGTTTGTTATCGATAGCATGATGGGACAAGATGCTATTAATGCTGCTGCAGCATTTAATAATACATTGCCATTAACAGGCACGATTTTGACCAAGACTGATGGTGATGCACGTGGTGGAGCGGCATTAACTGTTAAGCATGTTACTGGTAAACCAATTAAATTCATTGGTATCGGTGAAAAAATTGATGCATTAGCTCCGTTTCATCCAGAACGTATTGCTTCTCGAATATTAGGAATGGGCGATATCCTAAGTCTAATTGAAGAAGTAGAGGAAAAAACAGATCAAAAACAAGCCTTAAAATTAGCGAAGAAACTTAAAACAGGAAAAGGCTTTAACTTGGAAGATTTTCGTCAGCAGTTATCACAAATGAGGAGTATGGGAGGTGTTGCGGGGTTGATAGATAAAATACCTGGGATGTCACAACTATCAGCAGGTGCAGCAACACAGGTGAATGATAAGGATTTTGTAAAACTAGGCGCGATTATTGATTCTATGACGCGTAAGGAACGGGTAGACATCACTATAATTAATGGGTCACGTAAGAAACGAATTGCTAGCGGCTCGGGAACACAAATTCAAGATATCAATAAATTATTAAAACAATTTAAACAAATGCAAAAGATGATGAAAAAAATGACTGGTAAAGGAGGCATGGCTAAGTTCTTACGTGAAATGAGAGGCAATATGCCGCCAGCAGGGATACCATTTAAGTAATAATGTCAGACGAAACAGAAAAGTCCGCTCTAGATTATCATCGCTTTCCCAAACCAGGGAAGATAGAAATATCCGCAACTAAACCATTAGCAAACCAACGTGATTTAGCTTTGGCTTATAGTCCTGGTGTGGCTGAGCCATGCAAGGCTATCGTAACGGAAAGCCGTATGGTTGCTGAATTAACTGCACGCTCAAACCTTGTTGCTGTTGTCACAAATGGTACGGCTGTTTTAGGTTTGGGTGATATTGGACCTTTAGCAGCAAAACCAGTGATGGAAGGAAAGGCGGTACTATTTAAAAAATTTGCTGGTATCGATGTCTTTGATCTTGAAATTGATGAAAAAGATCCAGATAAGCTTATTGATATTATTGCCAGTCTAGAACCTACTTTTGGTGGCATAAATCTTGAAGATATACGTTCGCCAGAATGCTTTTTGGTTGAAGGTAAATTGCGAAAACGATTAAATATCCCTGTTTTTCATGATGATCAACACGGTACGGCCATTATAGTTGCAGCTGGAATTATTAATGCATTAGAAATTGTTGATAAACATATTTCTAAAGTTAAGTTAGTCACAACTGGAGCTGGTGCAGCAGGTATCGCTTGTCTTAAGTTGCTCGTTAAGTTAGGCATGAAAAAAGATAATATTATTGCCGTTGACCATGTTGGCGTAATTTATAAATCGAGACGTACTGAACAAACACCACACAAACGCATCTTTGCAAGTAATACTAAGTTAAGAACTCTGACTGATGTGATGAAAGATGCAGATATTTTCCTTGGATTATCAGCTCCTGGTATTTTAAAACAGGAGATGGTGAGAAGTATGGCAGATAATCCCATCATATTTGCTTTGGCGAATCCTATTCCAGAAATACTGCCTGAAGAGATTAAGGCGGTTCGAGATGATGCTATCATTGCTACGGGCAGGTCAGATTACCCTAATCAGGTTAATAATGTGCTGTGCTTTCCCTTTATATTCCGTGGTGCTCTTGATGTGGTTGCTACGACAATCAACGATGCGATGAAGATTGCTACGGTGAATGCTTTAGCAAATATGGTCAAAGAGGAAACACCTGAATCTGTTATTTCAGTTTATGGTGGAGAAGAGTTTAAATTTGGTCGAGATTATTTAATTCCAAAGCCTTTCGATCCAAGATTGATTGTTAAGCTCGCCCCTGCAATAGCACAGGCAGCGATGGACAGTGGTGTTGCGACACGACCGATTGAAAATATGGAAGTTTATCGTCAGCATTTATCGAAATATGTGTTTGAGTCAATTATTTTAATGAAGCCACTGTTTGAGAGAGCAAAAAATGATCCTAAGCGACTGGTTTATACAGAAGGTGAACAAACAAAAATTTTACATAGTGTTCAGTCAGTGTTTGATGAAGGTTTGGCTAAACCCATTCTTATAGGTGATCCATATATAATAGAAAATAGAATCAAAGACATGGGTCTTCGTATCAGACCGAATGTTGATATAGAGATTATCGAGCCTAGTGCGTATATGAAAAACATGAATATTAATCATGGTAGCATGACAGAGATTAACACCTGTGTGGCTACTAGAATGATAAGGCAAGGAGAAGCTGATTCTATGATTTGTGGGACGGATGGCCATTTTCATGGCCATCTTGCACACGTCATAAAAGAATTAGGACTTAACGAAGAATATAATCAAGCAGCAGCAATTAATGTGTTGTTGCTTAAAAAAGGTGCATATTTTATTTGTGATACGGCCGTAACTGCCAACCCTACGGCAGAACAAATTGCAAACAACACTATGTTAGCCGCAAAAGCTGTGCAGCGCTTTGGATTGATACCAAAAGTTGCTTTATTGTCTTTTTCAAATGGAGATGATATTGATTCAGAAACAAATCAGAAGATGATTGCGGCAATGAATATACTTCATAAGCAGAATTCTGATTTAGAAGTGCAGGGACCAATCAGGGCAGATGCAGCGTTGCTGAAAGATATACGTCGACGTGTGTTGCCGTATTCAAAACTGGTTGAAAATGCAAATCTGCTAATTATGCCCAATCTCGATGCTGCAAAGATTGCATATGATATGGTCAAGGTTTTAGGTGAGGCGGTATCGATTGGTCCAATTTTGGTCGGGCTTAATCATCCTGTACATGTACTAACACCGTCATCAACGGTACGTCGAATAGTCAATGCTAGCGCTATTGCTGTTATTGATGCACAGATAAAGGCGAATGAGTCGGAGTCTTTATTAAAAGCATTTTAAAACGCATTTTTTCGTGTATATGTGTTATTTGTAGGTTCCAATGTCAACAAATCAAACTTTTCTCAGGTACCGAAAGTACATCATACTTCTGTTGGAGATACTTTCCTCAGAAGGAAGTAATGAGGTACTCGAAATCATAGAATTATCTTTTTAAATAAATGTCAAAATTCAAATAGTTTTCTCTCAGGTTTTAACATGAAGATTGCCAGAATAGTCGTTATAGCAATACTGCTGAAAAAAATCAGACTCCATTCTGGAATAGACAGACCAATAAATTGCCATTGAATTTCAGCACATTCCCCAGAACCACTAAGTATCATCTTTAATGCTTGTCCAAAAGGGAACACTTCAAGCATATATTCAAGACCAGGTCCACATTCAGGAACTAACTCTGGTGGCAAATGCTGTAACCATGTTTGTCTGCCAGCAATAGCAGCACCTATCAAGGCGAAAAAAATTAATAGAATATTGTATATGATTCGAAAGAGTCCCATAGAATTATGAATAGCACCTATAAGCGCAAGGAAAGCAATTGCTATATAGCTGAATCGTTGAAACGCGCATAATGGACAAGTCTCGAGTCCTTTGACATGCTCTAAGTAAAAGCCAAAGCTAAGTAAAGATAGACTAATAATAAAAAGAAAGGTAAAAAATAATCTTGAAGTCAGCATAACGTTATAATTGATTTTTGGCGCAATTTTAAAAAATTATTAATATTCATGTCGCATATAATTCAATATAATATCTCTAAGTGACTAAAAATAAAAATAAACCTTGTAATTACTAATCTATTACGTTGCTAAAAAACAACAATGATTAGTATACTTACTTATAATTTAGAACTATATCTCGTTAAGTCTTTGTTGATTGTTATTTCTAAATATTCAAGAATTTATAGATAATTATTTGAATTTTTGTTCAAAAAATTCAGCAAGTCTTTTTTCACTCCAAATTTTTGCCTTGAAAGGCGTATGTTCATAGATAAAACCAATATGACCGCCTTGCTCGGTGAGTTCTAATGTGACCTCCTTCGATAAATCATCTTCACTAGGGAGCGCGCTTCGATTCATGAATGGGTCATCTTTGCTCTGGAGTATCAGAGTTGGAATACTTATATTTTTCATGAAGTTTTTGCAACTTGACCTAGTGTAATAATCATCAACACTTATGAAACCGTGCAAGGGTGCTGTAACATTGTGATCGAAAGAGTAGAAATTAGTCCATTCTTTTAATTTTTTTAAATTTATAGGTGCGGATTTCTCTTTGAATTTATTATTTATTTTTTTATTGAGACTTCTGATCAAATACCTCTGATATATTCTAGAAAATCCTGTTTCTAATTCTTTGGCACATATGGATAAATCAAAAGGAACTGAAATTGCTATTGCTGCTGTTAATGGACAATTATTACCTTGCTCACCTAGATATTTAATTAGGACATTACCACCGAGAGATATACCTATCGCTGCAATTTTTCTACCAGGATATCGATTTGTTAATTCTATGATAACAGAATTGATATCGCCTGTATCACCAGAATGATAGCTTCTATCTAAACGGTTATGTCGACCGCTGCAACCACGAAAATGCATGAGTACGCCTTGCCAGCCACGATCTATAACGGTTTTTAATATGCCTTTTACATATGACGAGTTTATAGATCCCTCAAGGCCATGAAGTAGTAGAACTATAGGAATAGTTTCTTTTTTTTCAGTCCAAACAAGATCAATGAAGTCACCATCAGGCAAATTAAATTCTTCATTGATAATATTTAAGGGAATCGATGTACGAAATAATGCTGAATACAGAGTTTGTAAATGGCGGTTAGAACACCACCATGCGGGTTTGAAATCACTTTTGATGATGTTGATTGATGAAGTACCTTAATAATTATTATTATTCAATTGATAGCATAAGGTAGGTCGATAATCGTGACTCGTTGATTATTAATGATTAATTTTTCTTTTGATTTATCTAATACGATTACCGCTAGCGCGTAGCATAGACCATTAGGATGCATCGCTGAATTGATGATAGCACCAGCCTTGTTATTAGATGATTCTATAATTAGTTGTTCGCCAATAGATAACAGTTGTTTTGATTGTATCAGGCCAACTCGTTTTTTTACTTCCCCACGATAATGCAATCGTGCAATAACTTCTTGACCAGGGTAACAACCTTTTTGATAACTTAATCCATTTAGGACATCAAGATTTAACATCTGTGGTAAGTACTGCTCCTTAGACAATGATGTCACCCATGGTAGGCCAGCAAGAATGTCTAGTATGTTCCATAGAGCACTGCTCAATATAGGCACACTCTTTTTAAATTTTGATATTTTTTTAATCAATTCTTCAGTGTTGCCGGTAATTAAGTGACGATCAGTTTTATCAGGATGACAAATAATAATTTGATTATCAAATACGTTTATTTCTCCGGGGCTTGTTGGTAAATTTTTGATTGATGAAGTAGAAGCATTACAATTAGCCATACCTACTAAAGGTGATGAGTCGGAAATATCATTTATCTTTACATTAGAACGCATAACAAACATTAGGAGTCTTTTTTTTACAAACTCTTTTAAGTCTTCTTTGAATATCAAAAGATAAGCAGTGCCTGTATTAATAATGATAAAATTTGTGATTAACTGACCTTTAGAATTACACCACGCGGAAATTTGTGCGGCAGGAGTTTTAATAAGATTTAGATCATTGATGAATTGATTATGCAGAAATTCATGACGATCGTTCCCACTAACTTCTAGCATTGCAAAACCCGAGAGGGGTGCGGCTAAGGGGGTTTCTGAAAGATTAATGTCTGAATTATTAAAATCGATAATATATTTATCTTTTGTTTTTGCAGTTTCTTGCTCTAGAAAGGCTTGCCAATTCTCTTGCATAATTGTATTTCAATTAATTTTTCTGGATTGTCGAATCAAAGTGATGATGTTTTTTAGACCGTCGTTTCTCGGTTCATCTTTTTCCATTATCCAGTTTAGAATATCAAGATCAGCTTCGTTCAATAGTTGTGAAAATGAACTTTTATCAGCATCATTTAGCATGTCATATGACTGATTTAAAAATTCTTGAAGCACGATATCCATTTCCCGAATTCCACGGCGACAACGCCAGAGAAGACGAGAACGATTATCTTTCATTTAAAGAGTACGAGACAGCATCAGTCTTTTGATTTCAGCTATTGCCTTTGCTGGATTTAATCCCTTCGGACAGGCATTAGTACAATTCATGATTGTATGACAACGATAAAGCCGAAACGGATCTTCCAGATTATCTAGACGTTCCCCGGTAAATTCATCTCTGCTGTCCGCGATCCATCGATAGGCTTGTAATAAAATAGCAGGCCCAAGATAACGATCACTATTCCACCAATAACTAGGACAACTAGTAGAACAACATGCGCATAATATACATTCATATAAGCCATCTAGTTCGGCACGTTCTTCTTTTGATTGGAGCGTTTCTCCATCCGGAGGAGGAGCAGTTTGAGTTTGAAGCCAAGGTTTAATTGATGCGTACTGAGCATAAAAATGTGTTAGGTCTGGAACTAGGTCCTTTATTACAGGCATATGCGGTAATGGATAGATTGGAACATCACTTTTACATTCATTTACTGCCTTGATACAGGCTAAAGTATTTGTGCCACCTATATTCATAGCACAAGAGCCACAAATACCTTCACGACAAGAGCGACGAAAGGTTAATGTTGAGTCAATCTCGTTTTTAATATAGATGATCGCGTCTAGAACCATAGGACCACAGTTGTCGAGGTTGATTTCATAGCTATCTAATCTAGGGTTTTCACCTGAATCAGGTTCCCATCGATAAATGTGAAATGTTTTCTTGTTTACGGCCCCTTCCGCCTTTGCGAAGGTTTTACCGATTTTAACTTTGGAATTTTTTGGTAATCTAAATTCAGCCATAGTTATTCTCTATTTTTGTAATTCTATTAGTACACACGTTTCTTTGGTGGGAAAACGTCGACTTCATCTGTTAATGTAAACATATGTACGGGTCGATATTTGAAACTGACTTCACCGTTATCGTTAAATGTAGCTAAAGTGTGTTTCATCCAATTGTCGTCATCTCGTTCAGGGAAATCTTCTCGCGCATGGCCACCACGACTTTCTTCGCGATTATAAGCGCTATGTATACTGACCATGGCACATCGTAGTAGATTATCTAGTTCCAGTGTTTCAACGAGATCGGTGTTCCAAATCATACCCTTGTCTCCAATCTTCACTTGTGAAAATGAATCCCATATTTTTGCCATTTCGTCTACACCATGTTTCATTGATTCGCCAGTGCGAAATACTGCCGCATCATTTTGCATAGTCCGTTGCATCTTATTGCGTATTTCAGAAGTCGGTATCGAACCTTTGTTGTGACGTAACTTATCTAGACGGTCCAGACTTTCATCACCGGCGTCAGGCATCGATTTATGCGTTTGGTTTGGTTTTATGTTCTCGGAACAGTAGTTGGCTGCAGCACGACCAAAGACGATCAGATCTAGCAATGAATTCGAACCTAGACGATTAGCGCCATGGACTGACACACAGGCTGCTTCACCTATGGCCATTAGACCTTGTACGATTGTGTCAGGATTCCCATCTTTTAAATTTACCACTTGGCCGTGATAATTAGTTTGTATACCTCCCATGTTGTAATGCACAGTTGGTATGACTGGTATGGGTTCTTTGGTGACATCCACTCCTGCAAAGATTTCCGCGGATTCAACAATACCTGGCAGGCGTTCATTAATAACTTCCGGACCTAAGTGTTCCAGGTGTAAGTGAATATGATCTTTTTCCTTTCCGACGCCACGACCTTCGCGTATTTCCATCGTCATGGAGCGACTAACAACATCACGTGACGCTAAGTCCTTTGCAGAAGGAGCATAGCGTTCCATGAAACGTTCGCCTTCTGAATTTGTAAGATACCCACCTTCACCACGCACACCTTCTGTAATCAAACAGCCCGAGCCATAAATACCAGTTGGATGAAATTGAATGAATTCCATATCTTGAAGCGGTAGACCAGCACGAAGAACCATACCATTCCCATCACCGGTGCATGTATGAGCAGAGGTTGCTGAAAAATAAGAGCGACCATAACCGCCGGTTGCTAGAACGACTTGATGCGCTCTGAAACGATGAATTTTTCCATCTTCCAGATTCCAGGCCATTACACCACGGCAAACACCTTCGTCATCCATAATCAAATCCAAAGCAAAGTACTCAATAAAAAATTCTGCTTCATGTTTCAAAGATTGTTGATAGAGCGTATGCAAAATAGCATGTCCGGTTCTGTCAGCAGCAGCACAAGTACGTTGTGCTATTCCCTCACCATAATTGGTAGTCATACCGCCAAAGGGTCGTTGATATATTTTACCCTCCTCAGTTCGAGAGAAAGGCACGCCTTGATGCTCCAATTCGATGACTGCGGGTATGGCCTCACGACACATATATTCTATAGCATCTTGGTCACCCAGCCAGTCTGAACCTTTAATAGTGTCATACATATGCCATCGCCAGTCATCTTTTCCCATATTACCAAGCGCTGCGCTCATCCCTCCTTGTGCTGCGACAGTATGACTTCGAGTCGGAAAAACTTTCGTTATACATGCAGTTTTCAATCCTTTAGCAGCCATACCAAATGTCGATCTAAGACCAGATCCACCAGCGCCAACTACAACAATATCGTATTTATGTTCAATAATTTCGTATGATTTTGTCATTATTACTTACAGTCCTAAATAAAGCTTTAACACAGCAATTGCGGCACTAAACCCAGCCAACAATGCAATAAATTTGACCAGAATCAAAAAAGCAATTTTTTGCCATTCCGATTTTGTATAATCCTCTATGACTACCTGTAGACCTAAGGCAGCATGGTAATATAGTGAGATTATAAAAAGCAGCATAAGAACTGCGTTTAATGGATTGGCTAACCAAGCAATTACCGTTGTGTAATTAGCGCCAGTCATCACTACTAGAGAGTAGATAAACCATAAACCAAGAGGAATTAGAGCCAGAGCTGTTAAACGCTGAGACCACCAATGATGAATACCTTCTTTAGCCGAACCAAGGCCACGAGCATGTGCTAGAGGACTTCGAAGACTCATATTGCACCTCCAAAGTAAAGAGTAATGACTGATAGAACGATACTCATGGCAATGCAGGTATAGCCGGTAACGTATACAGTCTTAATCTCTAGACCCTTGCCAGCATCCCAGAACAAATGTCTCACACCATTTGTGAAATGGAAATAAAACGAAAAAACAAAAGCGGAAAGGCTGATTTTTCCATACCAGGTAGATGTATGTAGTTGTAAACTATTGAATACTTCTTCACCGGCATTAAGTCCTACTAACCAGCAGGTTAAAAGTAGTGCTCCAAGACTGAGAAAGACACCAGTTCCTCTATGAGTGATCGATAAAATCGACGTTAGCTGAGGCTTATAGACTTGTAAATGAGGTGATAACGGTCGTTTCACCGATTCCATAATTGATATCCTCTATAGTAATGATTGTAGTTATAATCTGATGCGAATTTCAAGATATATCACTTCAGTATTTATTATTATTATTTCTTGTTAAAAGTCGATGCAGCGGCCTTTTTTTTCCCAATCACCATATCGTGTGGGTTCAAGACCCTTTGGGCCGCCTATCTCTATCAATTTAGTTCTAGGTTTAATTTTTTCAGTCGGTTTAGGAGTATCCACGAACTTTTCAGCTTTATTGTTTGACTTCTCAACATTATTCATTTTATTTCACCTATGCTGCATTGCAAGAGCGCAATTCTAAGGTTATTTCGAATAAAAATCACGTTACAATCGTAATATCAGACAATCGACTCTGTACAATCATCAATATTATATGGACATTTACGAAAACTCTTTTCTAAACACGTAAACATGCCAATTAGTTCAGCTTCGATAACTACTATCGCGTTTGATTTAATCAATCATATCTTCTTGATTGTATGATGTTTAACCCAGTTTAAATTGGGTTTTTAAATATGGCTGACGGTTTTTTTTGAAGTAAATCATCTATAAAACTAACTTTACAATATTAGCTGTCCAAGAGACAGAGTTAATATCAAATCCTCAAGATGCGTGGTATGTGAAACAGCGAATAATAAGGTTTTCAATAACCATATTGGCCATACAATATTTCATTTTCAACTGATAATATTGTAACTGACATTTTCAGTCGAGGTCGCGGCAGACATGATATGTAAGTAAAATACGAATAATCATATATGACTACAATATGAGATGTGATCGCCATGCTATCCAGAGCTTTCTTAGAGGTGTGAGACTTGTATAGGTACTCAATAATTTACAGCCACCATTAATAATTTCATCGCAAGTTTTGAATGCCAGACGATTTAAAATTAAACCTTGTTTAAGAGCAGAAAAATCATTTTCTTTGAGATCATGATAGTCTTTTTCTAATAATATTTTTAACTCCTTCATCAATGGAGAAAAAATATCTGCCTGATTAATTGAGTTATTTTTAAGTTGAAACTTGTTATTAAGTAAATCACCGTGCTGAATGACATTCTCTGGAATAATACAACGTGATTCCGTGATGTAAGTGTTTGGTTCCTGTAAAGAACTAATGAAATGATAGACAGTGCCTATGTTTCGATAGCTTTGTAACGATGAGGCATCTGTTGCCCCTAGTTGAATTCCACATAAATGCCAGACTTCACCAGCGGTTAAATCATACAATACTAAAATTGATTTCAGGTTATTCGTTTTTTGAATAAACAAAAAATTATCGAAATTATTGATAATTGAATTTAAGGATGCTCTGAGATTTTCATTAAGGGTGGTGAATTCTTTTAAATATTTTGTGATGGGATGACGGGGTTCTTGTTGGAAAAGTCGCTCTATCTCTTCTTGCCACCAATGGAGTTTAATTCTTGCAACACCTGGGTCTGAGCATTCCTTGATAATATCTGCAAGTTCATAAAGAAATGCATGAAGACTAATGATGATGGCTTTATTTTTTTCTTTTTCAAATAATGTTGCATAGTAAAGGTTTGAGCCATCAGGAATAGCCTTATTAACACAGTAATCATACGTATTAGAAATTTTAGTCACAAAAGGCACTTAGTTTGTCATATATTTCAACTGGACTAGATACCATGCCATCTGCTTTCCAGTCAGCGGGATTATCATCGACATTAATATAGCCATAGAGGGCTATAAGTGTTTTAGTTCCAGCACGATGACCTGCTTCAATATCTCGCTGAGCATCTCCAATGTAAATTGTTGTCATAGGATTAGACTGCATCAGTTTGCATGCATGGAGTATTGGGGCAGGGTGGGGTTTTCTTTGTTTCAATGTGTCTCCGCTAATTACGCATGAAGCACGTTTATTCAGTGACATCGCCTCTAGTAAAGGTTCTGTTAACCAGGTAGGTTTGTTTGTTACGATACCCCAAGGTATATTTTCGTTTTCAAGGGTTAGCAATAAATTTTCCACGCCATCAAACATACGTGTTTTTATTGCAATATTGGCGCGGTAATAATTAAGAAATTCATCACGGATTGATTCAAAGCCAGTGTTTCCCTTTTCTAAATCGAATGCGAGTCTAATCATGGCATTCGCGCCAAGTGATACAGTTGGCCGCACAATATGATTAGGGAGACTCGTTAATCCATGTTTTAAACGAATTGAATTAAGTGCATTAGCTAAATCATCGGCTGTATCAGCTAATGTACCATCCAAATCAAATAATATGTGGTCGATCATTTACTTAGCTATTGTATCGAGTAGATAATTGATTTCAGGTTTTCTATCTAACGAACATGTTCCTAATAATGGGTTATATCGCATGCCAGACAAATCGTTCATTTCAAGGTTGTACTCTTTGCACCAAGCAACTAATTCTGAAGGGCGAATAAATTTTTCGTATCTATGTGTACCCTTTGGTATAAGTTTTAATAAATATTCGCCTGCTAATATGGCGAGTAGATAGGATTTTATAGTGCGATTTATAGTTGAAAATATGACATGACCGCCCGGCTTGATTATTTTACTAGCGGCTTGAATTATAGATGCAGGATCTGGCACATGTTCTAACAACTCCATACAGGTTATTATATCGAAGCTATGAGTATGGTTTTCAGCAAAGTCCTCCGCGGTACTGAAGACATAATCGATCTCAAGCTGTTTACCAATAGCATGTTGAGATGCAACCTGTATATTCTCTTTACTTGCATCGAGACCAGTTACTAAAGCTCCTTGTTTTGCCATAGCCTCTGTAAAAATACCACCACCACAACCGATATCCAAGATGTGTGAATTTTTAATTGATACGTGCTCTGAAACGTAACACAATCGCACATGATTTATATCATGCAAAGTTTTAAATTCGCCATTTGGATCCCACCACTGGTCCGCTCTAGAAGAGAATTTTTCCAGTTCTGTTATGTCAATGTTTTTGTTTTTTGTCATTACCAATTGTAATATAGTTTTTTTATTTATTAGGTTAGTTTAACTTGTTAGCATAAGATATTGAATAAAATATTCTATATCATATGGTTAATTCAGATGTATATTATAGATATGCAACGCTATAATTGACGACACATATTAAGAGGATCATAATACTTCGAATTATGGTGAAAACTAAATGCTTGAAGTTACATAGCTGAATAAACACGATAAGGAATAATTATGAAAAAAAAATTCGTGGCTAAGTCTAGAATACTATTAGTAGGACTTTGTATGACGTTTTTGTCATCATGTGCAACTACTGGATCATTGGACGAACGTGATCCATGGGAAGGTTATAATAGAGGCGTATATTCGTTTAATGAAACAATTGATACAACACTGTTTGAGCCGATTGAAAAATTGTATAAGATTGTCACACCTGCTTTCTTAGACAATGGCATAACTAATTTTTTTAACAATGTAGCCCAAATTCCCGTTATCGCAAATGATTTACTTCAACTCAAATTTGATCAGGCAGTCAACGATACAGTCCGGTTATTTCTTAATTCGACAATTGGTCTATTAGGCTTTTTTGATATTTCATCAGAAGCGGGTTTACTCTCAAGTGAAGCTGACTTTGGGCAAACATTAGCCTACTGGGATGTAGCTTCTGGACCTTACCTAGTGTTACCATTCTTTGGACCAGGGACGGCGAGACATGCGGTAGGTTATATTTTTGATAGCGCGTTGAATCCAATGACCTATATCGCTAATGATCTACCTAAAGCAGGTCTCTTATCACTTGCTTTTATTGATATTAAATCAGATTTATCTTCGGCAGTTGAATTACTTGAGGAAGCAGCAGTTGATAAATATGAGTTTACTAAGAACGTCTATTTTGCAAAGAGAGAAAGCAAGATAAGTAATAGTAAATTTGAAGATTATTCAGAATAATAACTTTTACTATTCAGCCGTATGTCCTTTTTTAGGGTAAAGCATGAATCATCTATTTTTAGAGCGTCAGTAAGCTTGATTATTCATGCATTTTGTTTGTTTGGTCAAGCTACGGTCTTCTTGAGACACTGCGTAACAGCAATACAAAATGGTCTTGAGACCAACTTCTGTTCAGTTATTTTGTGATAAAAATTAGCAAATAGCGGCTCGTCAACTACATCCTTATCTACCATATCAACAGGTAAGCTTATTTGCGTATTAAATGCCGCATCTGTTTCCGTTAGCATCGAGCTAGGGGGCTTTGGGTAAAAAAGAATAATTAAAATAATCAACAATAGCACTATGACTGTGCTGATTATGATGAATACTAAGGGAGATTTTTTGTTTATTCTTGCAGATAATGGTTGTCTAGAGGATGATGACGTTTTGGAGAGCTGAGAATCACCTTCAATCGTGTCTTTTGTTTTTTTTACTGCGGTTTTTTCAAGTGGTAATAGCGGTAAAGGGAAATCTATATCCTTAACACTTACTTTGCCGGACACTATCTCCGATATAAGTACCCCACGTGATTTTCGATAATTATCTTTGTCGATTTCACCGTTGGCATATTTCTTTGCCAACTCACTCAATGTTTTATTGCTCATAGCAGATCTAGTATTAAATTAAATTATTAACCAACATCTTCGCGGATAAGACGAAAACCGGTAGAGTCATCAGCATTACCATCGTGAGACCGCTCTAATGAAAGGTCACATTTAGAGTGTGCATCAATAAAAGCACCACCTCGAACAGTTGTATTATTACCATCAATTACCCACTCTTGCACGTTACCAATATAATTCTTTAAACCCCAACCGTTGGATTTACCTGACTTTACACTGACAATACCTGTACCTTTAATTAATTTTTCTTGAACTGTCACACGACAATTAAAATCTTTTTTTGGTTGATTCCCACCAGCATTTGCAGCATATTCCCATTCAGACTTTGTTGGGATGCGATAAATTTTTCCGGTGCGCTCGGACAACCACTTTGCGTAATCTTGAGCCTCTTGCAAAGTGATACCCGTGATTGGATCATTTTTTCTTTCTTTGTTCTTAATTGGTTTACAGGTGCCGCTGAGAATACAATATTTACTCCAGTCACTAACTGAAGCTTCATATTTAGAAATAGCAAATGATTTCTCAATTGCTTCACCGTTTGGTACTACAACCATTAATGGGCCGCGAGCGGCAGAATGGACCATATCGAAACAAATCGCTTTTGCACGCTTACCGTAGCCAGCAAGTCGATTACTACATTCTGATTCACTTGAAATAGGCTTCCAAAGGCGGGCTTGAGTTCTTCCGGCGCCAGACGCTGTATTGGCCATGCTTTCGGCAGTTAATTCTTTTTCAACAGTTCTGATTCTGGGTTTAGATATTGGTTTATACTTAGCAATTAAATCATCTAAATCAGATTCATCCTTACCTATAATGGGGCTATCAGTCCAAAGTCGTTGTGCATTCGACAATGTGTTTTTCAAGGATCTTAGTTTTTGATAATCTTGACCCGCAGTTTCTTTATCAGTGAGATATAGATTATATACGCCATTAGCTTCTGCTATTTTCGCTTTTAACGTCTGCGAAAAATTAACGAATTCTGGGTTAGCACCAAATTCTTTTAAGGCAGCTTGCTGTAATTTTGTCGCTTGAGTCAATTTCCCGGCGAGGATCGAGGCATTAGCTTCGGCTACTCCAGTCCAAGGTTTAAGTTTTAGCTGGCTTTTTAGATCTGCTAAGACGGCATCGGCCGGAAATAATCCCGCAGCATTTTGAGCAAGTCCGGCAGACGCATTTTCATCGCTAAAGCGAAGTTTATTAATGCGGTCAGCAAAGATTATAGCTGCCGCCTTACTAAATTCTGCATATCTTGCAGGATTAGCATTTTCAATCTGGCTAATCTTCAATTTGACATTGACTGGAAAAGAGACTGCTGTTTTAAATAACTCGGATAATTCAATAATATTAGCTTCGGCCTGATATTCATTTTTCAAAGCACCTAAGATGATATTAGTGGGATCTATTTCGAGGCCTTTAATCACAAACGAATAAGCAGTAGAAAAATCTTTGGCCTCAGCTTTTCTCTGCGCCAAACGAGAAAGACTGACTCCAAGTAATTGCGGTCCCTCATTCAGGATAAAATTATCTGTTTCTGACAAATCTGCTTTCAGTTGTTCAAATAAATTTTCTGCTCCTACAATATCATCACCGTCAGTAAACGTCTTGAAATCACTTTTATTTGCTTCGACCCGCGCCCTTCGATCTGATTCTTCTCGAGCACTGGCAACAGCATTACGAGCATCAAGTATTTCTGGTAATTGAGGAGCAAATCGTTCACCTATATCGACATATCCATCAGCTGCATCGAAGCGTTCACTTTGTAAAGTTTCATACGCTTTTTCTGTATATATCTCTGCAATTTGACTACGAAACTGAGTCAAACTTGTATTGATGCTTTCATCTTCAGCTACTAAGCTACTTAAGCTTAGAAACTCTTTAAGTAGATTTGATTCCCATTGCGAATTATCAATTTGAGTTTCTGCTAATGCAGATTCAATATTTTGGATGTTTGCATTGATAAATTCAGAAACTTTTTGTTTGCGTTCATCAGCATCTAATTTGGTCAACTTGACCTGTGTTAACAGTTGATTCAGTTGCAAACTGTTCAGGAGCACGCCAAAGTTTTCTGCGAGTGTCACGGCATCCTGACGTGTGCCAGATTTATTTATTGTAGTGAGTTCTGTTTCAATAATTGGTTTAAAAGACTCTGATAGTGAAGTAATGGTTTCACTATTAGGTTTCAGCGTTGCTAGTTCAACAATCGTCGATTGTTTGACTGTAAAGCCGTCAAGCGATGATAGTTGATCTTGAATAGTACCCAACTCAATCTCAAGTTGCGCTACTTTTTGGGCACGTAGAATTTTTGATTTCAAATCAGATAGTCGAGGATCTCCCTCTGCAGTAGCTAGACCCGATTCAACTAGATTAAGTGCGTTATCAAACTCATTCATCTCAAATTTGTCTAACGCAAGCAAGCGATAGGCATTACTTGGTCTAGGGTCTGTAAGTAATGAATGTCCGGGTTCAATTTTACCGATTTGATCAAGAATATTTTTTGTATTATCAATTAAGCTAGGGTCTTTTAATGCCGCGATATATTGTGCATTTAGACCGCTAATAATTTGTTTTTTTCTGGTTGAAACAAGTGCTGTTTCTTTCTGTAAAAAGATTGAACCAGGATAAAATTGTTCAATTTCAGAAATAACCTTTGTTGCAGCAGGAAAGTCATATGTATCAGAACTAATATCAATTAAACTACTAACTTTATTACTGAAATAATCTTGTATTCTTTTTTTCGCTTCACCATCATCAGTTATTGTTGACTGATCCGCTTTATCTAATAGTAAGATCTCGTCTAGTTTGGCAATTATAATTTTTTCATCACCCTCTTCAATTTCAGCAATCATACTTTCGAGCTCTTTCTGATGCAGATAATCAAAAGCTGGGGCAATTAACATCAGGCTGATAATTAGTAAAACTCCTGCGGCAATAACAAATGGGTTTTTATACCAGGTGGCTTTACCTTCAAATTCATCAAGAAAATGAGCTACGCTAGGACTTCGATCCTTACGATGAAACGCAATAGAACGTCTTAGTGCACGATTTTGTTTTTTATTTAGATTCTTTATGTATGGCGCTTCTAAGTTATTTTCAGCTGCCTTATTGGCTGGTAATTTATTGAAAGGATGCTTTGTTGTTAATAATTCATATGTTGTGCAACCCAACGCATAGGTGTCATCCCGTGTATCTGGTTCTTCGCCTTCTAACATCTCTAAACTAGCGTATGCCGGTGTTAAGGCACCAAGCTTGCCAGGATCAAATAGTGTTTGTTCAGCCTCTCCTGTAACTGGATTTTTAACGGCACGTGCAATACCAAAATCGAGTGTTTTAACCGTGCCATCATTACACATGAAGCAATTTCCAGGTTTAAAATCCGAATGAACTAGTCGTCGTTCATGTGCATAGATTAAGCCAGAAGCGAGCTGTTTAACTATTTCGTATGTTTCGTCAAATGGGAGACCTCCTCTTGGGCGAATCGTCTTCTTGATGTAATCCTTTAGTTCCATGCCCTCCATCAGTTCCATCGTGATATAAACTGGTGTGTTTGGACCGCCTACACGATCAAAATCGTAAATCGTCGCGATATTCGGATGCGCCAGCTTTTGTTGTCTGCTTGATTCACGCTGTAAAGAGATGAATGCTTCAGGGTGATCTTTAAAATCGTCATTTAATAATTTAATTGCAACATAGGGTTTTTTATCTTTCGCTTCAGCTTTGAGTAAATCAAGTGCCTTATATACTTTACCCATACCACCAATACCAAGAACTTTCTCAAGTTTAAAACGCTGTTTAATGATGGAACCTTCACCATAGGTATTTGATAAATCGCCAGCAGGAGTGACAGGATCAATACCCTCTGTTTCGATAGGACCAGTTGCTGAAGTAATTGATGAATCTACGTTGATATCATCAGGTATGTTGTTATTGGAAGATATACTTTGAAGTTCAGGATTACTTGCTTTTTTATCGCGATGTTTAACTACAGTTTCATCAGTTTCTGCTTGATCAATCTTTGGTGGTAATGTTACATTTTTATCATTTGATTCATCGGTGACGATTTCTGATGTAGCCCCATCGATTGCTGCTGAGCCCATTACAGTTTCAGACGTCTGGGATATTCCGAACTTATTAAGTTGTTTTTTTAACTGGGAGTATTGCTTATCATCAATATCTTTATTTTCATAACTCTCATCTAATTGCACGAGCATTTTATAAGCAAAATGTGGTGTTTTACTAAGTAATATATCAATCTGTTTAGATAGACTTTCAAACTTTAATTTCCCTTTTGCTATTGCTTCTATTGCTGTTTTAAAATCAGCCAATCTATCACTCCCTCACAACGTGAGTACTATTTAAAATTTAGTCTATATCTATTACGATTGCAGTAGTATTGTCACCAGCACCACGATTAAGTGTCATCTCGATCATTTCTTTGCAAATTTCCTTGACAGTTCCGTTACCTAATATTTCTTGGAATTCAAAATCTTCTGTATGTTTATTTAGTCCATCACTACAAAGTAAGTAACGATCACCTTTTTTCATTTCTTGAATACCCATATCTAGAAAAAAACTTGAAGTTGCACCTACCGCGCGAGTGATCATATTACCGTGAGGATGGACTATAGCTTCTTCTCTGGTTATTAGACCCTGCTCTATATATTGTTCAACTTGTGAATGATCAATGGTCATTTGTTGTAATTGAGAATCTCGCAAACGGTATAAGCGACTATCTCCAGCCCAAAGATAAATGCAATATTTATCATAAGCCAGCATGATTACTACAGTGCTTCCCACTATTGTTTTCTTACCTTTTTCGTTTCCTTTTTCAATTAATTTTTCATTAACACAAATTAAGGCATCTTCTATGTCATCGATATATCTTTCGAGAGAGAGTCCTTTGTGGATTTTCTTCAATGAGTTCACAATTAGCTGACTAGCAACATCACCAGCAGTGTGACCACCCATACCGTCAGCAACAAGCCACATGCCGGACTCAGAACTTTCCAGCAATGAATCTTCATTATGCTTACGCATTTTCCCTACATCAGTAATTCCATAAGAGTGCCAAGAGAGAGGCTTCATAAAATTTTTGCTTGATGTATCAGACATTGAATGAGGATGTTTTTATGGAGAATGGAGAACAAATGAAATGATCTCAGTAGGGCCCTCATCAAATGATTTACCAAGGCTGACAGCACCATTTTTTGTAATATGCATTTCTTCACGCCTTAAAAACACCTCATTAGCCTGATCGAGTTTCACATGTGTCCCATTGGTGCTCTGGTCGATAATAAAGAATTTATTACGCCGTAACTCGATTCGGACATGTTGTCTTGAGGCCATACTTTCTTTTATTGGTAAGTCACAATTTACGCTACGACCCATGATTAATGATTGTTTGTTTCGATCCACGATGACTCTCTCGTTTGCATAGGTAACTTGGAGTGAGACTTCAGGCACCTCTGGTGGTTCTTGAATCATGGTTGGCGCCATAGTGGTGACATCGTCTTCTTGCCAAATTATTTCAAAGATTTCTATTTCTTCTTTTTTGCCTTTGATCGGCGCATGGTCTACAAATCGAGTACTAGCACGTAAAATTGGGTTCAGAAGCCCAACAGTAGATGCTGTCGTGATGATTTGATCTCCTTTTGCTTGGGCAGCCATTCTAGCAGAAACATTTACCGCGTCGCCAAAGACATCGTCTCCTTCTAATATTGCTGGGCCATAATGCACACCAATTCGTATCTTAATTTCAGGTGCTTCAGATCCTTTCATGTCATTGGACTCTTCTAAAGATTCTTGCATTTCAATCGCTGCATTAGCCGAATCATCCGCGGATGGAAAAGTACACATCACCTCGTCACCGATAAATTTAATGACTGTACCATTATGGAGGTGTGTTACTTTGGTTAGTAAGTCTAGTGTCTCTGACATAGTGGCACGTGCAAGTGTATCACCCAGAACTTCAAATAAACGAGTGCTACCACTTACATCTGCGAACATAATGGCAAGATTAGCAGTTTTTGGAGGCATAATATTATTGTATTAATTTCACTTAAAAAACAGTTAGATACTAATATAAATTTAATCTTTAATCTTATGATTTTTTGTTTATTTGTACAACTTTTTCAAGTTGGACTATGTTTATATCAAAATTCACAAAATATAACAGATAATATTGATTAGATTACCTATAGATTTCTAACTCACGCATAATACCAATGACAAAAATGAAGTGTTATTATCTAAAGTATAAATCATAATGATAAATGATATAATAAGATACACAACAAGGTCTAAAGCACTGAAAAAACTAACCATGAAACTAACAAATTTAAAAGCATTCATCAGCACAAATTTAAAGGCTTTTATCGGTATTGTTTGTGTTTTTTTAATTTTTATAATTGCACAAACAAGTCAGGTCTCGGCTATCTCTGTAAAAGAGTTATTGGGTCTAAAAAAAGCCACACCTGATACAACAGAAAATAAAATGGGGCTATCCTCTAAAAAGAGTAATGTCTTAGATAATACTGAGTGGGCAAAATCATCGGAAAAAGTATCAGCATCAGGTAGGCAAATTAATCTAGATTATGTGACATTGTTACTCAATAACATTGAGAAGCAGGAACGCGAGAAGCTATTGGCCGATAAAGAATTATTTAAACAAGTCATTGAAAATGAAGCAAATAATCTTTCGACTGTCTCAGCTGCCATAGCGAATAATCTTATCGAAGATCGTGATATTGAATTCATGATGCGTCGTGGTTCTGAAAATATTATGCGTGAAGTTTATATCAAACGTTTGATTTCCAGTAAATTACCGAAAGATTTCCCCAGCGATGAACAAGTAGCTGAATATTTCGCTTCTAACAAAAAACAATTTTTGATTCCGGAACGTGTTCATGTTTGGCAGATTTTTTTTAAGAAGACATCTTCTAGCGACAAGAAAAGGGAAGCTCTCAATAAAAAAATAGAAGAGATTATTTCGGATATTAAAAAAGGTGAAAAGGATTTTTCTAATATTGCACTTGCTCAGTCTGAGCACGAACAGAGCAAAACTTTAGGTGGTTATATGGGGCTGCTGAAAACTAATGAACTGATTCCAGAAATGAAAGATCCTATTTTGAAGTTAAACGAGGGAGATATTAGTCAAGTTATTGAAACTGAGGCAGGTATGCATATTCTGAAAAGAGGGAAATTACTTGAATCTGAAACACTTGAATTATCTCAAGTTGATCAACAAATACGGCAGCTGTTAGTGAAACAAGCCAATAAGCAGTTGAGAGATGCGATTTTTAATCAGGCCAGAAAGGAATATCCACAAGCGATTTCTGATAATAAACTTGAAGAATGGCGTCTAGGGTTACAGACTAACAGAGAATAAATGATTTCTAAATAAATATAGTCTTATCATAATAAAGACTATGCAAGCAACAGTATTGAAAAAGTCTTATTCTGTCGCGACTAAAGAAATGTAAACAACTGAATAATAAGACTATCTGTGACAAACAAGCCTACAAAAATAAATCAATTTGAATGTAGCAATATATTGCTTGTGCTTACTTTGCTGATTCATAGTCAGCAAATAATCGCGGGCCCACTTGGATTGCCTAATTCTGCGAGACCTGGAGCTGTTCGCCCACAAATAGAAGTACAAGCAGAGAAAGCTGTGGCACCTTCAAGCGATACTGTAAAAATACCTGCGCTTATAGATCGACCTTTTGATCTCGAGGAAGGTCCTTTTGTAAGCGTGAAACAATTAAGGTTATTGGATGCTGAAGAACTACCAAAATATGAAATCAGTGTTGAAGAGATCAATACTGAAATTCTAGACAAATCACTCCAAGATCAACCTGAAAGAGGTTTTAGCATAGGTGAACTGCAAGAAATAGCTGATGAAGTAACGCGTTATTATCGGTCAAAAGGATTAATATTATCAACCGCGGTGATACCTGTGCAAACTGTTGATTTAGGTATCGTCGATATTCAAATATATATTGGACGGCTCGGACGCGTCATTGTAGAGAGTAATGATAGGTATGGCGAGAAGGTCTTAAAGAAACCTTTCCTAGGGCTTATTGGTCAGCCCGTGACGCAAGATAGTATTGAAGGAGCCCTTTTAACCTTGACTGATTTTGCTGGCTTAAGCGTGTTCGGTGTATTTCAACCGGGTCAAAAAGTCGGTGAAGCAGATATCTTTCTCAAGGTACAACAAGAAAAATGGTATGACGTAGCCTATCGTGTAGATACTCATGGGTTACAAGAGACAGGTCGTAATAGATTCAGAACAATCATTGATTGGAACAATCCCACAGGGTTCGCTGATAAGCTTAGCTTGATGATGCAACAAACATATAATCCTAAAAACAATGATTTTTGGTCTATCGATTATGAAATGTTTTTAGGGAGAGGATTCACAATCGGTGGAAATCTATTTAAAAATAGATTCAGCATTGGTGGTGAATTCGAGGCTAGCCAGATTACAGCGCAAACTGATAATCGCGCACTTTATCTAGAAAAATCTTTCATACGCAGTAGACAGACAAATTTATCTTCAAGATTTTCATTCACATCAAAAAATTCGACAACTCGCGTACTGGGATTACAAACGAATACAGATAGATTAAGTGTCTTTTCTCTAGGGTTGGATTTTGATTCGGTAGATACCTTTCACCCATTTCGTTCTTTAATCCGATTAATCACTAAAAGTATCTCTGAAGACTTTGGTGGTGGTTTGAATTTTGCGACATTCAGCATTGATAAAGGATTTAATGATATTTTTGGAGCTATGGGCTCTAGTGGAGATCAAACTGCCGGATCGGCCACTAGTCGGTCGAGTCGTCGTGGTAATAACAGAGATGAATTAGCAGAGGGTAAATTCACAAAAATATCTGCTTCTTATCAACGATTACAGTTGCTGACCAACCATCAATCGCTCTTGTTGAAAACTGAAGTACAATGGAGCAAAGATATACTGGCGCCATTGGAGCAATATTCTGTGGGAGGACCAGAAAATGTTAGAGGGTATCCCGATGCGCAAGGTTTGTTTGATCGTGCCTATTTTTTCTCGCTTGAATATATTTTTAATGCACCCTTTATAGCCGATGTTGCTGCATTTCAGAATAGAACTTGGGGTGAGCTAATTCAGTTTTCAGTTTTCTATGATTTCGTCACGGGACAACAGAATGATGCACTTGATTTAACATCTGATCGAAATACATCAGG